>PR_CR_10_Liq_1_inCRDRAFT_1000312_pt1 | contig 30733 bp, 24 predicted proteins | sample PRCRCaboRojoPR_3_FD_10241 | JGI IMG/M metagenome (IMG submission 10241)
CTTAACTGCTGTCTTAGTTCGTTATGTTTTTTCAGGTCTTCAGGTGGTCTCTTTTCGTTTTCGGTCTTTTTCCTGTCCGTTTTCGGCGTTTTTTGTTTGTTTGCTCTGTTCTAAATGACTAAAACTTATAAAATGAAATTCCTTCAACAGTTCTAAGCATTAGACCCGCGAAATTCAAACTTACAATTTGCTGCTTGGAAATAAGTAAATAATTTTTAAAAGACCAAATAAAAACAAATACAATACCCTAAAGAAGCATAATTCAGAAGTGTTCAAAAACTAGGCTCTCAGTATTTCAAGCAAAACAACCCTGAATATTAAGACTCTTTAATAACGATAAATGGAAACTAACTGGCACTATGGAGATCAAATAAGAGACCAAAACAGACTCAATAATCTCAGAAATGAGTATTTTTGTGAGTTATCTTATGGAAGGCTGACAGACCTCATGCACAAACATACAGCACCAGCAACACCGAACTCTAGACTAGGATTTGGAATCAACCAAGAAGGAGAAGACTTTCCAATCTGCATCTCAGACGACGAGGAACTTTCCCAGTACCTAATAACTCAACCTTCGTCAGGGACTAGAAGTTCCTTCATCAAGGTTGTCAGCAATCAAGACCAGAAAAGAGAAGCATTAGAGGCCTCAGGTTTCTTAAATCCGGAGTTAAATTCTTTTCAATTAAAGGCTTGTGGAGTCCTGAACTACATAAGCAACATAGATCCTACCAGAAACAAAGTTCATCTGGTCATCTGCCATATTGCTGAACACTCGAGCAGAAAAGACCTAAATTTGGGTTCTATCGAGGTTTCAGATTACCTAAAGAGAGAAATCAGCAGGATTCACTCTAAGGAGTCTATGCAAGAGTTTTTGGAAGCTTGGGGAACCCACATAGTAACGGGGTATAGTGGCTTCAGTACCTTTTTTGGCTCAGTTGAAATTGAGTCACCAGATCATGAAGAAAAATCACAAATTGCTGGGCTCATCCAGAACAAGCTCAGCACTCTAGCAGTTCCAGAAAACTTGTCACTAGACACGGAAACAAGCCAACTTTTAAGTAACTACAAGTGCACATACAACCTGCATGTTACTGGAACTAGTCAATATTCCTCACCTTCTCCAAGTGATCTTTTTGAGTTGCTCAGTGCTTATTCTGAGTACTGCAGACAACTCACAGACTTCGAGAAAGCCACTTCTGGTCCTTTTTCTGTTATTCACTGCACTCCTTGGACTTCTTTAAAGGCTTTTCTTGAAAATCGAAGTGCCATCAAATACCTCAAAGAAGCATCCAAAGAAAAGCTAGAAGAGTTCAAACTGAAACTCAGCAGAACTAGTCAAGAAATACAGAACGCCGAAAAAGAACTCTCTCGACCTTTTTTCCCTTTGTTCAGCCCCAACAAAGCTTATAAAATCATGCTTTGCGATAACAGTTGCGGTGTAGGCAATTACTTCTTAGCTGTTCACAGAGAGTATAATAGAGACCTTAGAAACGAAGTGTCCTCTTTCACAGCAGTTCATAGCTCAAAAAGCACTTCTAATTCATTATGGAAAATAATACCAACTAAGTCAGGGAACTACACCATACAACTTGCCCAAGATACAACAACTAACCAAAGAGGATGGCTTTTATCAGCTCATTGGGTTTCTTCTAAAGAATACAGAAATGAAGAAGCGATGTACGCTATTGTCCATTCACCTAGTCAAAGACTAAACTATGAGTGGAAGATAGAGCCTAATGGTGAAGGACTGTTTACTATTGCTCTTGCAAAAGACCAATTGTTTAGCAACGAGGACGTGACAGGGTGGTTCTTGTCTTGTCACAACTATTACAGTGGAGACAGACGCGACAACAACTCTTTTTATACAATAGTTCATAGACCAGGGCGGGGCGGTAAGTTCTGGCGGATTGAAGAAGCATAAATTAATTAAATCTTAGTCCCAAACTAACTCTGGCCAGTTGTCTATGTTTTTGACTTTTTCTTTGAACTCTTGGACGCACTCCGCAAGGTACTCCTTGTTATCGGTGTTGGCCATGTACACACAGTGAGGGTCCAAAACCTTGAACCCTATCTGCTGAAGAGTCAAGTGAAGCAAATGCTTCAGCACATACTTGATGTTGCCTAAGTTGTCAGCAACGTAAGCCTCCTTAGGAGCTCCAGTGGTAGTGGAAACCAGGACTCTTTTGCCAGCTAGAATTCTATTTTCAGCAAAAATAGCAAACTTAAGCACAAAGTTCCTTTGCATCCACCCTCCTAGCATAGCTGGGTAGGCAGAATGCCAAAGAGGGAACTGGAGAACTATCAAGTCAGCGTTCTTAATCTTTTCCATCTCTGAAAGGATGTCTTGGCTGTAGTGTTGGGTCTCCCAAGCTCTGGTTTGCGCAGCTGCAATGTTGAAGTGTTCTGGATCGGTCTCGTCGGGATAGTCATTGATGGAAAGCACTGGGTTGTAGTTCATCCTGTAGAGGTCTGACTCCTCTACTTCGTAGCCTGCTTCGATCAAGGACTGCTTAGCTGCTTCTTTCATAGAAAAGTTCAGACTGGCTGGACTTGGATGGGCTAGTACAATGAGTGCTCTGGGCATATTTTTTATTTATTGGTAGTGGTTAGTTTATTCGTACTCAGAAAGTTTACTTGTAAGGACTTGGATTTTGGAGTCTTTGAGTTTAACGAGGTGTTCGAGTTTTTCAATTTTGTTTTCTAAAATATCAATAGTGTCTCTTAGGTCCTTGATGACTTGCTCTTTTTCTTGAACTTCAGGAGGCAGGTTTGGGTTATGCTGCTTATTTCCTAGTTTGGGTGCTTTTACTTTGGGTTTGGACTCTACACGTGGTTTTTCTTCTCTGTGTTCTTCGAAGTTGTCGATTCTCTGTCTAACTAGTTTTAGCACTTTTTCAATGGCTTCAGGCACACAGTTAACTACTTGCTGGATGTTTGCTTTTGAAATGAGGAAACCCATTCTGCGGAAAACCTTTTTGTTGAGGGTATTCCAGTTGTCGGTTTTTTGTTGCACAGAGTGGGCTTGGGGGTAGTTGTGGAGTTCTACTAGTTTGGGGTGGAAGTGCTTTATAATCTCTGCCATCATTTTGGCGTCTGCAAAGTCCCGTGAAATGTTTCTTTTGGGCCTTGAGAGAGGAATCTCGTCAACCCACTCGTAGAGTTCCTGGATTTCTTCTTCGTTCAGCGGTGGGGCTTCAACTACTTGAGCCATCTTCTAAGTAGGATTCAAATTTATTTAGTTCTAGAATTACTAAGAATGGGACAACTGGCGGTTCAGGTGGTCTAGTTGGTGCAAGATTTGAGGAGCTTCGTAGTAAGGAAGTTTGGGCATCTCAGCTTCAGTTCGGAAGTAGTAAGAAGCTAGCGTAAGGGCTAAGTTGGGGTCTGAGTCAGGTGAGCTTTTGAGTATCTGTTGAAGGGAGTCGCTGGCCCAGGACAAGTTTTCTTTGTCACTTTTGATGTCTGAGTAGAAGCTTTTAAAGAACCTTTGGAACATGTGGAGTACTTTCAAAAGGACTTCGCTGTCTAGAGAAGATGAGTTTTCGTCAAGTAGTCTATTAACAGTTTTAACGAGTTGGTCTGCCTTTCCAGAGACCTGTGTTAGGTTTTGAGCTCTGCCTTTAAGAGCAGCTTCTGCTTCTTGGAGTTTGTTTCCAATGCTTATAAGCAGGTCTGCGTGGTCTTTAGCAATCATTACACTGCCTATTCCTCCGTAAGAACTTGTTTTTCTGTGGGACTTTTTGCTGCTTAGAAAGTTTTTGAGGCTTTCTAGTAACACTGAAGCAATGTAGTCCAAGTCAGGGTTGGTTTTTAACTGTTGGTAGATGCTTTCAAAGTCTTCTCTGTGAGAAGTGTCTGACAAGAACGAGCAGATTGTGGAGTAAGTGCGCACTTCTCGGAGTCTTTGCACAGAGATGTTTTGCATGTGCCAGTTAAGTTTGTGGCTTAAAACCTTAATCCAAGAGTCCAAGGTGGTGTTTCTTTTGGTGATTTGAGAGATAGTTTCAGGAATGTCTTCAGGAGAAAGGTCAGGGTCGCTGAAAGCTTCTGTTACCTGGTTGATTTTTTCTTCTAAGTACCTCAGCACTAACTCGAACTCCCTAACGCGTTTTCTGAAGCTCTGTTTGTTGTTTTCTTTTTTCTTTTTAACTAGTTCGAGTTCGGCTTGGAGTTCTGGGTTCCTGAGTTGTTCTTTGAGTTTTTGGTTTTCTTTTTCGAGGTGCGTGATTTCTTGGTCCTTTTCAGTGAGTGCTTTGTCGTGGGAACAGGACCTGCGGCTTCTTTTAGAGTGCTTCATGAGGGTTTCTTTTAAGTTGAGGTTTTCAGTTTGGAGTTGCTGGATTTCTTCTTGAAGGTTCCGGAACTTAGAGGGTTCTAGGTCCAAGTCTACTTGTTTTAACGCAGACTCTAGTTTGGACTTGGCAGTTTCTAAGTACTCTACTTCGTCTTGTAGGTTTTGGATTACTTGGTTTTGGTTTTCTATGAAGTTTTCTAGGTCACTGAGTTTCTTGGAGGTTTCTGTGTTGTGTTTGAGAGTGTAGGTTTTGTCTGTGTCTATGATTCCTTCCAATTGCTTTAATTTGGCTTGGGTGTCTCTTAAGTCGGAGTGCACAGTTACAAACTCTTCTTGCAAAACTTCTTTTTCAGACTCGTGTTTTTTTAGGTACTCACTTAGTTCTTCAGCTCTGTTTTTTAAATAAGTGTTTTCGTTCTGAAGTGTTTTAAGTGAGTCTCTGTAGTTAGTTGCTTCTGTTTGGAGTTGAGCAACTTGGTTGTTCCACTCAGTTTTTACGTTTTCGATCTTGTGGATGAGGTTTGTTCTTTGTTCTTCAAACTCAGAAGCTTCTTGTCTGGCTAGTTTAAGTTGATGTTCTGAGTACTTAAGTTCGTTGATCTTGTCAATGATGCTTTGGGCAGTCAGAGACAACTCAGAGGTTTTGGGGTGGTAAGTGGCTGAGAAGTCAGGGGACTCTTCTTCTTCTAGGTTTCCAAAAGTCGCACTCGAAGTAGAGTGTCTTTGGGAGTCAGAGTTAAGTTGTTTTTCAATGTGCCATAAGTCGTTTTCAGACTTTATAAGGTTTTCTTTGATTTGGTGGAACTCTTTAAGAGTGTCTTGGTGGGTCTGTATTTCTTTGTCTCGGTCAATAAGTGCTTGTTCGAGTTCCGACCTTAAAGTTTGGCTTTCTGTGACTAGTGACTGGATCTTTTCGTGGGCAGAGCTGAGTGAGTTATTTAGCACTTGGATGCTGTTGGGCATCAACTCAGTTTTAAAGGTTTCGAAGCAACTGTCTAGTTCTTGGCTTACTAAATTTAAGTTCTCTTGCAAGAGTTCTATGTTTTGGTCGTATATTTCTTTTTGCTCTTCTAGTTGCACGTTTTTGATGTGGAGTGTTTTTCTGAAGTCCCTTACAACTCCCATGAGTTCTAAGTTTTTGTTTTCTAAGCCGACGACTCTTTGTTCAAGTTCTTCGTTGCGCATGATCCACCTTTCAGTTTCAGGTCTGAAAGTTGACTGGGTGTTTTTAAGGGTTTCTAAGCCTTGTTTGATTTGTTGGGCTTCTTTTTCTACTAAGTTTTGGAGTTGTTCTTTGAGTTTGTTTTCTCGGAGAAGTGCTTCTTCTAGTTGGGCAGCTAAGTTGTCGACGGTGCTTTGGGACACAGTGAGGTTTTTGAGGTCTTTGATTTCTTGGGGTTTGTTTTCTTTGTCGGTTTTTTGGGGGAGTTTCCTTTTGGTTTCTCTGAGAGGAGTTCGGTTGCTTCTAACGTACTCTTTGGTTTTGTTGTCTTCAGGAGTTTGTAAGCTGTGTAGTTGTCTAATTACGTTTTCAGCTTGTTTTTTCCAGTGTTGGACTTCGGCTTCTCGGTTTTGTTCTTTGACTTGGTATTCTTTAGTGAGGTTGTGGATTTCTTGGTCTTTTTCAGAGAGTGACTGTTGGAGCTCTTCAATCTGCATAGAAGACTGAGTGTACATTTCAAACCTTTCTTTGCTGATCTTTTCGATCTCGCCTAGTCGTTCTTCGAGTTCTTCCATAGCTCCTTCTAAGTTGGCCTTTTCGCCAACTAACTGTTCTATTGTCATGTTGAGGTCGTTCACTTCAGAGTTCTTGTTGTAGGAAACGCCTGAAAGTTTGCTTTTGACGTGGGAAAGTTCTTCTCGGAGTCTTCCTTCGGTCTTTTTGAGGTTGTCTACTTCGTTCATTTGTTTGCGGACATCAGTGTAGCTTTTTTCGAGTTTTTTGTTGGTTTTTTTGAGGTTTTCTACTTCGGTTTCGGACTTGCTGAGTTCTTTTGCGAGTTTTTCGCATTCTTCGTTGAGTTGTTTGATGATGGCTTTGGCTTTGTCTAGGCCTTGTTGTTTCATTTCCATTTCTTCTTCGTACTCGTCAAGCATCTTGCTTATGTTTTGGGCTTCGTTTTGGTTGGCTTCGAGTTTTTCGTTGAGTTCTTTGTTGACGCTTTCTAACTCACAGTACTGTTCTTTGAGTTGGTTGAATTCGTTTATGTACTCTTCTCTTTCGAACTGGAATTCTTTGACTTTTTGTATCATTTCTTTAAGTTCAACTTGGGTGCTTGACTCTTGTTTCCTGGACATTTGGATTATTTCTTCGTTGTTTTTTTTGAGTTCGTCGTAGGACTGTTGGGTCTTTTTGAGGTCAGTGTTGGTTTGTTCGTTTTGGAAGGACAAGTAAATGTTTCTTTGTTTGAGGTCTTCAATTTCTTGTTTGAGGTCTTCAATTTCAAATTCTAGTTCTTCGCAGTTAACGCACTTGTCTTCGTAGTTTTCAAGTTTCATAGCAAGTTCGTCCCTTTCGTCAGTGATTTCGTCAAGTACTTTTTGGAGTTCACCTACTTCGCTTTCAAGTCCGTTGAGTCTGCGATTGAGTCTGCTGACTTTTTCGACTTCTCTTTCGTAGAGGCTTTTTAGGTCCTCTTTGTCTTCTTCGTTTATTTTTTCAATGTAAGTTTTGTACTGGTTGAGGGTGGCTTCTTGGGTTTCAGTGACTTTTGAAAAAGCTGTTTTTAAAGTTTGTAGTAATTGAAAAGAAGCACTGTAAGAAGACTCAGAAAAAGACTCAGCAGAGAACTGGACTGGAAGGGCTTCAGGAAAGAACCTAGGAGTGAACTCATTGGCTTCAGTCAGTGAAATGGCTTCGTTGAGTGACTGTTCTTCTTTTGAAACCTGGTCATTTACATTCTTGACAAAATCTTCAAGTTCTTTGTTAAGTAGTTCTAAGTTCCTTTGAGTGTCTTTGCGGAAGTAAGCTTGTTTAAGCCATTCCTTAACTAGTTGTTGGCGGAGGGACTTTATTTGAACTTCTTGTTCCATTTTCTTAGTTATTAGTTAATTGGCGCCTACGGCGAGGAGTTCGGAGGGCTTCGTGGATGTCTTGGTCGTACTGGATCAAAAAGTAGTAAAGGGCTTTCCAAGGGTTGAATTTGTCCACTGTGAAGTACAAGTCCCCTAAAGTTACTACTCCATCCTTGTCTCTGTCAAGTAACTCCCAAAAGTACCTTTCTAAAAGTGCACTTATGTTTTGGAGGCCTAACCAGCTTAAAGTAGCTTCAAGTTTGGCTTGAATGTGGATGGGGAGTTCGCTTGCCATGAGTTTGTTAAAGGTGAGTGTAGTTATGTAAGCATAAGCTTGGATGAAGTGACTTGCTAGGTCTGTGATGTTGAGTTTGGAGTCTAAGTATCTGTACAAAGAAGAGTCAACTACGTAAACTATGGTAGACTTTAAGTTTTCAGCCACATAGTTAACTGAGTCGACTACTGGAGAAGGCAAAAACTTAGCTACTTCAAGGTTGCCTGTAAAGTAGTTGTCAAGTAAAAATATTAAGTAATCAGCCATTTCTTCACTGTTTTTCAAAATAAGGAAAACAGTCTTTTGCATGGTCATCACTACCTGGTTCCTTAACCCACTGTGGTGCCTGAACAAGCTTTTGGACCCTTGAAAGATCTCTTCTTGTTTTATAACAACTGAGTAAAAGAGCCCCACCCTTTCTTCGAAACTGTCTTGCCAGTCATTTCCCATGTGATCTTGCACATGCTTCAAGTACACCTTGAAGTTAGCTGGTCCAGTTTCAAGCCAAGCTGTAGTTAAGCTTTCGAAAAGTTGTTTGACTCCGTCAGAAGCTACCTGAGCTGCGTTGATGTAGAACTTCTGTCTTTTGTTGAGATCTTTAGTTCTTTCGTAGAAGTAACCTGCAAACTTGTTCCAGTGAGGCTCCGAAACTTCTGGAAAGACCACTTTTAAGAGCTTGTAAAACTCTAAGTAGTCGCTTGTAGCTAGCCAGGCTTGGAAAGCTGCTGTGAAGAAGTCAGCCTTTTCGTCCAAAGAAGGATAAAGGGTGCTTTGCAAGGAGTCTGCTGGTTTGGAGTATACTTGTTCTGAGTTAATCAAAAGGTTCGAGTACCTTTTTTCGGACATTATTATGAGGGTACTTATATATGGAGCCTAAGCTTAAAACGCTTAACTTAAAGGACTCTAAAAGGTCACATGAGTTCATATCTGACATAGAAATACTAAGTTCAAGCGAGAAGCCTTGCGAAGGCGATATGGTTTTAAACTTTGAAACAGAAGACTTCTATGCTACTGTTAGTCCTTCCAACAAAAGACTTTTCAATGAGTTAGTTGCTCACGACAAAAGCGAACTAGACTTCCGGTCAAGTTTCCAGTTGGGCGAAAGCCCTATGAACCTTGCAAGTCAAACCCAAAAATCTTCAAAAGAAGCTTACTCAGAAGAAGAGTCTAAAGTGGCTATTCTCCACGTTGAACAAAAAGAAGACCCTGACAGCGGACCTAGTTCGATAGAGCTCACTGAGTCTGATGAACCTGTGTTGCCAGAAATAGTTCTTCCAAAAAGCAATTCGCAAGATGAGTCTTCTTTTGTCTTAACTGAGTCTATGACTAAGAACCTTCAGAACTTCCAGCACTCTGAAAGCCCCAAAACTCCTCCTAAAACTTCTTTGAACTTTAAAAAACAAAAAGTACCTACTTCTATAGTAAAATCAGAACCTACAAAAACTCCTTTGAAAAAACCACTGCCTGTAGGTTCTGGAAGACAACAACTAATACTCACAGAACTAGTTGAACACACAAGTCTTGACTTAGAAGACTTTCCTTACAAAGAAAACTATCAAAGTCTCTTTGAACAAATCCAAAACTACAGAGAGTTCAACTATGACCATGATGATGTTATAAAGACTTCTAGAACTCTTAAGTTCACTGGGTGGAACTCAGCCCAAGGCCTGCACTATAAAGGCCAGGTAACTTATTCAGGAAAGCGTTGGGGCAAAGGAGTTGAAATAGGACCTGACTATATATACGAAGGCTATTGGCGCAAAAACAAAAGATACGGACTAGGTAGAGTTATTTCTAGTAAGGGTGAGTGCTACCAAGGGTTTTGGTTCAGGGACCAGAAAAGTGGATTTGGAGTGTTTAAGTACGGAGAGGAAATGTATATAGGTGACTGGGATCAAGACACTTACAACGGAAAAGGAACAGAAGTAACTTTTGACGGAACTTACGAAGGAGACTTTAGAAACGGGAAGAGGCATGGAAAAGGAAAACTCTGCACTGAAGACGGAAAAGTTTACTCAGGGAAGTTTTCAAGAGGAGTTCCTCATGGTTATGGAGTTGTTTCTTATACAAGTGGAGAGTTTTATGCTGGGATTTTTGTGGAGGGAGAAAAAAAGGGCAGTAAGAATCATGTGATTCAAGGGTTGAGTCAAAGTCTTAAGCTTAGGACTTTTAGAGAAGAATCTGTAGAAGAACCTATTCAAAAGTCTCCAGAAGAGCCTATTCGAGAGTCTCCAGAAGAGCCTATTCGAGAGTCTCCAGAAGAACCTATTCAAGAGTCTCCAGAAGAGCCTCCAAAAACCACCCAGAAAAAACCCAAAAAGAATCTAAGAGTCAAATTCGACAGCAACTGCTTAGAAGAAATTCCTCTTGAAGAAGCCATTAAGAGAAAAGAAAAATACAAAGCCAGCAAAGAACACTTCAAACCTAATTATAAAATTAAGCCATAGACTTCTTAGCCATAGAACTCCTAACAGAAGAAGAGGCCGCAAAAGAAGCCCTTTTAGTCACTATAGTCCTTTTGGTCTCCCCAGTGTCAGTTGAGAACACTAAGAAAGTGTCAGTCAGCACCTGCCCAGCAAACTTAGTTTCCTTTCCTTTCGATTCGTAGTACTTATCGAAGCCTTTCAGCATAGCTACTTTGGTGAAGTCTTGGATCAAGAAAAACACTATGTTGTAAGCCCATATAAGCCCAGCCAGTGCCCAGGAAACAGAGTCCATGTCTGGTATGTCCCCACTTTCGCCTCCTCCAAAACTGAAGTTGAAGAACCAGTACACTGAGAACAAAGTGGCAGCAACTGTTGCTATTATAAAAGAAATCATAAGGGCTTTTCCAGGCATTCTTGTCCAAAAGAAGTTAGTGGTTCTGGCTGAAAACACCGTTAAGAAGTCTGAAAGAGAAACCTTTAAGTACATTGCAGTCATGACTTCTCCGTAACTAAAAGCGTTTAGTCCCAACCCACTGAATAAGCTACTAGCTCCTCCTTCCTTGTCCATGTTGTGCAAGCACAAAATGAGCAAAAGAATTGAAGAAGCCAAAGCAACTGCTCCTAAAACCACTGCGTTGCAGAATATCAGTGTTAAGTTCCACTTCTCTGGCTTTTTAGAAACAGTCACTTTGTCGTATGCTATTGAAATAATAGTTCCGTCATTCAGAACTGTAATGATCACAATAGCTATCACTGGGAGTGCAAAGTTTTTAGGGATGTTGTCACAGGAATCTCCGTTGTCTTTAGTGCAAGTAAAGTCAGAATCAGGATTGACAGCTACCATGCTGATGAAGAAAAACACCAAAAGCTGGAAAGTGCAAGCAATTCGGTAAGTGCAGTAGTTAAGCATCCTTTGGAATATTTTGCGTGCTCTGTAGATGGCTTCAATGATAACTGAAAGTCCAGGACTTGTCAACACAATGTCTGAAGCAGCTCTGGCAGCATCTGTGGCTCCTTCTACAGCTATGCCCACGTCAGCTTTCTTCAAAGCAGGTGCGTCGTTGACTCCGTCGCCAGTCATGCCTACTCTGTTGCCTTTTTCTTGGAGAATCCTGACTATGGCAAACTTGTGCTCCGGAAAAACCTCTGCAAACCCGTCTGCTTGCTCAATTATTTCTAAAAGCATTTCTCGCTGGACTGCTGTGGCGTCTTCACTCAAAAGTTCTGAGTTGTAGATCCTGTCGCCTAGGTTGAGGATGCGTGCTGTTTCTTTAGCAATGGCAGTTTGGTCACCAGTGATCATTTTAACGTTGATTTCCATGTGCATGGCTTTTTGGATGGTTTCTTTGGTGTCATTTCTGGGGGGGTCTGAAAGTGAGATAAGACCGAGCATTTCCCAGTTGCCCTCTGGGGTAGTTTTGGCTACGCCTAATGTGCGGTACCCACGAGATGCCAGGTCTTCAACCATGTTGGTAACTTCTTCTTCAATTGAGGGGTCTTGGGTCATGGCAAGTACTACTTGAGGGGCTCCTTTGGTGCAGCTGAAAGTTTCTCCGGTTGTTAAGTCCCTAATGGTAGCTTCGGTTCTTTTTATTTTGGGGTCGAAAGGTATAAAGTCCTCTTCTTCAAAGTTGTCAAACTTATGCGAAAACTTTCCTTTGGAGTAGTCAGTAATGCACTTGTCAATTGCGTCCTGGGAACCTGAGTCCCTTTTAGCAGCCAAAGCAGCTGCAAACACCAAGTCACTTTCATCGTAATGCTTCAACAAGTAAGGATCCTGGACTGTAAGTTCGTTTTTAGTAAGGGTTCCAGTTTTGTCACTACAAAGAATTTGCATGCCAGCTAATTCTTCAATTGAACTAAGTCTACTTACAATAGCTTTGCGTTCGGCCAAAGCATGTGCCCCTACAGCCATAGTGGTTGTGCACACCACTTGCATTGCAATAGGAATTGAAGCTACCAAAATCACCACACACACACTTAGGGTTTCTAAGAAGTTGCCTTCTTTAGCCATCACAACAATAAAGATAATGACAACCAGCACAATAGAAATAACCATTAAAAAGGCAGTAACTTTTAGCAGTACCTTTTGGAAGTTCCCCTTTTGGTTAACTTGACTAACTAAAGCTGAGGTTCTGCCAAAGAAAGTTTTGGCGCCTGTTGCTGAGACTATAGCTTCAAGTTCGCCTCTTTTGCAAACAGAGCCTTGGTACACTGTGTCTCCTTCATAACGCGTCACAGCAAGTGACTCTCCTGTAAGAGCCGATTGGTCCACTTCTAAGTAGCCTGGTCCTAAAACACAGTCTGCCGGAATAATGTTGCCTAGCTTGATGCTGACTCTGTCTCCAATGACTAAGTTCACAGCATCGATTTCGTTCCACTCTCCGTCGCGTTTGACCCAGGCCTTAGGAGCTAAGCTTTTCTTAAGAGCTTCAATAGCATTGCCTGCATTCCTTTCTTCATTCCAGCCCACAATGCCATTTAAGAACTGGAGCAGCAACAAAACTCCGAAATCAAGCCAGGCCTGTCTGATGCCTTCTATTATTATTGCAACCCAAATCATAGCTGGCATTGGGCCCCAAAAGTAAGACAAGAACTTTAAAAAAGGGTTTTGTTTCTTTTCGGGCAATTTGTTAGGACCGTCACGGTCGTACCGTCTTTTGGCTTCATCAGAAGAAAGACCTTGCTCTGGAGTATTCAACTCGCCCATTTCCTCGGAGTTTAACTTATCCGATTCTTTAATATCTTGTTTGGAATCGTCTGAGAGTTTGCTGTAATCAGCCATGTTCGCCACAAATTATTAAAGTGCATTTTCAGTCTTAAGTTATCATTAGCTAAGTAATAATCCATATTATGGCACAACATACCCCGGGCAACTTAGACCAAAAAATATCAAGTATTCGGTCGACTTTAGAGAAACTAGGAACGTCTTTACTTGCAGACGTAAGTTTTAAGTAGAACTCTTCCGACTCCTACTCAGACTCAGCTTTCAGTGAAAACCAAGAAGCCTATAGAGCTGCTTTAGAAGACACTTACTACGAAAAGCCTCCCAAACCCAAAACTGAAGACAACTGGGAACTCAGTATGTTACTTAACTACGAAAAAGAAAGATGCGCCCAACTTGAAAACCGAATTAACCAAAAAGACGAAGTAGTTGCAGAAATGACTTCTTTACAGAACGAGTTGTACCAAAACATTGAGGAACTCCAAGACGAAATAAAAACTCTCAGACATAAACTTTCAGTAACTGACGAAGACAGTGCCAGGGCCCACAAAGACCTAGAAGACGCTTATAGAATTCAAAGACAACACGAAAAAGAAGTAACCAACTTAAAGTACGAAAGAGACCAAGCAAAAGAAGTTGAACAAAACCTAAAACAAGAAATCGAGTACCTTAAAAACAGACACTACGAAGACACCAGCTCTGCAGTCCGCAACGAAATCTGGGAACTCAAAAAACTACTGAGGCAAAAAGACCAAGAAAAAGAAGAAACTCAAACTAAAATGCGGGAAAACATTATGAACCTGCAATGCGAACTCGACAACAAAGACATGCAACTTACAAAAACCCAAGGAAAAATATCAGACCTCACTGAAGAACTTGAAGAACTCAGGCACAAACACCAAGCACCCTCCGGCAAAAGGTACAGCGAACCTGACAACCAACTCAAAAGAGAAAATTTAGAACTCAAACAAATGCTTCAGAACTCAAAACCTATCAGTGAAGTGGAGAAACTCCACAAGCAAATCAGCAACCTTGAAGAACAACTCTACAGAAAAGGACCTAACGAAGAGTACTCCAAAGTCTGCAGAGAAGTGATGAGTCTTCTAGGAGTTTCTGAAGTAAGTGACATCCTACACCAAACTACTTATTTGCTAGACTGCTTTCAAAAGACCAAAGACACTAAAAAGCTCGTGGAAAAGATGAGTTCTTTACTGCTCCAGATGTCGCCTCAAGGCACTTTTGAAAGGAAACCCAACAACAAGCAGATTTGGAAGTGGTTCATCAGAGTACTGGAACAGTACATGCAGCTCAAACAAAGCCTTGAAGGGGGACTGATCAACGAACTCCAAAGCACCCTAAACTGCGGAATACCAGAAATAGCTAAAGAAGTCCGCGGGCTTGTTAAAAATCGTAAATATTAAGTTACATTAAGTTTTCTTTATCGAGAGGACGAGGAGTGAGTGTTTTAACTGGTCTGTAGCTGAACTCCTCTTTAATTCTTCTGTAAAGCATCCTTATGTTGGAGTTTTCGTACTTCATTCCTTCTCTAATTTGAACTTCAGAGTAACCTATAAGTTTCAGTCTTTCAAAAATGTCTTTTTCAGTATTAATCGATTCAAAATCTCCTAAACAGGCTTGGGGCGGCACTAACCAGTTCTCCTTAAGAACCTGACTGGCCGTTGGTCTTCTTTGAGGGTCAGTTTGCATCATTCTTTTGATGAGAAGTCTTGCTTGGGGATTCACGTGTGCAGGTATGTCGAAATATCCTTTAGATATTCTGCGGTACAAATCTGAATCAGAAACCCCTTTAAAGGGAAAAGTCCCACAAAGCAGCACAAACAACAGCACTCCCAAAGCCCAGATGTCTGCAGGTTGGCCTGAGTACTCTTGCCGAGAAACAATTTCAGGCGCCATGTAGCTAGGAGTTCCACAGAAAAGTTTGACTTTTTTGTCTGAAGGCATGATTGTGGAGAACCCAAAGTCAATCAGTTTCACGTCATTGTTGGAGTCAAGCAGTATGTTTTCAAGCTTTATGTCTCGGTGAGCCACGTTTTTGGAGTGGCAGTACTCCACAGCTGAAAGCACTTGCTTGAATAGCCGTTTGGCTTCTTGTTCTGGGAGTTTCCTCTGAGGGTGCTTTTTGATGTAGCCATGCAGAGAAAGCCCTCCTACGTACTCCATAACTATGTGGATTTGTCTAGGGGCGTCAATGGCTTCTTTGCACTTTATTATCTTATCATGGTCTAATTTCTGCATTATGCGAATTTCTTTCCTGACGTTCCTTTTTTTCTGAGGGTCGAGTAACTTCGACTTCTCGTAAGTTTTCACAGCGTAAATCTTCTTTGTAGGGACGTGTGTGGCCTGTTTGACAGAAGCGTAAGCTCCTTGGCCTAAGCTTTTCGAGAAATTATACTCTTCAATGTTGCCTGTAAAGAGGTCCTTGTCAGCTTCCATCACATAACTTTTGTTAAGAGGGGAAGCAGCTCTGTGGGAGTCCCGCAACTTAGGTTTGTAAGGCCTCGCTGAAATGTTTCTGGCTTGCTTTAGCGGAGGCCGGGCTTTTATTTGGAACTCATTTTTGTCAGAAGTTTGGCGTGTAGTGGCATTGGGAGTATTGACTGCATTTAGTCTGAAAGAGTTTAAAGTGTTGTACAAATAGGTTCTTGAAGAAGGCGGACCTGTTTGTCTGTTTTGGAGGTTCTTCAGCTCTAACGGAAATTTTGATTTCATCAGTTGGTTAAATTTGAATTTATATTCGGTAGCACAAAATGAACTCGATTTAAGAATTACTTTTAAGAACAGTTAGCTTTGGAACTTAGGAGGAAAAAACTTCGAAGTCAAGTTAGGACAGACTCCTCCGTAGCGCATTTCAAGTTGGTCTTCAGGAACTCTTTGTGGAAGTACTTTTTTGTAGTTAGTTCTTTCAAACCTTATTTTCTTTAACTGAGAGGTTGAAAAAAATAGCTTGGAAACTTTCCACAGAAGCCCTAGGAACCTGTTAGAGTTAACTACGAACATGGAATCTAGTCTGCAGGGGTAAAGGTTACTGAGTTCTTCAATGGTGTTTTTTAAGTCTTTTCTAGCAAGGTTAAAACTCTTAGTTCCTTGAAGGTCCAAAATAAACATCCAAGTTTCTACACGCCCAGGAATAAGTAACTGTTCTTTAATGTAAGTTAACAAAAAGTGACTGGCTTTCATTACTTCTTCACGCGAGTGTTCTAAGTCTCTTAAAAGCGAGAGTCTTACAACTATCACGGGTCTCATGTGCTGGTCCCTTCCAAATGTATAAATGAACCCTGAGTTCTAATTATTCATTACTAGTATTTGGTTTGTGGTTTCTTTGTTTTGGGGGTGTTTCAGCATTCTTTGCTCCATAAGCTGAATTGACCTTATCTTTTCAAAAGCCTTTTCAAAGTTAAGTTTTTCAGCATGTATGCACTTAATTGCTAAGTGGTCTTGTTCAAAAGGTTTTTCTCCTATGAATTCAAACAAGTTGTTTTTGTACAGGTGCTCTTTGAATCTGTCCATGAGTCTTTGTTCTTCAAACTCCAAGTCCACTCCGTAGTAGACCTTCCGGAAGCCTTCACTCTTAATCATTTCTGGTGTAAGAGGCGACTCAAGGAAGTTGTGCATGTTTTGGTCTACCTTCAAGCTTTCTTCAGTAGACTTAGATTCAAAAGTGAACTTAAACATAGAACTCATCTTTTGAACAATTGAAGCTTTTGGAGTAGGCGAGCAGGGTGGGTCGACTATTTCAAAACGCGACATCATGCTTCTGGGTGTTAGGCACTGAGGTTCTTCACTGACTCTTTCTTCAAATAAAGCTGAAGTGAAAGCGTCTATAAGTTCTTCCTGATCACTGCAGAATTCTTGAGGGAGACTTTCCATTAATTTTATCTATTTTAATACCCAATAGTAGGGAATGAAGTAGCCAAACCTTCAACATCTTCTTTCAATTTCTCGATTTCTTCGAACTGCTGGGAACCAAGGAACTCATTGAAGTCTGCTAGCTTCTTTCCAGGAGCCTTCTGCTTAAGGTGGCTTGCGATGTCCACACCTCTGCTAATGAACTCAGCAACTTTTTCGAAGTCAGGCTCAGTGAACCCCCTTGAAGTCATAGCTGGGGTTCCTAGTCTCAGTCCGAAAGGAATCATTGCGCTTTTGTCGCCTGGAATAGTGTTTTTGTTAATAGCCATGCTGGAGTACTCCAAAACCTTTTCAACACGGGCTCCGTCTATGCCTTTGTTTCTAAGGTCCACCAACACAAGGTGGTTGTCAGTGCCTCCTGTAGCTAGATCGAAGCCCAGGTCTTTGAGTTTCTGAGCTAGGGTTTTTGCGTTTTTAAGCACTTGGACTTGGTACTCTTTGAACTCTGGAGCTTGGGCTAACTTAAGAGCTACTGCTAACGCAGTTATGGTTTGGTTGTGAGGGCCTCCTTGGTGTCCTGGAAACACTGAAAAGTCTATTTTCTGTTCTAAGTCGTAAGGAATTTCGTTGCCCTTTTTGTCCTTTTTAGAACCTCTTCTGTAAAAGATCATGGCACCTCTAGGACCTCTTAAGCTTTTGTGAGTGGTTGTAGTTACTATGTCTGCAAAGTCAAATGGGTCTTGCTTGCACACACCCCCTGCCACAAGTCCACTGATGTGTGCCATGTCGTATAAAAACAAAGCACCTACTTTGTCACAGATCTCCCTCATGCGCTTGAAGTCGTACTCTCTGGGATAGGCAGAAAATCCCCCCACGATCAGTTTAGGTCTGTATAGCATAGCATTTTCTTCAAGCTTGTCGTAGTCAATAATTCCAGTGTCAATGTTAACTCTGTAAGGCAGGTTCTCAAAGTAAATCGAAGTTGCTGACACCTTTTTAGTTTCTGTTCTGAAACCGTGTGACAAGTGGCCTCCGTGTGAAAGGTCAAGAGCCATCATTCTTTCGTGGGGACCCAAAACAGCTGTGTAGACGTAAAAGTTAGCAGGGGCTCCTGAAAGTGCCTGCACATTGACTCCCCAGTTTTGTGGTGATAGTCTGTAGGCTTCTAGAGCTCTTTGCCGGCACAGGTTTTCGGCCATGTCGATGTACTGGTTGCCTCCGTAGTACCTGGCTCCAGGGTAGCCTTCGGAGTATTTGTTGTTCATTACGGAGCCAAGTGCTTCCATCACAGCTTTGGATGTGAAATTCTCTGAAGCAATCAAAACGATGTTTTTGAACTGTCTTTGCTGTTCGAGTTTGATGATCTCTGAAATCTGGGGGTCAGTTTCAAGCAGAGAAGCGTTTAGTTTCTGGGCTTGGACTGAAATAAAGCGCTTTACTCCACTTAACATTATTAAAGTAATATGGTTAATTAAATCAGCTCACAGCAAGACCTATCGTTTTTGCGGATAGATGCTTGGGTGCCTGTAGTCCTCACTTCTTTTCTCTTTTCCAAAGTGCCTGACCTAGAACGTATGGCTTCAGGGCTGATAGTTCCGCCGATTTTCTGGAGTTCATCGTAGAGCGAAGCATATGTTCCTTGTTCGTCGATTTCAGTGTCAAGTCTGGGGTTTTTGAGTCTTTCTTCTTGCAATTGGTAGTTTAGTTCTTTGTTCCTTTCTTTCAGTTGTGAGTTTTTTTTCCTGAGTTTTGACTGTTCAAGGTTAGAACTAGTTAGTTTTTTTTCGAGTTGGTTTATAGTTTCTTCTTTCTTTTTGAGTTGTTTATTTAGAGCTTCCACCATAAAGCCTGTTCTTTGCTGGGTCTTATTAGTTGGTGATGTAACAGGCGAGTTAGCTGAAATAGGAACACTTAGTCTTGAGTTTTTCTTTTCGAGTTTGCGTCTTTTCATGTCGTCAGCAGTTCTTCCGTTGGTGCCTCTCATTTCTTGGATGGTTTTGTAGCTTGTGAGTCTGCGGATTTCTTTTTCGAGTTTGGAAATAAGGTCTTCTTTGGCTTTGATGCTGTTTTGGATGTTGTGCATTTGGCTGTTAACTATTTCTTCTGAGTTCTCCATTTGGCGGATTTTGTTCTGGAGTTGGATGTTTTCTTGGATCACTTGTGACTGGGCTGTCATAGTTTGGGTTTCTAGTTCGTTGATTTGTTTGAGCAGTTTGGAGTTAGTTTGTTCTATGTAGCTGTTATGTTGCTTCAGCGAGTCAAAAGCTACTTGTGAGTCTTGGAGACGGGCTTTGTAGTCTTTAGCCGTTTCTTCAATAGTTAAGTAACTATCTTTTAAAAGCGAGAGAAGCTGTATAGCTCCTTTTACTGAGATTTTTGAATAGTTGTCAGCAGCACAAGACTGCATAGTTCTTAAGCAAAGCATTACTTCGTTCATGAGTTCAGTGATTGTTGAGTACTCTCTAGAAAAGCTTTCCCTGGAGACTCTGGGGGAACTCTGCCTCGAGGACTCTATTCCTCTTGAAAGAATGCTTAGCACTTCTTCCAGTCCTGAAAACAAATACGCCGTCCCTGACTTAGTAGTTTCTTGAGTTTTAAAAGTAGACAGGTTCCTTACGTGATGTCCGATGTCAGGTTCCTCTGGAATCTCAATGCTTAGTCCACGCGAACTGTTCCCTTCATACTCGCTTTTAAACTGCTCCAGCAGAAACGGAAAGTCCATAATTCCTTTTGAAAACTCTTCAAACGTAACGTAGTCATTGGAGTCCTCTGAGCCCCCAGCTTCTTTTAACGCCTGAAACAATGCCCCTACTTCGTGTTCCCTTTCTAAGCCACTGGACATGTGCAAGTCTTCTCTACTTACCATTCCGTCTCCGTCAAAGTCCACCCAAGCAAATGCGTTCTTTAAAACTTCTAAAGAGCTTTCGTCTAGTTCAAGTTCCATTTATAAAAAAATGCTGGGAAACAACCACTCAGACGGTGCTCTTCTTATTGAAGAAAGCGGAAGTGCCTCTCCTCTTTTCATGCCTCACGAAAACCCTTCGCAACCTCCTCCTTTAATACTAGGTTCAAATGACTGTGTTGAAGTAACTTACTCTGCTGAAGACATTCTTGGGTTAGATAAACATCAAACTTCAGAAGGCTCCCAAGATATAAATTCTCCTATAAATAACCAAAGAAAAGGTTCTGGACTATTCGATGTTGCTATTCAAGCCAAAAGTAGAAGTTCTAGTTATAATGAATAAATACGTTATTGTAAACACATTCTGTAATTTACAGAACAGTAATCAATGGAAGTAGCTTCGGACAGAATGTGGATTTTTTATTGTTGGAAGTGTAAAGAAATGCTTACTCCCCCCACTTACATTTGCCAAGTAGGCCACACAGTGTGCCAGGGATGCTCGCAAGGGTCGAACTGCCCAGTGTGCAGATTTCCGTCAGGACTCACACTCAACACTATGCTAGAAGAGATCCTTAGCTTGACCTTTGTGGTTTGTCCAGTAGCTTCTTGTTCCCAGTTTGTGTCTTTAAGTTGTCTTGAGAAGCACAAGAACTTCTGTCCCAACTGTCCCTACACTTCTTGCATTGCAGGTTGTGGAACCTTGGTTGAGAACCTCGGAGACCACTTAGTTACTGAACACAAGTTTAAAGAAAAGAACGGAGTCGACTTAATTGAGCTTAAGTACCAAGCAACTTCTGAAAACTGGAGGAAAGACCAAATTTGGAAGTCTTTTGTAGCGCGACTGGGAGACATTTGCATGCTAATCAATGCAAAGATTGATAATGGAGTGTTCAAGGTGCTAGCTTACAACTTGAAACCTGAAGAACAAGGAATTTGGTTTAAGATAGCCAAGAGTCCTACTATTTTAAGGTTCGGAATGACCTTGCCCAGTGTAAAGGACTATGTTTTGGGCAAAAAAAGCACTCTTCAGTTCAATTGCGAAGTGGAAACCCTTTTGAAGTCCTTTGCAGACGAGTCGTTGAGCATCAACTTAGAAGTTACTCTGGAAAAACCTCAGTAAGTGTATAAATTACTCAATTACGTATTCAGAAAATCTGTACACTGACCTTTTTCTAGTGCAGAAATAACTAATAGGAATTGCCAGCATCAGTGCACTTAACCCAGTTAAAACCAAACCAATCAATGCAAACTCCCCTGCTGTGGGTTGAGTTTTCTGGAGTCCGTGGTGCATTGCGTATACGTAAGGATCGTGCTGTGACCTTACTTCCACTTCTAAAGAGTACTTTTGGTACTGAGGGAGCTGACTTTCTGTCCATCTAAAGTTTTCAAGGTGCTCTCTGCCCTCTGAGCTGCAGCCTTTCAAAGACCACTCTGGCAACTGGTAAGTTTGTTCGTTTAAAGGAATGCAGAGTTTAGTTAACTTGTAGTAGTAGTAGCACCTTTGGGCTTGGTTGTCCCAGTACCCAGTTCTGTGGTTCCTACACATCTTCATGTTTAAAGGGTAGTGTTTTTTCTGCATTATCTTTATTCCACTAACTCTGTTTGTCACACTTGTGGAGGAGTTGGTAACTGTTAAGTCAAAGTCAGCTGCAAGGAAGTACTCATTGGTCCCACTGAAGACTTTAGAAAGGGGGTACCCGTCAGGCACCAGAACTCCTTTTGAATAGTACTTAAGGTGCCGGTACTCTACAGTGTCGTTGGTTCTAAACATCCAGGCAGTTGAAGTGTTAGCTGGGAGACTCAAGGAGTAACTTGAGCCAACAGGACTTATAGAAACTGTAAGGTTTTCAAAAGAAGAGTAAACGTAGTTCCAGTAGTCAATTGCTTGGTTTAACTCGTAGACTTCTTCGGAGTGAGGGTCTTCTGAAGCTTCTACTAGCATAAAGACTCCATACCCTAGTCCTCCCAGAAGCATAAGTGCAAAGACCAAGCAAGACAACTTAGTTTTAGTATCTCTGCTTGCATGCGAATCTATTAAATCATTCATTTTACTTAACTTTAAATCTGTCATAAGGGCAGTAATCAATCTTTTCCACACAAACTGTACATAGAAAGTGCCCGCACTGCATTTTGACAGTGGCTTCTTTGACACAACAGATTCCGCACATGTTTTCTTTTTCTTCGAAGTTTTCAGACTCTTCGATTCTTTTCAAGGACTCGTCTCTTTCAGCTACAAGTTCTTGTTTCCTTAACTGCAGTTCTTGTATTTGTTCTTCTATCTCGTAAATCATAGGGTTGTAGTAACTCTTGACTTCGTTTTGTTTAGTGTTGATTCTGTTAGATATGACTTTTTCTAAGGAAACGTTTGCACGGGGCTTTGCTTTGGGCTGGACACCTAGAAAAGGCGAATCTGTGAGTTCGAACCTCCAAGCCATTTTGAATTTAGAATTATTTACTTTGGCTTGCTATGCGTGAGTGCTTGGGTCGTTCTGTTTCGTCTGAACCAGTAGACTCAGTGGGCTTGGGGGATACTCTGGCAGATGCACTCCACTTAGGAGAAGAGGGCTGACTCAAAACGCTTTCAAACAACTGTTTGTTGAGTCTAGCTAGTTCAAAGTTGTGGGAAGCCAGTGCTCCTATGATCTGGCCTTCGTCTTTATTGAGTGTTTGTGCAAACTTAAAGCTGGGTTCTGGCTTTTGGGGGCTTGCAGGAGTGCTTTGGCTGGTTGAAAGAATGTCTTGGGCAAAAAGGGTTAGTTGTAGAAGTGCTTTGTCGAACCCAGAGTTCTTAACTAGGTTCTTGTAATGACTTGTGGAGCCTACTCTTCTTTTGAAGCTTCTGTGCAAAGCTTGGTTGGATTGAATTTGTCTTATGAGCTTATTGGTGTTTAAGTTGAGTTCGTACTGAAGGGAGTCTTCTTTTTCTGGTTTGTTTTCTTTTAACAGTTGATCTCTTAAATTGTTTTCAGCCTTTAAAAAGTTACTCCAAGCGTCTTTGTCAAGAGTGGCTTTGCTGAGTTGTAAATACTTAGTTTTGAGTTGGTCAAGGTCTTCTCTAAGTTGGTTGTTGGTTTTTTCGTGCTGTTTAGTTTTGGTTTTTTCTTCACTCAGGTATTTTTTATAGTAATAAATCTTCTCTGAAAGCTCGTCGTTCTTTTTTTGAAGGGATTTTATTTTGGCTTTTTGGGTTGATTTTTCTGACTTGAGTTTGCTGATTGTGTCTGCGGCTGTGATCATGTCTTTTTGTAAGCTTTCAAGTAACTCTTTGTTAACTTTGAGTTCTGAAGAAAAGTCTACTTCAAAACTGTCAGCTTCCAAAAGCTCATTTAGAGTTTTGTAGTTCCAGTCTGTTTGGTTAGACATCATAACTACCTTTTTATAACGCTTTAATAGTTACACTTACAAAGTAATTTTCCAGCTGTGTAGTACTTAAGTCGCTGTCTTCTAGTGAGGAGTCTTCCTTTTAGAATCAAACAAGAACAGGGGAGAGGAGGTACTTTTTCCTTCTCTGGACCTTCTACTTTGTACTCGGCTTTTCTTTTTCTAGGTTTGCTTTTTTTGCTTTTGAGAGTTTTCTCGATTTGGGCTATTTCGTACTGGAACTTAATTGCTTTGAGTCTCATTTCTTCTTTTAATAAGTTTAGTGTGTTTTGGAGTTGTTCTTTTTGGTGCTTGTTTTCTTCAGCAGACTTTTGAGCAGCTTCTAGTTGGACTTTCAGTTCTTGAATTTGTGAGTTATTAGTTTCTGCAACTCCTTCAACGAGTTTAGTGAGCGTTTGAGTGTTGCTTTCTATAAGAGACTTAAAAAAGTCACAAAGGTCGTGTTTCAGTGAGTTAAAAGATTCTTGCGAAAAACTCTGAGCTAAGCAAGTAGCTTCACTAGACATAGACACTGTGTCTTCAGCTTGGGAAACCCTTGGAACACTTAGCTCTGAAAAGTTGTTTAGGGGCTGGAACTGGGACCCTAGTCGGAACCCAGTTTGCCTTGGAATCTGAAATCTTCCAAAAGTGCGTTGTGAAAAGGGATTCATTATTTAAAATGGTTAGTATCATAGGCTTTAAGCTGTTGAGTTACTGAATTTATGCTTTGTTTAGCTTGTTCGATGTCACTTAAAAGCTTTTGAAGGACAGTTTCCTGCAAAGCCACAATTTCTTTAGACTTAAAAGAGTCTTTTAAGCAGTCTAAACACACTGTTTCTTCTAACTCACTGGCGTGTTTCACTAGTAAAGTTGTGATTTCAGAAGCTTCGTGGTCAGCCATTAAGCCAAAAGCAAACTCTCTGAACTTCTTCATGTTTCCAGACCTGTGGAACTCTTTGACGTTGTGTAGAATCTGTTTCTCAGCTCTAACTAAAGAGTGAGTGTTGAGGCTGTCAAGAAGGTCCTGGTTAGAAGACAAAAACGAACTGTTGGGGTTGGACACAGGCGATGCTCTGTGAGCTGAAGCTGAAAGGTTCTCTAGTTCCAGCTGAAACTTTAACTTGCCACTTTCTTTTAACAGCTCTGAAGCTTGTCTTTTGTGGGTTTTGAGTTGTTTTAATTGCTTGTTGACTTCTGAAGCAAACCTGACTACTTTGGGAGAGAGTCTTAGTAGCTGGTGGAGTTGGGACTTTTGGTGCTTAACTTCGCTGATTTCTTTGCACATTTTAAGGACTTCTTCTTTGCACTCGTCTTTTTCTTTGTGACTTTTGGGTGTTTCGGGGAACAAAAAGCTTTCTTTGATAATAGGCGACATGTCGCTGCCTCTGGCTTTGTGGTAAGTCGAAATGTTGTTGAAGCGCCTTGTTCTAAGGTCCTCCCGTGCAATGGGTCTTGGCATGTGTGGGAATGTAGGCTGTCTTGAGTAAGAGTTGTTGTTTGTGGTTGGTACTGAAGGCACCCTAGCTAAGTCGTCTTCAGAAAAAGAAGAGTTTTGTTTATCGTGGACAAGTTGTTCTTTCATGTTTAAGTTGTCGCTTATAAGCACCTCTATAAGGTGCTTAGTTGCTTCGGGGTCAAGTTCTTGAATAAGTTCCAAAGGAACCTTTTGGGTTCTTTTAAATTCTTTTTGGATTCTGTTTACAAGTGGCTCTCCAAGGTGGGTTTTACTCAGTTTAACAGTGTTTTTAGAGAAGCTGCTTTGCATAGCAAAAATGTCCAAAAACTTCTGGTCCGGTTTTTCCAATATAGCAGTAGGAGCACTTTCTAAGGCCAAAGAGCAGTTTAAAGACCTTGCTCAAGAACTCGAAACTCCTTTTGAAGAAGAATCTGAACAGGTACAACTACTCAGTAAACGGTGTGAAGAGTACAGACAACTCTTGATCATCAAAGAAGAAGAGTGCAAACAACTCCAAAACAGAGTCCAGAACTCTTCCCAAACTGACCTTTTACAAGTAAAGATTGTAATAGGTCAAGAAGAAAGTGCCTATGCTTTGGAAATTGCTCAGGAAAAATCTGAACTAGCTGAAAAACTACAACAAGAAGTCAGTTCTTACTCGCACCAAATCAAAGCTTTTGAGTTGTCTCAGCAAGAATCCCAAAAAACCCTTGAAAGNTTCAAAAACTTAGAACAAGAATGGATCAACCAGAGCAAAGCCAAAGACAATGAAATCACTAACTTAAAAGCCCAACTACAAGAAAACTTTAAAAAACTCAACAGCTACCAAAAAGCTTACGAAGCCTTGCAAGAAAACTTTCAAGCTGGAGTGAAAGAGTGCTACAACTGCTTACAGAAGCACTCAGAGTGCCTCGGAATGAGTCTGCCTAACCTTAAACCAGAAAACTTAGGAATAGAAGACATCCAAGAGTTCTTATCTACACAAGGTCAGTACACTAAAGACACTCTTAACAGATACAACTCTTTCCTCAACAAACTCAAAAACCACTTTAAACTAAAGTTCACTCACAAAAACTCTTTTGAAGGAATCAAAGAAGGCTTCAACACTGTTTTCGAACAGTGTTCTAAAACCATCAAGCAACTCAAAGCAACCTGCAAAGACTACCAAAACTCTTTAGACCAAACAAAAGACAACTTAAGTAACTCCCAAGCAAAAGTCCAAGAACTGCACCAAGAACTCCAACACCAGTACAAACTACTTGAAGAAAAAGCCCAGCTCATCACTGATGCCCAAACTACTAAAGAACACCACCAAACAGCTCTGAAACAACTTGAAGAATACAAACTTAGTTTAGAAGAGACCAAACAATCTGAGTCCCAACTCAGAACTCAACTCCAAGACCAAGTCACTCAGTCCGAAAAACTTACTGAAGAACTCAACCAGCTCTTCCAGGACAAACAAACACTCCTTACAAAAACCAACTTCCTCCAAGCTGAAATTTCTGACAAAAACAACTTTCTTTCTGACCTACAAAGCCAAAAAACAACCCTTGAAAGCACCCTCGAAAGTCTTGAGCAAGAACTTGAAACTTGCAAAGTTTCAAACCAAGAGTTAGAAACTGCCAAAGCTAAAGTTGCATCTTACCAACAAGCTATAGAAAGACTTCAAAATCTACTAAGTTCTTTAGAAAACCAATCTGAAAACTATTCCTTACAAATAGACTCCCTCACTCAAGAACTCGAGTCAACCCAATACAGCCTTTCACAAAAAGCCCACAAAAAAACCCACTATAAACAAAAGTACTTAGAATCCCAAACACAAATACAAGAACTCCACCGCCAACACCAAATAGAAAAACAAAACCTAGAAGAGAAAGTTAAAAGCACACAAGAACTCAAACAAGAAGCAGACAAGCTTCTAGACCAAGTGCAGTCTCAAATCGAAAACACTTCCAACTTGATAGACCGGAGGTTAATTACTACTTTCTTAATCAACTACCTCAACCCTTCAAACAACGAAAAGGTCAAACAACAAATGCTAACAGCACTTGCAGGGATGCTCGAACTAAATGAAGACGAGAAAAAAAAGATTGGACTCATTCAAGACAACAGTTTGCTTTCGCAGTTTGCTAGTTTCATATCTAAATCTTGATAAGTTTACTTTAGTATGTATGCCACTACGACTGTTATGTCGTCTACAATGTCTTCTTCGTGCTGAATCCAGCGAGTCCACGCTAAAGCTGAAAGTTTTTCAGCCGCTTGTTTGGGGTTTTTGCACTTGGCAACTAAGTTAATGGCTTCTTGGTTTTGAATGAATTCCCAGACTCCGTCACTTCCTACTACAAGAATCTCGTCTTCTTCAGTTAACTCGTACTCAAAAGTGTCAGGTTCACAAATCACTCCTACTGAAGCTGCCATTGAGTCCCCAAAGCACCTACTCATAGAAAGTCCTGGCATGTCGCTGTTTTCAAAGAATACTCGGTAAGGCACGTCGTAGGGGAGTTTCTTGACTAGCCCACCAGACTTAAGTATTCTTTCGTTTTCTTGAGGAACTTGTGGTTTATGGTCGTTAGTTAATTTGTAAGCTACAACCCTGTCTGCTTCTCTTCTGCCGATGATTGCTCTTGAGTCCCCTACATGTGAAACCCACAACTTCCTGTCCTTCGCATAAATTAAAGTAGCTGTGGAACCTGAGACCACACAGTCAAGCTTAGTTTGGGAACTTAAATCTAAAAGTTGTTTTTGACAAATAGGATAGGACTCCTTCATGGCTTCTAAAGGAGAAGTTTCCCAGTCAGGTCTGCTTAGCAAAGTTTGAGGCAAGTTTTTGCAAACGTAGTCTGAAACTTTATGTCCGTGAGGACCGTGTCCGTCAAACACTCCTAGGATTACACTTGGTCCGTTTACGATTACACAGAAGTCGTCTTGGTTAGGAATGTCTGACTTAAGGCCTTTTTTGCAGGTAAAACCTATATTTAGGGAGTGCAAAAACTCAAGATCCAACTCTTCCCCAGTTACTTCCAGTTTTTTATCTTCAAAGCCTTGCTGGTGGACTTCTCTGTGCTTCCCTCTAAAAGTAACCTTTTGAGTGACTTTTGCAAGACAGCCAATATGACCTAGGGTGTTACTGGTATCTAGTTCTGGTGCACTTGGGGGGTTTTGCACGGGTTCAGGCTGTTGCTTTTCGGAAGATTTCGTTTTTTGCAAGCAAATTCCCATATGCTAATTTAATTAGTTTTAGTATTAATATGAAACTTAAAAGAGAACTGCACGAAGTTCCAGATCCCAGGGCTCCTTTTCTGTACGAAGTGTGGAACTGGGAAGGAGACCCCAGCATACTGCCTATAAAGTGGTTTGAACTCTTACAAAAGCATGACCAACAAGCTGCCACCGCTAAGTTCTCAAGCATTTCAAAGGACTTTTTGGTTCAAAACTACATTAACAACGAGCACTTTGACCCTAAAGGATTCTTTTTTATTACTCACAGAAGCGAATGCGTGGCTGGGTTGCTGGCTTGGCCAAAAGGAGAGATTTGTGAGATTAAGACATTTGCTGTATTGAACTCTCATTGGAACAAAGGAGTTCCTGAGTCAATAGTAGCTTTAGCTTTGAACTACGCAAAAAACAAAGGGTTTAACTTAGTTGAGTGTGAAGCCTTCACCGACCAAGAAACTCAAGTTCTCCAGAACCTTGGCTTCCGAGTTAATTAACTTGTAAACTTAAGTGTGGAAATAAATTATATGTACGAACCATTTAAAATTAGAAAGCACCTAACCCAATTAAGACATAGCAGCATGACTCCTAGTAAGTTTTCTAGGTCTTTTTTAGGGACACCGCGTAATAAGTCTACAGTTCTAAAATCTTCTTTGGCTCCTAAAAGCATCTTTCACCACAGGCTGCCTTCTTTAAACTCCAGCAAAAACACTTCTTTTGTAGCCAGCAAAAGAGAAAAACTCCGCAAACCCAAACCTCCAAGTACAGAAACCGATAGTTCAACTCACTGCTACGGTTACTGCAAGTCTTTTGGCTACTATAGCACTCCAGGACTCATTAGGTCCTATAACGAAGACAAAGTTTCTATTGTGCAAGAGGTCCCTAAACCCTCTGGTCAAAAGGGCAAGTGGCCAAAGTGTTCTTACTTTGCTGTGTTTGACGGACACGGAGGAGAAAGCTGCTCTGAATACCTAAAAGACCACCTCCACAACTTTATTTTTGCAAGCAAGTACTTTCCCCAGAACCCTAGAGAAGCCCTTCTGAAGGGATTTGAAGCAGCAGAGGAAGCCTTTCTGAACGCTGCGTTTGAGAAAAGTGACAACTCAGGGTCTTGTGCAATAGTAGTGCTTATAGTAGAAAACTTCTGCTACATAGCTAACACTGGAGACTCCCGCGCTATAATGAGCTTTGAAAACGGCAAAAGAGTGTGCGGCTTAACTAGAGACCACAAACCTGACGACGAACGTGAAAGGCAGCGCATTGTAGATGCTGGAGGCAAAGTTTACAGAACTCAACTAAATCCTAGTTTAGGTTTGGGAGAGATAACTGGGCCCTCTAGGATTTTCCCAGGAAGGATTTCAGTGTCTAGAAGTTTTGGCGACCTACAAGCTAAAGACTACTCAGTAGGAGGTAACCCAAATGTACTCATAGCCACTCCTGAGATCAGTTCTTTTAAGATCTTGAAGTGCCACGATTTTATTGTTATGGGAAGTGACGGTCTTTATGATAAGGTTTCTAATGAAGAAATAGTCAGCACTGCTTTGCACAAACTCAATAAAAAAGGCTTCGAAATCCACAAACTAACTCTTGAAACCGCAGATAAGCTTGTGAAGTTAGCTCTGGACTCTAGGAGTCAAGACAACGTTACTTGTTTAGTTATCGTGCTTCCGGGTTTCAGTTCTAAGTAGTTTTAATTCCTAAGTATATATTTAGTATGGGTATATTTAAACTAATGACGTCATATTTCAGTGAAGCAATTAGGTTCATATTTATAAATTTGCCCTAAAGTATAAGTGTCTCAGGTTGCTTATACTAGAATTATTGGTTATTCTTATCCATGGTATAAATGTTGGTTACATGTGGAGCTTATAATAAATGGAAGTGAATAACAGGCTTAGTTTAATTGAGTCTCATTTTCCCCAAATTCCTAAGTTTGATGCCCTTGCTCCTCGAAAGGCTGTTTCTCCTAAGTTGAACACTGAGGAATTAAGAGACGTGTTCATTGGGAATAGAAGGAACATTGTTGAAATGCTCTTTGAAAAGACTTCTTCATTCAAAACTTTGAACCACTACCAAGAACTCCGCATGAAGACCTCCGAGAAAAGAGCCCAGGTTCTTCTCCAGATCCAAGAAATTTATCCCCATTTTCTTCAAGCTGTCAAGGAATGGAACTACCCTGATATCATTGCACTAATGCATTATGCAACGGTATATTCCATGGACTTGGCAACAAGATCTTTTGTGCACTTCGTGTTGTATACGGGGACTATTAACTCACTAGGCACTCAAAAGCACAAAGTCCACATCGACAGAGCTTTTAAGCTTAAAGAGATTGGTTGCTTCGCAATGACTGAGTTGGGTCACGGCAGTAACGTTGCTAACCTCGAGACCACTGCTACTTACGACTCCTCAACAAAGGAGTTCGTTCTCAACTCTCCCACAGCTACCAGTGCTAAGTGGTGGATTGGAGCTGCAGCCAAAACTGCAGAGAAAGCAGTGGTGTTTGCCCAGTTGCACTTCGAAGGAGACAACAAGGGAGTCCACGCCTTTGTGGTGAGACTGAGGGACCCTGAGTCCCACGAGCCCTTGCCAGGAGTGACTTTGGGAGACTGCGGGAAGAAGTTTGCCATCAACGGAGTAGACAACGGGTTCATTCTGTTCAAGAACTACAGAGTGCCCGTGGACTCTTTGTTGGACAGTTTAAGTTCAGTTTCAGCAGCAGAAGGCAAGTTCCTAACTTCGATCAAAAGCAAGGAGAAAAGACTTGCAGCCCAGCTCGTAGGACTCATTGGCGGAAGAACTGCTGTTATTGGGTCGAGTGTTTTGAATGCCCAATCAGCACTGACAATAGCAATAAGATACTCATGCATGAGGAAGCAGTTCAACGATGGAAAAGACAAAGATGAAAACTTAATTGTAGACTACCAGCTCCAGCAATACAGACTCATGCCTTACCTCTCCAATAATATTGCTATGAGTTCAGCTTTTAATTTTTGCATTCAAATATACTCGGAGATACTTCCCACAATGAAGAAAAATCCTGAATGTAGTGAGGGAGCCGAATTTCATGCCATTCTATGCTGCTTGAAATCACTGAGCACCTGGTACGGCAGAGACTCGATCCAAAGCTGCAGGGAGTGTGTGGGTGGTCAAGGCTACTCCAGTTACTCAGGCCTTCCCCGCATCAGGGCAGGCGAC
>PR_CR_10_Liq_1_inCRDRAFT_1000313_pt1 | contig 30708 bp, 21 predicted proteins | sample PRCRCaboRojoPR_3_FD_10241 | JGI IMG/M metagenome (IMG submission 10241)
GTCCGGTCATAATAACCGGAGCACTGACTGACTGCAGTTTTTTGGCAACTACACCCCGCTTATGAAGCGTCTTATTATGGATAACGCCCGGAAAAATCCCTCCTACAAAAGCAATCCCTTCCTGATTAAGGCGTGCTATCAAAGCCTGCAAGTCCAAATATTTAGATTCAGCCACAAGCAAAACCATGAGATCCTGGGGGCGGATATCCATCCCCAGAATCGAATCTACGATTGCGTTATGGTCTTCAGACTGAATATACATTTATCCGAAATTATTTTGGCACTGAGCAGGCAGGCTCAATGTAATAACTAACGTTATCAACAGGTAAGGTAGGCCAGGCAGACTACTTTGTGGTAAACGGATTCACCACAGGGAGGAGTTTCCGGATTGGGCATAGCCCCAACTCCGTGGATATGTATCAGGGCTTTCTCAACTTGTATTTTCAATAAATTCAGTTAAGGAACTTATGAAGATAGCCACTGAGGATCAGGGGAAGTAAGCAGGTTAAGATTAATTAGTATGGATCGTTAGAGTATCAGTTTTGGGGGATACCCCCAGAGTTCGGGTAAGCTAGTGCGATAAAGTTATAAATTCTATTTTAAAATCAAAATTATTTTTTGCTAATGCGAGTTAAACTGGAGTAAAAAGGTAAGCTTAGCCCACAAGCTATGGCTTTTGAGATAGTAAACGCCGGTAACCGGATTATGTTCTTCAACAAAATTGCCCTTCAGCAACTCTGCCCCCCGGGCAATAATCCTATCCCATTTCAGGCAACCCGGAAATAAACAAATGCCCGGATACTGATCAACCAGCACCCGGGCACTAAAGCTAATGGTAAGTGTTACATCGGTTAAAACTCCCTTCCCTTAAGCATACCATGCCAGTACATTCGCGGCAGGCCGTAGGCTTTTAAGGCATACATGCTGTACCGTTCCTTCGATTGATCGAAGGGGAAGGACTCCATAGGCTGCTTGTCGTAATCAAACTCAGCCAGGATCAGGCTGCCATAGCCCGTGACTAACGGGCAGGAAGTATAACCGTCATATTTTTTGCTCATCTCTTTGCCGGCCAGATATGACCGTACGTTTGCGACCGTCACCGGGCCCTGCTTGCGGATGGCTGCGCCGGTCTTGGAAGTTGGGAGGTTGCTGCAATCGCCCAAAGCAAACACATTATCGAAACGAGTGTGCTGTGTGGTTTCCTTATTGACTTCCACCCAACCGGTTTCAGCGGCAAGCGGGCTGTTGGCGATGAAAGCTGGTGCGCTCATCGGTGGGGTCACGTGGATCATTTCGTAAGGCATCACCGTTTCTTCAGCGGTCTCCAGGTTTTTGAATACCGCTTCTTTCTGGTCAGGGCGCAGGGCGACCAGCTCGGTTTGCCATACGCGCTCTATGTTTTTGCGGTCGGCCACTCGGGTAAGGGCGTCGGCATACTTTTTCACTGCAAAAATGCCAGGGCCGGCTTTGACAAACTTAACGTTGACGTTATTGCGCACGCCGGCTTTCGCCCAGTGCTCTTCGGCCAGGAAACAGATCTTCAGCGGAGCGCCTCCGCACTTGATCGGCGTGGAGGGGTGGGTAAAGATGGCATTGCCGCTTTTGAGGTTTCGGATTGCCTCCCAGGTGGCGTCCACCGTTTCGTAAGCGTAGTTGCTCACGACGCCAGTGCCCGGCTTGCCTACGCTTTCCTTCAGGCCCGGGATTTTATCCCAGTCGATCTGAATACCGGCAGCGACGACCAGCACATCGTAGGAAATACTTTCCCCGTTTTTGAGGGTCAGCGCATTCTTTTTCGGTTGAAAGCTATCGACGTATTCCTTTATCCAGGTGGCGCCGTAGGGGATAAAGTCAGCCTGATCCCGTTCGGACTCCTCCTTTGGAAAAACGCCGGCGCCGATAAGCGTCCATAATGGCTGGTAATAGTGCTTCTCCGCCGGGTCGATAATAGCAACCTGCGGCGGATCGGGTGTATTCATAAGTTGGGAGGCAACAGTAAGGCCTGCAGAGCCTGCCCCGACAATGACGACTTGATAATGTGGCATGTTCATTCACTTTTTTAATTTGGAAAGGATAAAGCAGGTACGCCCTGCAGCAAGCCTGTGCCATAGCGCGTACCCGGGCTAACGTTGCAGTGGATTAGAACCGCTTGCCAAAATGCTTGGAGAAAGACAACAGGAAGCCTAATGCCCGCTGACGGTCCTTATCTGCCATGCCAGTGAGCATAGCCCAGATTCCAGCTGGCTTAACCGGCTCGCGGTTACTGTCCACCATTGCTTCCCCTGCTTTGGCAACAACCTTGATCGTACAAGGATCCAGAACGCCACTCTGCATGAGCGCCTTGAACTCTTCAGAAGTCAGCAGTTTAGTAAGGGCTGTAAGCATTTCCAGGCCGTGCTCGTTAAGTGTTGTCCAGTCTACGCCGCGCTCCGCTGCCCGCTGATACCCCTCATCGAGCATATCTACGCCCATTGAAGCAAGGCCAGGTAACTTCTCGGATAAATCAATGAGCTGATTGAGCTTGGCGATGGTATCAGGGCGGGTAACTTTTTCAACTAACTCTGTCACCGCACTAAGGCGGGCCGGGATGTCAATGCCATTATCGGCAGCCTGACAGCAGCCGTCATCCAGGATATCGCCCATCATGCTCATAAGCCCGGGGACCTGATCCGTCATGGCAATAACTTTGTCCAGTTTCTCTACCATTTCCGGAGCCGTGAGCTTTTCTGCGATATGAAGGGCATTTTCGAGGCGCTCTGCGGGGTCCACGCCCCGGCTGCGGGCTTGCTGTATGGCATCGTCCGTGATGTCAGCAGCCATGCTGACCAAACCCGGCCCCTGCTCCAAAGCGGTGGCCAGCCGGTCTACTGCTGTTTCCATAGTTTCAATACGTTCGAGAAGATGATCCAGTGCTTTAAGCGTTTTCTCGCTGTTGAGTCGCTCTTGTAGTTGATACCCGGCTTCCGTTTCGGTCCAGGTTGCGGTTCCATTAGCTCCCATAATGTTCTTTGTTTTGCTTTCAGTATGTCGCAGCCAATGCTTTGAAGTGTTTCCCTCAAACCTAATCAGTGGTGTCCCGGACCAAAACATCCGGATTTCTGATTAGACTATGACTACACTTTCAAATATATGAAAGCATGAACATAGATACCAGCAATACTCCACCGGATCAGTAAAAAGTACTATAACTCCCCGGGATAGGGTTATAGCGACTATCCGTTGGGCAGAAACAACAACCCTTACAAAAGCGGCGCTACCTGTTACATCAGGCAGCGCCGCTTTTTAAAACCCTTCTTTCAAAGGCAAGCTCACGATCGGTAAATCGCAACAACAGCCTTTTCACCCTTCCGGACCCAGCCCCGGTACATTCCCTCCGAGTTGAAGGGCAGGGCAATCTCTCCCTTGTGATCTACGGCTATAAGGCCGCCATCACCGCCCATAGCAGCTTGCTTGTGGTTGATGACGCGGTCTGCGGCTTCGGCAAGGGAAAGCCCTTGATACTCCATCAGGCAGGAGACATCATAGGCGACCACGCCACGCAGGAAGTACTCGCCGTAGCCAGTGCAGGATACGGCACAGGTGGCATTATTGGCATAGGTACCTGCCCCGATAACGGAGCTGTCCCCTACCCTGCCGTAGCGTTTGTTGGTCAGCCCTCCGGTGGAAGTAGCTGCTGCCAAATTCCCCTGTAAGTCAAGGGCTACGGCACCGACGGTCCCAAATTTATCACTGTGGTCAAGCTGCACGCGGTTCTTCGCCCGAGCTTCTTCCAGTTGCTGATAGCGGAAGTCTGAAAAGAAATAATCGGGTTCGAGAATAGGCACCTCAAGGTCCCGGGCAAATTCTTGAGCACCGGGGCCACACAGGAATACATGGTTGCTACGCTCCATCACCATGCGGGAAAGGGAGATGGGGTTTTTCACGCCTTCCACCATGGCTACGGCTCCGGCGTTTAGCGTGGCCCCGCACATGATGGAAGCATCCATTTCATTGCGGCCATCGTGGGTGAACACGGAGCCACGGCCAGCATTAAAGTACTCACAGTCTTCGAGGCTTTTGACAGCTGTCTCCACCGCAGTGAGGGCGCTACCCCCGGCGGCAAGAGCCTGCTCGCCGGCTGCGAGGGCTTGCTGCAAGGCGCGGCGGTGGGACGCCTCCTGATCTTCGGTCATTTCAGAACGGAGGATCGTGCCGGCGCCGCCGTGTATCGCTAGAGAATAAGTTGACATAAATTGGTTTTACTCGGCATCCCACCAGAACCGGTCCTGAAGGTTGGGGTTCTCAGCGGGGAAGCTGTTATTGAATAGGCGTTCGTTTTGGGGGTAAATGAACCGGCGCGGGATAGCGCCTCCAGGATTTTGGGGATTCTCACCATTTGGATTGGGGGCGAGCTCCGGAAAGCCGGTTCGGCGGTAATCCGTCCAGCCCTCCACTTGTGTGAAGTGCGCGATGTAAAGCTGTTGCAGTACGGTGCGCAGGTTGTCTTCCGTATCTCCGGACAGCGTAGCGTGGGCATCCAGGTAGGCGTTCATTTCCTCATCCGGAATGCCGCCGGTGACTTCTTCGATGTGGGCACGCACGCCTTCCCTTAGTGCAGATTCAGCGTCGCCCTCGCCTGCTCTCAGCCGGGTCTCTGCTTCCAGCATTTTCAGCTCAGCGTAGGTGATGATGGGCACGGAAGCATCCTCAGCAGCATAGAAATCGCCTACGCGCTCAAGCCCAAAGGACCGGCGAATGAGCCTGCTTTCCCTGGGGTCTTCCAGCTCATCGAGCAAGTCAGAGAAAAACGGGTCGATTTCTACGTAAGGCGTGTTTTTGAAATAGATGAACCAGGGGTTTTGTTCGGCTTCTGTAAAACCAAAGGTGTAGATCAGGCTCTCTGAAGATGATTGAAAAGCATTGGCGATGGCATCAAGGGCTTTGGCAGGAGCCTCTGTATCCCGCTTGATAGTGTGCATGTAATAGCGGGCTTTGAGCGCATGAGCCGCTTTAACCCAGCGGTCCAGGTCACCCTGATAGATGACATCATCATCACCGGGCGAAACCGTGCTTTCAGCCTGCAGGTCCTGAATGGCTTCGTCCAGCAGGGCTTGGACTTCAGCGTAAACCGTTACCTGAGGGTCGTAAGCCGGGCTGAAGTTGGCCCCGCCCTGAAAGGCCTGCGTGTAGGGGATATCGCCCCAAAGAGAAGCCGCAGTGCCCAGATTGAGGGCCATCAGCACCTTGGCGACGCCAGCATAGTGGGCGGATCCATCGGCTTCCGATTTTTCAATGATGATGTTGAGGATATTGAGGGGCCCGTTGTAGAAATCCTGCCATAGCGGGTTCATATTAAAGGCCTCGTCAAGCAGGTAGCTTTCCACGGTGAGCGCCCGGTTGTCCACTCCGGAAAAGTACTGACTGAAAATACCGGCGATAACAGCCGCTTCTTCAGACAGGTTTTCGGCGGTTTCCTCCATTGCGGTAGGCAATAGGACGGTCACCGGCACATCGGTGGGGTCGTTGGGGTTGATATTGGTTTCCTCCAGCTCGCAGCCAGCCAAAAAGGCGACTGCCAGGAAAAGGAAGGTTATATTTCGAAGTATCATAATACTGATCTTTTGGTCTGATTAAAATCCGATTTTCAGGTTGAAGCCCAGGCTTCGGGTGTTGGGGGTGTTGAAGTAGTCCCGCCCGAAACTGTTGCTCGCGCCCGCCAGGTTGGTCTCCGGGTCGATGCCGCTGTAATCGGTGAGCAGGAAAAGGTTGCGCCCGCTGAGCCCCAGTTCCAGGCTGCGTACCGGCAGCTTGCCAACAACCGTTTCCGGAAAACGGTAGCTGACTGTCAGTTCGCGCAGGCGCACCCAGGAACCATCCTCAACAGCTGCTTCGGATACCCCCGCAAAAGGGTAACGCCCGTAGTAACGGGAATCCAGGCGAACGGGCGTGGTATTGGGCTGACCGGAAACATCTTCGCCGTCAATGACGGTGCCTTCTGCGTACACGCCTTCGACGACCACCTCTTCCTCCCGGTTTTCGGTACTCTTGTGGATGCCCAGATTTTGCATGACGCCCACGGTGCCATTGTAGATATCACCGCCCTGACGGATGTCCAGTAAGGCGGACACATACAGCCCTTTGAAGGTAAAGCTGTTGCGCAGCCCCATAATCCAGTCCGGGTTGGGGTCGCCCACGATGCCGGGGTCTTGCGGGTTAAATATAGGGTAGCCATCGGCGTCAATGAGGCGGTTGCCGTTGTCATCTCTCGACCAGCGGGTGCCGTAGAGCACGCCAAAGGGCTGCCCTTCGATAGCCCGGTTGTTGGTAGACGCTACACCGGCTGAACCAAAGCTGAGGTCAGGCACCCCTTCGCCCAGCTCTTCCACGGTGTTCTCGTTGGCGGTGAAGTTGAGGTCGACATCCCAACTGAAGTTGCGACCCTTGACCGGAGTACTGCGCAGCTGAATTTCCACACCGGTATTGCGTACCCGCCCCGCGTTGGTGATAGCCGAAGCGAAGCCCGTGGAAAAAGTAATGGGCACAGCCAGGATTTGATCTACACTTTCCAGGTCATACCAGGTGAAGTCGATGCCCAGGCGGTTTTGAAAAAAGCGAAGGTCCGCACCGATTTCCAGCGTCCGGGTTTGTTCGGGGCGCAGATTGGGGTTGCCGATGGAAGTCGCCGGGCCGAAAGCGGTTTGCCCCTTGACCGGGCTGCCGAGCACGAAAAAGTTGTCCAGAGCGTAGGCGAAAGCGTCCTTACCAATACGGGCGTAGGAGAAGCGCAACTTACCGAAGGAGAAGGTCGGATTGGTGGCCAGCCCCAATGGCTCGGTGAAGGCAAAGCCCAGGCTATAGCTGTCGTAGAAGAATGGGACTTCGGTAGTGGGCAAGGTCGAGGACCAGTCCCAGCGCCCGGTGAAGCTAAAGTAAAGGTAATCCCGGAAGCTCAACTGTCCATCGTAGAAAGTACCCAGGATACGGCGGCGGGTCACGTTGTCGTCTGCAAAGGTGACCTGAGAAACGTTGGAAATGTCGTAGAAGTCCGGTATGATGAAGTTTTCCCCTTCCGTTACGTTAGAAAAACCCCGCTCGCTGAAATAGTTGTGGCCCAGGGTCAGGCGGCCATCAAAATCCTGTGACAAGGCGCCCTGTGCGGTCAGCAGGAAATCGGAGTTAAAACTGCGGTAGGAATACAGGTCGCTGAAGATCACGCCTGTACCGAATTCGTTACTGTTGTTGTCCCAGTAAGAAGTCCGCTCTTCAAAGTAGTAATCCGTACCGGCCCGGTAGGAAGTGCTGAGCCAGTCCGTGAAGGTATACTCAAAGCCGGCATTACCGATGATGCGATTGACACGGTCGCGGCTCAGGTTACGGTTCACAGACCAGTAGGGGTTGTCGTAGGCGCTCCAGTAGGTGCGCTGTGTACCATCCGGGAAGGAATAGGCAGCGGGCTCGTCTTCGGCATTGTCCAGCCCGTTGGTGAGGTCGAAGGTAACTGGCGCGCGGGTCAGGCCCAGCATTACGCCGGACAGGTTGGAGCCCCGGTTTGTGCGGTCGCCACCGGAGTTAGTGTAATTGGCAGAAGCGGAAACTTTGAGGCGGTCGTTGATGCGGGTATCGCCGGAGACCTTGAGGGTAAAACGCTCGAAGGTACTATTGGGCACAATGCCCGTTTGGCGCAGGTAGCCGCTGGAGACGAAGTAGTTGGTTTCCCCGTCGCCACCGCTGGCGCTGAGATAGGTGTTGGACGTCACTCCGGTATTGAAGAAGTTGTCGAGATTATTAAAAGGCACGACCCGGCGATCGGTAGCGGAGGGATCGCTTTGCCCTACGATGCGGCCCAGGGAACTGTAGCGGTAGGATTCATCCCCATCGTAGCGCAGGGTATCGATGCGCGGGCCCCAGGAGCGGTTCGACTCGCCCGGGCCTGCGTAGACCGGTACGCCGCCGGAGAGGGCGCCCTGTGCGAAAAGTTGTTGTTGTTCCGGCAGTTTGTTTACCTGATCGAAGGTCACGGACTGGGAGAAGCTGATGCCCCCGCCTTTGCGCCCCTTCTTAATGGTGATGAGCACGGCACCGTTGGCGGCGCGCACGCCGTAGAGGGCGGTAGCCGCACCGCCTTTGAGGACGTTGATGGTCTCGATGTCATCTGGGTTGATGTCGATGGCCCGGTTGGACTGATCGGTGAAATTGGAGCCCGCGAAGCTGTTGTCGATGGGCACGCCGTCAATGATGAACAGCGGAGAGTTTTCATTGAGGGAAGTGCGCCCGCGGATGACGATGTTAGCGGAAGCGCCCGGGTTGCCTGAACTGCTGATGACCTGAACACCCGCCACCTTTGAGCTTAGGGCATTGACCAGGTTGGTCTCCCGGGAACTGACCAGCTCTTCGCCACCCACTTCTTCAGCAGAGTAGCCCAGGGCTTTTTTGCTGCGCTCAATGCCTACTGCGGTTACCACCACCTCATCGAGGACTTCGGCAGACTCGCTCATGCGGATGTCAATTTTCGTCCGGCCGTTGAGGGGGACTTCGAGTCGGTTGTAGCCGATGTAGGAAAAGATTAGAGTGGAAGCATCCCCTTCTACATCAAGGGTGAACGCCCCGTTAAAATCAGTAATGTTGCCCACATTTGGGCTGCCTTTCACAAAAACACTTACGCCAATCAGGGGCTGTGGCGGGTCGGCATCGTCCGTTACGGTGCCCGTTATGGTCTGCTGCGCAGCGAGCGGCAACATTCCTAACAGGCACAAGCCGACCAACAGAAGGATAGGTCTGAACATGTTTACCATATTTTGAAGGCTGAGCGAATGGCATCAGCCGGATAGAAAAAGGGAACAGGCCATTGCAGTAGCTGCTGATGACCTATGAAAAGCTGGAAAACGAGTAGTGTGACTAGCAATCAAAGATGGGCTGCAAGCCGGAGAGACTGGGCGTCTCCTGCAGGAAGCGGGTCGTTTTGACCGGTAAAATGGCTTGCTGGATTTGCATGGTTAACCTTTGTATCCGGATGCAAAAATATGGATTTGTGCCCTAACCGCAAAATCAAGCCCCGCCTGCCCTGCCTTAGCTGGTAAAATCAACCGCTGTCAATCAGGAATACCGTCTGAAATATGGGACAGAAATATTTTTTTCGTACTTTTGAGTTTCGACTTTAAGCAGTCCCAATTTATGAGTACCTCATTTTGTCCTAAAATCCGGGCCACTCAACCTACCCACAAGCAGCTCAGCCTGATGGGCCTGCAGCCTATTTTCGACTGCTAAACCAAGCGTCCTTTAAAGTTTTGTTCCCTGTACTGCGATTGACAGCACCTTTTGGTCTGTTGATGCCGTTCACGGGGCATTCATATTTTCCCTATTGTTTATTTAAATTTTTTGCGATGAAAAGACTAGTACAACTTGTCTGCGTAGCCGTAATGCTGGCTACCCTGCCTGCTACTGCGCAGGAAACTATTGTTTATGATTTTGAAGATGGGGTTATGCCCGAAAGTTTTACGCTGATCAACCGGGACATGCTCGTCCCTAATCAGCCAGATGATGCGGGCTTTGCCGACACAGCCTGGATGGTGATTGAGAGCGGGCTGCTGGAAAGCTTTGCTGCGCTGAGTATCTCCTGGTATGTGAATGATGCCGGCCCGGCGGATGACTGGATGATCCTGCCGAAAATCAGCGTGACGGAGAACTCTATGCTGAGCTGGACGGCGATTTCCACGACTTCTTCCGGTGATTTCCCGGACAGCTATCAGGTGCTGATTAATGCGGAAGAGCCGACTTTTGAGAGCTTCGAAGCGAATGGTGCTATTTTGGCCAGCTTCGACCCCGAAGAGTGGGAAACCCCACAAATGCGGGAGGTGAGCCTGGCAGACTATGCCGGGCAGAGCGTGCATATTGCTTTCCGCAACGTCACCCCCAGTGGTGATGCTCTGCTGATTGACGACATCACTATCACCGAGGGCGAGATTAGCAGCGTGGCAGAAGTCGATAATGCCGCTTTTGAATTCAATCTCGCGCCTAACCCGGCAGTGGATGCGGGTACCGTGCTGCAGTACACGCTGGAACAGGCAGCTGATGTAGCGATTAGCATTCAGGATATGAGCGGCCGTCAGGTGCAGGAGTTGCGTCAGGGCCGCCTTGGTGCCGACCGCCACAACGTACAGTTAGAGACGAGCAGCTTGCCAGCAGGTGTTTACGCGGTGAGCGTACGCACGGCTGACAAAGTAGGCACTACGAAACTGATTGTTCGATAACCTCTTGACTATAAGGGCCGGGGCACCCCCGGCCCCATTTTTCCTTACTTTTATCCGATCTACCATGCTTACCAGAACGCTCTTTTTGATTTTGACCGTCCTGCCTGCTTTCTTACACGGACAGGGATACACTCGTTTTTTTACCGGCGACACCACAGATGTGGAGACCAACCCCGTACCCGGCATCGTGCTCGCGGGCGGCGGGGGCGATAATGACCAAGCCATGCAGTGGATGCTGGAACGGGCCGACAGTGGTGACGTTGTGGTGCTTCGAGCCAGTGGTTCCGATGGCTATAATCCCTACTTTTTTGAGGACCTGGGCGTTTACGTCAATTCGGTGGAGACTATTCGTTTTGACGATGCGTCGGCTGCGAATGATCCTTATGTGGAAGCCCAAATCCGCAATGCCGAATGCCTGTTCTTTGCCGGTGGCGATCAGTACGACTACCTTTCCTACTGGCAGGGCACACCGGTACAGGAGGCCATCAATTACCTGATTAACGAGAAAGGGGTACCGGTTGGTGGCACGAGTGCGGGCATGGCTATTCTCAGCAACTGGTACTATGCGCCTTCCGGATTTTCGCTGGATGCGGAAGAAGCCCTCTCTGACCCTTTCCACCCAGACTATGAAGTACTGGGGCAGAATGACTTTTTGGAAGTGCCCTACCTGGATAACACCATTACCGACACCCACTATGAGCAGCGGGAACGTCCCGGCCGGCATATGGGCTTTCTGGCACGCATAGCGGAAGCCACGCAAAACCGGTCTTTCGGTATTGCTGCCAATGAGTATACCGCTGCCTGTATTGATGAAAACGGCATCGCCAGGGCATTTGGTGAATTCCCGGAATTTGAGGAAGATATCGTATTTTTCCTGCAGTCTAACTGTCAGGAGGAATTCCTGCCGGAAGTGATGGAAGCGGGGACGCCCTTAACCTGGAACAGGGGACAAAGTGCAGTGAAGGTGTATGCTATTCCGGCCCGGACGGATGGTTCCGGCAGCATTGACCTGAATGACTGGCAGACGGTGCAGGGTGGCGAGTGGCAAAACTGGTATGTGGAAGCAGGAGAGCTGACCCGCATTCCGGAGACCAATGGCGACTGTGCGAATGTGCTAAGTTCGACGGCTGACCAGAGTACCAATACGGCTTTCCGTGTCTTCCCTACCCCGGCTTCCGGGCAACTGTTTTGGGAATGGAACGGCGCATCGGCTACCGGGCAGTTGTCCTTGCGCATGATAACCGGTCAGGAAGTGCGCCACTGGACCGATGCAGTTTCTCCGGTTGATGTTTCCGGGCTGCCTGCTGGCGTGTATACTCTGGAAGCCATTATTGACGGGCAACTGGCGGTCAAAAAGATTATTATTGAATAGCAATACCCCTTTTCAGGCATGAAAAAATTCCCGGATACCCTGCTGATCATTTTTGGAATTATGATTGTATTCATCGGCCTGACCTGGCTGGTGCCCGCTGGTGAATTTGAGCGGACGGTAGTCAATGGGCGGGAGGTGCTTGTCCCCGGTTCGTACGAACGGGTGGAGGCCAATCCGCAGGGGCTGGGGGCGTTGTTGCAGGGGCCGGTCCGGGGATTTATTTCGGCGGCGCAGATCATTGCTTTTGTCTTTTTGGTGGGTGGTGCGTTTGGTATTATTACGCGGACCGGAGCAATTGATGCCGGGCTGCAAAGCATCATACAGTTCAGTGAGCGGCACCCGAAGTACCGGCACTGGATACTGCCGGTGGTAATTACGCTGTTTTCGCTGGCGGGGGCTACCTTCGGCATGAGTGAAGAAGTGTTGGTCTTTGTTTTGATTACAATTCCGTTGGCGCTGGCGCTGGGCTATGATTCCATCACCGGGATTGCGGTTTCTTTTGTTGGGGCCGGGCTGGGCTTTGCCGGGGCGTTTATCAATCCGTTTACGATTGGGGTGGCGCAGGGCATTGCCGAGCTGCCCCCGGCGAGTGGGATGGGCTACCGGCTGATGGTCTGGGCGGTGACTACAGTGATTGGCATCATTTATATCATGCGCTATGTACTGAAGCTGGAAAAGGACCCCACGCTAAGCCCGGTGTATGAGCTTGATCAGCAGCGCGACCCCGGGCAGTTGGGCAAAACTGAGAACCAGGAATTTACCCGGGGGCACCGCTATGTTTTGCTGGCGCTTACGGCGGCACTGCTGCTGCTCGTCTACGGGGTAGGGCAATGGGGCTGGTACATTAATGAGATTGCCGGGCTGTTCATTGGATTAGGAATTGTAGCCGGGATTATTTCTCACCTGGGGCTGGAAGAGAGCGTTGATGCCTTCAAAGACGGTGCTAAAGATATGTTAACTGCAGCATTGGTCATTGCCATGGCAAAGGGGCTGATCGTCATTGCGGAGGATGGAAAAATTATTGACACCCTTCTGCACACGATAGCAGGGTTATCGGAAGGCCTGCCCAAGCCGGTCACCGTAGAAATTATGTTTATCTTTCAGACTTTGCTCAACTTTTTTGTGCCTTCCGGTTCCGGGCAGGCCGCCCTGACGATGCCGATCATGGCACCGCTGAGCGATCTTTTGGGCATCAGCAGGCAGACGGCGGTGCTGGCTTTTCAGTTTGGGGACGGACTGTCCAACCTGATTATTCCCACGAGTGGGGTCACGATGGGCGTGCTGGCGATTGCCAAAATCCCCTACAACGTGTGGGTAAAGTGGTTCCTGCCCCTGTTCCTGATCCTTTGTGCCGCCTGCATGCTGATGTTGTTGCCGCCGGTGCTCTTCTTTGAGTGGACCTAAGGTTACTTATTTGTCTCGTTGAGGATATTCAGCACCTCGTTAGTGATGTCAAACCCATCACGAGCGCCGAGTAGGCTTGAGCCTTGTCCGTACTGTAGGATAAAGTCATAGCCCCGGGCTTCCTGCAGGCTGTCCATAAGATTGCGAAGTTTATCCTGGAAGTCGGCAGCTAATTGCTGCTGCTCCGCGCCAAGGGTAGCAGATAGCTGCTCCTGCTCTGCGAGTAACTCCTGTTGTTTTTGGCCGAGGCGCTGTTCTTCTGCTGCAATCTGATTAGGTGCTAGCAGCCCCTGCTGTACTTTAGCCTGTACCTGACGGAACTCCTTTTCCAGCGCCTGCATCCGCTGATTGAGGCCTTGGGAAGCGGTTTGCTGACGGGCGGCCAGGTCTTCCTGTTTTTTGCGGAAGTCCTGGTAGTTGTTGAGCAGGCTGTCGGCATCGATGTAAACGATATTGAGCGTTTCATCCATACTGGCAGTGGTAGTAGCGGGGCTGTCGGCGGTGGCGTTGCCCGATTGCTGCGTGAATAAATAGAGGACTGCGATAAGCAGGATGGCATTGAGTGCCAGAGAAATATTGGCTTTCATTGGAATAATTTTGCGCAAAGGTAAAAAAATACGGGCTACCCTCCCGAAGAAGAATAGCCCGCAGTGAAGATTTACCTTTACCATAGAGGAAAAAGGTTCATCCTATGTCATTTAGGGACGTGCTGTGCCCAGGATGACGCGCTCTACGTGGCTTTCACCACCCGCTACATCAACGTGGATAAAGTACATGCCCGCCTGCTGATTAGACAGGTCGAAACGCTCGGTTATCTGCTCAACGGCATCAATCTGACGCTCTTCGATGAGCTGGCCTACTGCATTCATAATGCGGATATTGGCTTCCTGGCCAAAGATGGAGCCCAGGTTCACGTTCACAGCGCCGCTAGTTGGATTCGGGAATACACTGATGTCAGTTTGTGCAGATACACCAGACAGATTGCCGGCACCGGCCAACCCCATATTACAGTCCGCAGCAAGGTCTTCCAAAACAATGGAGCAGCTTGGGTCATTCTGATCAGCGATGGTGATGTTCACGACCTCACCTACCGAGAATGGACCTACAAAGTACCTTCTTGGGAAGAATACGTTCTGCAGGGCAGGCTGACCTCCATCGTTGCTGATGGAAACAGCATTGGCAGAGCCCAAGTCACCCAGGTTCATCATGACCATGAATACGCCGGGGCCACAGTAGGAAGTAACGGTTGCTGAAGCTACAGGCTCAACGCAACCTACAGGGCAGGGCGCACAGTTAGAACCGCCGCAGTCTACACCCTCTTCGTCTCCGTTTTGGATACCGTCGTCACAGGTGGGGGCAACCACACAAGGATCGCAGTTAGAACCACCACAGTCTACACCTTCTTCATCTCCGTTTTGGATGCCATCGTCACAGGTAGGGCCGGTGACCGCATCGCAGGTTACCGTCCAGTCGAGTGGGTCCGGGCAGCAACCACTGCCGCTTGCACAGCTGACGGAGCCGTCAGAATCGACAGTAACGTACATTACTCCGCTGTTGGCTGTTACCGTAACACCAGTCATATCTCCACCATTGTTGTCTGCATACAGCTCAATGCCAAGTGGAGAGTTGCCATCGTAAATAAGCACGTCATCGCAGCAGGACTCTATCCCACCTGCATTGAACGTGATGGTAAGCGGGGAGCCGTTGTCTGACTCGTAAACATAAATTTCGGAACTGTTATTATCGTAACAAAGTGTTTGGTTGAGCGGCGTTCCGCAGCTAACCTCTACGGTCAGGTCCACAAGAGCAGCATCTAAACAGAACTGTCCGGAAGACTGAGGGGATGGCCAGGTAGAAATATGAATGTAATAAGTAGTACCTGGCGTCATAGGAGGGGTCGTCAGCGACTCATCAGAGGAACTGGAAGTTGCGCTGGCAAAGCAGGTACCCGTGGTCGGGCAGCCCTCTGTCACCATAATGCCTGTCCAGGTGTTCTCCGCATACAGGTCAAGCTGCAACGCATCATCGGATGTGGCGGTATAGGTGAAGATGTAGTCATCTCCGTTAGAATAATTGGTGCTACAAACATTACCATCCGTATCATCATTTCCGGTAGGGTCACCTGAGTTGGCACCACCGCCGAATGGATCACCACCACAGTTCATGTCAAGAGCTAAAGGAACTGCAGTTGGGCAGGTACTTTGGGCGTTCAGTACATTTGTGCTTCCACTCGCCACAAATAAGATGGCGAAATAAAGTAGAGCGAAATTAAAGTTCTTCATATAATGAGAAGTTTTTAAGGATTAGCTAATCTTTCGCATTCAAAGATCAGTTATTAAAAAATTGAATGAGTTAAATATGATCTAGCCAATGCTGCGATTCCGGGGGTAAGACACGTTAGTGGAATATCACTTACATCAGCAGAAACATTAAGCTTATTTGCTAAGACGGCTTTACATCGAAAGCAAGAACTCCTGCAAACGGAAGTAAAGATTAGCTGGGTGGAATCAGCATAAACCATGTACATAAGTAACGAACAGCTACTTGTTTTAATAGCCTGTTATGTAGGACAGCCTTATTAGTAGGGGGGAGATTTTGATAATTCTTTGTCAAATATAGTAAATAGTTTAATAAAAGTAAACTTACCATTGAACAAAATTCTAATTTCCCGTTGGAAAATGTTCAAATGTAAGTTTACCGGTGTATTGAGCAGTCGATAATTGCGTTGAGCTTGTATTAATTCAGGTACAGCGTATCTCCCGGCAATAGCACATTAAGCTCAAGTCCACGCCCGCCCAGCAGACTGTCCTGAACCGTAGTTTGCCCGCTGCGGTGCCGGAGGGTGATCACCTGATAGCCACCGAAAACCGTTGCCAGGTTCCCGTTTTCCACCAAAATTGCGGTAGACTCATCGATACCGATACCTGTTTGACCGGGGTGGTCCAGAACCACCGTGATCAAACGGTTCATCCGCATGCGCCAAATGAAATGCTGATCGATAATAGCAGTATTTAGCAGCCCCAGGCCTTCGCCTATTTCCATGTTGTTGGATTCGATGGTGCGGAAGTTGCCGGTATATTCCGGGTGGCGACGCTCGTTCCCGGTGATCATTTTTTTACTCATTACGGCTGCGCCGGCGCTGGTCCCGGCAATGGTAGCCCCGGACTGATAAGCCTCATGTATGGCATCGTACACCGGGCTGTTGGCCACCACTTCCATAAATCGGTTTTGGTCTCCGCCGGTAATGTAGATCAGGCGGGCATTGCGCAGGGAGTCTATGGCTGCCTCCGGGTAGTCGCCTTTACGGAAGTTGTAGCTGCTGAATTGGGAAGGGCTGAGCCCGAGGTCGGTGAACTGCTTTATAGCGTAAAAAGTGGAAGTATCCGGCTCTCCGCTCGACATGGGCAGGATGACAACGTAGCCTTCTTTTTCGATCCCTGAGGCCTCAACCAAGGCTTGCACCAGGGCGGGAGGGCGCTTTCCGCCGCCAATAATAAAAAGCTTGCCCTTTGGTGCGACCGTTGCCGGGGTGGCTGATAATGGCTCTTCGGGCGCTTGGGTACAATGGACAAAGAGGAGGCTAAGCATCAGTATCCTTAATATAAGGCGCATTACATTTCCTAATTTGGTTTGAGGTCAAAGTAAGGGTTCTTTTCCAATTCGGTTACCCATTTGAGGAACAAAATCTTTTCCCGATACCGGACCAGGCTGCAGGACAGCCAGCTGGTATACCGGCAAAACAGGGAGCGGTTTTTTCGAATTACAGGAAATTCTCAGGCCAATTTTGCAGGTATTGTTTTCGAAAGCCTATTTTTGTGCGCTATAAGCAGCTATATTAGTATTTTTTATTACCTTGAAAAAAAGCCACCAATAAACGGAATATGGGAAAGGTCATTTCACTATTGAATCACAAAGGCGGCGTAGGCAAAACGACGAGTGCCATCAACATCGGAGCGGGCCTGGTCGAACTGGGGAAACGGGTGCTGTTGATCGATCTTGACCCTCAGGCTAACCTCACGCTGGCCCTTGGCGTACCGCGCCCTCCGGTAACCATATACGAAGCTATGCGGGGAGAATCGGGCCTGCAGCCCGTAACGGCAAAAGAAAACCTGGATGTGGTGGCTTCCACGCTGGACCTTTCCGGAGCAGAAATGGAACTGATCAATGAAGCTGGCCGGGAATTTGTCCTACAGGAGCTTTTTGACCCGTTTTTGGAAGAATATGACTTCATTATTATCGATTGCCCGCCATCCCTGGGCTTGCTTACGCTGAATGCCCTTACCAGCAGCGATTTCGTTATGATCCCGCTTCAGACTGAGTTTCTCGCTATGCAGGGGCTGGCTAAAATCAAGCAGGTTATACAAAAGGTAAAGTTTAGGCTGAATAAGAAATTACAGATCGGCGGCGTTATTGCCACCATGTACGACAGCCGCAAGGTCCTCAACCGGGATGTCGTCGAGACGATAACAAAGTACTTTGGCAATCTGGTTTTCGAAACCAAAATCCGGGATACCGTTGCGCTGGCTGAGGCACCCGCGCAACGCAAAGACATCTTTGCCTACAGCCCCAGCAGTTCCGGCGCGAAAGACTACCTGGATCTCAGCAAGGAACTATTGCAGCGTATGGAGCAGTTTGACCAGATGATGACAGAAAAGAGACAGTAGGGTATCTATCAGCTTTTAAACTTTTGATCGTGAGCAAAAAGAGATTTACAGAAGGCATGGAAAACCTCTTCGGGCCAACCGATAAGCAGGAACCGGACAAAGGCTGGTTTGGCGCTCAGGAGGCAGGAGACCAGAGTGCCCACGAGCAAAAAAATAAGCGCTCTAACTCTGGTAAGAACTTTACCAACGACTTGCAGTCTTTCCTGCAGGAAGCCTTTGATAATTCTATGGAACGGCAGCTCGAAGAACGGCAAAGACGGGACGAAGCCTCTCCCGCCAAACCGAGCGTCAAAAAGAAGCAGCGCCGGCCAATGGCAGGTCTCGATGCGCTCATCCGGAGCACCCTAGGACCTCAGTCCGAATCCGAAGAAAACCGTAGCCACCCCAAACGGATTACCCTCTCTTTTGACCCGGTGAAGCTGGAAAAACTAAAGAGCATTGCCCGCAACCAAAGGGCATTGCTTCGTGATGTAATTGATGAAATTGTCGAGGACTATCTCAACCGCATGGAAGCCAATTCCTGATTTCATGCCTATTCCCTCCCCTTATCGCTAAATTACTGGTTATTATAGACTAACGGGCTGGACTTCGATGGGTAAAGCCGGTACCTTTGCAGTACCCTGATCAGCTTAAGGTGTAGCCGTACAGCAAAAAACAGCTCCGGCTGGCACTGCCTAACGAGTAACCCAACAAAACCATGAGAACCTATGCATGCCTGGCACGGATTTACGTGCTGTTTACGCTTATTTTTTTAGTGCCTCCCGGGCTGTGGGGGCAACCAACTCAGGACCGCCCAAAAGTAGGCCTCGTGCTCAGCGGTGGCGCTGCCAAGGGCATGGCGCACGTGGGTGTGCTAAAGGTGCTGGAAGAAGTAGGCATTGAGCCTGACATCATCACCGGTACAAGCATGGGCGGTGTCATCGGCGGGTTATACGCGATCGGATACCGGGCTGACTCCATGGAAACCCTGCTGCTGCAGCAAGACTGGGAACAGGTCCTTAGCGACCGCATTGAGCTGAGGAATGTCATCCTCGAAGAAAAAGATTACTTCGAAAACCAGCTATTCGAAATTGGGTACAACAATGGCCGGTTTATCCCGCCTTCCGGATTGATTTACGGGCAGCAGGTCGACAATCTGCTCAGCCGGCTGGCTCTGCCTGCTTATGCAACCAAAGACTTCCGGGAATTCCCAATACCCTTCCGGTGTGTGGCCGCTGATATCGCAGAAGGGCAACCAGTGGTACTGGACAGTGGCGACCTGGCCGGTGCGATGCGGGCAAGCATGGCAATCCCAACCGCGTTCACCCCGGTAGAACAGGAGGGAAAAATACTGATTGATGGCGGGCTGATCCGCAATTTCCCGGTGGAAGAAGCCAAAGCCTGGGGGGCAGATATCATCATTGGGGTTTACACCGGATATGTCAAAGCGGATGCCGATAAGCTGAATAATTTTTCCAAAATCCTCATGCAGTCGGGCTTTCTGCTGAGTGTGAAAGACGCTCAGGAACAGATGCCAATGGTAGACCTCTACATAGAGCCGTACCTGAGGAAGTACAGTGCGCAGGATTTCAGCAAGGCAGACTCCATTATTGCAAAGGGAGAACAAGCTGCCCGGGCGATGCTCCCGGAGCTACAGGCCCTGAAGCAGCACCTCGATTCACTTGGAGCCCATCAGGCAGCCAACCGGATGGAAGCACCGGAAATGCTTTGTTTTGGACAAATCCGTGTACAAGGCAATGAGCGCTATACAGCCGAGGAAATCATTGGGCGCAGCGGGCTGGAATCAGGAGAAAGCTACCCCCCGCAGGCTATTGAAACAGCCATCAACCGGCTGGTGGGGACCAACAAGTTTGAGAAAGTGACCTTCCAGCTGCAGCAGGAAGCCGAAGAAACGGTATTGGTCCTGCAATGCCTGGAAAGGGCACCTACCGTATTCAAGACTGCCATAAATTATGACAACTACAGCAGTGCCGGTTTCCGCTTCAATATGACAAGCCGGAATACTTTATTACCGGCCTCCCGGCTAATGATCAATAGTGTGGTTGCGGAGAATTACCGGTTTCAGCTGAATTATCTCAAATACCTGGACGAAGCCCAGGCCGTCGCATGGGTTACTGATGTGCAACTGACCCGGGATAAAATCCCCATCTTTCAGAACGGCACCCAGAACGAAGAGTACAGCCTTGTTGAGGCGGTTATTGACCTGCATGTGCAAAAGCGGCTAAGCGCCAATACCGCACTAAGCATAGGCGTACAGCAGGAGAATCTCATTTTCCGCCCTAAGGTCGGGGCCGGGCTGCTTTTTAATCGGCTGAGCTATACAAATTATAATTTATATGCCCGCCTGGAACACAATAGCCTGAACCGGAATATTTTCCCGACTGAAGGCACCCGGCTTTCCCTGGAGCTTAAAGGCTTGCGGAACGGCGGGTACGAAGTGAGCGGGCTCAACCCCGAGGTGGGGCTGAATGGTGATTCGCTGTTCTCCTTTAAGCCGTACACCAAGCTTAGTCTGCGGGCAGAGCGGTTGCTGCCCATAAGCAGCAGAGCCTCTTTGAAAACCAGTGCATTTGCCGGGTTGGTAACCAGCCCTGGCAACACCTTTGGAGACTTTTTCCTGGTGGGCGCACCCGAAGCCCTGACCCGGCGCTCAATCCCATTTTATGGATTGAATACCAACCATCTTGTTGCTCAGGCGGCGGTTGGGGCAGGCATAGGCTATCAGCACTTCTTTCGGCGCAATATGTTCTACTCGTTAGATGCCAATGCCGGCTTTTTTGACGAACCCGACCGCCCGGGCGAGGACCGGATTGATTTACAGCAATTTATTCTCGGCCTGGGGCTGACCGGAGGCATCAACACCATTATTGGAACAGTGAAAATGACCCTGATGTACCCGTTTGCCGGCAATGTGAATACCGCTCAGGAGCTGAGGTTGTTTCTTTCCATCGGGCACCGGTTTTGATTATTTGGTGAAACAAAGGCGGCCGCATCAACAAATTGTTGACACCTATACCAGAACAATCAAACAGAATCGTTATAATTGCCGCGATTTATGCCTATTTTTGTGAAGGGCTCCCCCATTGCCCGCCATCTGGCTAAGGGGAAATGAGTGACGGAGCAAAAATAAATGATTCAAGTTTGATTCAATTTTTTTCGTCAAACAACTAAGAAAGTTACTGATTGAGCATGGCGGCAAAAAAGCGCAAGAAAAAAGGGCAACTGAGCCTGAAGCTGGGAATTAACGATGAGCGGATACCGAAACTGGTAGGCATTTTGCTGCTATTCCTGGGGCTGTACTTCATTATTGCCTTTACCTCTTACCTGTTTACCTGGGCGCTGGACCAGGACAAAGTGTTGCGTTTTTCCTGGAAGCTGCTGCTCGACAATACCGAAGAGATGGCCAACTGGCTGGGCAGGCTGGGGGCCATCGTTTCCAATATGTTTTTTTACTGGGGTTTTGGGCTTCCCTCCTTTGTGATCGTAGCTATACTTATGGTCAGTGGGCAGGGGCTGGTCCGCAGGCAACAACTGAGTATCTACTGGCCGAAATTCAGGCTGTGGATTTTGCTGATGCTCATCTTCAGTGTGTTCCTGGAATTTGTAGCAGGCGATGCCGATTTCCCATGGGGCGGTGCATTTGGGGAGGCGGTCAGTGAATGGCTGATCAGCTTTGTGGGCACGGCAGGCATGATCATCCTTTTGGTTTTCCTATTGGTAGGCGTACTGGTTTGGAATGTGAATCCGAATTTCAACGAAATGACGCCTCAGGGTGCGGTTAAGGATACGCAGCAGTATATCAATGACTGGTTTAGCGGCCGGCTTCCCGGCAAAAAGCCTTCAGCAGCTGGCAGTAATGGCGCTTCACAGGGCCGCCCAAGACCGGAAACCCTGCGCCCGGGCAGCGCGGAAAGCCAATCTGAACCCACTCCTATTGAGCCCCCGTCCAAAGCGCCCGAGCCCAAAACGCCTCCCAAGCCACATCAGCAAGACCTGAGCTTTGAGGTCGTGGAAGATGTTTCCGTGGACAAACCGGAGTCTTTGACCGCTGAGAATAGCGAGTTGGAGATCAAAGACCCGGCGGCAGCAGCAGCCAGTGACGCTCATAAACCGCCTCTGTCGGTCACCCAGGAAAACCAGGACCACAGCGAGCCTTATGACCCGACACTGGAGCTTTCCAGCTATGAATACCCGGTCAGCCGCCTGCTCAAGGACTACTCCGGGCAACGGGTGGAGATTGACCGCTCTGAGCTGGAATCAAACAAAGAGCAGATCATTGAGACCCTGCTGAACTATAAGATCGAGATTACGAAAATCCGGGCCACCATCGGGCCAACAATCACACTCTACGAGATTGTACCAGCACCGGGCGTTCGTATTTCCAAGATTAAAAACCTGGAGGATGACATTGCCCTGAGCCTTGCGGCTTTGGGGATCCGGATCATTGCGCCTATACCCGGGCGGGGTACCATAGGTATTGAAGTCCCCAACCGCAAGAAGCAGATCGTCTCCATGCGGGAGGTGCTGGTATCGGATAAGTTTAAGCGGGCGAAAATGGACTTGCCAATTGCTTTGGGTAAGACCATTTCGAATGAAGTCTTTGTGGTGGATCTGGCCAAAATGCCCCACTTGCTGGTAGCCGGTGCGACCGGACAGGGTAAGTCGGTGGGTGTGAATGCCATTCTGATATCCCTGCTTTACAAAAAGCATCCGTCACAGGTTAAGCTGGTACTGATAGACCCCAAAAAGGTAGAATTGTTCCCCTACAGCAAACTGGAGCACCACTTCCTTTCCTTCCTCCCCAATCAGGAGGAGCCAATCACCACGGAGACGAACCGGGTGGTGCATACGCTCAACTCCATGACTATTGAGATGGATCAGCGGTATAACCTGTTGAAGAAAGCGGCAGCACGTAACATCCGGGAGTACAATGAGAAGTTTGTACAGCGGCGGCTGAACCCCAACAAGGGGCACCGGTTCATGCCGTTTATTGTGCTGGTTATTGATGAGTTTGCGGATATGATTATGACGGCGGGTAAGGAAGTGGAACTACCGATTGGCCGATTGGCACAGCTTGCCCGGGCGGTGGGTATTCACCTGATCATCGCTACACAGCGCCCATCGGTAAACATTATTACCGGTGTGATTAAGGCGAACTTCCCGGCACGGATTGCCTATAAGGTCTCCTCCAAGGTCGACTCCCGGACGATCCTCGATGCCGGCGGGGCCGATCAGCTGATTGGACAGGGTGATATGCTGTTGTCCGTAGGCGGGGAAATGGTCCGTCTGCAGGGTGCCTTTGTGGACACCCCGGAGGTGGAACGGGTCATTGACTTTATTGCCGAGCAACGAGGCTATCCGGAGCCGCACTACCTGCCCGAATTCCATGGCGATGATGAAGAAATTGAAGGCTCTGCCGGGCTGACCTATGCCGACCTGGATGAGATGTTTGAGGATGCTGCCCGTTTGATTGTACAGAATCAGCATGGCTCCACGTCTATGATCCAACGGCGTTTGAAGCTGGGCTACAACCGCGCCGGACGGATTATGGACCAACTGGAAGCATTGGGAATTGTAGGTCCAAGTGAAGGCAGCAAGGCGCGGGAAGTTTTGGTGTATGATGAGATGGAGCTGGAGAAATATTTAGAGGATATCAGGAATAGGAATTAAAAGCTCCCGGCAAAACATGAACACCTCTTCATGTTTCACTGTTGTTTGGATAGCGCAGTGCTGATATTCAGGCTGCCTACCAAAAATAAACTACTTTATGCATATCCATCAGTTTTATGATGAGGGGCTGGCACACGCCTCCTATGCGATTATTGATAGCGGGAAAATGGCATTGGTCGACCCCGCACGTGACCCTCAGCCTTACATTGCTTATGCTAAGGAACACGGGGCAGATATTGTCGCCGTATTTGAAACACACCCTCACGCGGACTTTGCGAGCAGTCATCTGGAATTTCATAAGACCATCGGGGCTATTGTTTATGTGCACCCGGACATGGGCGTTTCCTATCCGCATGTCGCACTGCAAGACAAAGAAACGGTAGAACTTGGGACGTTGAAAGTTCAGGCTTTGCATACGCCCGGGCACTCGCCGGACCACCATTCTTATCTGCTGCACGATGAGCATGGGAAGCCACATGCCATTTTCACCGGGGACAGCCTGTTTATTGGCGATGTCGGCCGGCCTGACTTGCGGGAAGATGCGGGGAAATTTAATCTGACCCGTTCGGAGCTGGCAGGAAAGATGTATGAAACGATGCAAACAGTTTTCAAGCCCCTGCCTGATCATGTAACTGTTTATCCGGCGCACGGTGCCGGCTCACTGTGCGGTAAGAACATGAGTGATGAGACGGTAAGCACAATCGGTGAGCAGCGGCAGACCAACTGGGCCTTTTCTGAAACCGATAAAACCGCCTTTGTAGAAGAGCTGTTGTCCGGGCAGCCCAATGTACCGAAATACTTCCCCTTCTCTGTGGAAGAGAACCGGCGGGGCGTAGCGGCTTACCGAAGCAGCCTGGAAAAGGTGGCAAGGGTACAAAGTGAAGATGACCTGCAAAAGGATATTCTAATCGTGGATACCCGTCCTGCCGATCAGTATAAAGCAGGGCACCTCAGCAACAGTATCAACATACCGGATGGCGGGAAATTTGAAACCTGGCTGGGCACGCTGCTGGCGCCCGGCACTGCATTTTATTTGGTTGCTGGCTCTCAGGAAGGTCTAAAGACTGTTATGGAAAAAGCCGCGAAGATCAGCTATGAGCAATTTATCAAAGGCGTCTACCTGCTGACGGAGGTGCCGGCAAATGGCCATATACAGTCAGCAGACCTGGAAAAAGTTAAATCTAACCCAGAGGCTTTTACCATCCTCGATGTGCGAAGCCCGAAGGAACACGAGCAGGAACCCGCATTTGAGTCCAGCATTAATGTACCATTGGATCAGCTACTCGACAAAGCCGGACAGGTAGGGAATGGTAAGCCTATTGCTGTACACTGCGCCGGTGGTTACCGGTCTGCCATTGCAGCGAGTATTCTGGAGCGTGCACAGGAAAATGAAGTATTGGATATCGGTGATGATATCAAGAAAATCCTGGGTTAATAAGGCTCCGTAAATTCAAATGACTCCACCGGGATACCATCTTTGAGCGGCTTGCGGTAAGCAACGTGTATGCGGTCTACATTGACATTTAGCTTTTTGTAGACCGCTACCGCTTCAAAATTGTGCGCCCGCACCGTAGTCAGGTACATTTGCGGGTACCAGCTGATGTTGCGGGCATTTGCCATGTGCTCAACGATAACGGCATACGCCCCTTTGTTTTGGAACTCCGGGTGAATACCGAACCCTATACCTTTGGCGATGAATTGCTTTTTCATCGCCTTTTTTATAAGCAAAATGGGGATTTTCCACCAGGAAAGCCTGCCTTTGGCAAAACGAATGAGTTCGTTTATATCCGGTAGTACCGCGCAGAAAGCTGCCGGCTTGCCATCAAAATAGGAGATAGAGAGGGTATTGGTATCTGCAACTGCTTTGGCTTCCAGCAGTATTTTCTGGACCTGCTCAGGCTGTAGGGGTTTAAAGTGCCCGTACTTGCTGAAGGCAGCATTGTATATTTCACAAAAGTCTTTGGTGTATTGTTCCAATTGACTGTAGTCCAGGTTTCTGGTTTCAATATTTGATCTTTGCTTTAGGCGTTTGACCACATTTCGGAGCCGGTCTACCGGGATAGCATTGCTTTCGCCCCGGAAAGTCAGAATTTGCTCGTACGGAATGAATCCCCAGGTTTCAAAGAAACGGCGGTAATACTTGGGTTGGTAATTTTCCTGGAACAAGGGTGGGTAAAACCCTTTAACGAGCAGCCCCCAGAATTTTTCGCGCTCTCCGAAGTTGACTGGTCCGTCTAAAACGGTAGCGCCACGGGCTTCCACCCATTCCCGGGCTTTTTCGAAGAGTGCGAAGGCGTAGGTTTCGTTTTCTATACATTCAAAAAAGCCCAGCCCACCGATGGGGTGTTCCTGCATTTTATTTCGGGCATGATCTATAAAAGCTGCCACCCGGCCTGCAAGTTGACCATCGCCGTCGCGCAGGACCCAGCAAACGGCTTCGCCGTCCTTGAAGGTATCATTGACTTTGGGGTCAAAGACTGCCTTAATGTCACCCTGAAGCGGAGCAATCCAGTTAGGGTCATTTTTGTATACGATGTGCGGGACCCGGTGAAAATCTTTCCAGTCCTGCTTTGAGCGAACTTCAGTAAACTTCATAAGCCTTTAAGTTAAATGGAGCAGTTCTTATCGGTCGTCGCTCCCCTACCCTGCGAAGGTAGCGTAAATTCGCTTTTTCTAAAACAATAACAGGCTAAGCCGATCTGAGTGCAAAGCCGTAGGCCCACTGCGCAGGTCGTTCCCTGACAGGGGCCTACTGCATAAACCCAACTTGCTATGCCCATGCATTACGCGCTCTGTACGTCGCAAGTGGGTTTGGATACTGACGATAAAGTGGTTTGCCACAGCAAACCTACTCAATGTCAGCATTTACGCTGGGAAGTGGCTTGCTCCGATGTCGCAAACCACTTCGTATGGCGTATATTTGGTCAATTGGGGTTGATGGTTCTTATGCCGATTCTTCCATTTTTTTGCGGTCAAGCAGTACAAACTCCTGCACCACGACCTGAGGGGAAGTACGCTGTACGCCGTTTTTGTCTTCGTAAGCGTTGTAGGTCAGTTTGCCGCGTACGGCTACTTCTTTACCCTTTTTGCAGAGTTCGCCCATAATTTCGCCTAATTTGCCCCAGGCCACACAGCGGTGCCATTCGGTAGTGGTGATACGGTCACCCCGCTTGTTGCGGTAGCTGTCGTTGGTAGCGAGAGAGACGTTCGCAACGGTCTTGCCAGATGCGGTCTGAAAAATCTTTGCATCTTGTCCGAGGAAACCAATAAGGGTTACACTGTTTCTAATTCCATTCATGATTTTGAGGTTTTTTGGAGGCACCAGCCTCCCATCTACTGCCTGAGCAGTAGCTAATGATTAATAAAAAAGGTTGAAAAATTTAGGGTTATACAGAGTTAGCGGCGCAGGAGCCTGCTTAGTTAATGGGCATGAATTCGCTTACAATAACTTCTGAGACGTAGCGCTTCCTGCCATCTTTGCCTTCAAAGGTGCGGTGAGCGAGCTTGCCTTGTACGGCTACCTGTTTGCCCTTTTTAAGAAGCACCTGCATGATTTCAGCAATGCTGTCCCAGCCGACCAGGTTGTGCCACTGCACGTCCACGACTTTCTCGCCATTTTTGTTTTTAAAGACCTCACGGGTAGCGATTGTCGCACGGGCTATGGACTTGCCTTCGCCCAGCTGCTTGAATTCGATTTCTTTGCCCAGGTTACCAATCAATTGTACGTGGTTGCGTAAGTTGTTCATGACTAATTGTTTTTTGGTGATGAAATACGTTGTTGACAACTGACATCACAAAGGTGGGGGCAAATGCAAGTCCTAGTCGACAAATAAATGGTTACTTCCGTTTGTACTCGTTTGTATCCGTTTGAAAACTTTTAAAAAAATGCAATGAACTGATTTACAGCCTCTTGCAGAAAACTTAGATTTTAAACTATTTTACCCGCTTTGTATAGATTTAAACGTTTACGGCAAATTAAAAGTAGGGTTGGGACATTTTTGCGACGATCTGAGCGACCCACTGTGCTCTCCTTTTTTCGGTTTTGACGACGCCCGCATCATTTCCACCTTTTTCGTACCTTCCGGCAAACTCAACCAAGATAAAACCATGATGAATGTAGGCGTGATTGGAAGCGGGGCTATGGGCAGCGGGATTGCACAAGTGGCAGCTACTGCCGGGCATACCGTACTTCTTTACGATAACAATCCGGCGGCTTTGCAACGCTCAAAGAACAAGCTGGCTAAAATTATGAACCGCCTGGTGGAAAAAGGGCGGGTGGATGAAGCTACGGCGCAGGCCATTCAGAGCCGTATTCATTACGTTGACAGTTTGTATGATTTCAAAGAGCCGGGTATGGTCATTGAGGCGATTGTTGAGAACCTGGAAGTTAAACGTAATGTCTTTGAGCAATTGGAGCTGATTGTACCAAAGGACTGTATCATTGCATCCAATACTTCTTCGCTTTCCATTGCCGCTATTGCGGCAGTATGCAAAGACCCCAGCCGGGTACTTGGCATACATTTTTTCAACCCCGCTCCTTTGATGAAGCTGGTGGAAATCATCCCGGCTATACAGACGGATTCCGCTGTTTTGGAAAAGGCCTGTGAGCAGATCAAGAGCTGGGGTAAAATTACGGTGGTAGCGAAGGACACGCCCGGGTTCATTGTCAACCGGGTAGCCCGGCCTTTCTACGGAGAGGCACTGCGTATTCTGGAAGAGGGGCTGGCGGATGCCGCTACCATCGACTGGGCGATGACGGAGATCGGAAAGTTCAGGATGGGACCATTCACGCTAATGGACTATATTGGTAATGATGTAAACTACACGGTTACGGAAACAGTCTTTCGGTCTTTTTTTTACGACCCGCGGTATAAGCCTTCGTTTACGCAAAAGCGGTTGTCGGAGGCCGGGTATCTGGGCCGCAAGTCGGGAAGAGGTTATTATGATTACCGGGAAGGGGCGCAAAATCCGGAGCCCAATAAGGATAAGAAGCTGGGGCAGGAAATCGTGTGGCGGATTCTGGTCATGCTGATCAACGAAGCAGCCGATGCCCTCTACCTCAATATTGCCTCCCGGGAGGATATCGATTTGGCGATGACCAAAGGCGTGAACTATCCAAAAGGGCTGCTGCAGTGGGCGGATGAGAAAGGCATACACCACTGCGTGGAAACGATGGACCGCTTGCACCATGAATACCTGGAGGACCGGTACCGGTGCAGCCCGCTGTTGCGGAAAATGGCGAGAGATGGGATGAAGTTTTATGAGGATAAGAAATAGCTTTTTTAGAGCATGACTTGGCCTGTATGCGCAGCTTGGCAAGTTAAAAACCTCCGGACCAAAAAGTAAGGTCTGGAGGTTTTTCACTGTTACACTAAAATCAATTGTCGCTCCAAATCACACGCTCAACGCCGTACCGCCTGCCGCTCCGTAACCGAAGCAGGTAGATACCAGAGGGTAGACCTTGCCTTTCAAGGGTGGCTTGATGTGTTCCTCCTAACTGCTGAGTGTGCAGTAAGCGTCCAAATAAGTCGTAGAGCTCCAGTTGATCCAAGGGAAGGTCAGACTGTAACTGCACGTTGCCCGTGGACGGATTGGGAAATAGTTGGATGGCAGTTTCTGGTAGGGCCTGAATATCAGTATTTACGACCATGAAACCATCGGTTATACTATCATTTTGAGGATTAGCATCGAGGTAGTGGTCGGGGCCAGAGGTGTTGAATGTATAGAAAATACTATCAGGTATAGAGCCAGAAGTGGAAAAAACGTGCAACATGGTATCTGTAATGGTATGAACACCGCCGGGCACCAATTCCAGATCGGTTATCACCCTGTAGCCGGGTATGGCGCACCAATCATGACGGGCATTCCACTCCAGGACGCACTCATTAATCACACCTTCTCCGTAGTTTGTAATTTCCAAAGTTTGCCGGAAGGAAAGGCGACAATTATAGATGTTGACATCTTCTTCTACATTCACATCAATATCCAAAAACTCTAGGTTTATATTACTGACCCCCACATCCAAAGGCTGCTGAAAGGAAAAAGACGTGAGCGTAGCCTTTTTGACAAAGCCACGGTATCCATCTATCAACTGGCCGGATACAAAAAACGTGTCTTCCCGAAATGGCTCAACCGCAAAGATTTCCACTCCATCCAATGCCCAGTCGATCAGCAGTTCAAAGGCTTCAGTTTCGGGATTGAATAGCCAGGCTTTGAAATCGGGTATTCCGGGTGCGTAAATGAGTGGCCGCCCCTCATAGATGGTAATGCGTACCTGTTCAGCCTCCCCGTTTGGAAGAGGCCACGTTCCGGCGGAAAGGTCGGTACCTACTCGATGCAGACTGTTTTCGTTGACATACCAAAGCGCACTATCGGACGCTGTCATTGCTGTAGCGGTATGTTCCAGGGAAAGCAAAATGGTATCCGTTGCCCAGTCTACTATCGCTACTTCTGTTTGGGTCGCAAGACCAGCATAGGTTCCTGGCAGGCTGACGATGCCAATCAGCGAATCTATATTTACCTCTTCCCACTGTGGAAAGAGGTCTTCTCCGGGGGGCACGCGAAGCAGGCCCAGGGTGGCAGCCAGCAATACCGAACCATCATCTGTAATATCCATGATGGGACAGGTGTTCCCTAATGGTCTTGGTTCGACTGAGATGCCAAAATCTTCATCGCAATTAACATAGGATAATGACATCATAAGGTTACCCAATGAGTCAAACTTCCCAATTTTCGCAATAGGAGCAGCTCCACCATCGTAGCAGGGTTCTATACCAATTGTAATCAGGGTATCCCCGTACCAGTCTGCCTCAACTACACGCGAGATGTCATCGTCTTTGATACCAACGGTCCATCTTTGGACAGGTGATAACTCTTTCGTCCAGTAAAATGCGCTTGGGTTACGGCAATCGTCGATAACTGTAGCTGCCACCCATGTGGTTGAGCTGGAAGAAAAAAGATGGTCTCCATTGGTACGTAAATAAGGTTGGTCGACTTCCGAGCTAAGCTCATGAAAAAAGTAGTCCATCCGGTGTTCCTGTGCAGTCAGTAACAAGGTAAAGGACCAAAAGAATAGGATAAGCGCGTATTTCATGTTGATGTGGTTTAGTTCAATCCTAAAATACTTTGCATATCCATACCAGGCAATCTGCAATATTAAAACTGCAATCTATCCAACAAAATTAGCTCGCTGGGAAAAAGGAAAAGTGGTCTAAGGAGCGGGGAATCAGGCTATCATGAGATAGCCACATTCAGCAAGGCTGGAGGGATGGGATTGCCCCCAACGGCAACCGGGCTGCCGGGCAGTAGTGCCAGGGCAGCCCGGTTGGATGGTTAGGCTATAAAACCAGAAAGCCCCGCTGCGGTATTCTGC
>PR_CR_10_Liq_1_inCRDRAFT_1000314_pt1 | contig 30600 bp, 21 predicted proteins | sample PRCRCaboRojoPR_3_FD_10241 | JGI IMG/M metagenome (IMG submission 10241)
TTAAGCTTCTGCCTTTTGAGTTTGCTTGTAGAGAGGTCCGTAAAAGGCGTCTTTTTCTTCTTTAGTTTGGAAGCGTCCGTGACCGTACTTACTGGCAGTGTCAATGAACTTAAGTTCCACCTCTTCAAGGGCAGACCTGCTGAACTGAGTCAACAAGGACTTCCTGAGAGTGATAATTCTCTTCCTGCAGCCCACAATTGCTCCTTTCAGCATCAAAAAGTCGTTTTTGACCACTCCGTAGTGAGGGAATCCACCCATAGGAGTAATTTGTTTGTTGGTGATGTCGTGGGAAGTGCATCCGTTTGCTGGGTCTTCTCCTTTGCCGATTCTGTAGATCTTTTTGTTGATTTCAGTTCTGTGGTGGTAACCGTTTTGACCAGCTCTGGGAACTGAGAACTGCACTCCAGCTGGGTGCCAAGCTCCTATGCAAGCAACTTTCCTGTGGCCTCTGTGAGTCTTTACGGGAAGCTTTTTGACGCCCCACCTGTGCACAACTCCTTCAAAACCTTTTCCTTTGCAAACGCCAATGGTGTCTATGCACTCGTTTGGTTGGAAAACCTCGTCCACTGACACTGGAGTTTCGAACTTGTTAAAGGCGTAGTCAACCTTTTGTTCAATTGAGCCTCCATTTACTTGGATTTCCATAATGTGGGCTTTCTTTTGGCCAAAGCCTATTAACTGAGTTTGGGTGTGTGCAAGTACTCTTACTACGTGGGCGTACTGCTTGATCCTGTTAAGGGCTTTGTGGATTTGCTCAGCGTTGCCGTCGTACTTAGTGGCGTACTTGGTGAAAGCTCTCTTTTTGGACTTGACCCAGTTTCTGTAAAACCTTCTTTTGCACTCTTCACTTAAGTGCTGAGCCCAAACAGTAGTAAGGGCTTTAAGACCATTGGCAGTCTCAACGTATCCCACAACACCCACAACCACAATTGGAGGAGTCTCCACTATAGTGACAGCCTCAACAATTTCTTTTTTGTGGACTTTCGAACCAGGGCGGTTTACTTCGCGCAGAGTGTGGGTCATGCCTGCTTTGTAGCCCATAAAAGCTGTGAGATGGGGAGGCTGGGATGGGTTGTCTTTAGGGAAGCTACGAATGCGGCCTCTGTGCTTCTTTGCTCTTTTGCGGGGAAGGAAACCTAAAGACCCGTGCCTTGGAGCTTCGAATTTGCGGTGGGACATTTATTTTTAACCATAGCCCTATTTAGAGAGACTATGTTGGAAAGGCACCTTTTCTAAGTACTTGTGCAAGTGTTTTCAGTGTTAGGAAATGGTGAACTGTGCAAAATTAATAGGGTGTGAAGCATGCTTTAATAATTTAAATGGCAAAGTTAAGCCTGAACGAAAACGAAACTGTAAGGCTCTTGCTGCAATACTTAGAATCTATGGAGTTCTACCGCGCTCTCGTCTCTTTGGAAAAAGACTCAAATGTCCGCTTGAGGTCGTATGGTCGTGAAATAGATTTCTTTTACGACTTAATAATGGATGGGCGCTTTGAAGATGCTGAAAAGTTCATCAACCCTCTAAAATCCCGAAGCGAAGACAGCCATAACAAAGTAGTTTATTTACTCAGAAAAGAAAGGTTTTTGGAGGCTCTAGAAACATCAAATGACCCCAAGCTAGACGACTTGATAGGCTGGTTAAAAGAAATAGAGTCTGTGGCCATTCGTGAAGACTACAACAACCTATGCTACTGCTTAAGCCTGAACAAAATCACAGATTCCCCTGAATATAAAGACTGGAGTTTATGGGGAGGCAGAATGGGCACTTTCAAAAAATGCCTGGACTACCTTGGAGAGATCTACCCTGTAGCTGTGCACGAAGAACCTAAAACTACCCTTATGGAGCTTCTTGCACAAGTGCAGCACGTGGAAGTTGTGAGCGAAACAGGCAACATGCGGAGTCCCCGCCAACAAAACGTCGTTAACTTGCGTTACTCACATGACGACGAACCATCTGATCCCAGTGTAGTAATAAACGACTCAGAAAGTGACGAGAAAAGGAAAAAGGCAGTTAAGTTTTGGAACGCCCCCAAAGCAGACTCAGAAGAAGAAGAGGAGAAAAAAGTGTTTGTTGAAGCCCTGGACATTCCCTCTGCAACAGAAGACCACTCTCCCGAACACGAACCTGAAGGATTTAAGTTTTCTTCACACGAACTCATGAGGAGCTTTGAACCCACTCAGCTCCAAGAAGTGGCTAAAGTTGAAGACCAAAAACCCATAAGGACTTCTGCTTTCAACGTGAATGGGGACTATTTTGTTTTGGGCACCAACAGTAACTCCCTTAAAGTTTGTTCAATGCACAATATTGTAGACGGACTGCTTTACGACGAACACCAAGGAAGAGAGCAATATATAGACATTGTTTTTGAATGGCGGAACGCCCACCTAGGGTCTCTATACTGTGTGGACTGGGCCCGTTCAGAGACCCAGATTGCTTCTGGTTCCAACGATAAAACTATTAAGGTTTTGTACTGTCCTGACTTTTTGGAAATTCAGGAGTCCCAGTCTGAAACTTTGATATACAGCAACGGAGAGTTTCTGAACGGGGAAGGACAACTTCCTGAAGTTTACGTAAACGAACTAGTGGGCCACACAGCCACTGTTAGGAGTGTTTGCTACAACCCAGCAGATGACAGAATTTTGCTAAGCGGAGGAATAGTAGAGGGAGAAGTAAAAGTTTGGAACACAGAAACAGGCCAAATAATACAGAACCTTAAAGGACATTCAGGGTCTATATACGACATTGCTGCTTCAGGAGACGGGAACTTTTATACTTCAGTGGGGACTGACAAGAGCATAAGAATCTGGGACCTCAGAACTTCAACTCCAGCTTTGGTGCTTAATGCTGGGTCATTTTCTGAGATGAATTCTGTATGTCAGTCGAATTCCGCAACCCAGATGAGGGCTGAAACTAAGAGTAACATAGCTTCAATCTTCCTCAAAAGACAACTAGGAAAAGATGCAGTTGAAAGGTCTTCAAACAAACAAAACCAAATAGCAGTGGGACATTCAGACGGAGTAGTGAGTGTTTGGGACATAACTGCCGGGAAACTATTCAGCAAGTACTGCTATCACGCTGACGAATGCAGAAGTGTAGAATTTTCGAGCGACACAAAGTGGCTTGCTTCTGCAAGTTTTGATCACAGCATTGGGATCGTGGATATGGCACAAGGAACTACATGCAAGCTAGACTACCACGAAGACAGAGTAGTAAGTATCAAATGGCATCCCTACTTGCCTATTTTGTTGTCGACTTCTGCAGATAGAACTGCCAGAATCTTTTCAATTTAGTTGTAAATTAAAGTAAGTCTAGAAAGGATCTGCCATATACTTGTGGTAGCAAGGAGTTTCAGGATTACTGAAGTGGTCCACAGGGCTGTACTTGTTGATGGGCTCTGTGCATAAAAAGCAGTAGTGGGCATTGCACTTGGGACAAGTCATGTGGTTGCAACCCGAACTTTTTTCTACACGAAAAGCACACTCGGGGCATTCTTTTGTGTTTTCGGCTATCCAGTCACGCGTTTCCTGCAAAGAACCCTGGAGTTGTTCGAACTCGCACCTGTTTTCGTGGGTGTTAACGAGTACGCGCTTTTTGCACTTAATGCAGAACTTCATTTTGCACTCCGGGCACTTCCTAATTATGCTTTGGAAGTTCAGTTCGTAAACATAGTCACAGTCAGGGTTTTCGCACCAGAACTTGTTCACTTTGGGGTTTGACATGTAAGTTGAAATTCCAGCTTTGTAGAAAGCCGTAGCCAGAGTAGGCGTGAAAACTTTAGTCCAGTCTTCGTACAAAACAGGGGAGTTGCAGTGAACACACTTAACAGGTATTTGAGGAAAAGGTTTTTCTTTTATGGCACACTTAATTTGGATAGCAAAACAACTTAGGTGAATTGTGTGGCCGCAAAAGACAAACTTCACCTTGTTTTCATCTGTTATGTTGTCATAACACACTGCACAGTTTTTATTGGGGTCAGCGATGGTTTTGGTAAAACTAACATTTTCTAAAAACTTGTTTACTTGTTTGCGGAACCCTTGGATAGTTAGTACCTTTCTTTTGGCATCTGGTAGAATATCTACTTTGTACTCAGACTCCCATAAAAACTTCGAGTTTTGGATAATTTTGAACTCTTTGTGTGTTCTGAAGGAAATTTGTTTGGTGTAAATTTCCTGAGAAATACTGCCAATGATTTCCGATAAAATAGCTTTAGCTGAGACTCTGCTGGGCGGCAGTCCAAAAATGCTTAAAACTGAGCGCGAGCTAGAAAACTTGCAGTTCACGCCTAAGTGTTCTTGCCAGGCAGAAAAAGAATAAGTAACTTCTTTCCTAATTCCTAAAAAGTTAAACTCAAGTTGTTTGTAAATCATTTGGCTGCAGTTAATAGTTTCGCACTCCAGAACCTTAATTACTTCGTTCAGAGCTTCTTCTGGAATTTCTCTTTCGTTGAACAAAATGTACTTTGTCCTGGTTTTGTAAGTTATTCCGCAGTCGTACTTCTCGTTGACATACCTTAAAAACTTTTCAAAGTTAAGTCCAGGTATTTCAAGAACTTCTTTGGGAACTTCAAAGCCTTTTTCGATCTTTTCAATAGAAGCCTGCCAACTGGTTCCTATTCTTTCTTGTGCCCAAAACTTGTAGCAGTTCAAAAGATCCTCTGCAGCTTGTTCGCTTTTGTACTTGATCTTTATAAAAGTACTTCCAGGTTTCACAGCTATGTAAGGGTGCTCGGCTAACTCTCCACAAAGTTCAATTACTCTCAGCACCTCGTTTTGGTCAATTCGGCTTGGAATGGACAACTGCAAAGAAACTCCATCCCACACTGGCTCAAACTTAACAGGGCTCATAAAAGTGACTGGAGAGTAAACTCCAGGAAGAGGACTCTTAAGTAAATTTACAGAAGCTTTTTGGGCTTGTTCCTCCGTTTCAAAGTACACTTTAGCACAAGTAAAGTTTCTTTCCTTAAACATAACCATGTGCTGGAACTCGAAAGTATTAGAAATGTCTTTGTACAGTTCTTGCCAACTTTTGTAATCTTTGAGTTTTTCGATTTTGTAGCACAAGCTTTGGTCAGAATTCAGTATTTCTTTGATAACTCCTCCTTGAGCAACCACTAGCACTAATCCTGAACAATAAGGAACTCTTACTGTGTTTTCTTTTATAACTTCTTTTTTCAAGTCTTCAATTATGCTTTGCATGGCTTCTTTAGAAGGTTCTTGGTACTTTCCAGGCACAGTTAAGTTTAGAGAATTAGACTCGTAGTCTATAAAAACCAGTGAGCCTGGAATTCCTTTTTGCTTTAGTATGGACTCAACTTCAGCTAAGCCCGTTCCGTTTTTTCCAGTAATCTTTTTGACTAGTCCTGGGCCGAAGTTTTCAAACTTAACAGAAGTCACCAAGTCAGAAGCTTCTTGGAAGTCAAAGTGCAAAAGCCAACTCCCAGCTTGTTTTTTAAGCATTTCTAGGTCCACTGGGTTAACGAACTTCATGAACCTTCTGCTAGAAATAACTTTTTCGTAGAAAATTACAAACTCTGGAGGACTTGACCTTGCTGAAAACAAATAAGGAGACCCTGGGTGCACTATAAAAGCTTCTTTGTCGTACAACTTCATGTACCCGTTATCAATGATGTCTCCTCCGCGAAATTGGCAAAAGTTTTTGAACAAACCTGAACAAATAGCAGAAGAAACTTCTTTATAAGCCTTTGAGTACCCTTGCATTATACTTGCCAGTACTTTGTCTAGGTTTAGAATTTCTTGTCTGTACTCCAAAACAATTTTTTCTGTCTCGTAGTAGCACTTGTCATCAATTGAAACGTTGCAAAGGTTAGCTAGCAAGAACTCTTCGTTGGTTGAGCAAGCCAGCTTTGAAGCAAACAGCTTTCCTTCGTTAAGCACGTTGATTAACTCCCTTTTCAAGTTGATGCAGCTCTTAAAAGACTTATAGTCCACTTCGTGTTTCCTGCACCACTCAATTCTTCTTTTAGAACAGTAACTGCAGTCCGAGTTGGGTTCTGAGCCCTCCCAGAAACAAATTTGGCACATAACAAAAGAAAACTGCCTTATTGCAAAAAGCAAAGTCATAAAGTCCCCTAATTCCAAAATCCTTCTGTCAAGTAAGTAATTTCTGGCAAAAAAGCTGTTTAAAGCCAGCCTTGTTTGATCTCGACTAGTTTCAACAACCTTCAGCATGTCACTTACTAAGTTGCTGACTTCTTCTTCTATCTGGTATTCTTCTATTTTCTGAAAAATGTAGTTGCAGGCTTTAACTCCGCAAGCAATAGTCAAGCACTCATCTCCACAACCAAAAATGTTGATTCCGTGGTAAATCATCTTAACCAAGTCAGGGTCTAGTTCACTTTTCAGAACGTACTCTCCTAAGTCTGTGATTTCTAGTGTTTTTGAAATAGCGCCTAAAACTAAAAGTTCCTTAAGTTGTTCTTCTAAAGAGTCAACACTAGGACGGTCTATGAAAGGAAATTCGTCCAAGCGTAAAATGTTGTACTTGACAAACTTAAGCAGAACAACTGATAAGTTGGAATTCATAATTGCAGGAGTTTTGAAGTCAGGCATTTCTTGGTACTCCTCAACTGTGTAAATTCGGTAGCAGTCCCCTTTTTGGACTCTTCCACACCTGCCTCCTCTTTGAATAGCGGACATTTTAGAAACCATCTGTATTCTCATGTCTGAAACTCTACTAGCAAAGCGTCCTGACTTTTCCCTTCCAGAGTCAATCACGACTGTTACATTTGGCACTGTTAAACTGCTTTCAGCAACGTTCGTACTGATGACCACCTTTATAAACTTCCCAGGGCTGATTATTTTCCTCTGTTCAAGGGCAGAAACTCTTCCGTGCAGAACCTTAACTTCAATGTTTTTGTAAACTCTAAGGTTCTTTTCAAGAAGCTTGATTTCATCAATTCCGGGCAGGAACACCAAAATAGTTTCCTTGTTGCTTTTCTGTCTAAGTTTACTTTCAATAACTCTTTTGGTAGTGTTGCATACCTGAACAAAGTAGTCATCGTACTTACATAGATAGTGGTACTCTATAGGGTAGGTTTTTCCCCTGCACTCAAGAACAGGGCACTCTTGCAAAAACTCTGAAAACACTTGCTGGTTAACTGTTGCTGAAGAAATGATAACTTTTAAGTCAGACCTATTTGGAAGCAGGTACTTCTTAACTAGTCCTAAAATAATGTCGCACTCCAAGGACCTTTCATGGGCTTCGTCAATTATCAGCACCGAAACGCTTTCTAAGTAGTTGTTGTTGGAAATTTGTTTGAGTAAGTAATTTAAAAAAGCTACTTCGCTAAAGTAGTTAACGAAGGAGTCCAATTTGATAGACTCGACTCTGAAAGAAGAAGTGAAGGCATTTATTTGGCAGCCTGTTTCAAACCCAACTCTGTCGGCAGAGGTAAGGGTAGGTAGCTTTCTAGGCTGTGTGCATATGATGTTTTTTTGGTTGAAATTATTCAGGTACTGCGGAAGCTGGGTTGTTTTTCCAGTTCCAGTGTCAGCAGAAAGCACAAGGCACTGGTGGCTTTCCAAAAGCTTCAAAATCGCTTTTTTGTAACAGTACAGAGGAAGTTTTCTTTTGGCCTGCTCAAACTCGTCGTTTACCTTTTTTTTGAACACAAAGTTTATGCTGTCCCTAAGCCCTACATCCGAGTAATCTTCAGCATTAAGTTCATTGAACAGCTGGACCAAGTTCTCTCCGAGAGCCACGCTTATGTCTTCAGTAAGTTGCCTCTTAACTGTTTCGAACCTTTCTCTGGTTTGAGCTAAGAACTCTTGATAGATCTCAGATTTGGTCTTTTCCATAATGAAATTCCGACATAAGGTAGAGGTAGCTGTATTGTTTTTCTTAGTGTTTGTGAGCTTGATAGCAAGGACAGACTACTGGGTGTCTTGGGCAGTCCTATCTATCTTCTTTGGAGTGCTTTGTTTGTTTGACTGGATGTTCTTGGCTGACAATGCTTTTTTGTACGAACCTAACTTCAAAAACTGGCAGCGCATTTGTGACTCAAGGTATTAACTTAAGATTGCCCTTTAGCTTTAGTATTAATTACAATAGTTCCTTACTGGATGCAGTGTAGTTTTTGAGTATCCACTCTCTAAGGCCTCTGGCCCACAAAAGTTGCTTTAGGTGTTGGTCTTTGGTCATGATTTCTATGAAATGCTCTTCGTACATTTCAGGCGTGTCGTTAGTTATGATTTTGTGCAGAGTATCGTCGATGAACCTTTGCTTAAAAGTTAAAAGCTCTTTGGAGTAGGACTTGAGTTCTTCGTTCTGCAAGTTTTCTTCTGACTCGCCTAAGCTAAGAATAGGTATATGTTCGACACTTATTTCAAGCATTTCACTCAGCATCTGGTGAATTTGGGTGTGCTCTAGAATCATGGTGTTGTTGTGGTCGAAGTGTTCAAACAACACCTGTGCTTTTTCATCAGGTTTTCCGTTTGCTATCAAAATAGCACCCAGAACTACTTTCCTGATATCAAACAGCAAATTAGTTTGCAAAGAAAGAATAAACTTAAACAGTGAGTTGTCGGGGTCTTGGAGATGCCTGGGGTTAAGACCCAGTTTGTGTGCAGCCCTTCGCATTTGAGTCATGCTTAGTTTTCCTGAAAACCCGGACTCGTTCATGAGTTTGGAAATGTTTTTCACCGACTGTTTGGCAAAAGGAGAGGAGTCTTCTGACTTGCGTATTTTAGTTTCTGCTGTAGGCAGTTTTGGTCTTTCTTCAGTGTGTTGGAAGAAGCTTTTGAGGTTGCTAAGGGGATCTTGGAAAGTATTTGACTCAGAGTCGAGTGACTCTGGAACGCTCTCTGTTTTATTAAGGCAAATTCCCATACTTATTGTTTACATTCATAATCTGGTGTTTTAGTTAAAAGTGACTTTTATAGAAGTTTCTGCGGTAAGGAGAAACGTAAGGTTTGCGTGCTTCAAGTATGATTTTTTTAGTAGAGTAAGGAGACTTTTGTTCGATAGTAATAGATTTGTTGGAGTTGGTTTTTTTTATTTTGGGGTCGTGTTTGATTTTGGAGTAAGTGTGCTTTATGGGAGGTAAAGACCTTTCAGAGGTTTTGTAGTCGTCGCCAGCAGCACTGTCGGCGTCAGGAGTCCTCAAAGAAGGAGAGTAGGAAATTCTGGCTGACTTTCCTTTCATTTCTTTGAAGTAGGGATGCTCTAAAGCTTCTTTTGCGCTGATTCTGTCTTCGGATTTGTAAACAAGCATCTTTTTAATCAAGTCTCTTGCTTGAGAAGAAACATGAGGAATCAACTTGTCAATTTTGGTTCCTTCTCTGTAAGGAAAGTTGAACTCCATGTGGGTTGCTTTTTTCCGGAAGTTTTCCAACACTTCCTGTGGAGGGGATCCAATGATGTTGTGGATTTTGTGGACTTGGTCTAGTTCATTTTTTCCAGGAAACAAAGGAAAAAGTGCTAGCACTTCAAAAAACACACAGCCTGTTCCCCAAATGTCCATCTCGCGGTTGTAGTACCCGTCAGTTAAAAGGCACTCTGGGGGTCTGTACCACCGAGTGCTTATGTACTCAGTAAAAGGCTGGTCACTTTTAATGCCTCTGCAAGAACCGAAATCAGCTAGCTTGAGTGCTTCGTCGCTAATTAAAACATTTTCAGGCTTAATGTCTCTATGAAAAATCCCATTAGAGTGCATATGATCCAATGATTTTAGGAGTTGGAACATGTATTGCTTTACTTTGTTTTCAGGCAAGTAGTTTCTGCGGCCCTTAATCCACTCATAAAGGTTAAGTTCCATCAATTCAAACACCAAAGCTAGTCTTCCAGTAGGTTCGTCGCTGCATAAACCTTACTATAGTATTTCTAAAAGCTTTACTATATGGGGGTGGGGCGAAAGCCTTCTTAACGCTTGGATTTCTCTTAAATTGTTTACTTTTTCCAAACTGTCAAAGTGGTTCTTCATGCACTTGATAGCAACGTACTTTCCACTTTTGATGCTTTGAGCTTTGAGCACCTCAGAAAAGGTGCCTTCCCCTTTTTTTGAGATTAAGCGATACTCTGTTTAGGCATTACTGTACATAAATTTTTATAACTCCTAATTAATTTTAGTTTATTACTGCTTTTCTAGTCTTTGTATACATAGTCCTTGCAAGTCAGGTCTTTCCTCACCGTCTTCCATCTCGTCAGTGTGAATTATAGAAGCTTGTCCGCTGATTTCGAGTTCTGAAGTGTTTTGGTGACTCAGCATTATTTCTTTGAAAGTTTGGAACTCCGTGAAACTCAAAAGCATTTCAAACAGGGCCCCGTCTATGCTTTCTTGTTTTTGCATTAGCATTTGTCCAAATGCTCCCATGTCTACATCTGAAAGTTGTCTTTCTATGTAGCCTTCTATTGTGGAAACGTACTCTTGAAAAATTTGCATGTAAATCAGTTTGTTTTCTTCGTCTGAGGTGAATTCATTGCAGTACTTTTCAAAAAAGTTAGTTTGTAAATCGTTGAATTCATCAGACATAACTATGTCTTCAAGTCTTCCTACAATGGTGTCGAACAACTCATCTTCCTCGTTCTGGGGCTTCCCGCAGATTTCGAAATCTTCGTCTTCAAAGAATTCTTCTTCAACTTCCATATCGCGCGGTTCCATATTAAACTATTAAAAACCCTAATTGCCAGAAACTTGAAATAAGCAGTCTAGAACCTTCCGAAAAAACCCTGTGTCCAGAACACGCTTCTGTGTTCCATGCCAATTGGACTGGAAGCACTCCAAACACCACAGCTAGTAAAGGTGAAACGGCTCCTTTTAGTTTGTAGTTGTTTATTTTCACCAAAAACAACTTAACTAGCACCAAGGGACTGAACAACAAAGCCAAAGGAAGAATATGCAGACTTGTTGTAAACAACCCTAAAGCCATTGCAAAGTTAGAGTAAGCTTTGTAAACTTCCCAGTCTATTTCTTTGGCAAAAGTTTTATAAAGAAAAGGCGAAAGTGTAAACAACAACCACACAAGTTTGGGAGGTTCACTTCCGCACTCTTTGTTAGTGAATAAGTTGAGTGACTCAGACACAACAAAAGGAAGAACTGCTAGAACCATTGCTTCTTTGTCAAACCATTTGCTGCGCAAAATCATAATTCCTTGCAAAACTAAAGGCAGTATTAAACCAGCTATCAAGTAGGAGTACTTGCCTAAAGGAACCATCTGCCAGGGTTCTGAAAAGTAGTAAAAGTAGTACCCAGCGTGAAGTTGTTCGTCCAGTGCAGTGAAAGTCCTAGTTGAGAGCTCAAGGAACTTAAGCAACTCTAATCTACTTTCAAACAAGTTCTTTTGGCTTCCTATTGACTTCACTGAAACTGACAGGATTCCTTTTTCAAGTAAGTAAGCATGTGGAGAGTCAACGTTTGGAAACACTAAGTTCTTCCAGCTTGCTAAAGAGTGGTGAAAAGACTTCGACGCTTTTTTAAATTGCTCAGGCACGTAAGGGTACTTAAGAGGCAGCTTTGTTTTTTGGAACAACTTTAGCATCGAAACTAGCATGTCAATGTCTGTTTGAACAGAGTTTAGTCCGCTAGGGTCCAGAGTTAAGTACTCAAACTGATCGTTAAGATCGAACTGAATAGCAAGTCTTATAAGTCCAAAATACTTCCTAGGTTCCTGAAAGTAGGAATCTAGCCAGTTTCTGAAACCCCTTGAGTAAGGCTCTGAAGAGTTGTAGAATATGAAAAGGACGTTAGTTCCTAACCAACTGTGGTCTTTTTCCAAGTACTTTTTGAAATCTGAAGCTAGTGTAAGAGTAAGGGTTTTGTTTGAGTAAGGAAACAAAAAAGCCACACAGTCCTCTCCACTAGAACGACTTGCACGTACTAAGTCTGTGTAAACGCCTGTTCCTTCAAGTTCAGTTAGCTCGAAGTACTCCATACTTTGCACTTGCTCTCCTATGTCGCTTCCTAGAACTCTGTGGGACTGAGTTTGCGCTGTAAGTGCATTTTCTGAAACAAAGGCTCTTTCAGCTATATACTGAGGGTTCATCCATAAGTAAAGGGCCACAAAAAACCCTGCCAAAGAAAGTTTGTAGGAGTAGCTAGGAAACTTAGGGTGCGTCACAACTTCGTAAACTTTATACCTAAGCATTATAAATGGTAGAGTTGGGAGGAATCTTTTCAGAAAACAAGTGCTTAGCTATGCAGCACAGGCACTCCTTGCCTGCAGGACAAGCACAGCACCTGTGCCAACAACTAAGCAAAGCACCAAAGATTGTTCCCATCATAGATTCCTTTAGAGTTAATTCTGTGCAACAGGGCAATGTTACTTTGGTTGTGCTATCTACAATATCCTCTAACCCCTACTTAGCTCTAGATTGCCTAGAAAAACTAAGTAGTTTTATAGCGAACTTAGCAAAGACTCCTGTTAAGCCTGAGAACATCACCAAAAAGCTTTTAGAAACTAACCTTGCATTGGAAGACTGCTTGTACTCAAATGACCCCAACTGCCGAATTCAAAAGTCTGAACTGTTCACTTACACAAACCCGCTGGAATACTTACTTCCTAAGGGGAATTCAGAAATATTTTATAACAACAAACCCTGGACTGACGAAAATAACATTTACAACTCAGCTAAAGCTAAAGCGCAAGTCCAGATCCAACAAGACACCCTTATGCAAAACTTAAACTTCGAAATTCCACCAATTCCTAATATTTTAGTTTCTAGGCCAACTCAGCATCCATTTTTAAGACAGTTTTAACTTTAATAAATGTATAATCAGCCGCCTCCCTACAGTCAGCCTCCTGTTTACCAACAACCTCCTACTTACCAACAACCTCCTACTTACCAACAACCTCCTACTTACCAACAACCTCCTACTTACCAACAACCTCCAGCTTATACTCAACCCCCAGCCTACCCTCAGCTTCCTGCCAATCCTCAACCGTACCAACAGCCCCAGGTCTACCAACCACAGACTTATGCACAACCACCTATAATTCAAGAAAACTCCAACGAAGCCCGTGATTCTGAAAAAAAAGAAAAGAAAAACCCCCCTCTTACCTTCTTACCGATTGAATGGACTTGCCCCAATTGCGACAAAAAAATGACCACTAAAACTACTTCAGGACTTAAAAGCAGCGGGTACTGCTGGGCTTGCATTCTCTTTCCGTGCTGCCTGTGCTGTATTCCTTTCTTTTTGACTCGGTGCTTTGAGTCCAAGCACTTCTGCACGAACTGCATGAGTTATTTAGGAACAGCTGAAAATCAGTAAAGTAACTTTAACTTGATAAATGGACAAAGAAAATGAAGAAATAAAGAAGCCTGATGTTTCTAAGTTCGAGTTTCCTGACTTCGAAAACATAGAACAAGAAATTCAAAACCGCCACTTAAATAATTTCCCGGACTCAGTGTGCAAGTCAGTTTCGCGTTTCAAAGACAGCACTTATGAAGGAGAGGTTCTGAACGGAAGGAGACATGGGATAGGCAAGCTTATATACCACTCTGGAAGGAACTACTACGGAGAGTGGAAAAATGACTTAAGGGAAGGAATAGGGATTGAGTATAACCCTAAAAAAGGGACTTACAAAGGACACTTCTATAAAGGAAAAGCCCAAGGACTGGGAGTGTATATTTGGAAAGAAGGAGAAAGGTACCAAGGAGAATGGGAAAACGGGAAAAGGCAAGGAAGAGGCATTTGGAAAAGCTCATCTGGAGACTGTTACACAGGGTACTGGAAGAACTCAATGCCTGAAGGCTGGGGAAAGTACGTTTTGAGCAACGGAAGCTGGTACGAAGGAGACTGGGTGGAGTTCGTAAAGCAAGGAGTAGGAGTAGAATTTTACTCACAGTCAGGAGATGAATACAGAGGAGAATTCAAACAAGGGAAGCCCCACGGCTACGGACACTACAAGTACAAAGACGGAACTTTGTACAAGGGTTACTTCGAAGAAGGCAAAAAGCAAGGAAAGGGAAGACTCTGGATGAGTGAAGGCCACTTTTATATAGGGGAGTTCAGCAATAACTTAAAAGAAGGAAGGGGTTGCTTTTCTTGGGCGTCTGGAGACCAGTACAAAGGACAGTTTAAAAGTGACTTAAGGGACGGCAAAGGACTTATGACTTGGAAAGAAGGGTCTTCTTACAAAGGAACTTGGAAAGAAGACAAAATGCACGGCTGGGGATTGGTCACTTCTGCAAACTCAGAAACTAAGTTTTGCAAGTTCAGGAACAACTCTATGGTAGATAAGTGATTAGTTAAGATTCTTCGTTAGTCCATAGAGTAAGGTTGTCTTTGATTAAGCTCAAAATACTTGAAGCTTCCTTGTAGGCTTTTTCATCCAACTCTTCAATAGTGGGAATGGCTTCGTCGAACGTGGACCTTGCGAGTTCACAAGCCTTACTTGTGTCACTCATTACTTCGTAGTGGAACACTGAAAAGTTCAGAGCAAGCCCTAGTTTGACGGGATGGTTGACGGGTAGGGTTTTGGCCTCTTCAATGGCCTGGTTGTAAGCTTCAAGTCCGTTCTGAACAGGTTCTTCTTCACCTGCTTCGGATCTATACCTATAGTAGTCTCCTTTCATCTTTAGGTAAAAAACCTTTTCTTCAGCGTTGCTTGCTTTGTCAAGTAACTTATGATCTATCAAGTCGATTATTTCTCCGCAAAGCGAGTCCAAGTCCTTGCGAATTTTGGCCTTGTAGTCGTCAATTAACTCGGAGAACTGGGGGTTTTTCGCTTTTTGCTTCTCTTGGTAATAAGAAATTGTGCGCCATGCAGTTCTGCATTCGCCCACAGCTTGTTTGTAAGCCACACTCAGTAAAGTCCGCTCCTCTTCGTTCAATTCTCCATTAGCATCGTCGATGAGGGTCTTTAAGTGATTGATCATGTCCTTGTAGCGTTCTGCGTGCTCAGCCAGTTTGGATTGATAAACCAGTTCTTCCCTTGACATATTTATTATGAGTTAGTGAATATCTTTTTGAGTTGGTTTGCAGGACCTGGCCTTATTGTGAAGTTTCTGTGGATTCCTTTAGACTCCCAAAATTCTTGGTTGCGTTTGAGTTGTTCCAGACAGTTTTTAGTGATCTGTTCACTTCTGAGAAAGTTGCACCATATTTCGTATAGGGGAAGACACACATTTTTCAAAAACCCATGTTGGCTTTTAGCTATATTGGTTGTTTCTCGATCGCAGTAAGTAGAAACAGGCAGTCCTTTTTCCTTTTCAATGTCTCCTTGTCTGAAAAACTCTTCACAAATCAGTCCAGACCACTTTTCGTGCAGCAGTTTGCTTTTGGCAGCGTGGCCTAAGTCCCCACACTTCAAGCTCATACTAAGAATCATAGCTTTGTCTTCAAAGTCTTCAATAGAGAAGTTTTTTGATGTGGTTGCGCGTGCACGGAACTTGGCTAAGATGTCAAAATGACGAGACATGTCAGTGTCAAGGATCATTTGGACTACTATACTTCTTGCCTTAATCCAGTCTTCTTCAGAAAGCTTTGCAAAGATGTTGCAGTTGTGGTTCTTCATAATTTGGAAGGTTTTGGAGCAGTGCATGTTTTCAAGTACACTTGAATCGTTGTAGGTAATTGCTAGTTCGTCTCTAGTGTTCACTAAGAATCTGTTGCTTACAGCAGGATGCCCTACGTCGTGGCCCAGCGCTGCTACTATGGCACTTGAGCTTTCTATAATGTTGATATCACTCATTATGTTTCCTTTTACCAAAAAGTAAAGCATAGAGTGAGTTACGTCTGCTGCATGGCAAGCGTTGTGGTAGGGATTTTTGGGGTATTCATTTTCTAAAGTACTTAAGAAGTTTCCCAGAGTTTCTAAGTCAGTATGAATTGCTTCAACAAGGTTCCAATTAGTAAACAAAAAATTCCCAACTACAGAAAGAGACTTTCCTGTTACTTGGTTAACAAACCAAATGTCAAAGTTCCAGTTTTTCGTCAAACTAGGGAGAACACTAGAGATTTCATTAGCTGCTACCTTCATAGAAGGAAAAGTTGGGTGTCTTTGTCCGATATCATTCATAGAAGCCCTTCTTTTGAATTCTGTTTTTCTTCTGTTTACTTCTATTGCTAAGAAGTTTTCAGTGATGAATTCTTTGTCTTGTTCATCTAAGTCTTCGTCCAGATGTACTTTGCCACTAAAGTTTCCAAAAGCTAACTTCCTTTTGATTTTTTCAATGTCCATTTGCACTCTTTTGAGATTTTGCTTTACTTCTTTGAACATTATCACAGAAGCAGCTTTTTTAACTTCTTGCTTGACACTATTGCACATTTCTAAGATTGACTCAATGTCAGTGTTAAACTTGGAGTTGCTTCTTTCAGGGAGGTTGTTACTATACCCAACTGCATTCATAAGCTGTTCTTCCTTTTCTTTGCGCCAAAATAACTGCCTCGTTCTGTAATCTGCTTTACGTGTGTCAATTAAAGTCAAAACTAAAAAGATAGTTATACAAAGAACCTCAGTTAAATGGCCTTCCAAACGGTCATTTGAAAATGCTAAAAAGCACCCGAAGTAGCTAAGAATTGAAAAGAGCGAAATAATTCCTGTTTCTAAGAAGCTGTCGAACAGCAAGTAACGGAACATCACTGTAAAACTAACTAAAATGAGCATGTTGTTTTGGAAGTTCAACTCTTCTTCGCCAGTGATTCCAGCTAAAATTCTTCTTTCACTTGCTATCAAAAAGGCACTAAAAAATAGTCCAAAAATTAAAAACAACCTTTTGCACTGGAAAGCTCCTAACTTAGAGGTCTTTAAGATCAAAAGTATTCCATACAAAAATGCAAGGATTGCTCCGAACCCTGACATTTGGACTGCAAAACTGGCTCCAGGGTATTTGTTTTCTGAATACAATATTAAAGTAGTTACTGCCATAACTAGAACATACCCAGTCATGAACACATAAAACATAAGTAGGTTATTTTTGAAGTCTTCTGAGAGTTCGGAGTGTGTTTGCTTGTCACAGAAAAGATTATTTATGTACTTTTTTTCCAAGGAAGAGTCATTGAATACCAGAAAATTAGGGTTCATATTGATGAACGCATTTTCGTTTTTTCTGTGCTGAAGTAAGTTGTAGACTCCTGAAGTTGCCTGCCTTTTTACTGGAAGTTCTGACTTTGCGTAGTCGAGGGTAAACGAAAAATCCATTTATTATAACTAATTTTCTAGAAGAATGTTAAGTTCCTGTGGAGCTGAGTCAAAAAGCTGTATAACTTGGTCTTCAACTTCTTTTTGGTTCAAAAAGTCTGGTCTTTGCAAACGAGTGCCTTTTCCTTCAAAATTCAAAACTTTTTCTTTCCAGTCATTTCTTAAGTTGTCCACCCCAACTAACGCCCCAACCATGCCTCCTACTATGCAAGCGTTGGTGTCAGTGTCTCCTCCTAGTCTTAAAGTTTCGTGCATAGCAGTTTCAAAGCTAGAGTTTTTCTTTAAGTGCCTGAATGAATGGTCAAAAGCTATTTTAACAAAGCCTGCCTGGGGAGTTCCAGCCATAGGAGCTGAGTTTTCAATATCATCGAACCAATTCTGAAGTTGCTTGCAGCCTTTTGTGAATGCAATTCTTCTAGCAACATCGTAAGCACCCTCCGAGTCTCCAGGGTTGTTTATAAGGTGAACTATAGCAGCTACATAGCATACCTCCGCTTGCTTAACTAGTAAGCTGGAGTGTGTAATGCTGCAGTCCAGAGTAACTGCTTTAATAAGGTCTTCTTCGCTTAGGTTTCTGCAAAACACAGCAAGAGGAGTGCACCGCATTAAACTTCCGTTACTGCAAGACATTTTGTTAAGAGACTCTGAAGTTTCAATAGCGTTCTTAGCTGTTCCTAAAGCATTCAAGGCCCTGCCTACAGTCATTCCTACGTCAAAAGGCCCAGTTTTGATCCACAGTTTGTAATACTTAGCAATGTTTTCTACGTCAAAAACTCCTGGGTTCTCAGTTAGTCCCCTTAAAATGCACATTGCCAATTCAGAGTCGTCAGTGACTTGCCCGGGAGAGGTATTGAAAGTTCCCCCTCCAGGCATACTAAGTGTTGTTTGCATAATGATTTCGTTTATGCGATCAGGGCTCATGAACTCTATGTAGGAGCCCAGTGCGTCACCTAAAAAAGCCCCCACTACACTTCCCAGTGCTCTTTTTAGTTTTTCGTCCATAGTTTACTCAGTTATAAATGCACTCTGACAAAAAAGAAGATCACGAAGAGTCTAATGTATCAATGAAAATACTTAACGAAAAAGACTTAGAAACTCGCTTAAAAGTAGCCAAGGAAAAGTACGAAGAACGTTTGGAAGCAATCACTGATAAAGTCAGAGTGATCTACCAAGACATCCGCAAAGATGAAGTAATCGAAACAATGAGGGCAGACCCAGCAAGCAATGTGTTTATTTCTCAAAGAATGAAAGAAATAGCAGAAGACAACTTAGCTATGGAACGAGAAGAAACCATCGAAAGACTCATAAGCGAACTTTCAGAAACTAAAGGCACTCTAAAAAAGTCTGAGTACGAACTCCAAAGTGCCAGAAGTGCTTTGGCNCAAAACAAGCAAGTCCTAGAAGAAGACAGACAAGCCCTTTACAGCTTGGAAAAAGAAAACTCTGAATTAAAAATTAGAATTAGCGGGCTCACTAAAGAAGTCCAGGAAAAAACTAAGTCAATAGAAGAAGACCAAGAGTACTACAGAGACACCATTGAACAAGTTGAAAAACTCAAACAAGACTTAAGTGTTGCAGAAAGGAACCTCTGGCAAAAGTCCACAGAATTAGAAATGCTCCAGCACGACAACAACCTTACTAAAGAAAAGTCCCAAAAACTCCAAACAGAGGTTACTGGACTTAAAGACCAGTGCAAAGAACTCCAGAAAGCCAAAGAAACAACCCAAAAACAACTAGAAGAGAGTTCATACAAGTGCCAACTTTTAGAACAAGAACTCTTGGAAGCCAAAGACCAAATAAAGTCTTTGAAAGAAAGTTTAGAAGTTCTGGACTATGAAAAAAGTGAGTCGTTTATGAAGTACTCTACTATGGAAAAGCAACTAAAAGAAGTGTTTGAAAAAGAACAACACAGCACCCAAGAAATCCTAAAAGACGCCAACCAAAAGTACAAAGAAAAGTCCCACAGACTCAAAAAGAAAATAATAGACCAAAAAAAACAAATTACTAACTACGAAGAAGAACTTGAAGAAGCCAAAGCTGTACTTGAAAACACAAAAACTAAGTACGAAAACTCACTCCAAAGTGTCCAGCAAGACCTTAAAAAAGTAAGGGACGAGTGGGAAAAGCGCTGCCAAGACTTAGAAAAGTACCACAGTGCCCAAGTTAGCGAAATGCAACACAAACACCAAATCCAAATAACAGAACTCCAAAGACACTACCAACAACTCTTAGACAACAAAATAAAAGAGTTCCAAGAAGAAACCAGCACACAACTTACTAAGCAAAAATTCCAGGATGAAAACCTAAAAAAGACCCTTGATGAAAAAGTGCAAGAGATCGAAAGAGACTACATAAAAAAGTCCAAGCACGAGTCTATTCTGCAGGATGAAATTTCTAAACTAAAAAGCACCCACCTCAGAGAAATCAGAGAAATCGAAGAAAAGCACTCTACTGAACTTTACACTAAGATTACTGAACTCAAACAAGAACACTCAACTGAAATTGATAAACTAAAACAAAAACTCAGTGAACTTGACTCAGAAAAAAACGATACTTTGTCCCAAAAAAGAACTTTGCAAAGCGAACTCGACTTTGCTAACGACAAAATTGAAAGCTTGAGCAACAGAATAAGTTCTTTAAAAGAGGAATACAAAGAACTAGAAGTTACTAAAAGAAGTATGTACCAAGAACTTGAACAAAGTCAAAGGAACTCTTTAAAACTCAAAAACCAAATAGAAGAAGAAAGCCTTAGGAGACAAAGAGCAGAGTCAGAAGCCCAAGAAAAACAAAATAAACTAAAAGAACTAGAAACTACTCTTAGTGAGTACCAACACCAAATAGAAACTAAAGCACAAACTGAAGCTTCAACATTGCAGTCCCAACTAAGCCACTACGAAGAAGCCTTGTCTGCAGAAAAAGCCAAAACTAAAAAGCTTCTGCAACAAGTTTCAGAGTTGCAAAGTGCTTGTGAAAAGTTAGAACAGGAAAAAGAAGATGCCTTTGAACAACTGAACCAAGAAAGCCAAGAATTCCAAAAAAGCACTCAAAAAATCAAAGAAGAAGAGTACGCTAAGTACGAAGAAGAAGTTTCTCTCCACATACAAACCAAAAACTCACTTTCTCAGTTCCAAAACAGAATTGAGTACCTCAGCAGTGAAATCCAAGAAAACGAAGCTAAAATCAAAGAACTCAACCAACTAGTAAACAAATACGAAAAAGAACTTTCTAAAGCACGCAAACAAGTCCAAACCCAGGAAGACACCTTTGTCCAAGTTCAAGAAGAAAACACCCAACTCAAGAAAAAACTTTCTGATGAAACTAAAAACAAGCACTCTTCAAAGACTGAACTCTTACAAAGATTCAGCGAAATCATTTCAGAAGTAAAACTTAAAAACAACAACCTAGGTAAACTGTGTTACAAAGACATCAAAGAATTCAAACAGTCACTTGAGTCTGACCTGGGAGAAACCCTTTTTAAAATAGAACAAGAACTAATCCTCATTAGGAAAACCCACAAGTCAGAACTCAACCAAAAACAAAAACTCATCGAAAACATCAAAAAGCAAAAACTGGAACTAGAGACCTCTTTTAACGAAACCTCTGAAAAGTCAGAAGTCTACCAAAACACTATTGACGAGTTAAAAAGTCACGTTTCTGAACTTAAGGCCGAAGTCCACCAAAAGAACCAAAAAATAGAAAAATTCCAAAACGAAAGGAAAAAACTAGAACAAGAACTTCGTGAAACTTTTGAACAACTAGAAAGCCACAGACAGGAAAGCATTGAAACTCAGTACAGACTCAGAAACAACATGGAAAACGAGTTCTTCGAAAAAGAAGAAAGAGTTCACGCCAAGTACAGGTCAGAAATCAACAGTCACCTAGAAATGATTGAAACTCTAAAAACCCAACACGAAGCAAAACTAAACAAACTCGAAGAAAAAATTAAGCACCTTCAAGAAGCCCACCAAAAAGAAACCTTAACTCTAAACGAACAACTTGAGAAGAACTCACAAAACTACCAAAAAGAACTTAGAAAAGCCAACCAAACTCAAGAAAAACAAAAAGCACAAATCAAAAGGTTCCAAGACGACCTTTCAAGTTTAGAAACTAAGTCTAAAGAATTGCTTTCTGAGATGGAAACTGAAGTTTACGAAGTTAAAAAAAGCACTTATGAAGAAAAACAACGCCACCAAAAGTTCAAACAAGAAAAACAACAAGAAATAGAAACTATCCGCAACGAACTTAAAAAAACTAAAAACGAACTGTACTTAAGAAGCGACTTAATAGAACAACTTGAAAAAGAAAAAGAAGACCTCAGAAAGCAGTTGAGGGAACAAAAAGAAACTTTAGAAATCAAACAAATACAAGACTTAAAAGGCAGGTTATTTAAATCTTACAAGTCCACAATAGAAAGTGTAAGGCACGCTCAAGAACTCGAAAAAGAAACTGATGAACTCAACAAAGCTGCAAAGAAGTCCCCTGAAAAGAAGAAACTACCCAGGGAAACTTAAAATTAAGTAAATGGATTGCTATTTCAACAAGCACATTCCTAAATCAGAACCTCAGAAGGTTATTTTGAGGCCTGTTGATAAAACCTTTGTTACAGGAGTGAGCAGTTACTACGAAGAAACCTACCCTTTGGAACTAGAAAACTACATGAGTAAAGAAGAGTTTTTTAGTTCTATCAAAGAAATCAACGACAGTCTTTTTTACTACTGGCCTTGCTTTCTGTGCTTGAGTTTTGGTTACTGTTTCAGCATATGCACACTAGGACTTAGTTTATGCTGTCCGTACGTTTGTGTGAGGGATGCTACCCAAAGGGTTTACCACGTTATAACCAAAATCAATCAAAAATACCAGAACCGAGGAGTAAAATGGCAGCTTGTAAAGCACTGCTCTACTTCTTGGATTCAAATAGACATAATAAATTAATGGACTCTTTTAAAGACTTAAAGTGCACACTAGCAGCAAAGAACCAGTGTTCACAAGCTCTTGAAGAACGTAAATTTGAATACCAGAAACTAGTGCGTTTGAACCGAACTACTTTAAAGCTTTTAAACAAGTACAAACTCAAACTTGCAGATGAACTAAAGCAAAAAAGTTACTTGGAAAGTTTAAAAAACGACTTAGAAGTGCACCATAAAGAACTCGAAGAATTTGCTGTGTTGAAAGAAAACGAATTTAAAACATTAGAAAAAGAAATCACTGCTCTTAAGCACAGTTCACAAGACATCAGTCTGAGCCAAACCTTTGAGAGTTGGGAAAGCTCTGAAAGTTTGGAAAAGTATTTGATGCACAACAAAGCAGTGTACATTGAAACTAAACTTAGACTTCAAGCTTTGCAGCATGAGTATTACTTTGCTTTTCAAAGGGTCTTTTTGAAGGTCCTTTTTTCGTTTTTCGTGGTAACTTGCGTGTATTTTTTGATGAGTATTTTGTAAAATAACTATTAGGTAATTGTCTATAATATATGGATACCCCAACTCTTTACGCACCAGAATTACTCGAGATGTTTCAAGCAGCTAAAAATTGCATCATCAAGCTGGGGTTCACCAAGTTCAGGGAAAATCAAAGTTCCCCAAAAAGAACACTTATGTTTGCGTTAACTAACCAGGGCCAAAGCACAGATGAAACCTGGAACACCTTTCCCATCATTATTGACGTATCAGTTGGCTTAATTTCTGTGAAAATAATATTCACTTACAGAAACGCGCCTTATAAGTTTGAACAGAACTCCGAGTTGTTCTTTAGAGTGTTTGAGTTCCTTACAAGGGCAAACCGTGGACTTCAGTTAGGCTGCTTTACTTACAAGTCGAATTTCCAAGTGGTTTTTGACATAAAAGCCAACTACCAGTTAGTTGAAAAGAAAGGTTGGGAAGAATTGGTTAACAACTTACTTTCAGTGGCAATAAGTACCTACAAGTCCTACGGGTTTGGAATAGTGGCTATCATAGAAAACCAGAACTTCCCAAACCTAAATAGCCTTGTTTTAAAGTGCGAAGAAAGACAGAAGGCCAGCAGCAGTACTAAAGTAGAAGAAAAGAAAAAAGAACCACCAGAAGAACAGCATGTGAGTGAAAGCAGTGAAGACGAGTCTCTTTACTCTGATTCTGAAGAAGACAGCTTCGACTTTGAATACGAAAAAGAATTCATAGAAAAGATCCTAAGTAACCCTGAAATCAGCCAACATTTTATTTGGAACATAAGAATTGAAGACCACAAAAGCGAAATTGTTTACACAGGAAAAGAGCCTAACTTTTCTGAGGTGCTTTTGAATGCCAGCAACAAAAGAGAAATTATCAGAATGACTCTGGAGAAACTAATGGACCTTTATAGAAAAGACATTGTTTTCCTAAACTTCCCTAAAGAACTTTTTGTGTACCAAGAAGGGGAAGTTTATTTTTGTCCGGTAAAGTTAAGAAGGTTCGTTTTCTACCCTGAGAAGCCCAAGGACCCTCAAGTGCAGGAAAAAAGGTACTTAATGAGGATGACCAAAGAAATAAACTACGCCCTAATGAGTGTTTTGTCTAGAAGGCATCACAACATATTTGAATGCTCTTCAGTGGACTTGATTTCTTTAAGTGCTTTTAAACGCCCCAATATAACCAACGAAGACCTCCTCATAGGACATGGAGGTTACGGCTACGTATACATCAATGAAGCCTTTGGAATGAAGGTTGCTATAAAGATTCCTAGGAAAGTCAAAGGAGACCTTGAGAAAGTAAACAAAAGAATTTACAAAGAACTGAACATTTCTAAGTACCTGCAACACCAGAACTGCTCAAGAGCTTTGGGCCTTGTAGAACACAAAAAAGGCCAGTACGGCTTGGTCCAAGAGTATTACGAAAATAAGTCTTTAAACGAGTACATGAAAAAAGTAGGGCTTTCTGAGTATAAAAAACTAGAGATACTTATTGAAATTGCAAGGGGTTTGGAGTTCATTCACTCAAAGGGAATCTGCCACTTCGATATTAAGCCACACAACGTCTTTCTGGATAGCAACTTAGTGGCCAAAATAGCAGACTTTGGACTCAGTGAGTATATTGAAAAAGACAAAAAGATGAAGACAGGGTTTACTTTGATTTATTGCTCGCCTGAACAAATCAAAGGTGACTCTCCAAGTAAGTACTCGGACATTTGGAGTTTTGGAATGACTATGTACTGTGTTTTGTGTGAAAAGTCTCCTTTTTTCCACCTTATTAAAAAGCAAAAAAAACTCGAGAAAAGAGCTTTTTACAACGAAATTAAAAACAACGAACAAAAACCTCTTTTCAGTGAAGAGTTCCAAGTCCAAAAGCCCAACTTAGTTGAACTGATGAAGGGATGCTGGGTGAAGTCCCCTGTTAACCGAACTGAGCTAAGAACCATCATAGACGAACTCTACAGAGAACTTAAAAAGCTTGAGTAATATTCCTACAATTTATATAAATGGACATTGAACTGGCAAAGCAAGTCTTGAACGAAATCAACTTAGCTAGAACTAACCCCGTGAATTACTCGTTCACTCTAGAAACATACCACTCTGGGTACACCGGAACTAGCGTTTCACTCCCAAATAGGCCACCCATTACTACTGTAGAAGGAGTGTCTGTCTGCAACTCTGCCATTCAAATGCTCAGGCAAAGTTCGCCCAAACAACCCCTGGTTTGGTGTGACGAACTTTCCCAAGCAGCCCAAGAACACTGTGTAGACAAAAACACCACAGCAACCTTTGGACACACAGGTTCAGGAGGAACTACACTTATGGAAAGACTTGTGCGGTTCGGCAAACCTTCAGACCCCATTGGAGAAAACATTGGCTACGGGTACACTTCTCCTCAAGACATTGTAGTCTTTATGCTGATAGATGACGGAAACCCTTGCAGGGGAAACAGAAGGAACCTTATGAACGAGAACTTTAAAATGTGCGGAGTAGGAATTACCCGNCACAGAGAACTAGGAAGTATCTGCACAGTGGACTTTGCTGGAGGGTTTAGTCCGGGCCAAAGAACTGACGAGTTTTTGATGAAGAACTACAGCGTGCTTTTAGGAGAACACAGTGGGCTAGATGACTACTACAGCGGAAGGCCAGGTTTGAAACTGGACACTTGGAGTGGACCTATTATGGAAAGGATTCCTCAAAACCTAAAGCAGCAAGTTCAGAACTTTTCTAGGGAAGTGCCTCAGAGTGTGAAACAAACAACAGGAATTACAAGTGAAGTAAAGCAACCCAATTTGCCTGCAGGAGTCAAAAACATGAGGGAAGTCAAGTACTACCAAGGATTTACTGGGGAGAAAAAGCTTAAACATGTTAAGCTTTACGTCCTAAGTGACGGCACTGAAGTTTCAGAGGAAACTACGTACTAGTGTTTATATGTAAATAATGGACTTACTAAGAAAAGAACTGGGAAGTCTCAAAAGAGGCAAACGACTAACAAGCAATGGGTCGATTTGTTGTGGGGAAAGCCAAATTTTAGAAGCTCTAAAAGAAAAGTATACGGAACCAATTGAACAAATGCTTTTGAACGAAGCCTTGAAGCACACTGCAGTCTACGGCACAAACGGACTTTTCTTATTATCTTTCGTGACGGAACTGCTCCACAAAAAACCCAACTTACCTTGGTTTAAGCAAGTAAGTGCTTTTGACAAAGCCCTTGAAGGAGTACTTAACTACAAAGAAGCATTTAGAGTTACTATAGAAAGTTTAGTAGAAATGCTTGAAAAAGACTTAAAAAACAAAGTCAGAACCAGTACAGACTTAAACAGTTTATGCTTTTTAGCTGTAGAGTGCTTTTTAAAGTCTTTGCCTTGTCCAAACCTTTCAAAACTAAGCACTAGAGTCAAAGTAATCCAAGAACCATGTTTTAGTTTAAAGCCTTTTGAAGTTTTCCAAGGACTTTTGGTTGAAAGCAACTTACAAGTGAGTCACAGACCGTTTAAAGCAGTGGCTTTCAATGAAAGTTTGCCTGAGACGCTAGGTGAAGCATTTTCATACAACTTGCTGAATAGCTATCAAGAGTTTGACTACCAAAACACAGTTGACCAACTCTTGTTTTTAGAGGTAGACCTAGTAATTTGTCAGAAACTCATACCAGCCCAGCTAAAACAAACTTTGAATGTAAGTTGTAAACAGAAAAGTGGAGTGGTGTGCTTGGAAAGACTAGGCCAAAGCAACATGAACTTTCTAGGAAGGGTGCTTAAGAGTCCTTTGCTTTCGTCCTTTTTTGAAGTGAATGCCTCCAACGTCACTGAAGTTACAATTAGTACAGTAACCAAAGGCTACGTTTTGTTCCATGCAAACAACTTAGTTTCTGTTCTGCACAAAGGAACTCAGCAAGACCACACAGAACTCACTGAAGCACTCAACAGCAGTTTTAAAGTAAGCTTTATAAAGGTTCTGGGGGAGTTGTTTACCCAAAAAGAAGTAATTNCAAAAGTGTCCACAGAAACAGACTGGGTCAGTCAGGCTTTTAGCGAAGCCTTTGAACCTTGCTTGGTGCCTTCATTTGGCAAAGCAGTTGATTCTTGTTTTAAGTTAGCTTCTCAAATAGTAAGGATTAAATATATAAAAACTTAATGGAATACCGCCGTTCTAACTCAGGAAACTCAGACGAAGCACTTTTAAAAGCTTTAAAAACCCACGAAGGCATCATTAAAGGAAAAGGCGTGCAAATGCTTAACAACCTAGTTTCAAGGAGACTCCATAATGACCGAAGAGTAGTTAGGCGATTTAGAATTTGGCAAATCAAGCAGCTGTCACAAAACATTTCAAGGTTCAAACGACAAGTGAGACAAACCAACAGAAAGTACCTTATCTGCACTATCAAGGTGCTTAATTCCTACCTCAAAAAAGTCAAAAGGTTTTACTTTAAAAAGTTTGCGGGTCAAACATGCAAAGTGCCTGTTCCTACTTCTGTGTCTGAGCCACTGGCCCTGTGTAAATTACTTAGTTACACAAACATGAAGCAAGCTAAAACCAGTGCTACTTGGGAGTTCAAACTTTTTAAACTCTTCAACCAACACGGAGTAAAAGACTGGGCGTTTAAAACTTGGAAAACAGAAGCTTACATGCCTAATCCTTTCCTCAACAGAAACAAAGTTTTGACTCTGCAAACACTTTCGATAGTTCTCAAAAGAAATTGGAGACTTCAGTTCCAGGCTTGGAAAAAGATCCAAGCTGCGCCTTACAAGTTTGAAGTGATTCCAATTGTAAAACTGTTGGAACTTAAGTACCAGAAACTTTTGAAACTTGCTTTGAGGAAGATTTCCCAGCCCCGGTTTCCTGTGCGCAGGAGATGGGACGACCCAGAAATTGTAGAAAATTACAAAAGAAGGGCCTTAGCAACAGGCTCTACCTTGCTAGAAGCTTTGGCCAGGAAGAAGCTGGGTTACGACTACGCTGAAGTGCTTAATCTTTTGTCAGTTTATTTTGTGAACTGGAAAAAAGTAACTACAAGAAACTTAGCCATTCCTGAGTTCATAAGGACTCGGCAAAGCAGACAGTGGAGTATTTCTTTGCTGAACTCTACTTTCAGAGCAATTTCTTACCGCAACAAACTGCAGAGTTTCAGTAAGTTGAAACTGTACTTTCCTTTTAAGCAGGGTGGCAACTTCGAAATAGACAAAGCAATCATTTCGAACCAGTGTTGCATTCTTGAAAAACTAGAAAAACAACTTAACTTCAAAGCAAAAGAAACCATGAACAACAAAAAACTTGAAAAACTAGACTCAATTAGTTACATATTTACTTTTAAGTTCTCAAAAATTTTCCAAAGGTGGAGTAGGTCCAAGGCACAAGAAGTCAACTACAACAAACAAGAACTCTTTGAGTACCTAAACTATTTAGAGTCTCAAGCACATAAATTCACCCAACACGGACAAAACTTACGTGCCTTAATTGAACGCAGGTCTCACGAGCCCACTCTGGACAACTTGTCTGATAGTTTTAAAATTGAATAAATATGTCTTCTCACGTACAAGTCGCGGTAGTTAATCCGTTTACTGAGAACAATGGCATCCAACAACAGGGAAGTTCATTACAAGTCACTTGCAACCAAAGTTTTTTCCAGGGAGAGTTTGATTCTATTTTGAAATTTGAAAACTGCAGTGAGTTTTTCAGTAAACACCTAAGAAAGGTTTTTGAAGGCGAAAGCACTACTGTTTTTTTGTACGGAGAAACAGGGTCTGGTAAAACAAGTTTAGCAACCAAAAACTTAGTGCAGACTTGTGGGGAGTTTTTGCTGGAAGGAAACTTTGTAATTAGTTTGAGTTGCGTTTTAATAGAGTCAGAAAAAATTTTTGATCTTTTGCAAGATGAAAACGTTAACTTATCAGTTGCTAGTAACGAAGTTATGGGAATACAACTAGAAGCTGTCAGAGATGCCTTTGTTGAAGACTCTAAGTCTTTAACTAAGTTCATTGGGAAAAGTCAAGTTAGAAGTGCTGAAATACACTCTGAGGGCTACCCGCACCACTACGCAAGCACACTTTATGTTTTCTCAGCTTTCAGCACTGAGCCCGACTCCCAGGGGTTCTTAAGAAGAGCCCAGTTTACAGTAGTTGACTTGCCCGGCTCAGAAAAGTCCAAAAGAAGGGGTTTCAGAGCAGTAAACCCTTCCCTGCATATACTTTCGTCTGTGTTGCTTAAAGCTTCTAAAGTTTCTTACAGTGATTCTAGACTTACCCAGTTACTTAAGTACTCGCTTTGTGACAACGCAAACATAGTCTACTTAGCTATGTTTCCAAGCATTTCCGCAAGCCTAGATACTCTTAAAGAGGTTCACAGATTTAGGTCTGTCAAAACTAGTGCTTTCCAGAGAAAATACAGCTTAGAAAATTCTGCTTACAGTGAAAAACTACTTGAAGAAGTAAGGAACTTAAGGAACTACATCAGCTTCGCGAAAGGGAATGAGGTCTCTAGCATTGACTCGCCTGTTCCTCTAGAAACAGTTTGCCAAGTCATAGAAGAACTTTTGAGACTCAAACGAAAACTTGAAAGTACTTTCCAGAAAGACTACCAGACTGGTTTTAATTTTGAACTAGATAAGCAGGAAGTTGAGTTTTTAATGGGCAAAAGAGGAGAAGAACTGCACAGTGCAATTGAATTTTTGAGAAAAAGAGACCTCCAAAACGCTGGAGAGCACCTCCAGTCTCTCCTTCCTTCTCAAGGAAGATGCCCTATTTGCACACTCAAAGTACCCTGCAAGCACTACAGAACCCTTGAAAAGGTAACCAGAATTTCAACTAGAGTAAATTCAGTGTCTCCTGTTTTGAACTCGCAATACGCAGACTCAATTTTTGGCTCTAAAAGCGTGACTCCAGAAATGAAGGACTTCCAAGTCAGGTACAAACAAAGAAACGGCCTAGAAGTGCTAAAGTCAGCCCAAAACTCCCACTCAGTTTCGTTTTCAAGCAAAACTTACAACAAAGAACACCAGAAAATCAAACAACTCCAGAAGCTCGAAAAGTACCACGAAGAAAAACTCAAAAAAGAAATTGACAAAATTGAAAAAATGCTGAAGGACGAACAACAAGAAAAACTCAAAAAAAGAAAAGAAGAAATCAAAAGGAAAAAACACAACGAAGCTCAGAAAAGAAGAATAAGGGAGTATCACGAACTCGTTGAAAAAAGAAAAGAAGAATACCAAAAAGCAATGAAAGAACACGAAAAGAAGAAAAAGAAAAAAGAACTCAAAAAGAAAAAGTACCTCGAAGATCAAAAAGCCAAGATTACTCTGTACAACAAACGCAAAAGCGACTACAACATTATTTTGTCAAACCAGATTTCTGACCTTGAAAAAGAAATAACTTCAAACAGAAATATTTAAGTTAGGTCTGTAAATTGTACTTAGAATGAAAGTTCCTCATAAAACACTAAATTATGGAGAGTGAATGGGATAAGATTAAGGAGGAGATTGCAAAGGTTCTAGATTCCAGAATAGAAGCAATGCAACAAGAGTTCAACGAACAGCAGGAAATGATAGACAACCTGTCTTCAAAGGTGAAAGAACTCTCAAAAGTACTCGGACCTCCCTCCACACCTAAATCAAATTCCTTGTCCAAAAGTCCTTACAGCCAAACTTCACTCCAAAGCTCCAGGCAAAGCCACACGCCTGAGTCAGAAGCCAGCGTTGAAGAGTCTAAAAAAGACCCAGCTGCCCGCAAAAAAGAACTTGAGGAAAAGAAAAAGCAAGAAGCTGCTGAAAAGAAAAAACAAGCTGAAGAAAGGAAAAAGCAAGCTGCTGAGAAAAAAAAGAAGGAAGAAGAAGCCAAGAAGAAAAAACAGCTCGAAGACAAAAAAAAGAAGGAAGAAGAAGCCAAGAAGAAAAAGCAGGCTGAAGACAAAAAAAAGAAGGAAGAAGAAGCCAAGAAGAAAAAGCAGGTTGAAGACAAAAAGAAACAGGGTGCTGGTAAAAAAGAAGAGTCTAAGGGAGGAAAGAATCCTGAAGCAACTGCTGAACAAGCATCCACTGAAAAACCACCCGCTGAACAACCACTCGCTGAACAACCACTCGCTGAACAA
>PR_CR_10_Liq_1_inCRDRAFT_1000315_pt1 | contig 30569 bp, 30 predicted proteins | sample PRCRCaboRojoPR_3_FD_10241 | JGI IMG/M metagenome (IMG submission 10241)
GGGTGTGACGGCCAAGGATATCACCCTTTCGGTGATTGGTGAGACCGGTACCGCGGGCGGCACCGGTTACGTCATCGAGTATTGTGGCGAGGCAATCCGCTCGCTTTCAATGGAAGGGCGGATGACCGTCTGCAACATGGCCATTGAAGGTGGGGCTCGTGCAGGCTTGATCGCCCCGGACGAGACCACCTTCGAGTATATCAATGGCCGCCCGCATGCGCCGAAGGGCGCACAATGGGAAGCCGCGATGGCGTGGTGGAAAACGCTCTATTCCGATGACGACGCCCATTGGGACAAGGTGATCACCATCAAAGGCGAGGACATTGCTCCGGTTGTCACTTGGGGCACATCGCCGGAGGATGTCCTGCCCATCACTGATACTGTCCCGAATCCAAGTGATTTCGACGGTGGCAAAGTTGACGCCGCCAAGCGCGCGTTGGAGTACATGGGCCTTCAAGCAGGCCAAAAGCTCAGTGATATCGAAATTGACACGGTCTTTATCGGCTCCTGCACCAATGGCCGGATAGAGGATCTTCGGGCCGCCGCCGAAATCCTGAAAGGCAAAAAGATCAAGGAAGGTCTGCGTGCGATGGTCGTGCCCGGTTCGGGGCTTGTGCGCGCCCAGGCCGAGGACGAAGGCCTTGCCGACATCTTCAAGGACGCCGGGTTTGAATGGCGGCTCGCGGGTTGTTCCATGTGCCTTGCGATGAACCCGGATCAGCTTAGCCCCGGTGAGCGTTGCGCAGCCACGTCGAACCGGAACTTCGAGGGCCGTCAAGGCCGCGGCGGGCGCACGCATCTGATGTCGCCACAAATGGCAGCGGCCGCTGCCATCACCGGAAAGCTGACCGACGTTCGGGAGATGATGTAATGGAAAAGTTCGAAAAACTTACAGGTATCGCGGCACCGATGCCGTTGATCAATGTCGATACTGACATGATCATCCCCAAACAGTTCTTGAAAACCATCAAGCGATCGGGCCTGGGCAAAAATCTGTTCGATGAAATGCGGTTTGACGACGATGGCCACGAAATCCCCGATTTCGTGCTGAACAAANCGCAGTACCGCGAGGCGGAGATTCTGGTTGCCGGGGATAACTTCGGTTGCGGTTCCAGCCGCGAACATGCCCCTTGGGCGATCAAGGACTTTGGCATTCGCTGTGTCATCGCGCCCAGTTTTGCCGATATCTTTTACAATAACTGCTTCAAGAACGGCATTCTGCCCATAGCTTTGCCGCAAGAGCAGGTCGATGTGTTGATGAAAGATGCCGAGAAGGGCTCGAACGCGCGGATGATTGTGGACCTTGAAGCCCAAACCGTCACCACATCGGATGGCGAGATTGTGGCATTTGAGATTGACGCTTTCAAAAAGCACTGTTTGCTTGAAGGTCTGGACGACATTGCACTGACCTTGGAAAAAGGCCCTGCAATTGACAGTTTTGAGGAAAAAGCTGGCGCGGCGCGCCCTTGGGTCTAAGCGAAAACATGAATTTTGGAATGGCCGCTGCGGTTTTTTGCTTTGGCGGCCATTAATTTTCCCAATATGTAAACCGTTTCTTAGCGAATAGCGTGTAGGCTATAGTAGCGGCAGGCTGGAGAACCGCTACATTTTGTGCCCGCGCACAAGGCCGTCAGATTTTCGCGCCTGTATTGATGCATTCTCGCACCACTCAATCCATCAAATTGCCCGAAAATCAATGTCTTGTGAGACAATGACTTGAGCCGGAAAGCGAAAGTAGGCAAAAATTGGGCAAGAATGAGGCAATCCGCGACGACAAGCGGGGTCAAGTTGGAACAACGGCGCGGCAACGTATCGCGACGGACCAGTTTGAAGGGAAATGGGCAGTGGTTTCGCAGCTGACAAGCGCGCTTTTACGTGCAGTCATGGTTGGTATGATGGTGGCCACACCGTCACTGATCTTGCCGCATACAGCGGCCGATACCGCGCAAGTCGTGGTGGTCTTGGCCATCCTCGCCGCATGCATGACCTTCATCGAATACTATGGCCGTTATCCCAGCTTTATTGAGTTTCGATTTGCACCCCCGTTTAATCGCATGCGTTTTATTGGCTTGTTCGTGACCGTTGTTCTTCTATCCATGATCTGCCGGGGTCAAACCGACCCGACAGGGTGGACAATCATAATCACGAAAGCTGGCGCTGTGCTCGGGGGGCTTATCGACTTCCCATTCTCACCTGTTCGGCTTGTCGTGTTGATGATGCCAGATGGTGCCGACCCTGAGCTGATTTCTACAGTACGCATAGCGGCAGGTATTTCCTATTCGGTGTCCGTGGCCATGATGATCGTCTTTCTCGTGCTCGTGCGTGGGTTCGGCTGGCCGGTGCGAAATGGTGCGTTCAATGTCTGGGTCAACTTGCCGCTCTTCGATCCGACAGGGGGCGGCGATGTTCTGCAACGTCTGCGGCGCGATTCCGGTCTTAACATTGTGTTAGGGTGTTTGCTGCCATTCTTGATTCCGGCGGCCATCAAGGCGGCATCGGATTTCGTGGATCCGGCCTTTATGTCCAGCCCGCAAACCTTGGTGTGGACGACAACGGCATGGGCTTTCCTACCTGCAAGTATGCTGATGCGCGGGATCGCCATGGGGCGGGTCGCCCAGATGATCGAAGACAAGCGCCGCCGCGCTTACGCACAGGCCGAACTCGAGAATATGCAGCGCGCCTAGCCGCCTGCCTTTGTGCGCTGGTCTTGAACCTCGCGCCTCTTGCGGCGGAAACCCTACGTATCGCAACGATGAATGCCGCGCTCGAACGCAATGGCCCGGGCCTCTTGCTGCGCGACATACTCCGAGATGATCCACAAGTTACCGCTTTTGCCGCGGTCGTTCGACGAGTCAATCCCGATATTCTGGTACTGCAAGGCGTGGACTATGACCATGGTCAAGTTGCGCTGACCGCTCTACGAGACCGTATAGCGGACTTGGGAGGGCCGCGATTTGCCTATCTTTTTGCTCGGCGGCCAAACACCGGAATGACAACCGGACTCGATATGGACGGGGACGGTTATCTTGGACGAGCACGGGATAAGCAAGGCTACGGTTGGTTCGCTGGCCAAGGCGGTATGGCCATACTCTCGCGCTATCCATTTGATATCGACGGTGTGCAGGATTTCACGGCATTGAAATGGAAGGATATTCCGGGAGCTCATTTGCCCAAGTCCAAGGGTGCCCCCTTTCCATCAACCGCTGCCCAAACTGTGCAGCGCCTGTCTTCCGTGGCCCATTGGGTCGTCCCGGTGGTCGTTTCGAAGAATAGGTCGCTCCACATCTTGACCTTCCATGCCACGCCCCCGGTGTTCGATGGTCCCGAAGATCGGAACGGCCGACGCAACCATGATGAAATCCGTTTCTGGCAACTCTACCTTGATGGCAAATTCGGACAGCCACCTCGGAGTGAATTTGTTCTTGTTGGCAATGCCAACGTTGATCCCACCGACGGTGAGGGGCGAAAAGAGGGCATTCAAAATCTCTTGGCCGACCCGCGCTTGCAAGACCCAAAGCCCAAGCGGCCCGTATCGCGAAACGCCAATCGGTTTGACGCCGAAAGACTGGATACCGTGGCATGGCCCGATGATGGCCCCGGCCATCTCCGGGTTCAGTATATCTTACCATCGATTGATCTTGATGTGCAGGGCGCGGGTGTTCACTGGCCACCAAGCGATGCGCCCGAGGCTGCCGATGCACGTGCCGCGGGCCCGCATCGCATGGTTTGGGTCGACCTTGCCATGCCTTGATAAGCCCGGCTTTCTTGACCATTGCCGGTACTCAGGCTAGGCGATGTCCAACTTGATCAACTCGAAGGACCCACGCCATGAGTACCCCCTCGCTTCTTATTCTCCCCGGTGATGGCATCGGCCCCGAAGTCATGGCCGAGGTCACCAAGATCATCGACTGGTTCGGCGCCAAGCGCGACATGCCTTTTGATGTAAGCGAGGATCTGGTCGGCGGGGCCTCCTATGATAAACACGGCACGCCACTGCACGACGATACCATGGCCAAAGCGCAAGAGGTTGACGCAGTACTTCTTGGAGCGGTGGGCGGCCCGAAATACGATGTGCTGGACTTCAGCGTGAAACCCGAACGCGGCCTTTTGCGCCTCCGCAAGGAAATGGACCTTTTCGCCAATCTGCGCCCGGCGCAGTGTTTTGATGCATTGGCGGATTTCTCAAGCCTAAAGCGCGATGTGGTTGCAGGCCTAGACATCATGATCGTCCGCGAGTTGACCTCCGGCGTCTATTTCGGAGAGCCGCGCGGCATCTTCGAAGAAGGCAACGAGCGCGTCGGTATCAACACGCAACGCTACACTGAATCCGAAGTGGATCGTGTTGCACGTAGTGCCTTCGAACTGGCCATGCGCCGCAACAAGAAACTCTGCTCGATGGAAAAGGCAAACGTGATGGAATCCGGCATTCTTTGGCGTGAGGTCGTTACCGAAGTGGCCAAAGATTACCCCGAGGTCGAACTCTCGCACATGTACGCCGATGCCGGCGCGATGCAACTCTGCCGCTGGCCCAAACAGTTCGACGTCATCGTGACCGACAACCTGTTTGGCGATCTTCTGTCCGATGCCGCCGCCATGCTGACCGGGTCGCTTGGTATGCTTCCCTCGGCTTCGCTGGGTGCCCCGATGGCCAATGGCCGGCCCAAGGCGCTGTATGAGCCAGTCCACGGCTCCGCGCCCGACATCGCGGGTGAAGGAAAGGCCAACCCGATTGCCTGCATTCTCAGCTTCGCCATGGCCCTGCGCTATAGCTTCGACAAGGGTGACGAGGCCACGCGCCTTGAACAAGCTGTCGAGTCGGTACTGGCTGAAGGCAAGCGCACCGCCGACCTTCTGGGTGAAGAGGGCGCACAACCGGTTTCGACCAGCGAAATGGGCGACGCAATTATCGCCGCCTTGGACAGCAGCCTTTGACCGTGGCGCGGGCGGCATCGCCACCCGCATTTCCCATCCACGACAACCGATTCCGCCCTTGCATTTCCCAAGACGCGGGTTTAATCGCCTGTCTCACGGTCGGAGTGTAGCTCAGCCTGGTAGAGCACTGTCTTCGGGAGGCAGGGGTCGGAGGTTCGAATCCTCTCACTCCGACCAAGTTCTCGACATCCAACTTTTATGGCCTAGGGCTGCGTTTCGCCCTGTTGCGCAGGTATGTTTTGCCTAAACTGTCGCAAACCCGACAGGAGGCCTCGATGCCAAACGATCCACAAACCCTCACCTCGCTTCGGCGCGAGTTTCATATGGCCCCGGAACTCGGCTTCCACGAGGTGAACACCAAGGCGCGTGTTGCGCAAATCCTGCGCGATCTGGGGCTTGAGGTGCATGAAGGTACCGGCGTTGTTGGCATCCTGCGCGCCGGTCAAGGCAATCGCGCCATCGGCTTGCGGGCTGATTTGGATGCCCTGCCGATCCATGAAACCAGCCGACACGACTACCCCTCGCAAACCCCCGGCGTGATGCACGCCTGCGGCCACGATGGACATATGACCATGCTGCTCGGCGCGGCCCAAACCCTTTCCGCCAATCCGGAATTCGATGGCACCGTCGTCTTTCTGTTCCAACCGAACGAGGAACACGGCCTCGGTGCCCGCGCCATGATCGACGAAGGCGTATTAGAGCGCTTCCCGATCGAGGAGGTCTATGCCATCCACAACCTGCCGGGCGCGCCTTTGGGCCAGATTTCCACCCGCCACGGGCTTATCTGTTCCAGCGAAAGCCTGTTTGAAATCCATATCCAAGGGCAGGGCGGCCATGCCTCCATGCCGCAGGCCGGGCGCGATGCCATCACCATCGGGGCCGAAATGGTGCAGGCCTTGCAAACCATCGTGTCACGCAAACTGGCCCCCGGTGCGGGCGCGGTGGTTTCGGTGACCGAGTTCCTCACGGATGGCCAGCGTAATGTCTTGCCCGGTCATGCGACGCTCAAGGGCGATGTGCGCGCCCGCGACCCACAGGACCGCGAGGCGATTGAAGGCTTAATGTGCCAAATCACCGAAGGTATCGCCAAGGCTCACGGCATCACCGCTGAGATGACCTTCAAAACCGAGTTTATCGAAACCATCAACGCGTCCGAGCCGACCGAGGCAGTTGTCAACACCGCCCGCACCATGGGCCTCGACACCCTGGCAGATCGCCAACCCATGAGCTTTTCCGAGGACTTCGCGCATTTCGCCGCCGCCGTTCCCGCCTGCTTCCTGCTGATGGGCAATGGCGAGGAGGGGCCACACGCCCAACCCCTGCACAGTAGCGATTATGACTTCAACGATGCGCTCCTGCCCATCGGGGCCGAGTTCTGGGCCAAACTGGTGCGCAATCGCCTGCCCAAACCGGCCTGACCTGCGCGCATTGGTCCGTTCGGGTTTTCTTGCGCTTGGCGGCTAAGGGGTTAGTCTCGCGCTACTGCAATCAACGGGCACATCACATGTGGAGCGCGCACATCAAATTGGGCTTAGCCAAGCTGCAACTTGCGGCGGCTTTGGTCTGCGCGTTTCCTGCCGTATCTTGGGCGGATGAAGTCACCGTTTTCGCGGCCTCAAGCCTGACGGATGCTCTGCAAAAGATCGAACCGCTGTTCGAGGCGGAAACAGGCCATGACCTGCGGCTATCGCTGGCAGGCTCCTCGAAACTCGCCCGACAAATCCAGATGGGCGCGCCCGCCGATGTCTTCATTTCAGCCAATACGGATTGGATGAACCGTTTAGAGGAAGAGGGGCTAATCGCCTCTGAAACTCGCCGCGATCTGCTTGGCAATGCGCTGGTCCTCATCGCCCATGATCCCGATACACCGCCCGTCACCATCGACAAAAGCCTCGATTTACCCGCCCTTTTGGGCGACGGGCGTTTGGCCATGGCCTTGGTGGATGCGGTTCCGGCGGGCATCTATGGCAAAGCCGCCCTGCAACATTTCGACCTTTGGGAAGGCGTGGCCCCGCAAGTTGCGCAAGCGGGCAGCGTTCGCGCGGCGCTCGCCTTTGTCGCGTCAGGCGCCACGCCGCTGGGCATCGTCTATGAAACCGATGCCAGCGCCGAAAAAAGCGTGAAAGTGATCGCCCGCTTCCCTGCCGGCTCCCATCCTCCAATCCTCTACCCGGTGGCGGCATTGACCCCGGTCAAAAAACCCGCAGTATCTGAACTTCTAAGTTTCCTAGACACCCCTGAGGTACAGGACATCTTCACCAAGGCGGGCTTCACCCGCCCGGCGGGGCAATAAGTAATGGACTGGCTCACCCCCGAGGAATGGCAAGCCGTGGCGCTCTCGCTTCGCGTGGCCTTTTGGGCCACGCTCTTCTGCCTGCCCATCGGGGTCTTTACCGCCTATGCCTTGGCCCGCTGGGCCTTTCCGGGGCGGCAACTGCTCAACATTCTGGTCCACCTTCCACTGATCATGCCGCCCGTCGTCACGGGTTATCTGTTGCTGATCGCCTTCGGCCCACAAGGCGGGCTTGGTGCGCTCCTCAAAGAGACCTTCGGCCTCACCTTCGCTTTCCGTTGGACGGGCGCGGCACTCGCCTCGGGGGTCATGGCCTTCCCCTTCATGGTCCGCGCCGCGCGTCTTTCGATCGAGGCGGTTGATCCCAAACTGGAACAGGCCGCCGCCACCTTGGGTGCCTCGCGCGCATGGGTCTTTGTCACAGTGACACTGCCGATGATCCTGCCGGGCATCTTGGCGGGTTGTGTGCTGGCCTTCGCCAAGGGCATGGGCGAATTCGGCGCGACCATCACCTTCGTGTCCAACATCCCCGGCGAAACCCAAACCATCCCTCTGGCCATCGACCTCGCGCTTGAAACCCCGGGTGGCGAGGGGCGGGTGATGCGCCTTGCGCTGATCTCCATCGCCCTCGCGGCAGGGGCTTTGGCCCTGTCCGAATGGGTCTCGCGCCGCGTGGCGGCAAGGGTAGGTGGCGTATGACACTCGCTTGCCATCTCAAACATGCCTTCCCCGGCTTCACCCTCGATGCCCACTTCGAGGTGCCCGAGGGGTTAACCGTGCTCTATGGGCGCTCCGGCTCGGGAAAAACGACCGTGGTCAATGCGGCTGCGGGCCTTCTGCGCCCCGATGAAGGGCGCATGCAGGTCGATGATTGGCTACTGTTCGACACGGCCCAAAAAGCATGGCTCCCGCCCCACAAACGCCGCGTCGGCTATATCTTCCAAGAAGGGCGCCTGTTCCCACACCTTACCGTCGCCCAAAACCTGCGCTATGGCCACTGGTTCGCCCCAAAAGGTGCAACTCCCGAACCTATGGACCGGGTGGTAAATATGCTTGGGCTCGGCCCGCTACTGCATCGCCGCCCCGCCGCTCTTTCAGGGGGCGAAAAGCAACGTGTCGCCATTGGCCGGGCGCTTCTGGCCGCCCCGCGCATGATCTTGGCGGATGAACCCCTTTCCGCCCTCGACGACGCCCGAAAGTCCGAGGTGCTTCCCTATTTCGAACGCCTGCGCGACGAGGTGGAAATTCCCATCCTCTACGTCACCCATTCAGCGGCCGAGGTGGCCCGCCTTGCCACCACCGTCGTCACCCTCGAAGACGGTCGCGTGACAGGCCAAGGTACCGCCGCCGAGGTGCTGGGCGATCCATCCGTCACGCCGCTTGGCGCGCGGGCGGCGGGCGCGGTGCTTGAGGCGACGATCACCAAACACCACCCCGATGCCCTGACCGAGCTCAACGCCGGTGGAACGCCGCTGTTCCTGCCTGCGCTCGCCCAACCCGAGGGCAGCAGCGTGCGGGTCCGCATCGCAGCACATGATGTGATCCTCTCCACCACGGAACCGGCCGACCTTTCGGCCCTCAATCTCCTTCCCGGCACCGTCCAAGACATCCGCAGCGGCCAAGGCCCCGGGGCCATTGTTTCGCTCGACACAGCCGCCGGACGCATCCTTGCCCGCGTCACCCGCCGCTCGGCCGAGCGCCTTGACTTGAAAACCGGCACGCCCTGCTATGCGGTGATCAAATCCGTGGCCCTCGCGCCGCAAGACATCGGCGGATAAAAAAAGCCCCGCCACAAGGGCGGGGCACGAGGTAAGTGCCTAAAGCGTCAGGCCACAGGCACCGGCGGTGTTCAGTTGTTTATGTAATTCAGTTCGGACGCTCGGCCATCTCGGCGCGGATCTGCTGCCGGAAAATGTCGATCGGCACGCGCTTGCCTTCGCGCTTGATGCACCAATAGGTCCAACCGTTACAGCTTGGTGCGCCTTCCAAGGCGGCCCCCACCTGATGGATGGAGCCACGCACATCGTCGCCTACCAGCGTACCATCGGCGCGGACCTTGGCCTTGTGGCGTCCATTCATGCTTAGAAGCTCTTCGCCCGGGCGCAGCATGCCGCGTTCGACAAGTTGGCCGAAGGGGACGCGCGGCTCGGCACGCTTGGCCTTGGACACTTCCAGTGCTTCGCGATCGAACTTGCGGATACCGGCCAACCGCTTCTCCGCCACCTTGCGATAGGCTGCCTCGCGTTCGATCCCGATGAAATCCCGGCCCAGCATCTTGGCCACGGCCCCTGTTGTCCCTGTGCCAAAGAACGGGTCAAGCACCACGTCGCCCGGGTTGGTGCTGCCCACCAACACACGATGCAACAGGCTTTCGGGTTTTTGCGTCGGGTGGGCCTTGTCGCCGTTGTCATCCTTCAGGCGTTCGTGCCCGGTGCAAATCGGCAAAACCCAATCGCTGCGCATCTGCACGCCTTCGTTCAGCGATTTCAGCGCCTCGTAGTTGAAGGTGTATTTCGCGCCCTCGGCCTTGCTGGCCCAGATCATCGTTTCATGCGCATTGGTCAGACGCTTGCCCCGGAAATTCGGCATCGGGTTCGACTTGCGCCAAACCACGTCATTCAAAATCCAGAACCCCTCGTTCTGAAGCGCGGCCCCGACACGGAAAATGTTGTGATAACTGCCAATCACCCAGATCGCGCCATTGGGCTTGAGCAACCGGCGCGCCGCCTTGAGCCACTCACGGGTAAAGCGGTCATAAGCCTCGAAACTGGCAAATTGATCCCAGGCATCATCCACCGCATCTACAGCGCTATTATCAGGCCGATGCAAATCGCCCTTCAGCTGCAAGTTATAGGGTGGATCGGCAAAGATCAGGTCCACGGATTGTTCGGGAAGACTGTTCATCATCTCGATGCAGTCGCCGTCCATGATCGTATTGAGCGGGAGCGCTTGCGCACTCTTGGCTTTGGTCATCGTTTTCATTTTCTGCCTCTGTCCCGGCGCTTTGTGCGCTCTGGTCGTTGAGGTCAAAGATGAGTCAAAGCTGATTCGCCGTCAATTTCTTTTTTGAATCAGTCACTTATAGATTTTTCTTGATACAAGATATTGTGTACCGGTTTGAAAGAACGTCTATGGTGTGGGGTCACACCAAGATTTTGAAGGGCGGCTTTGTGGGTTTTTGACGGGTATCCCGCATTGCTTTCCCACCCATAGCCGGGAAACTGTTGCGCCAAATCCCACATGATGCGATCGCGCCTTATTTTGGCCACAATTGAGGCCGCCGAAATCGACAAAGAAACCGCATCTCCGTTGATGATTGCCCGCGCCGGAAGGGTCAGGTCACCGGGGATCATATTACCATCAATCAGCGCCATATCGGGCGCGCTGGACAATCCCGCAATCGCCCTCTCCATTGCCAGATGCGAGGCACGCAGGATGTTCAGCTCATCAATCTCTTCGACCGTGGCATGCGCCACCGACACCTCGGCACAGTCCATCAGCGCGTCATGCAAGGCCTCGCGCCGCTTCGCGCTGAGTTTCTTTGAATCGTGCAATCCTTCGGGGATATTCCCGGGGTCCAAAACCACCGCCGCCGCCGTGACCGGCCCGGCCAAGGGGCCACGGCCCACCTCGTCTACGCCAGCCACACGGGCGAACCCCTGCGCGATGGCCGCTTGCTCATGGGAGAAATCTGGTCCTGTCATAGGCTGCTCAAACCACGCCGCGCCCGGAAATGCAAAAGGGAAGGGCATATGCCCTTCCCCTTTTACTGCTCGTTTATCCGGTGCCAGTGCTTACCAGCGGGCATTCGCCTCGCGGTAGCCATGGCGATAGAGGCACCGCCCGCGATAGATCGTGCGCATATGCCCATGACGGCCCCGTACACGGGTTTCGCAATTGCGCGGCAATGAGTTCACGTAGCTATAGTTGCGGGCAAGGCAGCGGCGGCCAAAACCACGAATGTCCCGGCCATGGCGCACGCGGGCCTGAACTCGGCAGGCACCGGGCAACAGCTTGCGCTTCACCCGGTCGGGCAGGGGGCGCGCCCCGTCATATCTGTGGTGGCGATGGCCCAGCTTCCGGCCATGGCCGCGATGGCGATTGTCGTGGCGCAGGTGATCACGGTTGCGGGTCACGACACGATCCTTGTCGTCCTTGGCGTCGGCGATGGCCGCACCAAGAATGGCAAGCGCGGCGACCCCGGCGATGACCTTGGCCACGTCTTCACTGTCGGCGCGGGCAGGGGCAGCGCTCAGGCCGGTTACCGCCATTGCGGCAGCAACGATAAGGGTAATGAACTTGCGATGCATGGGTCTTGTCCTTTCATCAGGTTGATCCCGGGCCAGGCCTGCATGGCCAAAGCCGATGCCCCAATCTGTGCCCCGCACCTAAAGACAGGCAATAACGGCCCCCTGTTATTGGATAACAGCCTGCTTTGGGCCCACCTGCTTCGCATGGATATTGAATAGCCACGCCATTCGGCGCACTTTGGGCGCATGACAAAGACATTCCTCTCCCTCGCCCTGACCGGCGTTCTCCTTCTTGCCACGCCCTCCTTGGCGCAGGCCGCCTGCACCGCCGAATACAAGGCCAAGCGCGATAATCCGCTGGAACTGCATTACGATGTGGCGCAAATCAGCGGCCCCTGTACGATAGAGAACGCACGCGCACAGTTGGCCGATCAACTGTCCCGCCGGGGGCTGATCCTTCTCAAGGTGCTCTCGGTGAAAGACCAATGAAGTAGGGGTTTGCCCGTTGTCCGAGTCTGAAACCACCGCCTCTGATGCGCTCCGCTCCGGCACCCGCGTTGTCACCTTCGGGGTGGCCGCCGTGGTGCTGATCCTCGCACTGGCCGCCGTTTTCCTGTTCCTGACCCTGCCCGACGCCAATGCCTTCAACGCCCGCGTCGAACGTATCTTTGTGGAAAACGATGCGCTCACTTCTGATGCCGAGATCAAGCTGCTGGAAATCCTCGCCCTCTCCGGCACGGCATTCTCCGAAACGCTCACCAGCTACCGCATGGTGATCTTCGTGCTCTTGGTCTTTGCCACGGCCCTTCTGGTGGCTGCCCTCGTGTTCCTCTTGATGCTCGTCGCCCTCAACCGCCGCATGGCGCAAATTGAACGCTCTGGCATTCAGGTCAGCTCGCTTTTGATCAGCCGCGAGGAAAACGCCGTCTACCTCAATAACCACGGCTTCAAACTCACCGACGCGGCCATGGAAACCCTTTCGATCCTCGCCGAGGCCCGGATGGACGACGACGTGCTGACCGGTGCGCAGATCGAGGCGATGATCTCGGGCCGCGCGACGGAGGACTGCGAAGAAGCCGCCGGCGCCACCCGCATCAAACGCCTGCGCGATACATTGGGCAACCAACTGGTCAGCGAACTTCTGGTCAAAAACATCGCCCGCCGCGGCTATATGCTGGCCATCGACAAGGATGTGATCCGGGTGATCTAAACGGTGGGGGCCACACCCGCCTCCCTCTTCGGCGCGTCCCGCGCCTGTGACCCAAAGGGGCGCGCGGCTTTGCCGCGCGAAGGCAAAGAGGATAGGGCCATCTGGCGACCCCGGCAGGAAGGGATACCTGAGCTTATAGTAGGCCTTATATACTTGATTTAAATATGTTCTTTAGGCATGTATGCCATACATTTCGCCACACATTCTGGGTGTAGTTGTGAAGACGAAGAACCACCACATGATCAAACGCGGGGATCGCTGGCATCTTAAGTTGCGCATCCCCACAGACGTGCAATCGTTCTACGAGGGGCGGTCGTCCATGTTCATTGAGCAGTCCCTCAAGACCAGTGATGTAATTGCTGCAAGACAGCTCCGAGACGCCAAGCTGAAAAACTATCAATCACTGTGGTCTGAAATGCGCGTCCGACTATTGCGAGAGCAAAGGCCTAGCGCATCTAAAGCGACTGAATACGTCGGTGACGATACCTTGTTGATTGAGGAACGAGAAGAGCAGCTAGACGATATACCTGAACACATATCTTTGCTGTGGGATAAGATTGATCGGTTGGCATATCCCAAAGCACCATCAGGGGGCGTGGATGAACTCAACGAAGCACGTGAGGAAGTAATCAACAGTCCTGAAGGGTCCAAGATATGGCGGGAGATACAGATACTGCAGGGGTCACTTACGCCGCTTGAACCATACTGCTGGGAATGGTTCGAGACAAAGCGAGGCAAAGCACACAAGACCAAGATTGAGTATCGCCGCGCCATTTCGATCTTACTCAGCAGCTTCACTAGCAAGGAGGAAATCACCCAGCGCAAGGCGAGGCGGTTCCTGCACGACCTTCTAACTGCCAATGCGAAAGCAACGGTGCAGAAGTACACAACAGCCTATCGAGGCATATGGCGTTACCATGGATGGAAAAGCGATGCAGACATGTGGTCAGTCCGCGAAATGGACAGCGCGGTAGGAACAACCAAAGTACGAGCTGTAACCGATGATGACTATCTGCGGATCATGGATGCCATTAAAGGAACTAGAAAGCGCAGGCTGTGGCTGGCAATCAGGATTGCGGCTTACAGCGGCGCATCACGAAGCGGCATCTGTGGCTTGAAACTGGAAGGCGCGGATACTGATAGACCCTCCCTATACCTGCCAGAGACAAAGAAGGACTGGCGAACAAGGCGCATACCCTGCCACCCAGAAATACTAGAGGACGCAGCCGAATGGGTTAAGTCACCACTCGCCCCTACAACGCTAACGAATGAGTTCACAGAGGTGAAGCAGAAGCTGGGATACGGAAGGGACTTGGTCTTTCATAGCCACAGACATTCCGTTGCTAACAAGCTGGAAAACGCGCGTGTCAGTTCACGGGAGATTAAGCGACTACTAGGTCATAGGATCGGCAGCATCACGTTTGACACGTACAGTGCAGAGGGTCTGGGGTACGACGTGTTGAGTGAGGTGGTGGGGCAGATTGTTTGGCCGAAGGTGGAGTGGTGAAGATGCAGCCAACCACAGGAGTCTCAGAGAGAGTCTGTGAGTGCGCTTGACCCCTTGGTGGCACCTTGCCCACCCGAAAGACATTAGGGCGACTCAGTGAGTCTCTCAGCGCTTCTACGGCCCTAATCAATTAAGTGCCACCATCAGACATTACATACATGTCGGGGGCCTCTCTAGGGGTAACTGCAAGCTGAAGACTTCATGCTGCTGATACCTGTTGCTCTCCTTGCCAGACCTCAATCGTGGGGGGGTAAGGGGGGGGCATCTGGGGATGCAGCTGAAGATAGTATTGATGGGTAAAGCTATAGCTATAGCTATGCTATTCGCCTTGAGCCTATGAGCTTAGGGTTAAGAGCTTATGTTATGGAGACCTCCCCCTCCCAGCAGGTAGGAGGTCAATAAAGCATAAGTGTAGATACCTACAGCTATTGAGCATACTTAGACTTAGCCCTGCCGAAGCTACGGCTAGGACTGAAACGATAGAAGTGCAGCGTTCACGGTTTGAGATTCCTGCAATGTTTTCTGCCGCAGATTTCTGAGCGGCCTACCATATAGGTAGCGATTGCTTTTGTTCCCCCATGGTAGGGGTGGGTGCTATGGATGCTGAATGGTATTGAGGGGCCAGCCAAGAGGACAGCCCCTTAGCGCTGCACTCAACGCCCCTCAGCGGCCACTAAGCTGGAGGAGGTCAGGTAGACCCTCAACCTACCTATGCTTAGCAAGTATTCCGTAGTATGGCTGGGGCCTCCAAGCACCTCCCAGCCAAAGCGGCTAAGCGTGATGGTGTCGAGCTGCACGTACAGTCTTCCAATGTACGGGATGGTGATCCAGATGAGGTCTTTCATATTCGCGTGTCCTTCTGCTTTGGAACCACGCAAGACGTTGATAACAATGCCAGTCGGCATAACCCGCCTTGCTTCTAGCTCTATCCTGCCTTGACCCAACACACAAGCTGCGACCTGCAGCAGACAGCTGTGGGTTTATGAGTTTTGTCCGTAAGGGTATAGCCTAGCGTACATTAAGGCATCTGCCCTAAAGTGTGTACGCAAGGCTTGACTTGAGTCTACGTACAGCATAATGTGCGTACACAACCCAAACGGACATTAGGGCATCATGAGCAAGACCATCCTTTACGCGCGTGTCTCCACTGCAGACCAAACACTTGACCACCAGAAAGCTCAGGCTGAGGCTGCAGGCTTCGAAATTGACGAGGTGATCGCGGATCATGGTGTGTCAGGTGTCAGCACCACACTGCAGGAACGGCCAGAGGGGAAGCGTCTTTACGACAAGCTGCGCCATGGTGACATTCTGGTCGTGCGCTGGGTGGACCGTCTGGGCCGCAACTACCAAGACGTCACCGACACCATCCGCCACTTCATGAGGCAGGGGGTCGTGGTGAAGACGGTGATTAATGGCCTGACCTTCGACGGGGCCACAAAAGACCCCATGCAGGAGGCTGTGAGAGACGCGCTGATAGCCTTCATGGCTGCGACGGCACAGGCACAGGCTGAAGCCACCAAGGAGGCGCAAAAGGCGGGCATAGCGGCTGCTAAGCAGGACGGCACCAAGTATAGGGGTAAGAAGCCGAGTTATGATCGGGAAACGCTAGGCGTGGTCTTGGACATGCTGAGCAAAGGCTCAGGGGCTTCTGAGGTCAGCAAGGTGACCGGGCTGACGCGGCAGACTGTGCTTAGGATCAGGAAAGACCCAGCGGGAGCTGAGGTTGCCTTGGGTAGGTGGGGGATGTGACTTCAGTTAGGCTAATGTTTCCTATCGTAGTTGCCGTCTCAATCCTGCTTGGTTTACGCTGGTGTAGGCGCGGACGACCCACTCCTGCCGTTTATCTGTTCCCAGCTTTGCTGCTATGTTGCCCACCGACTTGCACTCTGTGGGATGAATCTAGTGTTTGATTGCTTGTCGCTCTTAAGTTCTTATTCGTCGCAGCGATCCGCAAGGCGCTATATTCTTTATTACCCAATAGCTTTCTAAATTAGCGCCGATTTCAATCAAGCTGGCGAAATGTAAAGGAAGTGACACATTGGCCAAGGGGATGTTGGTGACTATGCTGAAAACCTTGCAAAAATCAGATTATTCTCTGGAAGAACGTGATCAATCTCTAGGGAAGTAACATTTTTGACCAATTTGATGTCTTTCAATCCATTTTCGGAGAGCTTTTCTTTCCAGTTTTTTGCAGATCGCAGCCTCTTGTTGACAGAACCATCAGCGCCAAACTGAACATCTATGTTGTTTAAAGCGCCAAAAAAACCGCCAATTACGATTACACCGTCTTCGGTGAGGTGGTCGGCAAATAGCTTTATCGTTTCCAGCCACTCCCTATCATCAACGATATGAAACATTACACCTATAGCGTTAATAACATCAAATTTATCATTACGCCCCATTAAGTAATTCTTTGCTGTGCCTTTATAAAAAGTCTTCTCACGGTCTTCCTTGTACTTTGAGCGCAAGTGCTCGATGCTTTTTTCAGATACATCGACACCAACCATGTTACCGAACCCTAAGCTTTCGTAGAAATCTAACCAATGGCCTGACCCACTACCGATATCCAATACTTTTAGACCGTCAGCGGAAATTTTTTGTTCGAAAAAATACTTTGAAATCAATAGCTCAATTGAAGCATAGTGATAAGCGGCCGCAGCAGCGTCGCACGAGTTAAAAATTGTTTTGCGATCTTCTAAAGATGAATCAATATAAAATTCGCTGTCCCACCACTCATTAGAAATAAGTTTGCGGTTTCTCAAAGCGGTTTTCTTTAAACCTCTTAGGTTCTTTTTAAGCTGACGGAATCTATTTTTTTGAATCGTAATCACGTGTCTCATCGATAATTTCATTCCTTTCCCTAGGGCTTTCCTAAATTAAAAGCCAAAACTGATTGGGACACCTGATAGATATTGTGTAGACACTCCAACTATAGGATACCAACCTACCTTGTCTAGAGAGACGTGATCCAGTCATAGATGCGCCGCTACAGTCGACTTGTTAGACGCAACGGTTTCGGAGACGAGCTGTGGCAGAGAGGCGTGGTGCTTGATTTCGAGGTAATCTGGGCCAAGGCATCCAGAGGAGGCAACTAACATATCATATAGATAGACGTTAGTTAGGCGGCAAAGCGGGAAAGTTTGTCATCGGCTGGTTCAGTGCTTTGTAATTTAGTGTAACTAAGCCCCATTACACACCACACAAGGCGCCACACATTTTTATCGAATCTTGTGTTAAATTAATCATTAATATACTGATTTTAAATAAATATTCTTGACTGGCGACCCCGGCAGGATTCGAACCTGCAACCTGCCCCTTAGGAGGGGGCTGCTCTATCCAGTTGAGCCACGGGGCCGCACATCGCCTTCCATATCCGCCCAAACCCGATTTGTCATGACCCCAATTCGACCTTGCCGTGCATCGCGGCCAAATGCGATCTGCTTGATCCCGGCCCGCCGTTTGCGATAACAAAGATCAAAGACCCTTCAGGACATCCCACCGTGAGCAACCCCGAAAACCGCCCCCTGACCCTGCGCGATGTCTCCGAGGCATCGGGCGTCTCGGAAATGACCGTCAGCCGCGTCTTGCGCAATCGTGGTGATGTCTCGGACGCAACCCGCAAGCGTGTTTTGGAGGCGGCCAAGCAATTGGGATATGTCCCCAACAAGATCGCGGGCGCCCTGGCCAGCCAGCGGGTCAACCTTGTCGCGGTGATCATCCCCTCGATGTCCAACATGGTCTTCCCCGAGGTGATGACCGGGATCAGCCAAGTGCTTGAATCCACTGATCTGCAACCCGTCGTCGGCCTAACGGACTATCTGCCGGAAAAAGAAGAAAAGGTGCTCTATGAGATGCTCTCGTGGCGCCCCTCTGGCGTGATCATCGCGGGGCTGGAGCATTCCGACGCCTCGCGCGCCATGCTGCGGGCTTCGGGTATTCCGGTGGTCGAGATCATGGATACAGATGGCACGCCCGTCGACTCGGTGGTCGGCATCTCACACCGCCGCGCCGGGCAACAGATGGCCGAAGCCATCATAAAGGGCGGCTACAAACGTATCGGCTTCCTGGGCACCAAAATGCCGCTTGACCACCGGGCGCGCAAACGCTTCGAAGGCTTTACGCAGGCGCTTGCCAAGGCCGGGATCGAGATCGCGGATCAGGAGTTTTATTCCGGCGGCTCGGCGCTTGTGAAGGGCCGCGAGATGACCCAAGCCATGCTGGAACGCACCCCGGATCTGGATTTCCTCTACTACTCCAACGACATGATCGGCGCGGGCGGCTTGATGTACCTTTGGGAAAAAGGCGTTGATATTCCAAACCAGATCGGGCTGGCTGGGTTCAACGGGTTGAACCTGCTCAAGGGCCTGCCGCGCGAACTCGCCTCGATGGACGCTTGCCGGCTTGAGATCGGCCGCCGCGCGGCTGAAATCATCGCCAAACGGGTCGAGGATGACTCCGAAGCGCCCGAACCCACCAGGATTGCGCTTGAGCCGACGATCACCTACGGCGATACCCTGCGCAGGCCTTAAACTTCCGTTCAGGTGAGCTGCAGCGGATATCGGGTTCGAGTCCTTGCTGGACATTGAAATCATGAGCCGCGCCTCGATGGGCCGCGGTGCGGCGATCCAACGGCCTGGATAAAGCACTTTATCCCGACCACTGGCGCGAAACCTTCATTCTAAGCGCTCAGTTCAACTCAATCGCCGTGCCGTGGGGGCGGCCCTTGATTCCGCGCGAGGCAATGACCGCTATGTCCCGCAAAGCCGCCATTCGACGGCCCCTCTGGACTGCGCGCTTGGGCCCATCCCTTGATTTGGCCCAACCAATGACTCAGCCGGGCGCGCAACTCAAAGACATCACCCCGCAAACACCGCCTTCACCCAATCGCGCACCGTGGCCACCTCGGCGCGGGGTGGGGCGCGGCCATCGCGTTCCACAAGGTAATGCGCCAAGCGCACCGGCACCTCCGGCCCGGCACAGCGCACAGGCCGCCCGGCCTCCAAAGCCGCCCTCGCATAGCGCGCCAGAACCACCGCCACCCCTTGGCCCGCCGCGATCATCTCCAAGGCGGCGGCGCTTGTGTCCACGCTGATGCCAAAGCGATCCGGCACCGCCACGCCCTGCGCCTCGCCATAGCGGGCCCAGTTATCCTCTTGCCCCAAGATATGCAGCGGGGTCTGCGCCGAAATCGGCGTATCCTCCCCTGCCGGACAAACCGGTACAATCGCCTCGTTCGAGATTTTCTCGGCCCGCAGCCCCGGCCAATCGCCGTGCCCGCTGCGGATGTCGATATCCACGTCCTGATCTTCCAGCGAATCCGCCCAGATGGTCGAGACCAACCGCAATTCGATCCCCGGGTGCATCGCCTGAAACGCCGACAGCTTTGGGGCCAGCCACAAAACAGCGGTCGAAACCGGCACCCGCAATGTCACCGCGCGCACCATTTCAGGCCCAAACAAGCCCAGCGTCGACAGGCTCAGATCATCCAAGGCCCGCCGCACATGCGGCAGATAGGCCTTGCCCATCTCGCTTAGTTGCAGGTTCCGAGGCTGACGCAGGAACAGCGCACAGCCCAGTTTCGCCTCAAGCGATTTGATATGCTGGCTGACGGCGGCTTGTGTCAGGCCCAACTCCTCCCCCGCAGCGGTGAAGTTGCGCAGGCGTGCGGCGGCCTCAAAAGTGCGCAGCCACGTCAGGTTGGGAAGGGAGGTGCTCATGGATAAATTATTTATGGCCTTTTGGTCAATTTAAATCGTTTTTCTTTTGCCTGACAATCCAGAAAACTGGACCTCGACAGGATGACAATGAAGGGTCAGGATTATGAAAGTTGGATTCATCGGATTGGGAAACGTCGGCAGCAAACTCTCGGGAAGCCTGCTGCGCAACGGGGTGAACCTGACGGTCTATGACCTCAATGCCGATCTCATGGCGGTGCTCACCGGCCGGGGCGCGCAGGCCGGTGAAAGCCCGGCACAGTTGATGCAGGATTGCGACGTTGTCATCACCTGCCTGCCGTCACCCGCCGCATCCGATGCGGTGATGCAGCAAATGCTGCCCTATGTCGGCCCCGGCAAGATCTGGATGGAAATGTCCACCACCGACGAGGCCGAGATCAAACGCCTTGGCCAAGCGGTCATCGACGCGGGCGGCGCGGCGGTCGATTGCCCGGTCTCGGGCGGCTGTCACCGGGCCGATACCGGCAATATCGCCATCTTCGCGGGCTGTGACCGGGCCACGTTTGAGACCATCCTGCCGCTGCTCACCAAGATGGGCCGCCGGGTGCTGCACACCGGCGAGATCGGCAGCGCCTCGATTCTCAAGGTCATCACCAACTACCTTGCCACCGCCAACCTGATTAGCTGCTGCGAGGCGCTTGTCACGGCAAAGGGCGCGGGCATGGACCTTGCCACCGCCTACGAGGCGATCAAGATCAGCTCCGGCACCTCCTTCGTGCATGAAACCGAAAGTCAGGTGATCCTCAACGGCTCGCGCGATATCTCCTTCACCATGGATCTCGTGAAGAAAGACATCGGCCTCTTTCAGGCCGTCGCCGACCGCGCCGGTATCCCGCTTGAGATGAACCCCCTGTTGATGCAAATCTTGGACGACGGCATCGCGCGCTATGGCGAGCGCGAATTATCGCCAAACATCATCCGCCGGCTTGAGGATGCCACGGGCCTCGATATCCGCGCCCCCGGCTTCCCGGCGGAAATGACCGACGAAGAACCCGAAGAACCGGGATACGAGGTTGTCCCGACACGCGGCCAAAGCTGATCGGAAAGGGGGCAGGGATGCTCGAAATGCTTGGGAAACACTACGTTGGCGGGCAGTGGGTCACGCCCCTGTCCGATGCCACCATGCCGGTCACCAACCCGGCGAGTGCGGCGCAGATCGGCACGCTCGCCATGGGCGACGCCCGCGATGTGGACCGCGCCGTGCAGGCCGCGACGCAAGCCTTTGAAACCTATTCCCAAACCTCCCGCGACGACCGTATCGCCCTGCTTGAAACCCTGCTGCAAATCAGCCGCGACAGGCTTGAGGATCTGGCCCAAGCCATCAGCACCGAAATGGGCGCCCCCATCACCATGTCGCGCGAGGCACAGGCCGACGCCGCCGTGGGCCACCTCGAAGGCTTCCTTGAAGCGCTGAAATCGCAAACCCTGCGCGAAACGCTCTCCAACGGTGACATTCTGCTGCGCGAACCCATCGGCGTTTGCGGCCTCATTACCCCGTGGAACTGGCCGATCAATCAAATCGCGCTGAAGGTGCTGCCGGCGCTTGCCACCGGCTGTACCTGCGTCCTCAAACCCTCGGAATTCACGCCGCTCTCGGCCAACCTATACGCCCAGATGATCCACGACGCCGGCACCCCGCCGGGGGTCTTCAACCTTGTCCATGGCGATGGCCCCACCGTCGGTGCCGCCCTCTCGCGCCACCCCGATATCCAAATGATGTCCTTCACTGGCTCCACCCGCGCGGGCCAAGCCGTCACCCGCGACGCGGTGGAAACCGTCAAACGCGTGACACTGGAACTGGGCGGCAAATCCCCCAACCTTGTGTTCGCCGATTGCGATCTCGACACTCAAGTGCGCGACAGCGTGCTGGAGTGTATGTATAACACCGGCCAAAGCTGCGACGCGCCCACCCGCCTTTTGGTGGAACGCGCCTGCTATGACCGCGCGCTCGATATCGCCAAGCAGACCGCCGAAAACATCGCCCTCGGCGACCCGGCGCAAGAGGGCGACCATATCGGCCCGCTTTACGATGAAATCCAATTCACCCGCGTCCGCACCCTCATCCAAAAGGGCATCGACGAAGGCGCGCGCCTGCTCACCGGTGGCCCCGACCGCCCCGCAGACGTCCAAAAGGGCTGGTACCTGCGCCCCACCATCTTTGCCGATGTCTCCAACGACATGACCATCGCACATCAGGAAATCTTCGGCCCGGTCCTCGTCATCATCCCCTTCGAGGATGAGGCACAGGCCATCCAAATCGCCAACGACACCCCCTACGGCCTCGCCGCCTACCTGCAAACCGGCGATCCTGAGCGCGCCGAACGCGTCGCCGCCCGCCTGCGCGCAGGGGCGGTGCATATCAATGGCGGGGCCGTCAACTATGGCTCCCCCTTCGGCGGCTACAAGCAATCGGGCAATGGCCGCGAAGGCGGGCCTCTGGGGCTGGAAGACTACCAAGAGGTCAAGACATTACACATCGGATAAAACTCGACGGTTGAGCATATATTAACCATCTTGCCCAGATAATATTGACCACTCCGGCTCTTTGTGGCCGTTATACAAGGGGTGTTGTGAGCAGGTGCAGAAATGCTGCTAGTTGGTTTAATGGGTATGCTGGCCGTCGGCGCGACGGCCTTTTATGGGTTCGACTCCTTGGTCACAGACCCCGATAACGAAGGCGCCAGCGCCGCGCCTCAGCCGGGGGAGGGTTCGGAAACCGGCGAAGACTCGGTCATGGATATCGGGACACTCGTCGAACCCGGCACCGGTACCATCAGCGCGGGCGATGCCGAAGGAAACACTCTGAACGGCACACCAAACTCCGACCAGATCAATGGGTACGAAGGCGATGACAGTATCACCGGCTTGGCAGGTCGCGATGATCTGCACGGCGAAGTTGGACACGATACCATCGACGGCTCGGAGGGCGAGGATACGCTGCACGGTGGCGATGGAAATGATCACCTCTCCGGCGGGGCCGATTCCGACACGCTATACGGCGGCAATGACGATGACGCACTTGCCGGCGGCACCGGCGATGACAGCCTCGTCGGCGGCAACGGCAATGACACGCTAGACGGTGGCACCGGGAATGATGCGCTGCTCGGCGCGCTGGACGACGACAGCCTTGAGGGCGGCGCAGGCCAGGATACGCTGTTCGGTGGGCTGGGTGACGATACACTGAACGGCGCGGATGATGATGAAACCGATTACCTTAACGGTGGCTTGGGCGATGATGACATAACCCCCGGGTCAGGTGATATCGTCACAACCGGAAACGGGGCCGACACGGTCACGCTCAATGCGCGTTTGGCCAATGACCACGAACCGCTGATCACCGATTTTTCAACCGAGGAAGACAGCCTCGCCGTGATCTACGACGATCTGGCCGACCCGGACCCCGAAGTGACCATCGAAGAGGACCCTGACCAAGTGGGCCGCCAATCCGTCCTTCTGAATGGCACCGCCGTTGCCTCCCTCGACAATGCGCCGGACCTGACGCTTGCGCATATCACCATGATCCCGCAAAGCACACTCTGAGGGCGCGGTCTCCGTGCATTGCCGCGGCGCGATAAAGGCGATGGTAGCGAAGGTTGGCTCATGTCCAATCCAAGCAAGCTCCATGACCGCCCTTTAACCGAAAGGCGCTTCTACCGGCGGCCTACTTGCACAGCCGTTTGAAACTTGCAGAAAATGCCTGACGGTCGCGAAACACATCGCCAAGCCCGCTGTCGTGTTCGTTTGACCTACATCAACGCATCCAACCGTTAATTCCTTCACCATCAATGCGGATCTGAAGGGGGGTGACGATATGATTTCAAATATCTTGGTCGCAACGGATGGGTCTGACACGGCTGATCGCGCCATTGACTTGGCGGCGGGTCTTGCCTCTCGGCTCGGCATTCCGCTGACCGTGGGCCACGTGCTGCAACATGGCGCCCGGACGGAGGAGTTGAGTCGTATGGCGGAAGCCGAGCACATGGTGCGCCATGTCTCTGCCAAGGCCCGCCCGGATATCGCCGACATCCCGTCGAACATGGACGCCATATTCACCGGCAGACTTTCTGGCGCGGAGCGGGAGCGCATGATCGCCGTGATCGGCGACGAAATCGTGAACCGCGCTGCAAGCAAGGCGCGCGATGCGGGCGCAAAGGACGTGTCAACCCGTGTGGTGAATGGAGACTACGACGAAGGCATTCTGAGAATGGCCAAAGAGGCCGGAGCAGATACGATTGTCATCGGCCATCGAGGCTTGGGGCGTCTGCAACGGTTTTTGCAGGGAAGTGTGTCTCAGAAAGTCAATCAACAGGCTGAATGCACAGTCGTGACTGTGCGGTGATCGGCGCGCCATGTTGAGTTTGGCCGGATAGCGCGCCGTGACCCCTGCTGCGGCTTGATGGATTGTAAGGAGAGTTCTTATGGAAGACCTCGTGAAACTGGGAAGAGAATTTGTTCAGGCGATGCGGGAGCGTCGCGGCATAGGCCATGTCAACAGGATTTATGCCGTTAACGCACAATCGGTAGAGGCCGTCATTCCACCCGGGCGCGATGTGCGAATCGCCAAGGGAAAGGGCGCGATCGAGGCAAAACGCGAGGATTGGGCGGCAACCCATGAAATTCACGAGCTGGACGCGGACGGTCCTTATGTTCATCCGCCCAACCGTTTCGCAGTGCGCTTCAGGGCCGAGGTGACGCAGAAAGAAACCGGGCGGCAGATGACCCTGAGCGAAATCGCGGTCTACACCGTCGAGGATGGCAAGATTGCCCGAGAAGAGTTCTTCATGATGCCGAAATAACGCGTTTCGCGAAAAGCCTGCAGCGCAGCATTTCGCGACATGCTCTGGGTAGTACACGCATGAAAGTACCTTAATCCATCCGCTGAGGGCGGCCTTTGTCAGTTGTGCCCGAACTCGCGGATACTGAAAGCGCGTCGATCAAAAGCACCTAGGGTCCGCGTATAGAGGTGTTCCCTGCCAACGCCGGCTTCGTCTGCGCATCGGACAGAAGCCTGCGCCAGACCTACGCAGCCAAAAATCGTCCCTTCAAGGCCCGGCATTGCGAAGCGCTCCAGTGAACAAACCCCGGAAAATGCAAAGTGGTTTGTCACCTATGCGCCCATTTATCCGACGCCCCTGAAGCTCGGCCCTTTGTCCCGCGCCCGATGGTTCTAAACCCTCACGCTCATTCCCTCTTTTCTTTTTCCCGCAAATCTCCTATACGCCCCCATCGCTTGGGAAATTCCCTCGCGACATCTCCATAGGACCCTGCTGGACGACATCCCGGCTTGTGCCCTCAACCCTTAATCTCAAAGGAGACCCCGATGTCGATCACAGTCGAAGAAAAATCGCGCCTGATGAAGGAATACGCAACCAAGGACGGCGACACCGGTTCGCCCGAAGTTCAGGTTGCCATTCTCACCTCGCGTATCTCCACGCTGACCGAGCACTTCAAGACCCACAAGAAAGACAACCACGGTCGCCGTGGTCTTCTCAAAATGGTCGCACAGCGCCGGAAGCTGCTGGACTACCTCAGAGGCAAGGACGAGGCCCGTTACAAAGACCTCATCAAACGCCTCGGCATTCGCCGCTAACAGGTTTCGATCCATCGGATCAACGCAGCGCCCGCTCGCTCCCCGAGCGGGCGTTTTGCGTTTCGTACGTTTTGTACGAAACAGCTGTACAAAACGTACGACTTGCCACCGCACGCCCTGTTAATCCGCAGGCCCGCGGAGGCCGATACCGACGCAATACCGACATTATACCGACGTGGTGCAGAGGGGCTGTTTGCCTTGTTTTCTTGGCTTAACCTCTGATTCGCGGCAGGTGCCGTGATCTATCCTTTCAAAACAGCCCAAACTCCTGTAATGCCCACCCATCTGAGACGTGACGCTCTGACCCCGGCGCATGGCATGGTAACGAGGGGTCGGCGGCAATGGGGCCGCCATTGAAACGGAAGACTTGGGATACGCCCAAGAGCGCTTCCAACTAGGATACGACGATGTTCAACGAAGTGAAAAAATCGATGCAGTGGGGGGAAGATACCCTCACTCTGGAAACGGGCAAGGTTGCCCGTCAGGCGGATGGCTCGGTCATCGCCACCCTTGGGGAAACCTCGGTCATGGCCAACGTGACCTTCGCCAAGGAACCCAAGCCCGGTCAGGATTTCTTCCCCCTAACCGTGCACTACCAGGAAAAATACTATGCCGCGGGCAAAGTGCCCGGCGGCTTCTTCAAACGTGAGGCTCGCCCCACCGAGAAGGAAACCCTCACCGCGCGCCTGATCGACCGTCCGATCCGCCCGCTCTTCGTGCCCGGCTTCAAGAACGAAGTTCTTGTTATGTGCACGGTACTTAGCCACGATCTGGTCAATGATCCCGACATGGTCGCGATGATTGCGGCCTCGGCGGCGCTGACCATTTCCGGCGCGCCCTTCATGGGCCGATCGCCGGCTGCCGCGTGGGCTATGAGGATGGCGAATACATCCTCAACCCCGATGTCGAAGACATGCACGACCTGCGCAACAACCCCGATCAACGCCTTGATCTGGTGGTTGCCGGCACCAAAGACGCCGTGATGATGGTCGAGTCCGAGGCCTACGAGCTGACCGAGGATGAGATGCTGGGCGCCGTGACCTTCGCGCACGAGCAAATCCAGCCGGTCATCGACCTGATCATCAGCCTCGCCGAAGAATCCGCCAAGGAACCCTTCGATTTCACCCCGCCGGATTACTCCGAGCTTTACGAGGTGGTCAAAGGCCTTGGCGAAGAGAAGATGCGCAGCGCCTATGCCATCCTCGACAAGCAGGAACGTCAGGCCGCCGTCAGCGCCGCCAAGGAGGCCGTGCTCGAAGGCCTGACCGAGGAACAGCAAGAAGACCCGAACCTCGGCTCGGCCCTCAAGAAACTCGAAGCCGCCGTTCTGCGCGGCGACGTGGTCAAATCCGGCAAGCGCATCGACGGTCGCTCGCTGGATGAGGTCCGCCCGATCGTGTCCGAAACCGGAATCCTGCCGCGGACCCATGGTTCGGCCCTCTTCACCCGTGGCGAGACCCAAGGCCTTGTGGTCACCACCCTTGGCACCGGCGATGACGAACAGATCATCGACGCGCTGCACGGGAACTTCCGCTCGAACTTCCTGTTGCACTACAACTTCCCACCCTACTCGGTCGGTGAAGCAGGGCGCGTAGGCCCTCCGGGCCGTCGTGAAGTTGGCCACGGCAAACTGGCATGGCGCGCCCTTCAGGCCGTTCTGCCCGCCGCAACCGACTTCCCCTACACCATCCGCGTNGTCTCNGAAATCACCGAGTCGAACGGCTCCTCCTCCATGGCGTCTGTCTGTGGTGGGTCGCTGTCGATGATGGANGCGGGCGTTCCGCTCAAATCGGCCGTGGCCGGTGTGGCCATGGGCCTGATCCTTGAAGAAGANGGNGATTACGCCGTTCTGACCGACATCCTNGGNGACGANGANCANCTNGGNGACATGGACTTCAAGGTTGCCGGTACCGAAGCTGGTATCACCTCCTTGCAGATGGACATCAAGGTTGCAGGCATCACGCCCGAGATCATGAAGAAGGCCCTCGCCCAAGCGAAAGAAGGCCGCCTTCACATCCTTGGCGAAATGGCCAACGCCCTGACCGAAGCGGGTGATTTCAGCGTTCATGCCCCCCGGATTGAGACCATGACTGTTCCGCAGGACAAAATCCGCGAAGTCATCGGTTCCGGCGGTAAGGTGATCCGCGAAATTGTGGAAACCTCGGGGGCCAAGGTCGACATCAACGACGATGGCGTCATCAAGATCGCCAGCCCGAACAACGAGTCGATCCAGAAGGCCTATGAGATGATCCACTCGATCGTCGCCGAGCCCGAGGAAGGCGCGATTTACAAAGGCAAGGTCGTCAAGATCGTCGATTTCGGTGCCTTCGTGAACTTCTTTGGCAAGCGCGACGGTCTCGTCCACGTCAGCCAAATCGAGAACCGCCGCCTGAACCACCCCTCGGATGTGCTCAAGGAAGGTCAGGAAGTCTGGGTCAAACTTCTGGGCTTTGACGATCGCGGCAAGGTGCGCCTGTCGATGAAGGTCGTTGACCAAGAGACCGGCGAGGAAGCCAAGAAAGAAGAGAAAGCCGACGAGTAATCGTTCTTCTCTCTCAAATTTTGAAAAGGCCCTGGCATTTGCCGGGGCCTTTTTTTCATCGGTGCAAATGCTGGCCGCTTCAAAACGGGTAACGCCGCATGGTTTTTCCCCATGTAGGCGCGCGCGATACCTGCGATAAATAATGGATAATTGTAGCGAGTGGTAACGAATGCAGACGTAACGAGTTGTTAGTGTTTTGTGTGCAGCGTGTGATTAACCCGGCGTGCCATCACTTACGATAAATCGCCACGGGGCTTTGGCAAGAATGCCAAGGCCCCGTTTTTTCTCTGGGTGGCCGTGTCAATTCAAAGTGGTAGGGCAGTCGTCTTGAAAACCGTCCGCAAGGCAAAGCTGGATTGCATCTTGGCCACGCTTGGCAACCGCGTCAGGTATTGCCGGTGAATGCGTGCGAAATCCTCGGTACTTTCGGCCACGACCTTGAGGATGTAATCTGCGGCCCCCGCCGTCAGGTGACATTCCAACACGTCAGGAATACGCGCCACGGCCTTCTCAAAGGCTTCCAGCACCTCGTCGGCTTGTGTCGATAGGGTGATCTCGACAAAAATCGTCGCCGGCATCCCCAGTTTGCGCGCGTCCAGAAGGGCCACATAGTCACGAATATAGCCCTCTGCCTCAAGCCGCTGCACCCGCCGGTGGCAAGCACTGGCCGAAAGATTCACTGCCTCGGCCAGATCGGCATTCGAAATTCGGCCTCTGCGTTGCAGAACCGCCAAAAGCCGCCGATCCATCGCATCCAAAGCCATTTCCGCAAGACCTTTCGCATCTAATATCATTATTTCGAAGACTATTCACAAAAAATCCCTCAGTGCGAGGGAAATATCAACCTAATTGCGCGCCACCTGCGACATTCTGTGCCCAATCGAATGCGAGGAGGACACGCAATGAAAATCGGATGCCCAACCGAGATCAAACCACAAGAATTCCGCGTCGGCATGACGCCCAATGCCGCGCAAGAGGCCGTTTCCCACGGTCACGAGGTGATCATTCAGGCCGGGGCCGGTCTGGGTGCGGGTTTCGACGATGCCGCCTATGAGGCCGCAGGCGCCAAGATCATCGACACCGCCGAGGAGGTTTTTGCCACCGCCGATATGATCGTGAAGGTGAAAGAGCCCCAAGCGGTTGAGCGCAAGATGCTGCGCGAAGGGCAGCTTCTGTTTACCTACCTGCACCTCGCGCCCGATCCCGCCCAAACCCACGACTTGCTGGAATCCGGCTGCACCGCGATTGCCTATGAAACCGTGACCGACGACCGTGGCGGCCTGCCCCTGCTGGCCCCGATGTCCGAGGTGGCCGGTCGTCTGGCGCCGCAGGTGGGGGCCTATACCTTGCAAAAAGCGAACGGCGGCCGTGGCGTTTTGATGGGCGGTGTACCCGGTGTTGGCCCAGCCAAGGTTGTTGTCATTGGCGGCGGGGTTGTCGGAACGCACGCGGCGCGTATCGCGGCGGGCATGGGCGCGGATGTCACTGTACTTGACCGCTCCCTGCCGCGCCTGCGTTATCTGGATGATGTCTTCGGCGATACTTTCAACACCGGCTATTCCTCGGCTGGCTTGCTGGCCGAACATTTGGAACAGGCTGATATGGTCATCGGCGCGGTCCTTATCCCCGGGGCCGAAGCGCCCAAGCTGGTGCGCCGTGATCAGTTCCCGACCATGAAACCCGGCGCGGTGCTGGTGGATGTGGCGATTGACCAAGGCGGGTGTTTCGAGACCTCCAAAGCGACCACGCACGCCGATCCGATCTATGAGGTCGACGGCATCATGCACTACTGCGTGGCCAACATGCCCGGTGCCGTCGCGCGCACCTCAACCATCGCCCTTGGCAACGCCACGATGCCCTTCATGCTTGCCCTGGCTGACAAGGGCTGGAAACAGGCCTGCGCCGATGATCCGCACCTGCTGAACGGCTTGAACGTCCACGCCGGGCAGTTGACCTACTACGCCGTGGGCAAGGCGCTTGGGATCGACGTGATCTCGCCGCAGATGCTTGTCAAAGGCTAAACTGACCTTCCGGGCCCCCTCGCGGGGCCCGGTTACGTTTGCGAAGCCTCAAGCGCGGGCAGCAACAGGCCAACCACCTCATCGCTATGCGAATAGGCAAGCGCATGGCCCGCGCCTTCGATCACCTCTTGCTCGGCTCTGCGGTTCCACTCGGCCAGCTTGCCCATACCCGAAATCGGGATCACCTCATCCTCCCGCCCCCAGATCGCCAGAACGGGCAGGCCGCTTTCGGCAACGCTGCGGTGTTCTTCCTCAAGGTCGCGGTCCAATATCCCGCGCATGGACAATAGAACTGCCCCGCGAAACCCGCGAAACCGCAGCTCATTTTGTTGCCGGTCCACGATATCCGGCACGCTTGAGGGCAAGTCCCTCTCGGTCTCGGTGCCTTGCCGGAAGGATCGACCGTACATCGCCATGAACAACCACCGGCCAAATCCGCCATAGTTCACCACCAAGCGCGCCACCGGGCCAAGATCATGGCCCATGCCC
>PR_CR_10_Liq_1_inCRDRAFT_1000316_pt1 | contig 30492 bp, 35 predicted proteins | sample PRCRCaboRojoPR_3_FD_10241 | JGI IMG/M metagenome (IMG submission 10241)
TGTGAGGGGTGGGTAGGTAAGAATGAAAAAAATCGAGCTGGACCGTCCGGGCCGTAATACGCCTGCCCGACAGCGGGCCGTTTTTGGCAGGAACCTCAGGGATCTAATCGCGGAGACGGGCATTTCCGTTTCGGGATTGTGCCGGCAACTCGGCATCAATCGCACCCAGTTCAACCGCTATCTTTCGGGCGAGAGCTTCCCACGGCCCGACATCCTGGCGCGTATCTGCACCTATTTCGAGGTCGACGCCCGGATCCTGCTGGAACCGGTGGAGCTGATCATGCAGCCGGCGACCGGCTTCCTGTCGCATCCAGAACTGGACAGTTTCCTGTCGACCGGGATGGCGACCGTTCCCGAGGACCTGTTGCCGAACGGGTTCTTCCGCTACGTCTTCCCCAGCAGCCTGGCGGAGGGAAAATTCCTCGTCGGGATCGCTTACGTGTACCGCCGGGGCGGCGTGACCTTCATGCGCGGCTACATTCCGCGTTCGGTGATGGCCCATCTCGGGATCGGATATGCCGGGGGGGCGCATGAAAGCCGCGGCTTCGTCACGCGCCAGGGCGCGGGCCTTGCGGTATTCGCCGTGCGCCGCGGGGCCTCTTCCGCGGATTTCACCTATATCCAGCGCGTTTCCCCGCAACGGAAACGCTGCTGGCAAGGCTTCAGAACTCGTGCGGTGCCCGAGTCCGATGCCGGTCTGACCGTCGGCCGTATCATGCTGGAATACCTGGGCCGGGCCGTGTCCGACGCCCTGCCCGCCGCCCGCAAGTCCGGCTACAGGACCCGCGGCGACCTGACCCAGGTGGAGCTCGACCTGCTGCGCCCCGACGAACCCGTGCGCTAGGAACCGGCGCCGGCGCCGCGCGCCCGGCGCGCCGAGATGTCGCAGCCGGTCCGGTGAGCGGTCGCAGACGGGCGGTCCGGCACGGCAGCGCCTGTCTACTCTGGCGGGACAGACCCCGCAAGGAGTGCCGCCATGACCGACACCGTCACCGACCTGTCCGCGGTTCACCGCCCCGTGGCCGAGGCCCGCGGCCTGCCCAACGCGCATTACGTCGATCCCGCCGTCTTCGCCGAAGAGCGTGACGCCGTGCTCTACGGCACCTGGGCCGGGATCGGCTTTGCCAAGGACGTGCCCGAGCCGGGCGACGCCTTCCCGGTCGATTTCCTGGGCTACCCGCTGGTGATGGTGCGCGATCGCGCCGGCGCGGTGCGGGTCTTCCAGAACACCTGCCGGCACCGCGGCATGATCCTGGTCGAGAAGCCCGGCCGCCTGCGCGGCATGATCCGCTGCCCCTATCACAGCTGGTGCTACGGTCTCGACGGCCGGCTGGTCGCCACCCCCCATGTGGGCGGGCCGGGCCGGAATACCCACGCGGCCGTGGATCGCGACACGCTGGGCCTGATCGAGGTGCGCGCCCATGTCTGGCGCGACGTGGTCTTCGTCAACGTCTCGGGCGATGCCCCCGACTTCGCGGAATACGCCGCCGACGTCATGGCCCGCTGGGCCGAGTTCGACCAGCCGCTGTATTTCGGCGGGCCGGAGTCTGCCTTCACCCTCGACGTCGCGACCAACTGGAAGCTCGCCGTCGAGAACTATTGCGAGTCCTACCACCTGCCCTGGGTGCATCCCGGCCTGAACAGCTATTCGCGGCTGGAGGATCACTACAACATCGAGGTGCCCGGCGCCTATTCCGGCCAAGGCACGCTGGTCTACCGCCAGTTCCGGGGCGCCGATGGCGGCACATTCCCCGATTTCGCCGGCCTGTCGGAGAAATGGAACGAGGGCGCGGAATACATCGCCTTCTATCCCAACGTGCTCTTCGGGGTGCATCGCGACCACGCTTTCGCGATCATCCTCGAGCCCAAGGGGCTGGAACGGACCGAGGAGCACGTCGCGCTCTACTATCCGGCGCCCGACACCGACCCGGAGCTGCGCGCGCAGAACGCCGCCCTCTGGAAGACCGTCTTCGAGGAGGATGTCTTCGTGGTCGAGGGCATGCAGCGCGGCCGGCACGGCGCCGGCTTCGACGGCGGACGCTTCTCGCCGGTGATGGACGGGCCCACCCATAATTTCCACGCCTGGGTCGCGCGCCACGTGACCGCCGCCCGCAACAAGGGCCTGGCGGCGGAATGAGTCCCGATAACCGGCGCCTTGAGGCGGCGCTTCTCGCCGCCCACGCGACCGGCGATGCCGAGGCGCTGGTGACGCTGTATTTCGAGGCCGGCCGCCGGGCCGAGGCCCGGGCCGAGATCGACGCGGCGTGCTTCTTCTACACCTATGCCTATGTCTACGCGCTGGAACACGGGCATGGCGACGCCCATGCGCTGCATGCGCGGCTCAAGGCCTACGGACGCGAAGAATAGCCTTCAGAGTATTGGCCGGAAAAGAAAAACGGGGGGCAACTTGCCCCCCGGAGTTTCGCTGTCCAGGCTCATAATTCATACCGCTCGGTTTCTGCCTGCGGCCTGAACCGCGTCTAGGGCGAGCGCACCCGCCCCGGAACCCCTCCTCCGGCCCCGCGGCGGGGGCCGGAGGGGGTGACCCTCAGCTGCAGCCGCTCGTGCCGCCGCAGGTGTTGCACTTCATGCAGGTGCCGTTGCGCACCAGCGTGTAGTTGCCGCATTCGCCGCAGGGATCGCCCTCGTAGCCCTGCATGCGCGCCTTGGTGCGGGCGTCCATGGCCTGCGAGGTGCTCTCGTAGGTCTGCACCGCCTCGTAGGTTTCCGTGGCGGCGATCGCCTCGACGGCCGCGGCGCTGCCGGTGGCGGTCAGCCCGCCCTGGTGCACCACCAGTTCCTGCGGCAGCCTCTTGCGAAGATACCCGGTCGAGGAGACCTGCTTGAGCCATTCCAGCGACTGGCTCGCGGCCGTGTCGGTGACCTCGGCCACGTTCGGCTTGCCTTCCTCGTCGCCCCGGCCAAGCTCGTCGAAGCTTTGGCCGTTCGGCTTCACATGCGCCAGGTCCGTGCGGTCGAGATAGCTGACCGCCAGTTCCCGGAAGATGTAGTCGAGGATCGAGGTGGCGTTCTTGATCGAGTCGTTGCCCTGGACCATCCCCGCCGGCTCGAACCGGGTGAAGGTGAAGGCCTCGACGAACTCCTCGAGCGGCACGCCGTATTGCAGCCCGACCGACACCGCGATGGCGAAATTGTTCATCATCGCGCGGAAGCCGGCGCCTTCCTTGTGCATGTCGATGAAGATCTCGCCGAGCGCGCCGTCCTCGTATTCGCCGGTGCGCAGGTAGACCTTGTGCCCGCCGACGATGGCCTTTTGCGTGTAGCCCTTGCGCCGCTCGGGCAGCTTCTCGCGGTGGCTGCGGACGAGTTCCTTGACGATGACCTTCTCGACCACCTTCTCGGCCAGCATCTCGGCCTTGGCGTGCATGCTGCCGGTGGCGAGCACCTCCTCGGCCTCCTCGTCGTCCTCGACCAGCGCGGCGGCCAGCGGCTGGCTCAGCTTGGAGCCATCGCGGTAGAGCGCATTGGCCTTCACGCCGAGCGACCAGCTGAGTTCATAGGCCTGCTGGCAGTTCTCGATGGTGGCGTCGTTGGGCATGTTGATCGTCTTGGAGATCGCCCCCGAGATGAAGCTCTGCGCCGCCGCCATCATGCGGATGTGGCTGTCCACGCTGAGGAAGCGCTTGCCCTTCTTGCCGCAGGGATTGGCACAGTCGAAGACGTGGTAATGGTCCTCGGCCAGGTGCGGCGCCCCTTCCAGCGTCATGGTTCCGCAGACATGATCGTTCGCGGCCTCGATCTGCGCCTTGCTGAAGCCCAGGTGCCGCAGCATGTCGAAGGTCGGGTCGTTGAGCTTCGCCGCCGGGATGCCCAGCACCTCGGTGCAGAAGGCCTCGCCCAGCGTCCACTGGTTGAAGACGAAGCGGATGTCGAAGGCCGAGGGCAGCGCCGCCTCGATCTTCTTCAGCTCGGCCTCGCCGAAACCGTGCCCGATCAGCGCGGTGTGGTTGATGCCCGGCGCGTTGCCGAGGGTGCCGTGACCGACGGCGTAGGAGACGATCTCTTCGACCTGGGCGGGAGTGTACCCAAGCGTCTCCAACGCCGCCGGGACGGAGCGGTTAATGATCTTGAAGTAACCGCCACCTGCCAGCTTCTTGAACTTCACCAGCGCGAAGTCCGGTTCGATCCCCGTTGTGTCGCAGTCCATCACCAGGCCGATCGTGCCGGTCGGCGCGATCACCGAGGTCTGGGCGTTGCGGTAGCCATGGGCCGTGCCGAGGCGCAGGGCCTCGTCCCAGGCCGATTTCGCCAGCGCCACCAGCCCCTCGTCAGGACAGTTGCCATGGTCCAGCGCCACCGGCTTGACCGCCAGCTCCTCGTAGCCGTCGCGGTCGCCATGGGCCGCGCGGCGATGGTTGCGCATGACCCGCAGCATGTGGTCGGCGTTCTTCTCGTAGCCCGGGAAGGGCCCCAGCTCGCCGGCCATCTCGGCCGAGGTGGCATAGGCCACGCCGGTCATCAGCGCGGTCAGCGCCCCGCAAAGGGCCCGGCCCTCGTCGGAGTCGTAGCCAAGCCCCATGTTCATCAGGAGCCCGCCGATATTGGCATAGCCCAGACCCAGCGTGCGGAAGTCGTAGGACCGCCGGGCGATTTCCTTGGACGGGAACTGCGCCATCAGGACCGAGATTTCCAGCGTCACGGTCCAGAGACGGGTGGCATGCATGTAGTCTTCGGCCTGGAACGTGCCGCCGCGGTAGAAGGTCAGCAGGTTCATCGAGGCCAGGTTGCAGGCCGTGTCGTCAAGGAACATGTATTCCGAGCACGGGTTCGAGCCGCGGATCGGCCCGTCCGCCGGGCAGGTGTGCCAGGCGTTGATGGTGTCGTGGAACTGGATCCCCGGATCGGCGCAGGCCCAGGCGGCGTGGCCGACCTGCTCCCAGAGCTCGCGGGCCTTCACGGTCTTGGCCACCTTGCCGTCGGTGCGGCGGATCAGCTCCCAGTCGGCGTCGTCCCGCACCGCCTGCAGGAAGGCGTCGGTGACCCGCACCGAGTTGTTGGAGTTCTGCCCGGAGACCGAGTTATAGGCCTCGCTGTCCCAGTCGGTGTCGTAGGTCGGGAACTCGATCGAGCCGTAGCCCTGCTTGGCGTAGTCCAGCACCCGCTTGACGTAGGTTTCGGGCACGCGGACCTGCTTGGCGGCCTTGACTGCCTGCTTCAACCCGGCGTTCACCTTGGGGTCGTAGGCGTCTTCGGCGGCGCCGTCCCAGCTGCGGATGGCGGCGAAGATGTCGTTCAGCATCGACTCGTGGATCTTGGACCCGGCGACGAGGCTGGCGACCTTCTGCTCCTCGATGACCTTCCAGTTGATGAATTCCTCGATATCCGGGTGATCCATGTCGCAGATCACCATCTTGGCCGCGCGACGCGTGGTGCCGCCCGACTTGATCGCGCCGGCCGCCCGGTCGCCGATCTTGAGAAAGCCCATCAGCCCGCTCGACTTGCCGCCGCCCGACAGGCTCTCGCCCTCGGCGCGCAGGCTCGAGAAATTGGTGCCGGTGCCGGAGCCGTATTTGAAGAGGCGCGCCTCGCGCACCCAGAGATCCATGATCCCGCCGTCATTCACCAGGTCGTCGCCGACGGACTGGATGAAGCAGGCATGCGGCTGCGGATGCTCGTAGGCCGACTTGGACTTGGTGAGCTTTCCGGTCCTGTAGTCGACGTAGAAATGGCCCTGTCCCGGCCCGTCGATGCCATAGGCCCAGTGCAGGCCGGTGTTGAACCATTGCGGGCTGTTCGGCGCGGCCATCTGGCGGGCCAGCATGACGCGCATCTCGTCGAAATAGGCGCGGGCGTCTTCCTCGGTCGAGAAGTAGCCGCCCTTCCAGCCCCAGTAGGCCCAGGCGCCGGCCAGCCGGTCGAAGACCTGCCGCGCACTGGTCTCGCCGCCGTAGCGGGCATCCTCGGGCAGTTCCGCCAGCGCCGCCTCGTCGGGCACGGACCGCCACAGGAATTCGGGGACGTCCTTTTCCTTCACGGGCTTCAGCCGCGCCGCGACGCCGGCCTTGCGGAAATACTTCTGCGCCAGCACGTCGGAGGCCACCTGGCTCCAGCGCGCGGGCACTTCGATTTCGTCGAGCTTGAAGACGGTGGTGCCGTCCGGGTTGCGGATTTCGGACGACGTCGTGGTGAACTCGATCCCGTCGTAAGCGTCGGCGCCGGCTTTGGTGAATTTGCGTTCGATTTTCATTTCTGCCCCGTAGTCAAATCTTTCCCGGTCCGGCCATGCGGTTGTCCCGCCGTGCCGGTTGCTCTCGTGCCAGTGATGAGGGCCTGGTGGCCTCCCCGCTTTGCCTGTTCTGCGGACCTCTCTGCGCCTGCCGGTTCGCGCTTCCCTGGCGCCGATCGTTGGTCCTGTCAGAACGCCGCCCCGATGACACTAAATGTGGTGGTCGACGATGCGGCCCACACAAGGTGGCGTAGGTTGGCCGCTTCGGTCAACGCCATTTTTTGCGGTTTCGTGACATTTTTCCGTTGACCATTCCGGGGTGTCCGGTTCCCGGTCGCGCCCCCCGCCCGCGGCGGACGGATCGGCGGCGGCGGGAACGTCCGGATTCCGGGTGTCAGGCCAAAGATTTATGGGGGCCGGCTGAAGCGCCGCCTGAGGCCACCGCCCGCGACTCGCCCCGGGGTCGAGTCGTCCNGCCACCACGGGCGGGGGTGCGGCCCGCCGGCAACAACGATATCTGGTGATGGAATACTGGTCGGGGCGGCGAGATTCGAACTCACGACCTTCGGTACCCAAAACCGACGCGCTACCAGGCTGCGCTACGCCCCGACCGATGCCTTCTCTCTATTGCCTGCGTGCCGGCTTGAAAAGCCTTACTCGCACGGCCAGGCCGCGATTTCCTGCGGGATCGCCGGGTGGCGCAGCTCGTCGCCGGGGGCCAGCCCCAGCCGGGCGGCCATCCCGCCATTGATCTCGAGCACCGCCTGCACGCCGGGACCGCCATCGATGGTCGCCAGGCTGCCCGGTTCGGCGTTCTCGTGGATCCGCAGCACGGCGCCGCGCGGATCGAGAAAGATCATGTCGAGGGGAATCAGCGTGTTCTTCATCCAGAACCCGACGCGCCGCGGCGACGGGTAGACGAAGAGCATGCCCGAGAACGTGCCGAGCGACTCGCGGTGCATCAGGCCGTCCGCGCGTTCCGCGGCATCGTCGGCGATCTCGACGGTGAAGCGGGCGCTGCCCCAGTCGCCGCGTATCTCGGCGACGTCGGGGCGGCAGGTCGCGCCGGCGGCCCCGGCCAGGACCAGCCCGGCCGCCAGACCCAGGAGAAGGCGGATCACGCCTCGTCCTCGTCCTCATCCTCGCGCTGGCCGTATTCCCAGCTGCGCACCTCGGCGGCCATGCACCCGCGCGGGCCGTCCACGACCCGGAGGCAGACCGCCTCGCCCGGGATCAGGTCGGCCATCCCGCAGCTACGCAGAACTTCCATGTGAATGAAAACGTCCTCGGGCCGGCCGAAGACATTGCCGAAGCCAAAGCCCTTGACCTTGTCGAACCATTTGACCCGGGCCGGTTCCAGCGGCACGTCGGCCAGTTCCGGCGGCGTCTCGGCGATCTCTTCCTCGACGTCGCGCGGGGCCTCAATGGCGAGCACTTCGGTCGCCTGTTTGCCGCGATCCGTTTCCTGGATCTCGATCTCGACGACGGATCCGTCCGCGATGGAGCTCTGCCCGAAATTTCGCAGAACATTCGCATGTAGTAGAATGTCGGGCCCGCCATCGTCGGAAACGACGAAACCGAACCCCTTGGTGGCGTCGAACCATTTTACCTGGCCGCGCGTTCGTATTGCAGTCGTCAACTAGGTACATCCCCCGTAGTCGTGATTACACTTACTTTCATCCCCAAACAGGTTAACTAAACGGCAACCCGTGCCGCTATTCAAGCTTAAATTCAAGGGGTCTCACGGGATGCGCATTTCACGCATCGTGAAATTCAGGGGCTGAGACGGGTGATCGACCACCCCTCGTCAGGGGATTTCCGCGCCCATCTGAACCTGTCGTGCAGCCTGTGCGCCCCGTCGGCCCAGAACTCTATTTCCAACGGGTTGATCCGGAAGCCGCCCCAAAAGGACGGGCGCGGCGGGTGCAGGCCCTTGGCCGCCCCGATGCGTGCGACCTCGGCCATCAGCGCGCCGCGCGAGTCCAGCGGCTGCGACTGTTTCGACGCCCAGGCGCCAAGCCGGCTCTTCAGCGACCGCGAGGCGAAATACGCATCCGCCTGCGGGCCGTCCTCGCGTTCCACCAGTCCGCGGACGCGCACCTGGCGGCGGAGCGACTTCCAGTGCATCACGAAGGCCGCCTTGCCAGCCGCCTCGATCTCGCGCGCCTTCACGCTCTCGTAGTTGGTGTAGAAGACGAAGGCCGCCGGCTCGATCTCTTTCAGCAGCACCATCCGGGCATTGGGCAGCCCGTCGGCATCCACGGTCGAGAGCGCGATGGCGTTCGGATCGTTCGGCTCGCTCTTCTCGGCCTCGGCCAGCCAGCTGCGCGCGATCTCGAACGGATCGTCGCCGGCGAAGATCCCGGTGCGGTCGCTCATCCTGTTCCTTTCCCGGACCCGTTGCGCGGCAATCGGGTCGCAACTGCGGCCAGAAAGATGGGCCAGCCTTGCGGCCCTTATCGCTTTGGCCTAAACGAAACCCACGCAATAGGTCGTTCAGGGGCAGAGAATGTCAACCGGGTTGATGCAAGGAAAACGCGGCCTCGTCATGGGGGTCGCCAACGACAAATCCATCGCCTGGGGCATAGCGCGCGCCTGTGCCGAACAGGGCGCGGAACTCGCCTTTTCCTACCAGGGCGAACAGCTCAAGAAGCGGGTCGGCCCGCTGGCTGACTCCCTCGGCGTCGAGCACATCATCGAATGCGACGTCAACAACGGCGAGTCGGTCGACGCGCTCTTCGCGCGGCTCGAGGAAGTCTGGGGCCGGCTCGATTTCCTGGTGCATGCCATCGGCTTTTCGGACAAGGGCGAACTGCGGGGCCGTTACGTCGACACGAGCCAGGAAAACTTCCGCATGTCGATGGACATTTCGGTCTACTCCTTCACCGCCGTCGCGCGCCGCGCCGAGAAGCTGATGACCGATGGCGGATCGATGCTGACCCTCACCTATTACGGCGCCGAAAAGGTCATGCCGCATTACAACGTGATGGGCGTCGCCAAGGCCGCGCTCGAGGCATCCGTGCGCTACCTCGCCGCCGATCTCGGCCCGCAGAACATCCGCGTCAACGCGATCTCGGCCGGGACGATCAAGACGCTGGCGGCCAGCGGCATCGGCGATTTCCGCTACATCATGAAATGGAACGAGCTGAACTCGCCGCTCCGGCGCAACGTCACCACCGAACAGGTCGGCAACGCGGCGATGTACCTGCTGTCGGATCTCGGCGCCGGCGTGACCGGCGAGGTGCACCACGTCGACTCGGGCTACCACGTGGTCGGCATGAAGAACGTCGATGCGCCGGATATCGAGCGCGTCCTGAAGACCCCCGAAAACAACGGGTCCTGACATGGCCGAACGTCTGCCTCATGAAAAGGGCTTCCACGTCTCGTGGGACCAGCTTCACCGGGATGCACGGGCGCTGGCCTGGCGGCTTGACGGGCACGGGCCGGAAAACGGCGGCTGGCGCGCGGTGGTGGCGATCACCCGCGGCGGCATGGCGCCGGCGATGATCGTCGCGCGCGAGCTCGACATCCGCACCGTCGACACGATCTCGGTCAAGTCCTACAACCACCAGACCCAGAGCGAACCCGTGGTGATCAAGTCACCGGACATGCGCCTCGTCGGCGATGGCGAGGGCGTGCTGATCGTGGACGATCTCGTGGACACGGGCCGCACGCTGGAAGTGGTCCGCGCGCTTTTGCCCAAGGCCCATGTGGCGACCGTCTACGCCAAGCCGCAGGGCCGCGCCCAGGTCGATACCTTCATCACAGAGGTCAGCCAGGACACCTGGATCTTCTTTCCCTGGGACATGGCGCTGCAATACGTCGAACCCTATCGCGGCACGGACTGAGCGGCGTCAGCGCCCCTCGAAATCCGCTGCGCGCTTTTCCAGGAACGCGACCACGCCTTCCTTGAAGTCGTGCGTCTCGCCGCATTCACCCTGCAACTTCGCCTCGAGGTTCAACTGATCCTCCAGCGTGTTGTCGAAACTGCCGCGCAGCGCCTCTTTCACGCGGGCATAGGCCGCCGTCGGCCCCTGGGCGAGATGCAGGGCGCGGGCGTACCAGTGATCGGCGAAGCCCTCGTCAGGGACCGCCTCCCAGATCATGCCCCAGTCGGCCGCCTGCCGCGCGCCGATCGGCTCGGCGAAAAGCGCCGCGCCCATCGCGCGGGCAAATCCCATCTGGCGCGGCAGCCAATAGGTGCCGCCGGCATCCGGGATCAGCCCGATCCGGGTGAAGGCCTGAATGAAGCTGGCCGATTCGGCGGCGATCACCACGTCCGCCGCCAGCGCGAGGTTGGCACCGGCCCCCGCCGCCGCGCCGTTGACGGCGGCGATGGTCGGGATCGGGCAGTCGTAGATCGCGCGCAGAAGCGGTTCGTACTCCTCGCGCAGGGTGCGTTCGAGATCGATGTCGGAGACGGCGGTGCGGTCGCCCAGGTCCTGCCCCGAGCAAAAGGCACGGCCCTTGCCGGTCATTACCAGCACCCGCGCGCCCTGCCCCGCCGCTTTCACCGCGTGCAGAAGCTCCGCGCGCATCTGCGCGTTGAGCGCGTTCATCACTTCGGGGCGGCGAAAGGTGATCGTGGCGATCCCGTCGCGAATCCCCAGCCCGATCGTCTGGTACTGCATGGCCGTCTCCGCTCTTGCCGGGGTCCAGCATAGCGCCCCGCGCGGCGCGGGAAAGCCGGACGCGGGGTCAGGATTTCATGATTTCCTCGAGCCGCGTCCGCTCGTCCTCCGAGAGCGCCTCGGCCGGGCTCTCGGTGGCCTGCCGGCGCCGCCGCAGATAGACCCCGCCGATCCCGAGCGCGACCAGCAGCATCGCCGGGCCAGCCGCGTAGAGCAGGATGTTGGCCCCGGTGGCCCGCGGGTTCAGCAGGACGTACTCGCCATAGCGGTCGACCACGTAGTCGATCACCTCGGCGTTGCTGTCGCCGGCCACCAGCCGCTCGCGGACCAGCAGCCGCAGATCGCGGGCCAGTTCGGCGTTCGATTCGTCGATGGACTCGTTGCGGCAGACGAGGCAGCGCAGCTCGGCCGAAATGTCGCGCGCCCGTTCCTCGAGCGCGGGATCGTCGAGCACTTCGTCGGGCTGCACCGCCAGCACGGGGCTGGCCAGCAGCATGAGGATGAGGACCAGTCGTTTCATGCGCCTCACTCCGCCGGAACCGCGCCGTTGGCGGACGTGGCCTTCCGCGCGCCGGCCGCCACGCGGTAGCGCCGGTCGCTCAGGCTGAAGAACCCGCCGATCGCCATGATGATCGAGCCCAGCCAGATCCAGTTCGCGAAGGGCTTGATATAGGTCCGCACGGCATAACCGCCGCCGTCCTGCGGATCTCCGATGACCACGTAGAGATCGCGCGCCAGGCTCTGGTGGATCGCGGCCTCGGTCGTGGGCATGCCCGCGACCGGGTAGATGCGCTTTTCAGGGGTCAGGGTCGCCACGGCCTCGCCGTCGCGCCGGGCGGTGAAGAAGCCCATCGTGGACAGGTAATTCGGCCCCTGAACCTCCTCGACCCGATCGAAGGTGATCGCGTAGTTCCCCACCTCGAAGGTATCGCCTTCGCGGGCGACGCGGATATCCTCGACTTCCCAGGCCATCAGGGTGGCGACGCCGAACATCGTGATGCCGAGGCCGGCATGGGCGATCGACTTGCCCCAGTCGGCCCGGGGCAGCCGGACCAGCCGGCGCAGGCTTTCCCGCGCCGGGACATGACCCGCGCGCGCCCGCTGCCACAGATCGGCCCCCGCGCCCAGCACGAGCCAGGCGGCCAGCGCGACACCCACCGGGGCCAGCGCGCTCTTGCCGGTTTGAAGTGTCCAGACCAGGGCGCCCAACGCCACCGACAGCGCCATGACACCCCAGAGCGGGCGCATCACCCGGTCGAAGCGGCCGCGTTTCCACGGCATCATCGCCCCGATCGGCAGCACCATCGCCAGCGCCACCATGAAGGGCGTGAAGGCCATGTTGAAGAAGGGCGCGCCGACCGACAGCTTGCGGTCGAACGCCATCTCGGCCACCAGTGGCCAGATCGTGCCGAAGAAGACCACCAGCGCCGAAACGGAAAGCAGGATGTTGTTGAGCACCAGGGCCGATTCGCGGCTGACGGTGCTGAAGACGCCCTTGGCTTCCATCGCGCCGGCGCGCGCCGCGAAGAGCGTCAGCGCACCGCCCATGAAAAAGGCCGTGATCCCCAAGAGGTAGACCCCCCGCGTGGGATCGTTGGCGAAGGCATGGACCGATGTGATGATCCCCGACCGCACGATGAAGGCGCCGATCAGCGAGAAGCCGAAGGCGAGGATCGCCAGCAGGATCGTCCAGCTCTTCAGGCTTTCGCGCTTCTCGACCACGATGGCCGAATGCAAGAGCGCCGCGGCGATCAGCCAGGGCATGAAGCTGGCGTTTTCCACCGGGTCCCAGAACCAGAAGCCGCCCCAGCCAAGCTCGTAATAGGCCCACCACGACCCCAGCGCGATGCCGATGGTCAGGAACACCCAGGCCGCCAGCGTCCACGGCCGCACCCAGCGGGCCCAGGCGGCGTCCACGCGGCCCTCGATCAGGGCCGCGACGGCGAAGCTGAAGGACATCGAGAGCCCGACATATCCGAGGTAGAGGAAGGGCGGGTGGAAGGCGAGGCCGGGGTCCTGCAGCAGCGGGTTCAGATCCTGCCCGTCCATCGGCGGCATCGCGGTGCGCAGGAACGGGTTGGAGGTGAAGATGATGAAGGCGAAGAAGGCCACCGCGATCAGCGCCTGCACGGACAGCGCCCGGGCCTTGAGCTGCGGCGGAAGGTTGCCACCGAACCACGCCGCCATCGCGCCGAAGAGCGCCAGGATCAGCACCCAGAGCAGCATCGAGCCCTCGTGATTCCCCCAGACGCCCGTGATCTTGTAGAGCATCGGCTTGGCCGAATGCGAGTTCGTGACCACCAGCTGCACCGAGAAATCCGAGGTGACGAAGGCCCAGGTCAGCGCCCCGAAGGAGATCAGGGTCAGGAAAAACTGGGCCGACGCGGCGGGCACGGCCAGCTCCATCCAGCCGTACCAGCGTTTATGCGCGCCGATCATCGGCACGACGGCTTGCACGACGGCGATCAGCGCCGCGACGATCAGTGCGAAATGTCCGAGTTCTGCAACCATTCTACCCAAGACCCATCCTGTTCGGGATCGATCATAAAGATAGCACGGCGCGGGGCAAATCACATTGCGATGCGATCATTCGTCCCGGTTGCGGCGCCAGTCCTCGAGCGCGGCATTCCGGTCTTCCGGCGGCCCGCCGGGCGCCGGCGCGGGCGATGGCGTGGTCGCCGGCCGGCGGAGGTAGTGCATCTCCCTGGCGCCGAAATAGAACCCGACGACGGCCCCCAGAAGCCACCAGAGCGGTTCGGGCACATGGGCCAGCCCCTGCATCCGCTGCGAAAAGCCCGCCGGATCGGCCATCGCGTAGACGAAGAGCCCCAGCGTCCCGAGCGCCAGCAGCGGCCGCGGCAACCGGTTCAGCGCATCGACCGCCCGGTCGAAGACACCCGTCCGGGCGTGTCTGTATTCCGCCGCGTGGGCCTCGAGCGCGGCGATGTAGGCCGCGTGGCGCTGGGTCATCCGCTTGGTGGCGTTGGGCACGAAGACCTCGGCCACCCCGGTCGCCGCCTGCCCCAGCGCCCGCGTCGCGCCCGCACCGCCGAAAATGCGCCCGATCAGCCCCATGCCGCCACCCGGGCCCGATGCTCGGCCTCCGTCAGGTGATAGCGTTCGGCGATGAAGGCCTCGGCGCGGCGGATCCAGCCGCCCTTGCCGCCGTCGCGGCGCCGGGCGAATTTCCGCGCCGCCGGCCGGCGGTCGGCCAGCCGGTAGTAGTAGTTGCGCCGCGCGATACCGTAGGCATCGGCCAGGTGGCGGGGCGCCATGCGGGCCGCGGCATGGGCGGCGCGGATCGTCTCGGGCCCGATGATCCCGTCGACGGCGACCTCCAGCCCCATCTCGCCGAGGAGCCGCTGCAGGATCCGCACGGCATGCGCGCCGGCGTTCACCTGCATGTCGAACACGCTCGCCCGGAGCCGTTCCGGCAGGGCGTCGATCCGCGGGCGGCGATAGTAGTGGGTGATGAAGATCTCGGCCGCCTCCGACCGGCTGAGCCGCTTGACGTCGGACACCGTGACGGCCCCGTCTCCGTCCAGATCGACGCCAAGCCGGCGCAGCGTTTCCAGCGTGACGCCGTGCTTGGTCGGTCCGCCCGGATCGTCGGGGTCGTTCACGAACCCGCCTTCGCGTGCGACGATCTCCGCCGCGATCTGCCTGATGTCCTGCATGGCCACCCATCCTTCTCGATGCGTGGCCAAGCCTCCTCAGCGCAGGTTAAGAACCGCCTGCGGCACCGTCCGCCGGTTTGAACAGCCCCTGCTCCTTCAGCGTGTCGGCGACCTCCTTGGGCATGTAATCCTCGTCGTGCTTGGCGAGGATTTCGGAGGCCTCGAACGTGTCGCCCTGCAGCGTCCCGGTGGCGATCATGCCCTGCCCCTCGGCGAAGAGATCGGGCAACACGCCGGTATAGGCGACCTTTACCGAGGCGGCGCCGTCGGTCACGTTGAAGGTGATCGTCTCGCCCTGGCCACGGACCAGCGAGCCCTCTTCGACCAGGCCGCCGATGCGGAAGCGTTCCTCCGCCGACGGCGGCGTCTCGGCGACCTCCGACGGCGAGCGGAAGAAGGCGATACCGTCGCGCAGCGCGTAGCCGATCAGGCCGCTCGCGACCGCAAGCGACACGAAGGCGATCACGATCAACTGGATTCGGCGTTTCTTTTTAAGACCCTTCATGGTTTACCTCACGGGAAGAGCGGCGCAAGCATCAGCCCCGCCGTTTCATCGAGACCGAGGGCCAGGTTGGCGTTCTGGATCGCCTGGCCCGAAGAGCCCTTGGTCAGGTTGTCGAGTGTCGAAAACACGATCGTGCGCCCGGGCTGGCGGTCCCCCACGACCCCGATATGCACGAAGTTCGAGCCGCGCACATGGCGCGTCGCCGGTGTCTCGTCCATCGGCAGCACCTGCAGGAACGGCTCGTCGGCGTAGCGCCGCGTCAGCGCCTCATGCACCGCGCCCGGCGCGCCCTTTACATAAACACTGGCCAGTATCCCCCTGTTTTGGGGCAGCAAATGCGGGGTGAATGTCACCCGGACGGGGGCGCCCGCCATCTTCGAGAATTCCTGGTCGAACTCGGCCAGGTGCCGGTGCCTGGCGACGTTGTAGGGATGCATCCCCTCGGATATCTCGGAATGGAGCAGGCCTTCCTTGGCCGAGCGTCCCGCCCCCGACACCCCCGTCTTGAGGTCGATGATGATATCGTCGGTCTCGATCACGCCCGCCTCGAGCAACGGCAGGACGGCGTAGTGCCCGGTCGCCGCGTTGCAGCCCGTTCCCGCGATCAGCCGTGCGCCGCGGATCTCGTCGCGGTAGAACTCGGTCAGGCCATAGACGGCCTCGGCCTGCAGCTCGAGCGCGGCATGCGGCTGGCCGTACCATTTTTCGTATTCCGCCGGGTCGCGCAGGCGGAAATCGGCGGAGAGGTCGACCACCTTCAGGTCGCGCGGCAATTCGCGGATCACCGCCTGGCTCGTGGCGTGGGGCAGCGCGCAGAACACCAGGTCGATGCCACTGAAATCGATCTCCTCGATCCGCACGAGATCCGGCAGCTCGAGGTGACGCAGATGCGGGAACACCGCCCCCATCGCCATGCCCGCCTTGCGGTCGGCGGCCAGCGCCGCGATCCGCATCGACGGATGGGTCGCGATCAGGCGCACGAGCTCGGCGCCCGTGTAGCCCGACGCCCCGAGAATGGCGATGTTCTGCGTCGTCATGGACGAAGTCCTTCCAGGTTCTGTCTATGATGTAGGGGGTCCGCGGCGCGACCGCAATTCAGGCGGCCTGAAACGTGATCTTGCGTCGCAGGAACTGCGTGGCCTTGCGCGAGACGCGCTCGGCGTCGCCGGTCGTCAGGAACGTCCCGCCGGCGCCCGTGCCCAGCATGTCGGGATGGCGGTCGATATAGTCCGACAGGCTGTCGGCCACCAGGTTGGCCTGGCTGTAGACGTCCACATCGGCCCCGAGCGCATCCTGGAACACGTCGGCCATCAACGGGTAGTGGGTGCAGCCCAGCACGGCGGCTTCGGGCTTCGGCATCCGGCGCTGCAGCGCCTCCACATGGGAACGCACCAGCGCCTCCGCCAGGATCATGTCGCCGTCCTCGATGGCATCGACCAGCCCGCCGCAGGGCTGGGCCTCGACATCGACGCCGATCGCGCGGAAGGCCAGCTCGCGCTGGAAGGCCCGGCTGGAGACGGTGGTCGGCGTCGCGAAGAGCGCCACGTGCTTGACCCCCACCTCGCGCGGGGGCGAGTTGTCGCCCCATTGCCGTTCGGTCAGGGCCTCGATCAGCGGCACGAACACGCCGAGCACGCGCTTGTCACCCGGCACCCAGGTTTCCTGCATGCGCCGCAGCGCCGCGGCGCTCGCCGTGTTGCAGGCCAGGATCACCAGGTCGCAGCCATCGTCCCAGAGCCGCTCCACGCCCGCGCAGGTCAGCCTGAAGATGTCGTCGGCGTCACGCACGCCGTAGGGCGCGTGGGCGTTGTCACCGTAATAGACAAGCGGAAGCTCGGGCAGCCGGCGCGCGACAGCCTCGTGGATCGTGAGCCCGCCAAGGCCCGAGTCGAAAATGCCGACCGCCATCAGTTCCTGTGCTTGTCCTCGAACTCGAATCCGTAATCGAGCGATTTCAGTGGCTTTGGCGACAACTTGTACGTCTCGGCGCGCAGGAAGTCCATCATTCCGCGCGGGTCGCCAAGCAGGGGGGCCAGGCGGGTGCGCGAGACCGGCGCCCCGACGACCACGCGCACCGGCTCGTCGACCCGTTTGCGGAACTCCTTGATCAGGAGAGCCATCCGCAGCGTGTAGTGGACATGGCTCGCCAGCTGGAACAGGCGCGAATTGGCGCCGTCGAAATAGATCGGGACCACCGTCGCGTCGGACCGCGCGATCAGCTTGGCCGTGAAACTGCGCCAGCCCGGGTCCATCGGGGCGCCGAAGGGGCGCTGCGCGGTCGAGACCGTTCCGCCCGGGAACACCCCGATGCAGCCGCCGGCCTTCAGGTAATCGTGGCTCTGGCGCCGGACCGCGATGTTCTGGCGCGCGGCCTCCTTGGTCTCGTCGAAATTGATCGGCAGGACCACCCTGTCGAGTTCCTCGGCCTTGCGGAAGACCCGGTGCGCGAGGATGCGGAAATCGCCCCGGGCGCGGGACAGGATATGCCCCAGCATCAGGCCGTCCAGGATGCCGTAGGGATGGTTGGCGATCACCACCACCGGACCGGTGGCCGGAATGTTCGACAACGCCCCCCCGATCACCTCGAGCGAGAGCCCGTAGCGGTCGACCATGACGTCCCAGAATCCCCGCCCGGCCGCGACCTCGTGCTCGTAGCCCTCGGCACGCCGGATCAGGCCGATGCGTCCGGTCGCGTTTTCCATGATCCGGATGAAGGCGCGCCCGCCGCGCGATTTTGCCGATGTGGCGTAGCTGATTTCACGCGCCACCCGTGCCTGCCTGCCCATCTTCCCAACCTCGGAGACCTGCCTCGGCGTCCCGGTAAACCAATCCCGTGGCCATATCCAGTATTTATGACACCCGCGTAACGGCGCGATGACAGCCCAGAACGCAAAAGACCCGCGCCAAGGGCGCGGGTCTTTCCGAGCATGTGCCGTGCGCCGGACGATCAGCGCTTCGAGAACTGGAAGCTCCGGCGTGCCTTGGCGCGGCCGTATTTCTTCCGCTCGACCACACGGGCGTCGCGGGTCAGGAAGCCCGCGGCCTTGAGCGGCGCGCGCAGCGACGGATCATAAAGCTGCAGCGCGCGGCTGATGCCGTGCTTGACCGCGCCGGCCTGGCCCGAGAGCCCGCCGCCCTTGACGGTCGCCATCACGTCGAACTGGTCCTCGACCCCGGCCACCTTGAAAGGCTGGCGCAGGATCATCTGCAGAACCGGGCGCGCGAAATACTTGCTGATCTCCTTGCCGTTGACCGAGACCTTGCCCGAGCCCGGCTTGATCCAGACCCGCGCGGTGGCGTCCTTGCGTCGGCCGGTGGCGTAGGACCGGCCAAGCTCGTCGCGGACGGGCTGGCGTTCGATCGCGGTCTCGGGCGCGGCGGTGGCGGCGTCGCCGGTGTCGACCGCCGACTTCAGATCGTCGAGGGATTTGAGTTCTTCGGCCATCGTCATGCGCTCCGGGTGTTCTTGGCATTCATGGATTTGACGTCGACCACCTCGGGGCTCTGGGCCTCGTGCGGGTGCTCGGCGCCGGCATAGACGCGCAGGTTGGTCATCTGCTTGCGCGACAGGCGGCCGCCCGGAAGCATCCGCTTGACGGCCTGCATGACGATCCGCTCGGGGTGGTCGCCCTCGAGGATCTGGCGCGTGGTGCGGTTCTTGATGCCGCCCGGATAACCGGTATGCCAGTAGTGGATCTTGTCGTCCTTCTTGCGGCCGGTGACCTGCACCTTGTCCGCGTTGATGACGATCACGTTGTCGCCCATGTCCATGTGCGGCGTGAAGCTGGGCTTGTGCTTGCCGCGCAGGCGCATCGCGATGATCGAGGCGAGCCGGCCGAGAACGACGCCCTCGGCGTCGATCAGCACCCACTTCTTCTCGATATCGGCCGGTTTTGCCGTGTAGGTCTTCATCTGTGTCACCCTGGGGTTCTGGGATCTGTGGCGCGCGGGGCACGCCGCTTGAAATCTGAGCCGTGGTTCTACCCGAATGCCACGCACAGTCAAGCGCAACCTCCGCTATTTTTTTCCCTGAAAACAAGGGATTGCAATTTTGGTATAATAATACCCCACACTGCGGACCGGCTGGCCGGAAAGAATTGCGCCGCGTCGCAGAAATGGGGTTGATCGAATCCCGCGTCCCCCCTAGATGCCGCGCCACAAGGGGAACCGATCCCAACTTCGGGCCGTCGTGGTCCGGGGGGGCGCTAAGGGACCTCTGGATTAGTCACTGGAAAGAAGGGGGTGCGGCCATGACGGACGCCAACCTCTTCCAACTGGGGATCGGTCTGGAGACAGGCGCCCACGCGGAAGACACGACCATCGGCCGTGCGGCCAACATCGATTCACCGCAGGATCTGAAACTCGTCGCCGGTCGCGACGTGCTGGACGGGTCGCGCGACGACCACTTCATCCGCCGCGATGGCAAGGTCTTCGCCGGGACCCATCTCATCATCGAGGTGGTCGACGGCGCGGGGCTGGACGACGAGGGCCGTATCCAGCAAGCCTTCCGCGACTGCGTCGAGACCTGCGGCGCGACGCTCTTGCACATCCACACCCACAAGTTCTCGCCCCAGGGCGTGAGCGGCGTGGCGGTGCTGGCCGAGAGCCACATCTCCGTCCACACCTGGCCCGAGATCGGCTACGGCGCCTTCGACGTCTTCATGTGCGGCGACGCCGAACCGTGGCACGCGGTCGATGTACTCTCGCGGGCCTTCGATACCGCCGACGTGCGGGTTCGGGAACTGCTGCGCGGCGACGGGCTCGTGGAGGGGGTGCAATGACGGAATGGGCGGTCGAAACGCTGCACGATCATTACCGGCAGGCGCTCTCGGTCGGCCGTCTGCTCTATGACAGCGCGACCGGCCACCAGCGCATCAAGGTCTTCGAGAACGGCAGCTTCGGGCGCGTGATGACGCTCGACGGGGTCGTGCAGACCACCGAGGGCGACAATTTCATCTACCACGAGATGCTGACCCATGTGCCGATCCTGGCGCATGGGGCGGCGCGGCGCGTGCTCATCATCGGCGGCGGCGACGGCGGCATGGCCCGCGAGGTACTGCGCCACGCGTCCGTCGCGCGGATCACCATGGTGGAGATCGACGCCGGCGTGGTCGACTTCTGCAAGACCTACCTGCCGAACCTGTCGGCCGGGGCCTTCGACGATCCGCGGCTCGATCTGGTGATCGCGGACGGCGCCGACTACATGCGCGACTGCGCCGAGCGCTTCGACGTGATCATCGTCGATTCGACCGACCCGATCGGGCCGGGAGAGGTGCTCTTCACCGACAGTTTCTATGGCCATGCCAAGCGCTGCCTGACCGATGACGGCATCCTGGTCACCCAGAACGGCGTGCCCTTCATGCAGGGCGACGAGCTGACCGGCACGATGCGCGCCTTCAAGACGCTCTTCACCGACTGGGGCTGCTACCTGGCGACGGTGCCGACCTATGCCGGCGGGCCGATGGCCTTCGGCTGGGGCACCGATGGCCCGGCCCGCGCGACGCCGGCGGAGGTGCTGCGCGGCCGCTTCGAGGCGGCGGGCATCGCGCCGGATTACTACACGCCCGAGGTCCACCGGGCCGCCTTCGCCCTGCCCGGCTACGTCCAGCGCCTGATGCCCTGAGCGACGGCGGGAAACGGACTGACGCGTGCCGAAGCGCCCGCCGGGACCGGAACATGGCGGGTCAGCCGCGCGGCGGAATGGAATAGGTCAGGCTCGCGCGGGCGACCGGTGGCGCCATCCCCTCGGAATAGAGCAGCACGTCGCCCACGGCCAGCTGGCGGCCGAGCTTCAGAACCCGCGCCTCGCCCAGCATGTCGGTGGCCGCGGGCCGGCGCATGAAGTCGATGTTGCAGTTCGTCGTCACCGCCAGCGCCCGCGGCCCGATCCGGGCCAGCACCGCGAGATACATCGCGACATCGGCCAGTGCGAACATCGACGGCCCCGAGACCGTGCCACCGGGCCGGAGATGGCGATCGGCCACGCGCAGCCGCACGCCGATCCCGTCCGCGTCCGAGCGTTCGATCCGGAAATCCTCGGCCACCTGCGGGAACTCCCGCGCCAGGAAATCCTCCATCTCGGCGATGTTCATCTTCAGCTCCATCTCGCGGCTTTCCCTCTCGGTTCACGGCGCGTAGACTTGCCGGAAAGCACCGCGCGAACAAGGGGGATCCATGACCGAACAGCTGCTTCTGCGCGAGGATCGGGGCCATGTCCGGCACCTGACCATGAACAGCCCCGGAAACCTGAACGCGCTGTCGGACGCGATGCTGGCCGCGCTGCAGGAGGCCTTCGAGGAGATCGAGGAGACCCCCGGCATCCGCGCAGTCGTGTTGCGCGGCGCAGGCAAGGCCTTTTGCGCCGGACACGACCTGAAGGAACTGACCGCCGCGCGCCAGGCGCCCGATGGCGGACAGGCGGCCTTCCGCGATGTGTTCGAGCGTTGCTCGCGCATGATGCAGACGATTCCCCGCCTGCCCCAGCCCGTCATCGCCGAGGTCCACGGCATCGCCACCGCGGCAGGCTGCCAGCTGGTTGCGAGCTGCGACATGGCGGTCGCGGCCGAGGGCACGCGCTTCGGCGTCAACGGCGTCAATATCGGGCTGTTCTGCTCGACCCCGATGGTCGCACTCAGCCGCAACGTGCCGCGCAAGAAAGCATTCGAGATGCTGACCACCGGGCGCTTCGTCGAAGCGACCGAGGCCGAACGGCTCGGGCTCGTCAACCGTGTCGTGGCCCCGGAGGATCTCGGCACGGAAACGGCGGAGCTGGCCGAAACGGTGGCCGCGAAGCTCTCCACCGCGGTCAAGATCGGCAAGCGCGCCTTCTACGAACAGGTCGAGATGGATCTTGCCGCCGCCTATGCCCATACCGGCGCGGTGATGGTCGAGAACATGATGGATCGCGACACCGCCGAAGGCATCACGGCCTTCCTCGAGAAGCGCCCGCCGGACTGGGCCGATCGCTGAGGCTCAGACGCCGTAGAGCGCCCCGAACTTGGCATCGAGATAGGCCAGCAGCGGCTCCTCGCTGACCGGGCGTCCGGCCGCGCGCTCGATCACCGCGCGGGGTTCCATCAAGCCGCCATGGCGCTGCACCGACTCGCGCAGCCACGCCACCGCCGGCCGCGCGTCTCCGCGGGCGAGATCGTCCTCCAGCCTCGGCAGCGCCGCGGTCAGCGCCGCGTTCAGGCAGCCGGCATAGACGTTGCCGAGCGTGTAGGTCGGGAAATAGCCGAAGAGCCCGACGGACCAGTGCACGTCCTGCAGCACGCCGTTCGAGGCCCGGTCCACGGGATAGCCGAAATCGGCCTCGAAACGGGCGTTCCAGGCCTCTTCCAGGTCGTTGACCGCGAGATCGCCGGCGATCATGCGCCGTTCGAGATCGAAGCGCAGAAGGACGTGGAGGTTGTATTGAACCTCGTCGGCCTCGGTTCGGATGAACCCGCCATGCACCCGGTTCACGGCGGCGTAGAAGGACTCTTCGTCCGGGATGCCGAAATCGCCGAAGCGGTCGCGCATCCGCCCGTAAAGCCAGCCGGTGAAGGCCCGCGAGCGGCCGAGCTGGTTCTCGCAGATCCGGCTCTGGCTTTCATGAACCCCCATGGAGACGCCCTGCCCGACCGGCGTCATCGCGTAGCCCGGCGCGATCCCCTGTTCGTAAAGCGCGTGACCGACCTCGTGGATGGTCGAGTAGAAGCAGTTGAAGGGATCGGTCTCGGAGACGCGTGTGGTGATGCGCACGTCGCTGCCGCCGCCCGACGTGAACGGGTGCACCGACGTGTCGAGCCGTCCGCGCGACCAGTCGTAGCCGAAGGCGTCGGCCAGTTCGCGGGCCATGGCCATCTGGATCTCGGCCGGGAACGCCCCCCGGGGCGCGGGCGGGCTCCGCTCGGCACCCGCGATCCGGGCGCGCAGCGCCACCAGGCGCGCCCGCAGACGGTCGAAAAGCGCCTCGAGCTCGTCATGCCGCGCGCCCGGCTCGTAGTCGTCGAGAAGGGCGTCATAGGCGTCCCCGCCATCGGCCAGCGCCGCAGCCTCTTCCTTTTTCAGGCGCAGGACCTCCGTCAGGGTGGGTGCGAAGGCGGCGAAATCATCCGCCGCCCGCGCGTCGGCCCAGACGCCCTGCGCCGTGCTGGTGACACGGGCCAGTTCGGCGGCGAGCCGGGCCGGCACCCGCGTCGCGCGGGCATAATCGTGCCGGATATGGCGCATCTGCGCGCGCCCGACGGTGTCGAGCGCGGCGTCGTCGACCGCGGCAAGCCAGTCCCCGATCCGCGGATCGGTGCGCCTTTCGTGCAGGAGATGCGCCAGCGTCCCCTGCCAGGCCGCGCGTTGCCCCGCCGCGCCGCGGGGCATCATCGTCTCCTGGTCCCAGCCGAGCAGGCCGGAAATCCCCGCCAGCGCCTCGGTCTCGCGCTGGAAGGCCATCAGATCGTCGAAGGCGCTCATGCGCTGCCCCGCACGCTCTGGGCGGTGGGATACATGGTCTGGAAGCGTGCGCGCAGCACCAGCACGATCACGGCCACGGCGCCCAGCTGATGAATGATCGCGATCTGCCAGGGGGCGGCGTAGAGCACGGTGACGATGCCCAGCACCATCTGCCCGAAGATCGCGACGGCCATCCAGTCGAAGGCCCGGCGGGTGCGGACAAGGGGGCTGCCGCGCGCCTTCCACCACGCGAAGAGCGCGAAGACGAACAACAGATAGCCCGCCATGCGATGCATGAATTGAACGAGACCCGGGTTCTCGAAGAAGGCTCGCCAGGTGGCGCCATTGTCGGCCCCGGGCACGTAGAAGGCATCGGCCGGGAAGAAAGCGCCGTTCATCAGTGGCCAGGTCGGGAAGCCGCGCCCCGCATCGATGCCCGCCACCAGCGCGCCCAGAAGGATCTGAAGGAACGAAAAATGCAGAACGCCGGTGGCGAGGCCCTTCAGCTTCGGTTCGGCGCCGCGCCGGGCCTGGATCAGCTCACGCTCCTCGCGGCCGAGCGTCAAGACGTACCACGAAATGAGCGCCAGGATGACGAAGGCGATGCCGAGATGGGTGGCGAGCCGATAGGAGGCGACATCCACCATCGTCCCGGTCAGACCCGAGGACACCATCCACCAGCCGATCGCGCCCTGCAGCCCCCCGAGCGCCCCCAGCCCAAGCAACCGGCCGGTCCAGCCGGGCGGGATCTGCCGGCGGACAAGGAACCACAGAAAGCCCGCGGCCCAGACCAGCCCGATCACCCGGCCAAGCTGGCGGTGGCCCCATTCCCACCAGTAGATGACCTTGAACTCGGCAAGGCTCATGCCCTTGTTCTGCAACTGGTATTCCGGGATTGCGCGATACTTGTCGAACTCGGACTCCCAGTCGGCCGCGCTCATCGGCGGCAGCGCCCCGGTCACCGGCTTCCATTCCGTGATCGACAACCCGCTGTCGGTGAGCCGCGTCAGCCCGCCCACGGCGATCATGACGACCACGAGCGCGAACAACACCATCAGCCAGGCGCGGATCGCCCCGCGCGCCCCGCGCCGCGCCCGGTCGATCAGCCCGGTCTGCGGCGCCGCCTCTGCGCGGGCCTCGCTGCCCACTTCCTCGAAAATACTCCGTTTCCCGCTCATGCTTCTCTCCTCCGGCGCAGGCGAACGATAGGCCGCGCCCCTGCCCCCTTCAAGGCGCGTCGGACCCGCCATCCCTGCGGCGGGTGATCGCGCGCATGATGCCGTGCAGCGTCTGCACGTCGGCTGTCGTCAGATCCAGCCGGGCGAACATGTTGCGCAGGTTGCGGCGCATGCCCTCGGCCTTGGACTCGGGCCAGAAGAACCCGACCGCGTCCAGCGCGGCCTCGTAACGGTCGCCGAGCTTTTCTATCTCGACGCCGCTGGCGAAACGGGTCCTGGCCATCTCGACGACCTCGGGCACGGCCTCTTCGGTCTGGCGGCGCCATTCATAGGCCGTCAGCAGCACGCATTGCGCGAGGTTCAGCGAGGGAAAGGCCGGGTTCACCGGCACCGAGATGATCGCGTTGGCCCGCGCCACGTCGTCATTGGTCAGCCCGGCGCGTTCCGGGCCGAAGAGCACGCCCACCTGCTGGCCCTCGGCGATCAGGGCCCGCGCATGCTGCATCGCGCGCTCGGGCGTCATGACCGGCTTGGTCATCTCGCGGCCACGCGCGGTGGTGGCGAAGACGTAGTTGAGATCACCGAGCGCATCGGCGGTGCCATCGTAGAGCCCCGCGCCGTCCAGCAGCCGCCCGGCGCCGCTGGCCATCGCCACGGCCTTGGGGTTCGGCCAGCCGTCGCGGGGCGCGACCACGCGCATCCGCTCCAGCCCGAAATTCCACATCGCCCGCGCCGCCGCGCCGATATTCTCGCCCATCTGGGGCNCGACCAGCACGAAGGCCGGCTGCGGCCCGGCCCAGGCCCCGCTCTGGCCCGCTTCGCTCGTCATGATCCTGTCTCCCGGAAAACCCGCGGGCGTGATACGCTGCGCGCAGTATCGGTGCAAGGANATGGGTATGGCATACGACGCGGGGCTGGCGCAGCTGATGCGCGACGACCTGGACGGGCGCGACGGGATCACGGAACGGCGGATGTTCGGCGGGATGTGCTTCATTCTGGATGGCAACATGCTCTGCGGCGTTCACCAGGGCGGCGCGATGTATCGCGTCGGCAAGCAGAACGAGGCGGCCGCGCTGGCGATCCCGGGCGCCGGGCCGATGCAATTCACCGGTCGGCGCATGGGCGGGTTCGTCGACATCGAGAGCGACGCGATGGCCGACGACGCGCGCCGGATGCAATGGCTGGCGCTGGCGGAGAATTTCGTCTCGGGCCTGCCGGCGAAGTAGCCAAGCGCGCTCTGGCGCGTTAAGAGGGCCGAAAGACCGGACGAGGCCCCATGTCAGACGCAGAACAGCCGCAGATCTATCTTATCTCGCCGCCCGCCTTCGACCTTGGCAGCTATCCGGCCACGCTGGCCCGCATCCTCGACGCCGAACCGGTGGCCTGCCTGCGCCTCGCGCTGGCGGCCCCGGAAGAAGACGACCTCGCGCGTGCGGCCGACGCGCTCCGCCCGCTCTGCCACGACCGCGACATACCACTCGTCATCGACACCCATTACCGGCTGGTCGAGCGGCTCGGGCTGGACGGGGTGCACCTGCCCGACGGCGCGCGCAACGTGCGCGGCGTGCGCAAGGAGCTGGGCAGCGACGCGATCCTCGGGGCCTATTGCGGCGCGTCGCGCCATGCCGGGCTGAACGCGGGCGAGGCCGGGGCGGACTACATCGCCTTCGGCCCCGTGACGGATACGCCGCTCGGCGACGGAACCGTGGCCGGGGCAGAGCTTTTCGCCTGGTGGTCCGAGATGATCGAGCTGCCGGTCGTGGCCGAGGGTGCGCTGACCGGCGACGCGGTCGCGCAGCTGGCGCCGGTGGTCGATTTCTTCGGCGTCGGCCACGAGATCTGGGCCGAGGACGATCCGCTCGCCGCGCTGCGGGCACTGCTGGCGCCGCTGCGCTGACGGATCAGAGATCGAGCCCCTCGCGCACGCGGGCCTCGCAATACAGCGTCAGCGCCTTGCGGTGCGGAAACTCCGACACCTTGACCGGTTCGTGAAACACCACCTCGACCGCGCCCTGCCTCGGCGCGGCCAGAACCGTCAGCAGGTGACGGCCGAAATCCATGTCGCCCCACCAGCCATAGAACCGCGGATCCGTTCCCGGCGGCGGGTGGTAGACCACGGTGACCGGCTGGACATGCATGAAGTCCACGATCTCGGGCGCGAAGAAGGCGGCGAAAAGCGTCGACTTGAAGGGCAGCACGCGCACGCCGTCGGTGCTCGTGCCCTCGGGGAAGAACAGCAGCTTGTCGCCGCGCCGCAGCCGGGCCTCGAATTCTTCCTTCTGGCGCCGGGCGTGGTTTCGGTTGCGCTCGATGAAGACGGTGCCGGTGGCGCGCGCAAGCCAGCCGATACCGGGCCAGCCCCGCACCTCGGCCTTGGAGACGAAAAAGATCCGCTGCGGCGCGTTCAGCGTGAAGATGTCGAGCCAGGACGCATGGTTGGCCACCACCGCCCCCCGGTGGCGCATCGGCGCGCCTCGCACGGAAAACCCGATCCCCAGGATCACGAAGGCCGCCTTGCACACGAGCTGGGTGATATGGGGCGTGACGGGCCGCCCCCAGGGCCACTCGACCAGGCGCACCGCCAACAGGAGCAACAGGCCGCCATAGGTCACGGCGCCAAGCGTCACGCCGCGGGCCAGCACGCGCAGCCAGCCCGCCGGGCCGATCGGCGGCGTCTCGGGGATGTCGTCGGAATGCCAGGTGGCGCTCATGGCCTCAGCCCTCGCGGCCCCGGACGTAGAAGCTCCGGTGGCGTTCGGACATGCGCGTCGTATCCATCAGCAAGCAGACATCGGTGGTGTTGAAGGCATGATCCACGAAGGCCCCGTCGCCCACGAAGCCGCCGAGCCGGAGATAGGCCTTGATCAGCGCCGGGGTCGCCACCATCGCCGCGCGCCGGTCGACGGCCTCGCGCGGGAGCCGGTCCATCGGCGTGTAATGCGGCGCGATCGCGCGGACCCGCAGGTCCGGCGGCGCGAGATGGTTGTAATGAAGATAGGACAGCGGCTGGCTCAGCGCCTCGGGATCCGTGCCGTGAAAGCTTGCTACGCCGAAGAGGATCTCGATGCCGTTGTCGAGCACGTATTCGGCCAGCGCGTTCCACATGTGGAACATCGCCGTGCCGCCGCGATGATCGGGATGCACGCAGGACCGGCCAAGCTCGAGCAGCTTGCGCCCGGAGGCCAGCAAGGGGGACAGGTCGTATTCCGTCGCCGTGTAAAAGCCTCCCGCCCGGTCCGCATCCGCCCCCTTGAGCAGCCGGTAGACGCCCACCACGTCGTCGAGCGCATCGGCGTCCCGGCGCGTGTCGATGAGCAGCAGGTGATCGTAATAGGCGTCGTAGCGATCCGTTTCGAGCCGGTTCTCGTGATCGACGCCCGCGCCGTCACCGCCCAGTTCGGCCACGAACACGTCGTAGCGCAGGCGCTGCGCGGCGCGCAAATCGCGCGCGTCGCGCGCGAGACGCAGCTCGTAATGACTGTCGTCAGGTTTCATCGGTCACGGTCTGCCTGCCCCGCAGGAACGTTCCGGGTTGATAGGCACAGAGCGGTCCGATTGCAACATCGCCGCGCCGGGGCACCAGGCTGTTGCGCACTCGTTTAGGTTGTGCTAGAGATCTTTGTATCGCCCTAAAGGAAATTAAGGTTCCCCGGCCAGTATGAGTTCGACGCGATTTCCGTCTATGACGACCTTTCCTTCGTTCTGGAAATTCACCGTGATGCGGCCGTTGATGACGGATTGCACCTGTCCGATTCCCCAATCCGGGGCGTCCGGGTGGCGCACCAGCATGCCGGGTTCCAGGAATTCGTTCATGCCCAGCGACATGGGGCGGTTTCCCCTCGGGCCGGCGACGTGACGGGGCGCGACCACGATCTCGCCAGCCTGCTCGGGTCGCGCGTCTGCCACGACCTGATAAGCCCCCTTGGCGCGATCAGCAACGGTCTCGAGCTGCTGCAAATGGAAAGCCCGGACGACAGCCCGGAACTTGCCCTCATCGCCGACAGCATCGCCAACGCCAACGCGCGGATCCGGTTCTTTCGCATCGCCTTCGGGCTGGCCCCCGACGACGCGATGCTCTCGCGTGCCGAGATCGCCGGNATCATCGACGACAGCTACCGCGGCACGCGGGTCTCCGTCGTCTGGGAACCGGACGGGGACCTGCCCCGCCCCGAGGTCAAGATCGCGTTCCTGTGCCAGCTCTGCCTGTTGCGGGCGCTTCCCCGCGGCGGCGAGATCACGGTCAGCCGCGGCGATGCGTCCTCCTGGCGGCTGCGCGCCACCGGCGCGGTGCTGGCGCCCGACCCGGACAGCTGGGCGGCGCTGTCCCGGCCCGGCGGGCTTTGGGGCGGCAGCCCGGCGGACGTGCAGTTCGGTCTCTTGCGCGCGCTCATGGACAGCGACGGGCTGGCCCTGGCGGCGCAGATCACCGCGACGGAAATCGTGATGGAATTCTGACGTCAGTCGAGCGGTTTCAGACCCGCGGCATACCTGCGGGCGTTTTCCTGGTAGTGCCGGGCCGACTCGCGCAGGCCCTCGATCGCCGCGGCATCCAGCTGGCGGACCACCTTGCCCGGCGCACCGACGACCAGCGAGCCGTCGGGAATTTCCTTGCCCTCGGTGACCAGCGCGCCCGCGCCGATCAGGCAGTTCCGGCCGATCTTCGCGCCGTTCAGCACCGTGGCGCCCATGCCGATCAGGGTCTCGTCCCCGATCGTGCAGCCGTGCAGCATCGCCTTGTGGCCGATGGTGCAATCCCGCCCGATGGTCAGCGGAAAGCCCATGTCGGTGTGACAGACCGTGTTTTCCTGGATGTTCGACCCGGCCCCCACGGTGATCGGCTCGTTGTCACCGCGCAGCGTGGCCGCGAACCAGATCGAGGCGCCGGTCTCGAGAATGACATTGCCGATCAGGTTGGCGTCGGGCGCGATCCAGACATCCCCGTCCTCGGGCAGGGTCGGCGCGATTCCGTCCAATGCGTAGAGTGTCATTTTCCCTCCTCGAACTCGCTCTGGAGCTTGCGGACATGCTCCGTCAGGCCGGGCTGCTGGCTGCGGCGCAGCCGCTCGGCCGTGACGATGGTCTTCAGCTTCTCCTCGGTGGTGTCGAGATCGTCGTTGACCAGCACGTAATGATAGCTGGCCCAGTGGCTGATCTCGTCCCAGCTGCGCTGCATCCGCTTGGCGATGATCTCCTCGCTGTCCTGCCCGCGTTCGATCAGGCGGCGGCGCAACTCGCGGATCGAGGGCGGCAGCAGGAAGATCGACAGCACGTGCTCCTGCAGCGTCGAGTTCGAGATCTGCTGCGCACCCTGCCAGTCGATGTCGAAGAGCACGTCCGAGCCGTTGTCGATCGCATCCTGCACCGGCGCGCGCGGCGAGCCGTAGAAATTGCCGAAGACATGCGCGTGTTCGAGCATGTCGCCCTCGGCCACCATGCGCTTGAACTGGGTCTCGGCGGTAAAGACGTAATCGGTGCCGTCGACCTCGCCGGGCCGGGGCGCGCGGGTCGTCGCCGAGACCGAGAACCGGATGGCCGGGTCCCAGGCCATCAGCCGCCGGGCAAGGGTCGATTTCCCGGCGCCGGAGGGCGACGAGAGAATGATGAGAAGCCCGCGGCGCTGGGTCATGTTCCGGATCACTCCACGTTCTGGACCTGTTCGCGCATCTGATCGATCACGGCCTTGAGGTCAAGGCCGACGGCGGTCAGCGCGCTGTGCCCCGATTTCGAGCAGAGCGTATTGGCCTCTCTGTTGAACTCCTGCATCAGGAAATCGAGCTTGCGCCCGACCGCCCCCTCGGCTGCAAGCAGCTTCTCGGCGGCGGTCACATGGGCGTCGAGCCGGTCGAGCTCTTCCGAGACGTCCGCCTTGACGGCCAGAACCGCC
>PR_CR_10_Liq_1_inCRDRAFT_1000317_pt1 | contig 30422 bp, 33 predicted proteins | sample PRCRCaboRojoPR_3_FD_10241 | JGI IMG/M metagenome (IMG submission 10241)
CTTAGAACAACTAAGCTCCCCGCTGTTCGGCTCTGCGCGCCTTGCTGGGCACGCCCGGAGACGCCCTCGCGACGGCCGGCAGATTTTTCACAACCTCTGAGACCGCTGAGCCTGCGCCCGCGACCCCTGTAGGCCGGTCTTTGGGGGCAGACACCCGGATGCCCGCCTCATCGGTCTGACGCGCCCGGGCGTTGCCGCTCCAGCAAAGGCGACGCCGCCCCCACCCAAGCCCCTTGCGCATTCGCATTGGCGCGTGCGTGCGGGCGACGCATCATCCTAGAAAGAGCAGTCAACCACGAAGTACACGAATAGCACGAAGAAGAACACGAAGGAAGACAGAGAATTAGCGACAAAAACCTCGCCTGGGTGTTCTTCACCATGTGGGTGAATGCGCAAATTTGCGTATACGCTTGGACTCCTTCGTGTTCTTCGTGCTCTTCGTGGTTCAAATCCCGGATCTAGGTTGAACCAGGTTCGCCCTACCATGTCCTGGTTGTTTCGGACCCGGCGCTCGAGCGCGCAGCGACCCGCGGCGGACGCGGGTCCTCGGCGAATCAGCAGGTCACGGGGCTCACAAACCCCGGCGGCTTCAGCGCCAGCACGGAGCAGTCCACCTGGTGCAGCACGGCCTCTGCGGTGTTGCCGATGAAAAGTCCCGGCACGCCGGTGCGCCCGAGGGTGCCGAGAATCACCAGGTCGGCCCCGAGGCGCCCGGCGAGCGCCGGCAGCTCGGTGCGTGCGGCGCCCTTCGCAGATGCCGGATGGGCACCAGCAGCGACTCACCGCGCGCCGCGGTGATGGTCTCAAGCTCGGTCAGCAGGGACGCCAGCGCCCGCGCACGGCGCTGGCGCTCGGCGGCGATGTAGGCGTCGATGTTGTCGCCCGGCGCCCAGAGCGATGTGCCGCGCATCACGCCCTCGCCCAGCGCAGACCAGACATAGGCGACATGCAGCTCCGCGCTGTCTGCCTGCGCCAGCGCGGCGGCGAGCTCCAGCAGCAGCAGGTTCAGCGCGTGGCGGGTGCGGAGCTCATCGTGCGGATAGAACTGCTCGGCGTCCACGGCCACCAGGATGCGACGATACGGGCCATCGCCGCCCGGCTTGCAGAGCCAGACCGGGCAGGGGCACTTGCGCAGCAGGTGCATGTCGTCGCTGCCGAAGAAGCGCCCCACCAAGCCGATGATTTCGGCACACCTGATGACCAGATCCCGGTCGTTCCTGAGCATATCGCGGATGATTTGCAGCAAGGGCGTGCCGACGGCGACCTCGATGTCCACCTCGTCGCCGGCGCCGACGGCGTCCACCAGCGCGCGCAGGCCGCATCCGGCTCGGTGCCGTGCATGTAGAGGACGCTGCTGAAGCACGGCATCCGGCAGTTCTCCCCGGAGCCCGATACGGCAGATGCGTCGCACCCGGGTGCCGTCGTGCTAGCCCGGCTGCACGAGCAGCGCCACGGCGGCCCCCGCCGCGAGCAGGAGCAGCGTCACCGTGGACCAGCGGCGCAGCCAGCCCTCGGCATGGTCGGCGGCGCGCTGCTGCCCCAGGTGCCGGTGCAGCCGATCTTCGGTTGCCTTCAAGCCGTCACGCCAGTCTCCCACGATGGCCCCGAGCCGATTCCACGCGGCGACGAGCCAGGCGACCGCGCGCTCGAGCGGCACCAGCAGGTCACCGGCCGGCAGGCGCGGCACAGGTGCCAGGGCACGCAGCCCCAACAGCCCGACCGCAAAGCCCCCGAGCAGGGCCGACAGCGTCGGCACGACGCCGTCTGCGGACCAGGGCCCCGCCGCCGATGGCATCTGCACGGAGGACAGGGTCGCGAGCACGGCCATGCCCAGCCCACCGGCGACGAGCACGGCGGCGGCGGGCAGCGCGGGTGCCGACACCGACGGCTGCGCCGGCTCCGCCGGCAGACTTGCCGCGGCACCGAGCAGGATGCCGACGCAGGCGAGCAAGCCCATGAGCGGCCACAGCGCCGCATCATCGCCTGCCGCCAGCGGCAGCGCGGCGCCGAGGGCAGCCAGCAGGGCGAGCAGTGCCGCGAGCAGCGCCAGCGCCCAGGCTGCCAGGCGCCCCTGCGCGACCGCGAGACCGGGCGCGAGACCGGCCGCGAGCAGCAGCGCAGCCACACCGAGCCCGGCGAGGGCCATGGCCGGCGACAGCACGGCGCTGATGCCGGCCACCGTCGATGGACCGAGCGCGATACCGAGCAGCCCGAGCCACAGGCCGGTGAGCGCCGACAGCGCATAGGCCACCACCGCCCGTCGGCCGGCCTGAAGCAGCCCCGCCACCAGGGCCCAGAGGCCGCCGGCGAGGGCAAGCCAGGGCAGCAGCGCCGCCGCCGGCCAAGGCCCCTCCCCCGGCGGCACCTCCCCCAGCGGCAGCAGGCGCAGCAGCGGCAGCAGCCCGGCGGCGAGGGTGAAGGCCACCGTCGGCCCGAGCTGATGTGCGGGCGCGGCTGCCAGCGCCGGCGCCAGCCAGTAGTGCAGGCCCATGAGCCCCGCCTTGGTGCCGAAGCCGATGAGCAGCAGCGCCAGCACGACATCGCGGTACTTGGCCCCGGCGAGCGCCATGCGCAGGGTGTCGAAGTCCAGGCCGGCGCCGCCCTTCGCGAGCAGCAGCAGCGCCTCCAGGATGAGCAGGTCCGCGATGACCACGGACGCCAGCAGCACACGGGCCCCACGACCGGCGCCGAGCAGCCCGTAGAGCGGGTAGGCCGCCAGCACCCCAGCGGCCAGGGCCGTGGGCAGATCGCCGGTCACCGGCAGCCACAGGGCCCCCGCCAGCGCCATGAGCCAGGCCGCGACGCGACGCGGCCGGTCGAGCCAGTGCTGCGACAGCCGGCCGCCGGCGAGCCAGAGCAGGGCCACCGCCGCCAGCAGCCAGCGGCCGGTGGCATCCAGCTGCACGGACCCGCCCAGCATCAGCCCGGGCAGCGGCAGCGTGGACTGCGGTGCCGCGACGGCGAGCAGCAGCGCCGGCAGGGCCGCCCAGGGCGCCAGCCGCACGACGGCACCGCGCAGCGGCGGCAGCAGCAGCAACGCGAGCAGTGTCAGCGGCCAGGCCGGCGCGAGCACCGGCAGCCAGGGCATGGGGCCGAGCCAGGCCGCGTCCGCGCCCAGCCCGCTCATCGCCCGCGCCCGCTCATGGCCGCCCCCTGCTCATGGACCAGCCGGATCATGGATAGTGGAACTCCCGCTCCGCGATCAGCAGGGACCATTCCAGCGCCGAGAAGGGCATGGAGGCCAGCAGACCGACGAGCAGCGACAGCGCCGCCGTCACCAGCGGCGGCAACAGCAGCAGCAGGCCGGTCTCCAGGCGCAGCGACCGTGCACCGGCGGCGGCCGTGCCCGACTCGTCACCGGCCGCGGCTGCGACCGGGCGCTCCGCCCAGGCGCCCGCGGGCTCGCCGAACCATGCCCGGTGCAGGATGGGCAGGAAATAGGCCGCGTTCAGCAGGCTGCTCGCGGTGAGCACGTACAGCGGCCAGTGCACCCCGGCCTCCAAGGCCCCCAGGCCCAGGTACCATTTGCTGATGAAGCCCGCGATGGGCGGCACGCCGATCATGCCGAGCGCCGCGATGGTGAAGGCCGCCATGGTGGCGGGCATGCGCCGCCCGACGCCGTTCATCTCGCTGACCTTGTGGATGCCCAGGGTCTCCGCCAGGTTGCCGGCGCAGAAGAACAGGGTGATCTTCATGATGCCCTGGTGCACCAGGTGCACGATGCCGCCGACGCTCGCGAGCGGGCCGACGATGGCCACGCCGAGCACGATGTAGGACACCTGGCTGACCGTGGAGAAGGCGAGGCGGCGCTTCAGGTCGTCCTGGAACAGCGCACGCACGGAGCCGTAGATGATGGTCACGGCGGCGATGAGGGCGAGCGGGCCGGTGAGCCCGAGCTCCGCGGCCTGCTCCACGCCGAAGACGTCGTAGACGATGAGCACCACGCCGAAGGCCCCGGCCTTGACCACGGCCACCGCATGCAGGAGGGCGCTCACCGGTGCCGGCGCCACCATGGCCCGCGGCAGCCAGCCGTGCAGCGGCACCAGCGCCGCCTTGACCCCGACGCCGCCGATCAGCAGCGCAAAGATCGCCGTCAGTGCCCCCGGATGGCTGTCCGCGATGTCGCTGACGAAGCCCCGCGGCGCGAAGGTGAGGGTGCCGGCCAGGGTGTAGAGCCAGACGGTGCCCGCCAGCAGCAGCGCCCCGGCGAGCATGGTGTGGGTGAGATAGACAATGCCGGCCTGGCGTGCCGCCTCGGTGCCCCGGTGCACCACCAGCGGATAGGTGGTGAGCGTGAGCATCTCGAAGAACAAGAGGAAGGTCAGCAGGTTGCCCGCCATGGCCACGCCCACGGTGGCGGTGACGCAGAGGCTGAAGAAGCCGAAGAAGCGCGAGCGGTGCGGCGACTGCTCCAGATAGCCCACCGCATACAGGGTGGTGAGCAGCCAGAGCCCCGCGGACAGCACCAGGAACAGCAGCGACAGCGCCCCCACCCGCAGCGTCAGCTCCAGGTCGTCCAACAGCGGCAAGCGCAGCTCGTAGCGCTGGCCGTGGTAGACGCCCCAGACCATCCAGGCGACAAACCCCAGCTTCAGGAAGGCCCCACCCAGGTTCAGGGCTGTGCGGGTGCGCACCCGCGCCTCGCCCAGGAAGAAGATCACCAGCCCCGGCAGCAGCGAGCTTGCGAGCACCAGCAGGGGCAGCAGGGCATCGGCGGGCAGCCGGGGGTCGAACAGGGGGCTCATACAGCGCCCCCGGCGGTGAGCGCCACGGCGGCCGACACCGGGGGCGCCACCGCGGCGTCGGTGCCCACCTGCAGCAGCGGCGAGATGAGCGGCAACGTCAGCCCCAGGACAATGGCCGCCAGCGCCAGCAGCAGCGCGCTCCACTCCATGCCCGGCGGCACCGAGCGCAGGCGGCGCTCACGCTCGGCCGGCGTGAAGGCGTGGCCGACGACCTTGAACACATAGGCCGCCGCCAGCACGCCGCCCAGCAGGATCACCGCCGCGAGCACGAAGCGCCCCTGCTGGAAGGCCGCCTCCAGCAGCAGCCACTTGCCGATGAAGCCGCCGCTCGGCGGCAGCCCCATGATGCTGACCCCCGCCAGCGCAAAGGCCGTGAGTGTGAGCGGCAGCCGGTGCACGGCGCTGTCCAGCTCGGCGATGCGGTCGTGCCCGCCGAAGCGCAGCAGGCTCCCGGCGGAGAGGAACATCGCCGCCTTGGCGAGGCCATGCGCGAGCGCCAGGTAGAGCGCGCCGGTCCAGGCCGCGGCACCGCCCGCCACCGCCAGCGGAAAGGCCATGAACAGGTAGCCGATCTGCGCCACTGTGGAATAGGCGATGAGCAGCTTGAGCCGCGCCTGGCGCAGCGCCAGCACCGAGCCCCAGATCACCGCGGCCGCACCCAGCACGCCCAGCAGCTCCGCAAGCCAGCGCCCGCTGCCGTCCCCGTCGCCGCCACCGAGCACATCCAGCCACAGCCGCAGCACCAGATAGAACGACGCCTTCACCACCAGCGCCGAGAGCACCGCGCTCACCGGCGCCGGCGCGCTGCCGTGCGCCGGCGGCAGCCAGACATGGAAGGGAAAGAGCGCAGTCTTGAGCAGCAGGCCGGCGATCATCGCCGCCACCGCCACCTTGAGCGCCGGGCGCGGGGCATCCGGGACACAGGCAGCCACCAGGGCAATGTCCACCGTGCCGCAGCCGTGGTAGACCAGCGCCACGCCGAGCAGGTACGCCAGGGACCCGAGCACGCTCACCAGCAGGTAGCGGATGGCACCCGTGAGCGCTGCGGCCCCGCCGCCCAGCGCCGTCAGGCTCACGGCCGCAAAGCCCAGCAGCTCCAGCGTCACATAGAGGTTGAACAGGTCGGCGGACAGGAAGAGCGCGTTCAGCGCCGCCCAGAGCACGAGCCAGATCGGCCAGAAGTAGGTGCGCTCATACGCCGTATGACGAAAATAGGCCGCGGCGTACAGGCTGACCATGGCACCCACCACCGCCGTCATCGCCATCAGCGCGGCGCTCAGGCCATCGGACCGCCAGCGGATGCCCAGCGGTGCCTGCCAGCCGCCCAGCTGCACCTCCATCCCGCCGCCCGCCAGGACGCCGAGCATCAGCGCGAGGGTCGCAGCCGCAGTGAGCAGGGCGGAGATGAGGCCCAGGGTTGCGGCCAGCCGCGGCAGCAGGAAGCAGACCAGCGCAGCCGCCAGCGGCAGGAAGACCGCGGCCAGCAGCAAGTCGGGGCCGAGCCCGCCCGGCCCGAGGAGCTGAAGCGGCATCACTCAGTGACCACCCTCGTCGCCCAGGGTGGTGCGCCCGGTGAGCGCGCGCAGCCGCACGATGAGCGCCAGCGCCAGGCCGGTGGCGGCGACGGCGACGACGATGCCCGTCAGCACCATGGCCTGGGGCACCGGGTCCGCCGCCGGCGGCGTGCCCTCGCCGGGGGCGCGCCGGGCGAGCCCAATGAACACGAGAAAGACGCCGCTGCTCATGATGTTGAGCGCCAGCACCTTGCGCAGCAGATGGGCGTGGACGATAAGCGCATAGAGCCCCATGACCACCAGCGCCATGCCCACCAGCCCCCAGAACACCGGCTGCGTCACGGCCGCCCCCCGGTGAAGAGCGCCGCCAGGATGACGCCGATGGAGAGCATGGCCGCAAGCTCGATGGTCAGGATCAGCGTCTTCGCCTGCGCCGGCGGCCAGTCCAGCGGCGCACCGCCGGGCAGCAGGGCGGCGACGGTGCCGAGCAGCGTGAACACGGCCACCCCCAGCACCGCCAGCACGCGCAGCGACGGCCGTTGCGCCCAGGGCGGCAGGGTGCGCCCGCTCAGGCACAGCAGGATGCCGACGCCGCCCAGCAGGGAGCCCGCCTGAAAGGCCCCGCCCGGTGCATGGGCGCCGACCCAGAGCAGATAGCCCGCCACCAGCACCATCAGCGGCGCCAGCAGACCAGGCAGCTGGCGCAGCAGCGGCCCGGGCGCGTTACCGGCGCAGCCCCGCGCGCGGCCGACGGACCAGGTGCCCATGAGCGCGAGCACCAGCACCACCAGCTCCAGCAGCGTGTCGTAGCCGCGGAAATTCAGGAGCACCGCCGTCACCGGGTGCGAGACGCCGCTCTCGTCGAGGCGCTCGGCAACGGCCGCCGCCAGCCCCGGCGCCGGCTGCGCCAGGGACAGCACCGCCGCCGCCAGGCCGCCGAAGAGCCCCAGCAGCGCCAGCGCCAGCAGCACCCGTGCCAAGGGGGGCAGGGCCTCAGGGGCGCGCGACGTGCCGGACGCCGCTGCGCCGTCGGACGCCGGCTGGCGCCCGCTGCCCGGCCTGTGCTGCGGCTCAGTCATGGTCGTACACCTCGCCGTCGCGGGCGTCCTGCCGGCCGCGGCCGATGGGCGGCTCCAGGCGCACCAGCGCCGCCAGCAGGAGCGCACCGGTGACGCCGGCGCCGATGGCCATCTCGGCGAGCGCCACATCCACCGCATAGAGCCGCGCCCAGACCAGGGCCAGCACCAGGCCGAAGGCGATGAAGAGCACCACGGCCCGGAACAGCTCGGGACTGGCCAGCGCCCGCCAGGCGAGCCACAGCAGCAGCAGCGCCAGCAGGCCGTCCAGCGCCCAATCGAGCAGGCTCAGCCCTGCCATGGCGTGATCCGTCGCGCCCGCGCCCAGCTCGCCACCAGCTGACTCGCGGCGCCGGACGCCGTGAGCACCAGGAGCCAGATCACCAGCAGCTTGCCCGCGTCCGCCGCGGACTCCGCGCGCAGCATGAGCCCGAGCACGACCAGCCCGAAGCCCAGGTTGTCCGCCTTGGTCAGCGCGTGCAGCCGGGTGTAGACGTCCGGGAAACGCAGCAGCCCGACGGTGCCGGCGAAGAAGAACCCTGCCCCCACCAGCAGCAGTGCAATGGAGAGGCTGTCAATCATCACGGCGGTCCCGATCCGGTGTCGCTGTCTTTACGCTCGCGGTGAAGGCGATGACGGCGATCACCGCCAGCAGCGCCAGCACCAGGGCCACGTCCCGCAGGGCGGGCAGGCCGAGCGCCTCCGCCAGCAGCAGCAAAATTGCGGCCGAGGTGGTGCCGAAGAGCTGCGCCGCCAGCATGCGGTCCGCCGCCGTAGGCCCATGGCGCACCCGCCACAGGCCGGCGGCGAGGTTCAGCAGCAGAAATACGGCGAGCGCCAGATACAGCGCGCTCATGCGTCCTGCTCCAGTTCCTGCTGCCAGAGGCCTTGCGCGGATAGGGGTGTGGGTGTGGGCTGAAGCGCCACGGCGTAGATCCAGGCCACCTGCGCCTCCAGCAGTTGCAGCTCGTCTAGGTAATCCCGCGTCGCATCGAGCACGTGCACCCGCAGCCGCGCACCGCTCACCATCGCCAGCGTGCCCGGCATCAGGCTCACCAGGCTTGCCAGCATGACCGGTGCGGGACCGGGCGGCAACCGCAGCCGGTAGTCGAAGACCGCGGGCTTGAGCGGCATCCGCGGCTTGAGCGCCCGCAGCGCCACATCGACACCGCCGTACAGCGACTGCCAGAGGAAGAACGGCAGCAGCAGCAGCCCCCGCAGCACCGTCGGCAGCAGCGCCCGCGGCGCTGCAGCAGCGGCGGGCGCCTGCTGCGGGTCGGCGATGACCCGCGGCATCAGCGCCGCCGCAGCGGCGAAGCCCGCGCCCAGCACCAGGCCATCCGCGCGGCCGTCCGTCAGCAGCCACCAGATGCCCCAGAACAGCGCGAAGCGCCCGAGCAGCCCGACCAGCTGGGACATCATGCCGGCGGCCGGACCGCCCCGCTGTGGGTGTCCGCGGTGGAATCGCTCATCATCGAAGCTCCTGACCTGCGACCTGCCGGCCGGCGACCGCCGCCCGGTGTGGCCCATAGCTTGCGGAGCCTGGGGGCACGTGTCCACCCCCACTGTTGGGGACACGGGCATTTTGCGCTGCGGGCGGCCGACTCCCAGTCGGCCCCCCGCGCCAGCCACCTCATCCGCGGTCAATGAGATGGTCGAGTCACACAGGGTATTGGCACCGCCCGGGCAAAAAGACCTTCCCCCAAGTCCGAAACCTGCTATCGTGCGCCCTGAGGATACGCCGGCGCCGCCCGACCAGGGCCGCCCGGCACAAGGCATCTGCCAGTTTCGACGAGACCGTTCGGCCCATTGCGCGGCGCCCAACCCCAATAACGGGTCAGGCCGTCAGCACAAGCAAGCCCGCCTGCTCCCCCCGAGATCCGTAGCTCCCTGTCTCCTCGCGCCGCCGCCGGCACCCCGCCTCATGACCCGAGCGGGCGGCCGGCCGCGGTCCGCGCCTGCGTCGGCGCGCGCGCCCGGCCCACCAGCGGACCGGTCGCGGGCACGCGCCAACGCGGTTGCGGCAACGTCAACCCAAGCATCACTTTTCGCGAGACCACTCCATGAACATCTACGTTGGCAACCTTCCCTACAGCGTCACCGACAGCGATCTGCGTGAGACCTTCACCCAGTACGGCAGCGTCGACCAGGTCAACCTGATCACCGACAAGTTCAGCGGTGAATCCAAGGGCTTCGGCTTCGTCGAGATGGGCAACAACGCCGAGGCGGACGCCGCCATCAAGGCCCTGAACGGCACCGACTACAAGGGCCGCAACATCACCGTGAACCAGGCCAAGCCGAAGAGCGACCGCCCGCGCGGCGGTGGCGGCGGCCGCCGCTGGTGAGCCGCGGCGCCCCAGGCAGCGTTGAGCGTACAAACCTGGTGACGCCAGCCGGGGACTGATCCCGGCCAACGCACCGCCGCTGCCGACGCTGCCCGGCCCCAGAGCCCGGCCCCAGAGCCCGGCCCCAGAGCCCGGCCCCGGAGCCCGGCCCCCGAGCCCGACCCCGGAGCCCGACTTCCCGTCGGGCCCCGGGGCCGGGCTTTTTTTTATCGCCCGCGCAGCCGCAGCCGGCCATCGTCACCGGCCTCGATGCGCAGGGCCGCGCCGTCTTCCGGCTCCAGGCTGGTGCCGCGGAGCCCCTGCGGCGAGCGCAGGCGCAGTGTGGCGGGCGTGCAGGTGCTGTGGGTGCGGATGGTGCGGGGTGCGAGCTCGTATTGCGCGTCGCCGAGCCGGTAGGTCACCGGTCGCTCCGTGGCATTGCGGATGCTGAAGCTTTCGCGCCGGGATTCCGGGCGGCCGAAAAGCTGGACCGCATACCAGCGGCCGCTGGCGGCGCTCTGGGCGACGCCGACGCCGATCTCCGTGAGGCCCGCTTTCAGCATGTTGCGCCGGTGCCCGGGCGACTCCCGCCAGCCCTGCATGAAGCCGGCGGTGAGGGCATCGGTGGTGAAGCCGGCGCTGCTGTACTGAAACCCGATGTTCTCGGCGATGACGCAGTAGGCATAGCCGGCGCGCTCGGCGCGCTGGGCGGGGGTGGTGCCGCCGGCGCCGTGACCGTACTCGCCGGTGCGCGCCATGAAGGCCGCGAAGTCGGCGGCGGCACGCTTGAGGTGCGGGTCCACCGTCAGTGGCGCCAGATTCTGACCGCGCCGAAAGGCATTGGTGTGCGCGACGATGTTGGATTCGACCTCGGCCACACTGGCTTCGGGGGCGGCGACGACACGCAGCGATAGGGCCATGAGCAAGCTCAGCACCAGAACAGCCGCGAGGGCGGCGCATCGGCGCCGCTGCGTATTGACGAGCATCTCCACCTGCATGGTCGATCACGCCTTTCTGTGGGCCAGTGTTGATGCTGCGCCTGGCGGAGGCCCACGCCAATCGGGGTCTTTACTCCGCAGCACGGTGGCGGCGGGCCGCAACCGGCGCCTGCGCGCAGCAGGCGCCCATGCGCGCAGCCACTCACAGCTTCAGCTTCTGGTCCTTCGGCGGCGGCTGGTGCTGCGGCCGGGCGGTGCCGCTCTGTGGTGACTCGGTGGGGGGAGCCTGGGTGGTGCCGTCGATGAAGGTGCTCTCCTCCTCGGGGTCATCGCTCACCAGCGAGATCTTGTCGGCGCTGTCGGCGAGGCTCTGGGAGAGGTGCTGGGAGCCCTTGAGCTTGACCATGAGCCGCAGCTCATTGGCGGAGTCCGCGTGCCTGATGGCCTCCTCGTAGCTGATCTCGCCTGCCTCCAACAGTTGGAACAACGCCTGGTCGAAGGTGTTCATGCCCTGCTCGTTGGACTTGGCCATGATCTCCTTGAGCTTGTGCACCTCGCCCTTGCGGATGAGGTCTGCCACCAATGGCGTGTTGATGAGGATCTCCACCACGGCGCGACGGCCACGCCCGCTTTTGTGCGGCAGGAGCTGCTGCGCGACGATGGCGCGCAGGTTCAGCGACAGGTCCATGAAGAGCTGGCGCTGCGCCTCGTCCGGGAAGAAGTTGATGATGCGGTCCAGCGCCTGGTTGGCATTGTTGGCGTGCAGCGTGGCGAACACCAGGTGGCCCGTCTCGGCGAAGGCCATGGCGTATTCCATGGTCTCCTTGGTGCGGATCTCGCCGATCAGGATCACGTCCGGGGCCTGACGCAGGGTGTTGCGCAGGGCCACCTCGAAGGAGGCCGTGTCCACGCCCACCTCGCGCTGGGTGATGATGCAGCCGTCATGCTCGTGGACGTACTCGATGGGGTCCTCGATGGTGATGATGTGGCCCGTGGTCATGCGGTTGCGGTAACCGATGAGCGCTGCGAGCGAGGTGGACTTACCCGTGCCGGTGCCACCCACGAAGATGACGATGCCGCGCTTGTGCATGCCGAGATCGCGCAGGATGGACGGCAGCCGCAGCTCCTCGATGGTGGGGATGCGCGTCTCGATGCGCCGCAGCACCAGCCCCGCCTGGTTGCGCTGCTTGAAGGCGCTGACGCGGAAGCGCCCGGCGCCGCGCGCGTTGATGGCGAACTGGCACTCGTTGGTTGCGTCGAACTCCTGCAGCTGCTTGCCCGTCATCAGCTCCTGGGCGGCCTGCATGGTCTGCTCCGGCGTCAGCGCTTCAGTGCCCACGGGCCGGATGACACCGTCGATCTTGATGCTCGGCGGCCGGCCCGCGGTGATGAACAGGTCCGAGCCCCGTTCGTCATTCATCATATTGAGCAGGTTCTTCAGGTCCATGGCAGATCGGTACAGGCTGTGCAGGGCGATGGGATGCCGGCGATGCGGAGGACCCAGGCCGCAGCGGCTGCGAGCCGCCGCGGCGTCCGGGGCTAGAGGAAGGTTTCCTTGCTTTGGGCCTTGACCCGCGCATCGGCCTTGGTCACCAGGCCGCGCTTGACCAATTCCGTCAGGTTCTGGTCCAGGGTCTGCATACCGCTGGCCTGGCCGGTCTGGATGGCGGAATACATCTGCGCCACCTTGTCCTCGCGGATGAGATTGCGGATGGCCGGGGTGCCGATCATGATCTCGTGCGCGGCGACGCGCCCGCCGCTGATCTTCTTGAGCAGCGTCTGCGAGATCACCGAGCGCAGGGACTCGGACAGCATGGACCGCACCATGGTCTTCTCGGCGGCCGGAAAGACGTCGACGATGCGGTCGATGGTCTTGGCGGCGGAGCTGGTGTGCAGGGTGCCGAACACCAGGTGGCCCGTCTCGGCGGCGGTCAGCGCGAGGCGAATCGTCTCCAGGTCGCGCATCTCGCCCACCAGGATGATGTCCGGGTCCTGGCGCAGGGCCGAGCGCAGGGCCTCGCTGAAGCCGAGCGTGTCCTTGTGCACCTCGCGCTGGTTGATGAGGCACTTCTTGCTGCTGTGCACAAACTCGATGGGGTCCTCGATGGTGAGGATGTGCGAGTAGTGGTTGTCGTTCATGTAGTCGATCATCGCCGCCAGCGTGGTCGACTTGCCGGAGCCGGTGGGGCCTGTCACCAGCACCAGCCCGCGCGGCACATCCACGATGTCGCGGAAGATCTCCGGGGCGTTCAGCTCCTCCAGCGTCAGCACCTTGGACGGGATGGTGCGGAACACCGCCGCGGCGCCGCGCTTCTGGTTGTAGGCGTTGACGCGGAAGCGGGCGACACCCGGGATCTCGAACGAGAAGTCCGTCTCCAGGAACTCCTCGTAGTCCTTGCGCTGCTTGTCGTTCATGATGTCGTAGATCAGCGAATGCACCGTGCGATGCTCAAGCGGCGGCACGTTGATGCGGCGCATGTCGCCGTCCACGCGAATCATGGGCGGCAGGCCGGCGGACAGGTGCAGGTCCGAGGCCTTGTTCTTGACACTGAAGGCGAGGAGCTCGGCGATATCCAAGATGGCCTCCCGGCGGGCATGAGGCGGGTCACCGGCGCAGGGTCAGGCGCTCCCCCACGACAGCGAAAGCCCAAGCATAGCGCGAAGGCGGTGGAGCATTCCAAGACGGCGGTTGCGGCCCCGGCCGCCGCGCCGCCGGGTCAGCTCGGCGGCGGTGACGGGTCCGGGGCGGGAGACGCGGCGGCGAAGGCCGCGCCGAGCCGCAGCAGCTCGGCCTTGCCGCGCAGGGTCAGGTCGGTGGTGAAGCGGAACTGCTGGCGGGCGTCGATGGGATAGGCCCGCAGCCGGTAGCGGGTGCCCCAGGGCTGCTCCTGGGCCACCACCGCAATGGGCTGTTCGAAGGCCAGGTAGGGGCTGGTCAGCGCCACGTCGTAGAGCGCCGCACGCACCCGGGCGCCGTCGTGCTCGGGATGCAGGTGGAAGTCCGCAACGCACTGGAGCTGCGGTTGGCCGTTGTTGGCATTGCTGATGGCCTCGTCCCAGAGCTTCTGGTGCGGGATGGTCACAAGGTTGTCGTCGGGTGTGACCAGCTGCAGGGCACGCACGCCGACGTGGGTCACCTCGCCGTAGACGCCGTCGATCTCCACCCAGTCGCCGTTGCGGTAAGGGGCCTCGCCCACCGCGACGATGCCCGCCACCAGGCTGCTGGCGTAGTCCTTGAGGGCGAAGCCCAGCGCCAGGCCCAGCGAGCCCAGCACCGCCACCATGTTCTGGAACGACGGCTCAATGACCTTCGGCAGCGCCAGCAGAAAGGCGCCGACAATGATGATGAGCCGCAGCAGCGGCACCATGGCGAGCAGCCAGTGCCGGCGGCGCCCGCGCAGCCGGTTGGCAAGCCAGGGCAGGGTCTTCTGGAGCAGCACAATGAGCGCCGTGGCCGCCGCCAGGATGAGCGCCAGGTCGAGCAGGGCGCTGGTGTCGAGGTGCTTGAAGAGGCTCGCGATATCCCGGTCCATGCCGTGCCCTCAGAAGTCGTCCAGCAGGAAGCCCTGGGCCTTGAGCAGGTCACGCGCCGGTGCATAGCCCGCCGCGGTGAGGCGCCAGTCCCCGGCAGGGGCCTCGGCAATGGCCCCGGCGGCGGCGAGCCGCTGCAGTACGCCCTCCACTCGGAAGGCCGGCAGCGGCAGCAGCTCGGCCAGCAGCGGCCCGGGCAGGCCGTTGTGCAGCAGCAGCGCGTGCAGCACCAGGGCGACTGTCTCATCCGGACCGGCGGCGAGGCTCGGCTCCGTCGCCGCCGCCACCCAGATGCTGGTGCCGTCGTCCGCGGTGCCCGTGCCCGCGTCCTCGCCGTCGGCGTCCGGCTCGGCACGCAGGCGCGAGCGCCAGAGCGCCCGGGCGAGTCCCGCATTGCCGCGACAGCGGGCGGCCAGGTATTGCAGCTCGGTGGCACCGGCGGCGTCCTCGGCGCCATCCACCACCAGCACCGGCTTGCCGCTGTGGGCGTGGCGAAAGCGCAGCGGGCGGCGCACGTGGGCGGCCACCAGCGCGCGGAACAGCGTCGCCAGACCCTCGCCGTCGCAGGCCTGAAGCGTGAGCACGCGGCGCGTGGGCAGCGCAGCGACCTGGCGCAGATAGGCCCAGGCCCAGCTGTCGCAGCCGATGATGCCGTGGCCAAGCCGGCCCGCCTGGGCCTGCGTCAGCAGCGCGCGCACCAGGGCCAGACCCGCGGCATGGCGCAGCCAGCACTGCTCCAGCCGCGGCAGCAGCCACGGGCGCGCGTCCCGCGGCCAGGCATCGAGCCAGGCCCGATCCCCGCTCAGGATCGCGTCATCCCCGGGCGGCTCGATGGGTTGCGCGCCCCGCCCGGCCGCCCAGGCATGCAACAGCGCCCCATGCCCGCTGTGCGGCGGGCCGATGAGGAGCCAGACGCCGTCGGCATCCTCCCCGAGCTGCTGGTCCAGCGCCGCGGCGCCGGCAGTCCAGTCCACCGGCCCGGCCAGGGCGTCCAGGCGCTGCGGCGTGAGCCCGCGCAGGTCCGCCTCGGTGCGGGCGGGCGCCTCAGGCGCCTTCCGCCGGGGCGCAAACAGCCGCCGCAGCGAGGCCCAGCGCGCCCGCGCCGCGCCCGCCGCCGGTGTCTGCGGCAGACGGTAATCGGCGATGGGCACGAGCTGCCAGAGGGGCTCGGCATCCGCCGTGGCCTGCGTGCCGGCATTTGGGGGTTGCGTGGTCATGTGGGCCGCGGGCAAGCCGCATCCTGCTCAGCGCCAATGCATGCGACCATGGTCGCACGATCGCGGACCGGATCGGGATCAGGCGCGCCCTGCCCCCGGGGCCACCGACGTCCAGTCGGCCCACCTGGGGCCGCCGACTTCCAGTCGGCCCGCCTGGGGCCGCCGACTTCCAGTCGGCCCGATCCGCCTCCACCCTCCCCGGGGTCCTCACGTCTCAGCACCCATGGCCTGGCTGAGACCATCGCGCCGAGTGAAACTCGGCGCCCCCAGGGGCCGGGGCTGGGTGCGGCGCCGAGTGAAACTCGGCGGCCCCAGGGGCTGGGTCTGGCCGCGGCGCCGAGTGAAACTCGGCGCCCCCAGGGGCTCGCCCCAGGGGCTGGCTCTGGCCGCGGCGCCGAGTGGAGCCCGGCGGCCCCGGGGACGCACCAACGCGGCTGCCTGCCATACCAGCGCCTCATCAGCAGCCTGAAAGATGCCCTGCCCGCTGGCACGCACACGCGGACGCCGCGGGCACGGCCCCAACCCGAAGGAGCACAGCATGTCGCATCCGAGGACGCTCGCGCACCGCCTGCGCCGCTGCACCACCCACGCGCTCGCGGCGGCCCTGGTCTTACAATGCGCCGCAGCGGTGGCCGCATCCGGCGCCGCGACCAGGGCGCAGACCCTCATCGACCTGAACCCCATCCTGAGCGGCTACGCGATCCAGGTGCGCCCGAGCGACACCGGCCTGCGCCTGGAAGGCAGCGTCGCCGACGCCGCAGAGCAGCAGCTGGCGCAGGCGCTGGCGGTCCTGGTGGCGGACGGCGCCGAGATCGACAACGCCCTGGGTCTGGACGCCGAGCTGCCGGACACGCCGGGGCCGCTGTTCGGCGCGGACGAGGACGCCACCATCGCCACCCGGCTCCGGCAGACCCTCGACTGGCAGAAGGACACCGCCGGCCTCGGCATCGAGCTGGAGGTGAACCGGGGCGAAGTGCGCCTCAACGGCCAGGTGGGCACCACCGGCACCAAGGACCGCGTCGCCGCCCTCGCCGCCACCACCGAGGGCGTGGACGCGGTGTTCAACTACATCAGCGTCGACCCCGCCAACATCCCGGCGATTCGCGAGCAGCAGGCGCAGCTCGCCGACGCGGAGCGCGCGGACGCCTGGATCGCGAGCCGGCTGCGGCGGCTGCTTCAGTTCGACACCACGGTGAACGCCCACAGCATCGAGGTGGAGGCCCGCGACGGCACGGCCATCCTGAGCGGGGCCGTCACCTCCTCTGCAGAGCGCAATGTGGCGGAGGGCCTGGCGGCCAACCTGCCCGGCGTGCGCGAGGTGGACTCGCGCCTGGTGATCGAGCGCCCGCGCTGAGGCGTGCCCGGGGCCGACGCCGCTGTGCCCGTACACCCTCTGCTTGCTGGGCCGGCTGGACCATCGGCGCGCCCTCGGCCCTGGAAGTCTGCCCAAGCCAACGCGACCTATGCGCCACCCACTGACGGCAGCAAGCTGCAACCATGAACCTGCGACGCCTCTCGGGCCTGGCGCGCCCCGTCGATACCAACTACGCCGGCAACCGCCACATCCTGGCTCTCAGCGCCGCCGTGCTGGTGGTGGCCTGGCCGATGCTCGGGCTCTACACCGGCAGCTGGCTCGCGGCGCTCGGCGCTGCGGCGGTGGCCGCGCTGGCCTGCTTTCTGGCCTGGGCACTCGCCCGGGAGCTGGACCCGGACCAGAGCGACGCCGCCCTGCTCGGCGCCGCCCTCACCCTGCCCGGACTGCTGGCGGTGGGGCTGCCGGACCTCGGCGCGCTCTTCCTCGTGCTGCTGGCCATGCGCGTGGTGAACCGCACCACCGGCATCCCGGCGACGGTGCTGGATCTGGGCTTGCTGGTGGTGCTGGCCGTGCTGGTCTCCCTGCCGGCGCAGCCCGTCTATCTGGCCGCCGCCGGCGTCGCGGTGCTGCTGGACGGCATTCTGTCGCCGCCGAGCCGGCGGCGGCTCATCACCGGCATCGGGGCCGCCATGATCGCCGCCGCCGTGGTCATCGTCGTCATGCCCGAAGGCCCGGGGCCGGCGCCCGACCCGGCGGCCGTGCTGGCGGCGCTGGTGCTGACCGCGGCACTCGTCCCGGTGATCCGTGCCCAGGCGGACATCAAAAGCACGGCCGACGACACCGGCGAGCCCCTCAGCGCCCGCCGGGTGCAGGCGGCACAGCTGCTGGCGCTCGCCAGCGCGCTGGCGACGGCTTACTTCCAGGGCAGCGCGGGCCTGGCGGCGCTGTCGCCGCTGTGGGCGGCGGTGCTCGGCGCCGCCGGATGGCGACTCTGGGCGCGCGTGCGCGGAGCGGGGGCGGCCTGACGCACAAGCACAGACGCAATCACGCAGGCGCAGCGGCGCTGGACCGAGCCGGCGCAGGCATGCACCATGCCGGCGGCTGAGCGCCCAAGCGCCGCCGCGGGCGGCAACCACCAAGAACCGATAAGGCACGCCCGTGTTCGACTGGCTCGATCAACTCTCGCTCCCGCTGCTGCTCATCGTGGCGCTGACCCTGGGGCTCGCTCCCTTCTTCCCGGAGCCCCATGTCTGGGAGAAGCTCAAGATGCTGGCGGCCGGCGAGCTGGTGCGGCCCATCGACATCTTCGACCTGCTGCTGCACGGCACGCCCTGGCTGTTGCTGGTTGCGAAGCTGATCCGCCTGACGGTGAAGCCGCGCCAGTGACCGCACGCACGGGCGCCGCGGATGCGCCAGCCTGTGCCGATGCGCCAGCCTGATCAGCTGCGCGGCCCGGGCCGCGCACCCGGCCCTCCACCACCGCTTATCGGCGGCACAGGGCGCCATCCCGCCGCCGTGAATCCCTGCGGCAGGTACCATCTGCCAAGCCGCGGACCATGACTGCCGCGGCCTCCCACTCATGACCCAGCAAGCCACCGACTTCTTCTCTGCCCTCGCCCACGACACCCGCCTGCGTACCCTGATGCTGCTGGCGGAGCATGGCGAGCTCTGTGTGTGCGAGCTGACCCACGCCATCGGCGTGAGTCAGCCGCACCTCTCGCGCCATCTGGCGCAGCTGCGTGAGCTCGGCCTGGTGGCGGACCGCCGTGCCGGGGTCTGGATCTACTACCGCATCAGCAGCGAGCTCCCCGCCTGGGCACAACGGGTGCTGCGCGAGACGCACGCGGGCCTGTCTGACACCTACCCCTTCGCAGCCGATGCCGCGGCCCTGAGCGCCATGCCGAACCGCCCCGACGCACCGCGCTGCACATGACAGGCCCGCCGACCGGCCGACCTGACACTGCCGCGGCGTTACGGCGCCGCCCCCGCCCCCTGGGAATCGTCTCCTCTCAGCCATGTGCGCCGGCGGCGCTGCCTGGCGCGGCAACATATTCGTAATTTCATATATCTGGTTTTTCGTATACCCTGCGCTCACATTCTCTCCACTGTGCGCAACCCAGGAGACACCGATGCGCTCCCGCGCGACCATCACACTGCTCGCCTCGGCCACCGCGGCGGCGTTGCTGCTCAGCGCCTGCGATCAGGCGCCGGAAACCAGCTCGACCGCACCCAGCACGGACACCCAGGCCACCGTGAGCGGTGCGGGCTCGTCCTTCGCGGCGCCCATCTTCAAGCACTGGCTGGTGCAGTACGGGGCCGGGCATCCAGCGCTGGCCCTGAGCTACGACTCCATCGGCAGCGGGGCGGGCATCGAGCGCTTTCTGGCCGGCGGCGTGGACATCGGCGCCACCGACGCGCCGCTGGCCACGGATGATGCAGCCCAGCTGGAGGGTAGCTTTGCGCAGCTGCCCATCACCGGCGGCATGATCGCCATCGCCTACAACCTGCCGGGCGTCGATGGGCCCATCAATCTGCCGCGGGATGTCTATCCGGACATCTTCCTGGGCGAGGTCTACCGCTGGGACGACCCGCGCATCGCCGCCGCCAATCCGGGCATCGAGCTGCCCGCCAAGGTGATCCAGGTGGTAGCCCGGCGAGACTCCAGCGGCACCACCTTCGCCTTCACCAACCACCTTGCCGCAGTCAGCGAGACTTGGGCGGACGGGCCGGGCGTCGGCAAGAAGATCGACTGGCCCGGCGGCGCCATGGAGGCCAACGGCAACGAGGGCGTCGCCCAGCGCATCAAGATCACCCAAAACGCCATCGGCTATGTGGAGGCGGGCTTCGCCCAGCGCCTCGGGCTGTCGCTGGCCTGGCTGGAGAACCGCGCCGGTGGCCTGGTGCAGCCCAACGTCGAGACCGGCCGCCGCGGGCTCGCCGACGGTGCCGACACGCCGCCGGACGATCTGACCCGCACCATCCCCGACCCCCAGGGTGCGCGCTCCTACCCCATCGTCACCTACACTTGGGCGCTGGTGCGCGGCGACTATGACTCGCCCGAGAAGACCGCCGCCGTGCACGATCTGCTGCGCTGGATCCTCACCGACGGCCAGGCGGACGCCGAGTCCCTGTACTACGTGCCGCTCCCGGAAAACCTGGCGCAGGCGGCGCTCGCGGAGCTGAACGCACTCCGGCCCCAGCACTGAGCACAGCAGGAGCCCACGATGACCCGCTGTCTGATTCCCGGCGGCAGCGGCGCCGGCATCAGCGCCGCGTTGCGCGCCCGGGAGCTGGCGATCCTCGCGCAGCCGCTGATCATCGCCATGCTGGCGGCGCCGCTGCCGATCCAGGTCTGTTTCGAAGTTTGAAGGGTGAAGTTTGAAAGGTTTCGGAGGGGTCATGGCTTCTATCTTGTTTTGGCTCGGTAAGCGTCTGTGGATCGCCCTCGCTGTCGCGCTGTTGCTGCCGGTTGGGGTGGTCGCGGCGCCCGGCTTTTTGGTGAGCTCGGACTGGCTCGCCGAGCGCATTGACGATGAGAATCTCGTGGTGCTGGAGGTGCGTTATCACCCACACCGCTATTTCACTGTTGGACATATCCCGGGCGCGGTGCAGGTGCAGCGCTTCAAGGATCTCGGCGACAACCAGGGCGACCCGCTGATGCGCTTTCCTTCCCGCGAGGCGTTTCAGGCGACCTTGCGGCGCTGGGGCGTCAACGATGACTCGACGCTGGTGCTCTATGACGACGCCCGCACGGCGCTGGCCTCGCGGCTGTACTTCCTGCTCGCGCTCTACGGCTTCCCGCTGGAACAGGTGAAGGTACTGAACGGCGGCACCGTGGACTGGACGGTGTTCGAGGCGCTGAGCCGGGACCCGGTGACGCCCACACCCGGCAGCGTGACGCTGCAGGCGGCCGACCCTGACCTGTTCGTGGAATGGACCGCCATCTACGACGATGTGGTGTCCCGCCGCGACCCGGACGTGGTGCTGCTCGACGCCCGCCCGCACGATATGTACACGGGCGAGGTCATCCGTCACTCCATCCAGGGCGGCCATATCCCGGGGGCGGTCAATGTGGTGAGCCTGGACGGCACCGACGGTCAGACCCAGCGCTGGCTCAACGATGAGCGTCTGCAAGCGCTCTACGCCGACATCCCGAAGGACAAGACCCTCTACGTCTACTGCCACGACGGCTTCCGCATGAGCCTCGCCTGGATGCAGCTGAAGCACCTGGGCTATGCGGATGTGCGGCTCTACAACGGCGGCTGGTCCCACTGGGGCAACACGCTGACGCTGCCGGTGGTGGAGGGCGCGGCGCCCTATGACGACGCCTTTGCGCTGTAGCTGCTGCCCATCATTCCGGCGCCGGGCTCGCCCGGAGGACGACTGACCATGTTCGCGCGACTCGGCGACCTCATCGCCTACGACCTGCTCCACCTCGACCCGGCCGGCCACCTCGGGCCCGCGCTGCAGTTCTTCGTCATGGACGTGACGAAGATCTTCGCCCTGCTGGTGGTGGTGATCTACGTCATGGGCCTGCTCCGCGCGCTGCTCTCCCCGGAGCGGGTGCGGGCCATCGTGCGCGGGCGCCCCGACTGGCAGGCGCGCGGCATCGCGGTGGGGCTCGGTGCGCTGACGCCCTTCTGCTCCTGCTCATCGGTGCCGCTGTTCATCGGCTTCGTGGAGGCGGGCATCCCGCTCGGTGTGACCTTCTCGTTCCTGATCGCGAGCCCGATGATCAACGAGGTGGCGGTGGTGGTGCTGGTGGGCCTGCTCGGCTGGCAGCTGGCGGCGCTGTACGTGCTGGCCGGGCTCACGGTGGCCTGGGTCGGCGGCATCGTCATGCAGCGCTTCCGCCCGGAGCGCTGGGTGGAGGACTACGTCTGGGCCATCCGCGTCGGCAGCGCCGGCACGCCGACACCGTCGCGCTCGCTGGCCGCCCGCCACCGCTATGCCGTGGGCGAGGTGCGGGAGATCGTCGGGCGCATCTGGCGCTGGGTGCTGCTCGGCATCGGCGTCGGCGCGCTTTTCCACGGCTTCGTGCCGGCGGACTGGGTGACAACGCATTTGGGCGGCGGCGCCTGGTACAGCGTGCCGGCGGCGGTGCTGTTGGGCATCCCGATGTATGCCAATGCCACAGGCGTCATCCCGGTGGCGGAGGCGATGCTCGGCAAGGGGGTGGCCATCGGCACGACGCTGGCGCTGATGATGAGCGTCGCGGCCCTGTCGGTGCCGGAGCTGCTGATCCTGCGCAAGGTCATCCGCTGGCCGGCGCTGGCGCTCTTCGCCGGCGTGCTGGCGGTGGCCTTCACGCTGGTGGGCTGGGGCTTCAACCTGGTGGGGCCGCTGGCAGCTCCCGCTTGAGCGGCGGCGGCGCATGCCTCAGCAGCAGACCCGCATGGCCGGTGCAGCGGCGTCCTCGCCGCGCCCTGAGGTCGATGGCGCACAGGACGGCGCTCCCAGCGCGTTCTCGGTGAAGAACGCGTTGCTGGCCCACCGGACAACCTGTAGATCCAACGCAACCACTATCCAAGCGAGCCAACACCCGGAGTGAATCCATGAAAGCGATCAAGGTGCTCGGCAGCGGCTGCCGCAATTGCGAGACCACCGCCAAACTCATCGAAACGGCCGCACAACAGGCGGGCGTCGAGGTGCAGGTGGAGAAGGTCACCGACGTCGCCGAGATCATGAGCTACGGCGTCCTATCCACGCCGGGAGTCGTGGTCGACGGGCAGCTGGTGCACAGCGGCGGCGTGCCGGGGCCGGATGCGGTCCGCCGTTGGGTCGGCGGCAGCTAGAAGCTCCCAGTGTGCAATCTTGTGCAATCTGAGGTTTGCAATCTGTCAGGGGGATTGACGATGACTGTTCGGATCGGGATCAATGGGTTTGGGCGCATGGGGCGGCTCGGGCTGCGGGCGGCCTGGGACCGCAAGGATGACGGGCCTGCGCTCGAATTCGTCCATGTCAATGAGACTGCCTGCGATGCCGCGGGGGCGGCGCATCTGCTGGAATTCGACTCGGTGCACGGGCGCTTCGGGCGTGCGTGTGCCGGCGACGGCGATGCACTGCTGGTCGACGGCGGACGCATCGGCTACAGCAGCCACACGGCCATCGCCGATGTGGACTGGTACGGCTGCGACATCGTCATCGAGGCCACCGGCAAGCACCACAAGCAGCCGGAGCTGTTGCAGGGCTATTTCGAGCAGGGCGTCAAAAAGGTGCTCGTCGCGGCGCCTACCAAGGGTGCGCTCGACATCGTCTACGGCGTCAACCATGACCGCTACGATCCGGCCCAGCACCACCTGGTGACCGCCGCGTCCTGCACCACCAATTGCCTCGCGCCGGTGGTGAAGGTCATGCACGAGCAGGTGGGTATCGTGCACGGCTGCATGACCACCATCCACGACATCACCAACACCCAGCGCATCGTGGACCTGGGCCACAAGGACCTGCGCCGCGCCCGCGCCTGCGGCCAGTCCCTGATCCCGACCACCACCGGCTCTGCCAAGGCCATCACCAAGATCTTCCCGGAGCTGACCGGCAAGCTGAACGGGCACGCGGTGCGGGTGCCGCTGCTGAACGCGTCGCTGACGGACTTCGTCTTCGAGGCCGCGCGGTCGGTAACGGCGGAGGAGATCAATGCGCTGTTCAAGGCCGCCGCCGCGGGCGAGCTCGCCGGCGTCCTGGGCTATGAGGAGCGCCCGCTGGTGTCCGTGGATTATCTTAACGATCCCCGCTCGTCCATCGTCGATGCCCCCTCCACCATGGTCATCGATAACACACAGGTGAAGATTTATGCCTGGTACGACAATGAATGGGGCTATGTGAACCGGATGATCGACATTGCCTGGATGCTTGCGCGGAGCCTCTGAGCCATGCAAGCCGCCACGCGCAATTATCTGACTGTCACCGCGGGCTACTGGGCCTTCACGGTCACCGACGGCGCTATCCGCATGCTGGTGGTGCTGTACTTCCACCAGCTCGGCTATTCGCCGTTCGAGGTGGCGATGCTGTTCCTCTTCTACGAGGTCTTCGGCATCGTGACCAACCTCGTCGGCGGCTGGCTCGGGGCGCGCATCGGGCTCAATCTCACCATGCACATCGGCATGGGCCTGCAGGTGGCGGCGCTCCTGATGCTGACGGTGCCGGACCCCTGGCTCTCGGTGGTCTATGTCATGGCGGCACAGGCCCTGTCCGGCATCGCGAAGGACCTGAACAAGATGTCGGCCAAGGCCACGGTCAAGACGCTGACCGGGGAGGGCGCAGGGGCCGAGTCGAAGCTCTTCAGGTATGTCGCGGTGCTGACAGGCTCCAAGAATGCGCTCAAGGGCGCGGGCTTCTTCGTCGGTGCCGCGCTGCTGCAGGCCTTCGGCTTCCGCAACGCGCTCTTCACGCTCGCGGGCGGGCTGTTCCTGGTGATGTTGGTCACCGTCATCCTGCTGCCCTCCGGCGTCGGCAAGATGAAGCAGAAGGCGCCCTTCACCCAGGTCTTCTCCAACACCCCGGCGATCAACTGGCTGTCGGCGGCGCGCTTCTTCCTATTCGGCGCCCGCGATGTCTGGTTCGTCGTGGCGCTGCCGGTGTATCTCTACTCGGTGCTGAACTGGGAGTACACGGCCGTCGGCGCCTTCCTCGCGCTCTGGGTCATCGGCTACGGCATCGTGCAGGCCGGCGCGCCAGCGCTGCTCCGCCCGAACCGCCAGGGCCAAGGCCCCAGCGGACGCTCGGCGCTGCTCGGCGCGCTGGTGCTGGCACTGGTGCCGGCGGGCATCGCCCTGGCGCTGATGCAAGGCCCGGCGCTGGACTGGGAGCCGGGGCCAATCCTGATCATCGGGCTCATCGCCTTCGGCATCGTCTTCGCCATCAACTCTGCGGTCCATTCTTATCTGATCCTCGCCTACGCCGATGCCGACAAGGTCGCGCTCAACGTTGGCTTCTACTACATGGCCAATGCCGGCGGTCGCCTCGCCGGCACGGTGCTGTCGGGCCTGATCTATCAGCTTCAGGGTCTGGAAGGCTGTCTGTGGTGGTCCACCGGCTTCGTGCTGGCCGCGGCCCTGCTCTCGCTTTGGCTCCCCCGTACCCCACAAGCTGCGGCCGTTGATGCTGCGCCGCCGCAGCCCAGGCTCATCGACGCGGACGCGGTGGTCGAGCCGACACGCCTCGCCGAGCTCTATGCGCCCATTGCGGGGCGGGTCCAGGACTGCGCGGTGCGTGAGGGTGACGTCGTCACGGCCGGGCAGGCACTGCTGCGCATCGTGCCGACCGCCGCCGACGCCACTGAGCAACAGATGGCTGCACCCTGGGATGGAGAGGTGCTGCGCTCGCATGTGCATGTGGAAGGGCGCGAGGTGCCGGCNCAGGCTTTGCTGCTGGAGCTGTTCGATCCGCACAGCCTGGTGCTGCGCTTCACCGTGGACGGCAGCCAAGCCCTCGGGCTGGCCCCGGGCCAGCAGGTGCAGGCGCAGTTCGCCGGCGCCCCGGGCAGCCCCGTCGAGCTTGCCATCACGCGCGCATGGCCCGCCCTGGAGCCGGACACCGGCCGGCGCGTTCTTGAAGCGCAGCTGCCGGCACAGGCGGGCCTCGCCGTGGGCCTGTCTGCCCGTGTTCGCGTCGAGCCCGCGATCGCGCTGCAGCTGCCCGCGGCCACATTGGATGCCATCCCGATGCCGACGGGGCAAGGGGCATCTGGGCGAAACGCCGCGAGCTAGGCCAGGGATAGGATGCGATGCCCGCCGCACGCTGGCGCGCCGGCAGGCNGCCGCGTCAGTAGCTCAAGTCCAGGCTGCCGCCGAAGGGCCCATAAATGTCCGGACGCTCGGAGGACCCGCGCTCCTGGTTGAAGGCCGCATCGAGGTCCACGTTGAACAGGTCCGAGTTGCCACGGGCGATGCCCTGGTAGCGATCGACATCGCTGCCGACCCCGGGCTGCACGGCGGTGACGCCCTCGTACTTGATCAGCGGGTTGCTGCTGTCGGGGTTACCGGCGGTGAGCGCGCGGTAGCTGTCGGCGGCCTGGGCACCGGCGGTGAAGAGCACAGCGGCGGCGATGGCGAGGGTCTTGGTCATCCTGGGTCTCCAGTCTCTTGCTGTTGGCGGGTGATGCCGGCTTGTCAGTGCAGGTGCACCATTGCCGTCATCCGGGTTGACGTGGGCGGCGCGTTGCCTTGCCGTCCGCGTTTGCCCCTAGAGACCCAGTGCCTGAGCGGATTATTTCAGCGACCTGATGGCGGCGGCGTGATCGTCGGCGGCTGAGGGCCCCACCACGCCGATGGGCTCCGCCAGATAGCCGGACCAACGCAGCAGCGATGTGCCGCCCGCGCCCTCGACGAAGCGCAGGGCGTCGCCACGTCACGCGCCGTGGTTTGCAGCCCCTGGGCCGGCAGGTCCCGGATGGGCAGCGGTGTCAGGGGGCGGCCGCGGCGATGACCGATGGCGAGGGCGTCGGCCCGCGCCGGCAGGCTGGCAATGCGGGTTGCCTCCATGTGCAGGGGCGCGAACAGGGTCCGCCCCAGGTGCACTGCGAAGGGCTCGGCGGCCAGATGCTGCACCAGATGGCCGAGCACCGTGTAGCCGACATTGGAATAGCTGAACACCAGCCCCGCGCGTGCACAGACGTGTGCCCGCCAAGGGATTCTCGCCAGCCGTCAACGGCGGCGGCTGCGGCCGACCGGACGCGAGGCGTAACGATGCGTTGCAACGAAGCGTTACGTCCGCCGGCGAGCGGGCCACAGTAATGATCTATAAAACAGTGACTTACAGTTTGGCATGGCAGGTGCTGAGCCTTGGACAGCAACGCTCACTGCACCAGGAGACTCACCATGCCTGCGACCGCAACCGCCACCGCACCCACCGCCGCCGACACCCTACGCCCGACCATCGACTTCGACCAGTTGGTCCGCACCCATTGGTCGGCCCTGTACAAGTACGCCTACCGCCTGGCCGGCGACGCCCACACCGCCGAGGACCTGGTGCAGGACAGCCTGCTCCGGGCCTGGCGCGCGCGCCACAAGCTGAAGGAGCCGGCGGCGGTGAAGGGCTGGCTCAAGACCATCGTCCGCCGCGAGAACGCGCGCCGCTTCGAGCGCATCCAGCCCCGGGAGAGCGCCATGCCCACGGAGGAGGTGGGCGCCCAGCGCAAGACCTACGACACCTCCACCGAGGCCTTCGTGCTGCGCCGCGCCATCGCCGCCCTGGCACCGGAGTACCGCGAGCCGCTGATCCTGCAGGTGCTGCACGGCCTCTCCCAGCAGGAGATCGCCGAACGCCTGGGCTTGACCTCCGCCGGCGTCGGTACCCGGCTGTTCCGGGCGCGGCAGAAGCTGCGGGAGGCGCTGGGGGAGCGGGTGTGAGCCTTGTCCTCGCCCCTTTCGCAGCAGCGGACGAGGTGCTGTGCTGCCCGCCCTCCCGCCGGACAAGTCGCCGCTGCTGCCGCTGCGCAGCTTCTGCTACCGGGCAGCGCTTCGAATGCTTTGGGCCGCCCGCCTAAGCTCTTGGATCTGGGCTTGGGAAAAGCCTTCGTCCTTGATGTAGCGCAGCAGGCTCAGCGCATCCGGTTGCTCGTGCAGATAGTCCACCACATCCGGGTCAGTGGCGGACGATAGGCGGAACAAGACGTCGGGGTCCGCGGCCAGAACCTTGGCGAGGTCTTTGATGACATTCGGGCGCGGCGGCCGNTCCATTCCACGTTCGATACGGCTCAGGTACGCNGGGGAAATACTNACCTTGCCCGCCGTTTCGCGCAGGCCGAGCTGTTGCGCGACGCGAAGCTCGCGCAGGGTCTCACCGAAGCTTTTCATGCCGTGAAACGATAACAGGTCTGTTAAGTGTTGCGCAACACTAAACACGCCTGTTATCCTATCGTGTTGCGCGTTGCCGTCATTGGTACAACACGGGGCGGCCCTTGAGGGCAACGGTTTGAAGCCTCCTTCTCACAGAATCCTGCCACCGGCACACGACCTCCTTCGAATTGCGGGAATCCGTCCAACCTGCCCATGCCTCAAGACAACAACACGCAGACCGAATCCACCATCCCGGCGGGGTACATGCTGGACTACGTCTCCGGCAAGCAGATCAAGGAAACCAAGAAGGAGCTGGTCCGCCAACGGGTTGTGCGTGCCCTGATCCACGAATACGGCTTCTCTCCCGAAGACATGGCGCTGGACTTCGCCGTCGGCGGGCGCAAGAAGGTGGATGTCGCGGTTTTCCACCACGGCAAGGAGCACTGCATCGACCATCTCGGTCGCGCGGTGCTCTGCCGCCCGGAGCCCAAGGTCGGCAGGAACGCCGTGCGTCTGCGCGACTTCGAGCAGGCGGCCTCGGACCTGGAAGAGATCGAGGCCATCATGCGCGATGTCGAAGCCATCCAGTACGGCCTGTGGACCAACGGCCTGGATTTCTTCTATCTCGAGAAGGCGCAGACGCGGTTCGAGACCCGCTGCAACCCCATCGGCGACTGGCCGCTGGCCGAGGAGTCCGTCGGCACCCGAGAGGTCGTCTCCGACGCCCATACCCGCGTCGCCGACAACGAGATGCTGAAGATCACCTTCCGGCGCTGCCACAACTTCATCCACGGCAACGAGGGCATGCCCAGGGATGCCGCCTTCTGGCAGTTCCTGTACCTGATCTTCTGCAAGATGCACGACGAGGGCCTGCGCACCAGACAGCGCCAGGCCTGGCGGCGCCGGTTCTGGGCCGGCCCCAAGGAGCAGTTCGAGCCCAAGGGCCGGCGGGAGATCCGTGAGCGCGTCGAAGGGCTCTTCAGCGAGGTCAAGAGCCAATACAAGAACATCTTCCGCGGCAACGAGGAGATCACGCTGTCCGATCGGGCGCTGGCCTTCATCGTCTCCGAGCTGGCACGCTACGACTTCACCCGCACGGACGTGGATGCCAAGGGCGTGGCCTACCAGGAGCTGGTGGGCGTCAACCTGCGCGGTGATCGCGGGCAGTACTTCACGCCGCGGGGGGTCGTGAAGCTGGTCGTCGACATGCTCGATCCGCAAGAGCACGAGACCCTGCTGGACCCCGCCTGCGGCACCGGCGGCTTCCTGGTCGCCGCCCTGGGGCATCGGCTGGAGAAGTACCGCCTCGGCATCGTGCTGCCGGACGGGGTGCTCGGCAACCCGGCGGCCGAGTACATCCGCTGGTGGATCATGCGCGAGACCCAGGTGCTCGCCTCCGTGGACCTGCCGGTGGAGGCCTTCATCGCCGAGGCCAACGTCAACATCCTGACCAGCTTGCTGTTCCTGCGCCGCAAGGACGAGGAAGAGAAGCATCGGGAGGCCCTCGGCGGCGCCGAGGAATACCAGGTCTTCATGGCCGTCGCCGACAAGGTCGGCTTCGACCGCCGCGGCAACACCCTCTACGAGCGCACCCCGGACGGCGAGGAGATCATCGAGCCCAGGCAGCACACCGAGCGCATCCGCATCGGTGGGCGCATCGTCGAGCGCACCCTGACCCGCAGCGAACGCGTTCCCGACAACGACCTGCCGGTCATCGCCGAAAAATACCGCGAATTCCTGCGCGAGCAGAACGGCCTGACGCCGGCCCACGTGGAGCAGCTGGCATGACCGGCGCCGTCGGCTACCACAGCGGCCGTTTTCCGCCGCAACACCTCGACTGGCAGCGCCTTGCGCCCCTGATCGGCGCGGCCAACGCCGCCGTCGCGCGCTACGACGGCATGCTGTCCGCCATCCCCAATGCCGCCGTGCTGCTGAGCCCGCTCACGACCCAGGAGGCGGTGCTCTCCTCGCGCATCGAGGGCACCCAGGCGACCATGGGCGAGGTGCTGGAATACGAGGCCAAGGGCGACACCGGCGACCTGACCTCCCCCAAAGAAGCCGACATCTGGGAGGTGCTGAATTATCGCAGGGCCATGCGCGCGGCCGAGGCCATGCTCAAGGAACTGCCCCTGTCCCAACGGCTGATCAACGAGACCCACAAGGTCCTGCTCTCCGGCGTGCGCGGCCACGGCAAGTCGCCGGGCGAGTACCGCCGGATTCCCAACTGGATCGGCCCTCACGGCTGCTCCATGGACGAAGCCCGCTTCATCCCCATCGCCGCAGACCAACTGCCGGACGCCATGTCCCGCTGGGAGCGCTTCCTCCACGAACAGGCCACTGACCCCTTGGTCCAGCTCGCGCTCCTGCACGCCGAGCTCGAGGCCCTGCACCCCTACCTGGACGGCAACGGCCGCCTGGGGCGGATGCTGATACCCTTGTTTCTGTTCGACAAGGGCCTGATCCAATCCCCCATGGTCTACATCAGCGCCTACCTGGAATCGCACCGCGACACCTATTACGAGCGCCTGCTGGCCTTCTGCCGCGACGACGGCTGGACCGACTGGTGCCTGTTCTTTCTGCAGGCGGTGCAGGAGCAGGCGAGGGACAACCTCGCCAAGGCCCGCGACATCCTCGCGCTGTACAACGACATGAAGCCCCGCTTCGTCGACGCCACCCATTCCCAGTACGCGATCCACGCCCTCGACTGGATCTTCGAGCGGCCCATCTTTAAGAGCTCGGACTTCGTCCGCTCACCGCAGATCCCCGAGGCCACCGCCAAGCGCATCCTGAGCGTCCTGAAACAAGAGGGCATCCTGCGCGTGATCGAGGAGGGCGCCGGGCAGCGCGCTTCGGTCTTGGCCTACCCGGAGCTGCTCAACATCGCCGAGGGCAACCAGGCCTTTTGAGGCTCACACACGCGACACAAGCGCCGTTGCGGCTCATGAAACAAGCAATCTGATCCACAACGCCCGTTGTGGCTCCCC
>PR_CR_10_Liq_1_inCRDRAFT_1000318_pt1 | contig 30387 bp, 29 predicted proteins | sample PRCRCaboRojoPR_3_FD_10241 | JGI IMG/M metagenome (IMG submission 10241)
AAACTTAACTGCGGCTTAGGTCTGAACCTAAAGTCAATCAAGACTCCGTGGAAACTAGTGTTCACTAAACAAGTGTGGAGCTCGTCGAAGTTAATCGGCCAGAACTGGTTAACTCCTTCCATGATGTTCCAAAGGTGGACCTTGGTTGAACTTGCACAAACAAACCCAGGAGGGGACTTTCTGAAGTTGTCTAAAGTAGTTTGGTCAATCCTTCCAACGAAGTCGTGGAACATCAAGTTAACCTCTACAGTGATGGGAATGATTTCAAAATCTTGGCTTAATTCAACTTCGCACCGGAACACTCCAATTTCGTTGATGTCTATTTCTTCGTCGCAGTACTTAATCAAAAAAGACCTTGAAGAAAAGCCTAACTCTTCGGGCTGGCCAGGGCTGATTAAGTGAACGTCTTTGGAGTTTGTGGGTTCTTTGCACAGTATGTTGTAAGGAGCTGCGTAAAATACTTGTTCGCCTTGTTGGTGGTAGACCTGGAAGTTAAGGTAGTAGATTCCTTGTTGGAACAAGTCTATGTTCCGGAAACTGTCTAGGTGGATCACTATGTCAAATATTGCTCGGAGAGACATTTAAATATTGATCAAAGTTAAGAATCAGTTAAGTAATTAACTAAATGGACAGTGAAAATTCAATAGAGGAGATACAAGAGTCTTTTTCTTCAACTGAGTACACTTGCAGAACAGGCGACCCAGCAAACGTTGAGTCTGTTAACAGAGAGTCTCCTTCTTTTAGACTCCAAGAAACTCCTAATGTTTCTTTCATTCTGCCTGGCAAAGCATTCCGTTCCGTAAGCACCCAGACTCTGGACGACGGAAAAGACCTAGTTATACAACAACTTTCCCAAGAAGTCGAAAACCTTAAAAAGTTACTAGAGCAGTCCAAACCTCCTCAAAAAACCGACAAAGACCTGTTTGAGGTCCAAAGCACTAGCAGCATTATGATTGAAGACGACAGTTCTGAAGACCTAGATTCCAAACCTCCTTCAAGCAACAAAAAGTCGACCCACCATTCCCAAGACAGCTCCAAAAAGTCCACTTCAGCTGACGAAGTGCGAAGTAAACCCCAAAGCAAAGAGTCACCCCTAAAGCCTCCTTTCCACAAAAAAGAAAACTGGATTGGCTTGTTAAAAGACTTAAGGCAAAAAGCAGAGGCTCCAGTCACTAAAAGTCAAGTAAGCAAAAAGTCTAGCCCGGTTACCCACAAAAACGGGTCCTCTACTTCCCCGTTTAAAAAAAGAAACTCTGCTGGGTTTGTGTCCAGGCCTAAACGCCTTACTAAAACAGTTGACTCCAAAAACAAACCTCCTAACCGAATTAAACTGATTAAAAAAGAAACCAATACAACTTACGAAAACAACTCTATTTTTCCAAGCATCGACAGACCCAAGTCTTGCTCAGCCTACCAAAAAGTGCGCAGTCTCTCTGGACCGGAGAAACCAATAGGGCCTGACTGGCACAACTCTGAGCTAGACAAGTATGTGAACAAAGGAGAACTTTGTTTTAACTTCCTCAAAGACCCTAACTTCTTCACCGAAGAAGAAATACTCAAACTCAAAAAAAGAACCCAAAACCCAGAAGTCCAGAAAAAGGCTAAAAACACCTTAGAAAGACTAAAACAAGAACTGCTGATTAAGGAGTTCTACAGTTGCCAGAACCACTCTGAAGTAGTCAAGGAGTGCAAAAACTTACTGCGGGGCTGGAAACTGACTGTAGACATTTTAAAGCTTGTGCACGAAAGAGAAAAACTCATCATGAGTAGCTTAACTCAAGGTTACGACAACCAGGAGTTCCTGGATTCCTTGAAACCTGAACTTAAAAAACTCAACAAAGCACTATTTAAACACCTGGCTTTGTGGGACAAAGTTCTTCCTTACCAAAAGTTCATTTACTTATCTGAGGACTATGTTGCTAAAATAACCCACCAAGACAACTGTATTTAATAATAATATGGAAAACCCGCCTAAATTTGACCGCCCAATGAAGCCCCAAGGAATAATGCCCTGTACAATTGGAATGCTAAACAGAATTGTAAGGGGGGAAAGCGAGAACTTTAATTACGGAGGACAGGGAGTAGACATGGTAGAAGTAGTGGCTCGGGTGATTGAGTTCACAGAGACTGCTCTTAGATACGAGTTTAAGCTCCAAGACCACACAGGAACCTTTTCAGCTATGCTATACAGCGGAACCAAAGCTGAACAAATAATGCAGAAGTACGTCTACGAGCCCCAAGGCTACGTGCACATTGTAGGAAACATCAGAAAGTTCGCAGACGCTTCCAGTATAGTCATCATTAACATGGAAAACATAAAAAGTGCAGTCAAACTAGACATGCTTAGAGCCAAAGTGCTTTGGGCCCACAGTAAACTCAACTCCAGCAAAAAAACAGAGGCTAAAAACCTCGAAAAAGACATTGTAGAGAGCATCAGAAAAATGAACGCAGTAAACGACCCTTCAGGAATCCACATTGACAACATTATGATAGGAATTAATAACACTGCAGACAAACGAGACGTCGAAGCCGCACTGCAAGAAATGCTAATTAACGGAGAACTCATTCAAGGAAGTGACTGGGACCACTACTGTCTTCCTTAGTTTAAAGTAACTTAAAAACATTAAGAGGTTTCTTGGGGTTGTTCTGCTGGAAGCTTCTTAGCTAAGGTGTAGTCTTTCAAAGAGGAGCCTTTAAGCAGCATCTGGAGTTGAGTTAGTTCTTTATTGCGCACACTAATAAGGACTTCTTGTTCAAGAACTCTGTAGTAAAGTTCGGGGTCCACAGCTTCCTTTATTTTTTCTTTGAATTGTTCAAGTGAGTCCTCCTTTGTATCAATGAACAAAGGTCCAAAAGACTTAGTTGGGTATCCTGGGTCTGGAATTTTGTACTCAGGCATTTTCATAGGGGGAACTGAGGGTTTGGTGTTTCGCTTTTTGGACTTCTTTTTCTTAGACCTTTTTTCAGCTTCTTCAAGTTCAGTTTGGTACTTGTGGATTTCTTTAACTTTTTTAGAACGGTAGTCTATGAGGTCTTGAGTGAACTTTTCAAGGTAATCTTTTCCTTCTCTGATTGTGGACTGGACTGTTTCTGAAAGTTGTTCGAAAGTTTTGTTGACTGGCAAGTTGTAAACTTCCAAAACCCAGTTGTCAAATGAAGGAGGGAACTCCACCACAGTAGAAGTGTTTGCGTCTCCCAAACTAACTACTAGGCCTCGAGGGTCTTTTTCTTGCTTGGAAATTCTGTAAGCCAAGTAAAGAGGGGCTTCGTTTTCTTCTGGGAACTCTTCAGTTCTAATCTTTTTGGTGTCAATGGTTTGGGAAGACTCGTAGTCTTTGAGTAAGTAACGCGCGTAAGGAAAGTTGCCTGGGGTTTTGGTTCTCACGTAAAAAACAATGTGAAGCACTTCTGGAGGCAGTTTGGAAAGGTTGAGTGTTATTGTTTCGTCTTCAGAAGTGGGAAGTGTCAAGTCTCTGGAGTTTGCTTGGAACTTTGTACCGGCGAACTCTCCTTTTTCGCCTGCAGTTCCCAAAAGGTCTCCAGAGGCAGAGTAAAACTCAACAGTGGTAGCATACATCCTTTTATCTCTAGGAGTGTCTTGAGTGGGGTGGTTAGCTACTCCAAAGCTGACTTTGTTGAAGTTTTCTAGAATCATAGTGAAGAACTTAGGAGGGTTAGGTTTGACTTCTTGAGAAAAGCTTTGTGAAGGGTCTTCAGATTCAGCGTTGATGGGTTCTTCTAAGTCTTGCAACAAAGCTGTGTCTTCTTCTGGAGGTGAGTATTCTTCGCCTTTGATTTTGGTCTCGATTCTTGCTGTGAATTCGGACTTCACAGAAAAGCCAGGATTGCTGTACAAAAACCTAATCAAGCGTTGGGAGTCTGAGTAGTTAATCATTTTCCTTTTGAGTTTGGAGAGTTTTTGTTTGTGCTGGTAAATAATTTCTGTCCTAGAAGTCTTTAAGTCAGAAACTACTTCTTGGAGCACTTGGTCTTTGAACCCTTCGAACTGCTGTTTAGTTTCTAAGTAGTTTTCTGCGTTTTGGACAAGCCAAGGCATGTACTGAGTGTGGAGTAAGTGGGGGAAGTAGTCAGGGTGGAGGTTTTCTTGTTTGAGCTTTGCAAGAGTGTTAGGTATGAGTTTGCTTGTATAGTTTTTAGCCAAGTTCAAATTCATGAACTTGTAAACTAAGTTTTGAGTTTTCAGATAACGAGTCCTCCTAGCTTGCAAGTGGGCTTTTTGTTCTTTGATGAGTTCAATTTCTCTTTTCAACTCTTCTTCGTAGTCGTGTTTTTCTTTTTGCTTTCTAAAGTTGTACTCGCTTTTGTAGTTCTGCATAGCTTCAAACTCAGCTTCTTCTTCGACTTCTAAAAGCGACTGCTCTAGAGTTTTAAAAGTAAGCACGTTCAGAATAGGCTGGACTTCTTCGTCGAACACAAACAAGTCCCCATCCCATATTTGGGTAGTTGCGTCCATTCCGGTTTTTTTAGGCACGTACTTAGGCGAAGGGGGCTTGGGCAAGAACTCGTCTGTCTGCGTGTCAGTGGTTGTTTCGCTGGGTCGATAGTCGTTTTGGTCTGTGAGGAAGTAGTTAAGGTCCACTTCAATTCTTGAAGCGGGTGCAGGGCGAATGTCGTAGGGGGTTTGTTTGACTTTGCTTTTTTTGAAAGCTTCTAGTTGGGCATTCATCATTTCGTTCTGGCGCCTTTCTTTTTCTCTCTGGATGTTGATTTCTTCTTGTTCTTGAGGACTTAAAACCTGGCGGATGTTATGGGCGTTGTGGACATGGCCGCGGAAGACTCGTTTATCGTACATTAGGTTCATGTTCATTCTGTCTTCAGTGTTGTAGTTTTGGCTGCGCTGAGAAACCACACGGGGTTCTGAAGTAAAAGAGTAAGAGGCCATGTTAACTGATTATTAAGAACAACAGTTGCTCTGAGTTTGTTGTTTAGGACGCAGGTCTATCTTGACTGTGCCTGGGCTGCGTGAACTTTGTTCCAAGCGTCTTTCTAGCAGCTTTTCTGCGATCTTCTGGAAGGCTTGGTCTACTTCTGAAGAAGTTTTGGCACTGGTTTCTATGTAAGGAACTCCGTGTTTTTCGGCCTTTTTCAGAGCTGTTTTGGAGTCAACTGCTTCTTTCATGTCGCATTTGTTGCCTATGAGTAGTTTAATTGAGTTGGTGTGGGCGTACTTGTTGACTTCTTCCATCCAGTCATCAATGTGCTCGAAGCTTTGCTTGTTGGTTTTGTCGAAGACAATCAGGATTCCATCTGCTCCTCGGTAGTAAGAACTAGTGATGGTTCTAAATCTTTCTTGACCTGCCGTGTCCCACTGAGTAACTTTTACTATTTGAAGTTTTATTTCGGTGTTGTTTATTTTAAGAGTCCGAAATCGGAAATCCACACCTATAGTTGTCAAGTAGTTTTCAACAAAAGTTTCATCTGCAAAGCGAATTAGTAGACAGGACTTGCCTACTCCAGAGTCTCCTATAAGAACTATTTTAAACAAGTAGTCGCTGTTTAGACTTTACTATTCTCTTTTATCTACCATTTTGCTTATAATTCCAACAATAATGAAAGGAAGTACAGATTATTACTCCTGGAGGTTCTGCATTTTGGGAATTCTGCAGTTGTCTTTGGCTTTAGCCAAACTCAGTTTGCTTCCAGAACTAAGCTGTGCAGTAGTGCTTCTGCCAAGTATGGCTTACCTAAGTACAGAAGTGCTTCTCTGCATCAAACTCATTTTGGAGCACCAGGACCCTTCTTACTCGGAGGGTTTGAAGCAGTTAGTGCAGCTTACCACTCATTGTTTGGCTTTGAGCTCTTTGTTTCTGTTTGCAGAAACTATGGACTATGGGTTTGAGTCCTACCTTGCAGGGTTTGTTCCTTTGTTCTTGATTCTAGTAGTGCACCTTGTGTGCAAAGGCATAGAAAACCCTCCTCCTGCTTTAATGCCCTTTTTCAACTTGGTATCTCCTACACTTTCAGTGTGCTCTATAAACGGCACCTGCAGTTCCACAGGTTTTTCTTTGGTTTCTTCAGTCCTGAGTGGTTTCGGAACTACTCTCACGGACTTAATAGCCTTACTGCACCCTGTTACTTATGTACTCATGGGTATTTCTTTGGTGTCCTTATACTCTTCAGGAGGTTCGTTTGTGTACAAACCCTTTCTTTTAGGATTTGTTTCAAATTGCTTAATATGGGGAGGCCAGTTACTTGGCAGTTTTTGGAGTGTGTTGTTTGGAAACCTTATTTTAGTAACTGCTGTGGTGTGGAACAACAGGAACTCTAAAGAAACTCCATTTTACGAAGTGTAAATAAATTATTACTGTCCTCCCATTTGTTTACCGGCTTTCATAACTTCATCGACAAGTAGAAGCTGCTGTGCGAGTACAGGGCCTAGTTGCAAAAAGTGCCTTTTCACACAGAAGTTGTCGTAGATTCCTTCTACAGCAGGACTAGTAGGGTTCCCAGTAGTTACGTCAAGTCCTACAGGCTGCCCGTTGGTTTCGTACTCATGAATGCACTTCAGCATGGTTTCTTGGCTGTCTAAGCCTGAGTTCTCAGCTAAGGTGCGTGGAATCACCAACAAAGCCTCTGCAAAGGCTTCAACTCCTAACCTTGACTTCGAAGAAATTGACTTGGCGTGTTCCTTGAGCTTTACACTAGCTGCTATTTCAAAAGCACCTGCTCCCGGAATCAAAGCTTTGTCGTGGATGGTGTTGGCCACTGCTCTGAGGCCGTCCCTTGTAGCTTCTTTGATTTGGGCAATCGTTTGGTCGTTTTGGCCTTTGATCAAGATAGTGCACGAAAAGGTGTTAGGAACTCCTTCTATGAAGGTGTACTTCTCGTCCCCTAAAGTGTGTTGGTAAACTTCTTCAGCCCAGCCTAAGTCTTCTTCAGTTAAGTCGTCAGTGGAGTTCACAGCTGTTCCTCCACAAGCCAAAGGGATTCTTTCCATGTTGCGTCTTTTTGCCCTGCGGAGTCCAATGATGTTTTCCTTTGCAAGCATGTCCAAAGAAACAGGGTCAATGCCTTTTTGGTTGACGACTACGAAGTTCTTGTCTGTTCCTTCACAAACTTTTCTTTTGAGTTGGATGATTTGTTCCACTCGTTCGTCAACAAGTTTTCTTTCGGACTTTTGAAGTGCTTCTCTTTGGCCAGCATTGCTGTAGAAGAACTGGGAGTTCACTTCGGTTTTTTCGTATTCAAGGTTCACGTTGCATGTGAGGATGTAGCAGTTCTTAAGGTAGTCAGGCATGTCTGGGTGTCTAGCTCCGTGGTCTAGCACTAGTCCTTTCACTAGCTTGGTTTCAGCAGCCATTTTGTGGGACATGTGCATTATTTCTACCATGTGCAAGTCAATAGGTTTGTCTTCTTTCCTGACTGCAAGCACTGCGTCAGTTACTATTTCAGTGAGTTTTTCAGCTAGTTCAGGCTGGAGCTTGGTGTAAAGACTAGTTCTGGCTACACTAATTAGCATTTCCCGGTCTGCTTCGCAGTCAATTTTCATCTCTTCAAGCACTTTGAGAGCTAAGTTCCTTCCTTCGTCGTACCCGTCTACAATTACTCGGGGGTGGACTCCTTCGCCCAGGAACCTTTCGGCTTGACGCAGAAGCTCCCCAGTGAAAAGCACATTAGAAGTGGTTCCGTCACCCACAATGTCGTCTTGGGCAGTTGAAGCCCGAGCTATCATAGCTGCAGTGGGGTGCTGGATTTGCATTTCTTTGAGAAGTACATTTCCGTCCTTGGTGAGCTTGATTTGTCCCGCGCCGCCTACCAGCATTTTAAGGGTTCCTTTGGGACCAAGGTTGGTTTTAAGGACTTCCTGTAGTCCTTTGGAAGCTGCGATGTTGAACGAAAGAGCTTGTGCTTTCCTAACTAGTTCAGCCTTTTGGTTCAGGTACTGGAGTGATGCCATTTATAATCTGTGGGTCCTCGACTCTCTGAAACAAATAATGGAAAGTCCTAATTACGACTACGTGTTTAAGTTGCTGATTATAGGCGACTCAGGAGTAGGCAAGTCCTGCTTGCTAATGAGGTACGTCGAAAACGAATTTTCAGAGTTCCACTTGGCCACAATTGGGATTGACTTCAAAGTCAAGATGATAGAACTCGACGACCAGAAAATCAAGTTGCAAATTTGGGACTCAGCCGGACAAGAAAGGTTCAAAACCATCACTAAGACTTACTTCCGAGGAGCAATGGGGATAGTTCTGGCTTACGACTGCACAAGTCGGGAAAGCTTTGCTAACGTTACTAACTGGGCAGCCCAGTTTGAGCACTGCACGAACCCCCACACTGTAAAGGTGCTAATTAGTAACAAAAACGACTGTGAAAACAAAGAAGTTTCTAAAGAAGAAGGCTTGAAACTAGCCAGAGACATGGAGATTGGGTTCTTCGAGACCAGTGCTAAAACGGGCGAAAACGTAGAAGAAGTGTTTGAGCACTTAGCCAGAGAAATCAGGGACAAGGAAGTTTACAAACACATAAACGAATCAGGAATTAACTTGGACACTTCTTTTGCTTCCCAAAAGAAAAAGTGCTGTTAATACAATAAATTAGACTTAAGGCAGTTCTCCGTGCTTTTGCTGGAAGTTCTCAAATGCCACCATCACTACTGTGATGTTGTCTAAGGTCCTTTTGTTCAGAGCACTCCTCATAATACTTTCAGTTGAAGCAGCGCACTGCTTGTGGAGGTCTTTGGCTTTCTGGTCAAAAGCACTCGACCACGCACTCTGCACTACTTCCCTGTTGGTGAGTTTGTCGAAGATCCCGTCACTAGCCATAACCACGAAGTCGAAGCCTGAAGACAACTTAAAAGCTTTGATTTCTGGCTCGCACACAAGAACTTTGGGGTTGCCTCCAGAAGATGGGTTTTTGGCTTCTATATCTCCAAAAGTCCTACTTACAGAAAGCCGCCCAGGAAGCACTCTTTGGGGTCCAAGGACTTGCTTGTTGTTTTGACTAGTAGCTACGCTTTGGTATACTCGGCCTCCGTTATGCTCGATCCTTGTGCGTTCTTGGATGTCTGAAGGTTTGTGGTCTTTTGAAAGTAAGTAGACTTTGCTGCCGTTGTCAGCACTCATAATGGCACGGGAATCCCCTACGTTGGCAACGTAACAGTATTTCCCTATAACCAGAAGCACTATTGCGCAACTCCCAGATTTTTCTCCGGTTTTTTGGGCTTTTTCTAAAAAAGCACGTTCTGCGGCTTGGAAGCCTTCTTTAAGGGCTTCTTTGGGGTTGCCTGGGAAGTACATGCTGTGTATCACATGTTTGTGGAGGTTGTCTCGTAAGTAGTCAGCGCAAGCTGAGCCTCCGTGTCCGTCGTAAACTCCGAAAAAGGAGCACTTGGGCCAGCTTCTGTCTTTGAAAGAAGCAGGTTTGGAGATGTTGAGCACAATACTGACTCTGTCTTCGTTGAAGTTCCTCACTAAGCCTTGGTTCGTGCAGGCTGCGTAAGCTTTAACTATTCCGTTTTCTTTGACGGAACACTTGGTGGGTTCGTGTTTTCCTTCGTGGTCGAAAAACTGCTTTGGAGTGTTACGTACAGTTAAGGGTTTGTAGTTCTTTTCGTGGGTTGTGCTTGGGTTGGTTTGGCAGTTTCTTGTGGTTTGGGGGGCTATTCCTCTGGGAGATATGAGTGTTTGGAGTGTTAAGGGGTGTAAGGATTGGTTTTTGGGTTCTGGTTTTGAGCAGTTTTCTTTGTTGGGTTCGGATTCTTGTGTATTCAAACTTAACATTTCTTTTTATTGGAATTTAAAATTTAGACTTAGCAATTTAACGTTTAAGAGTTAGTATAGCTCAGGGTCAGTGACTATGGTTGTGTGGACTTTGAGCAGGGAAACTAAGTGCTTGTAAAGAGAACGCAGCTTGTACACTGCTTCTTTAATGGCTTCGGGAGACTGTTGGGAGTTAACTTCTAGTTGGGCTATTTCTTGCTGGACTTTTTGGACTCTTTGGTTGGTGCTTTGGAGGGTGTTAGAGTAGCTTTTGATCATACTGACTTCCTTAGCAATGTTTTTTCCGTTTTTGAAGCCTTCGTCGAAGCTTTCTTTGCTGATGACTTCTTGGGCGATTTGCCTTCCTCTTTTGTAGCCTTCTTCAAAAGCCCTTTCGTCGAAGGTGAGTACTTCGTCCAGAAAGTCCATAATTAATACATTAAAACTCTTGTTTAAAGCTTTGCCAGGGTTTTATTTCTTCAGAAGAGTTGTTGAGCCTCAGTAGTAAAGCTGCTACTTGTTGAGGCGGAATAAGTGTGGAGACGTAGTCTATGACGTTTTGCAAGTGGCCTGTGCGTCTCAACAAGCACTTTCTGATTCTCTTCATCTTCAGCATTAACTTTTCGTACTGTTTCTTTTTTTGTCGGAAGTCAAAACACTGTTTGTCGAAAGCAGCTTTTTGTTCTGGAGTGAGTTCGTTGTTTTCCAGTAACTGTTCACAGAAGAGCGAGTTGTTGCTTTTTTGGTTCGAAAAGTCACTTATTAAGCTCCTGATGTGCGATGGAAGTGCTAAGTCTGAAATCTGGTTTAGTAAGTACTCAATGTACCCTTGTCTTTCTACTCCGTTTGCTCCCATTCTGACTTTGAGTGTTTCTAGAATTTCTTCAACTGTGCTTCCATTATCCAAGTTGTCTTTTAAAGCGTCAAATAAGACCTGTTTGTCAGTTTTGTACTGGTCTGACAAGTGCTGGGGAAAGGTGCTTTCTTCAGCTACTTCTTGGCGAAGTGCTTCTATTTCTTCAGTGAGCACCTTTACTCGGCTTTCAAGGGTTTCTAAATGGGCTTTTTTCTTTTTGCGCGTGTTTCTTGCTGAGACTCGGTTTTTAGCTAGTCTTTTGGAACGTTTGGTGTCTTCGTCTTGCTTCGGAATTTCTAAGTCACTGAGTAAAACTTACAGTGGTTCGTGGGAGTTCAAGTATGATGAAAGCAAGTCTTCTTCCAGTAGTTCACTGCTTATGTCGCACTCAAGCTTCCATGATGGGTTCATTAAATTTACTGTTATCTCCAGCTTTAAGGAACTGCTTGTAAGCATGGTAGTGACTTTGTTGGTGTTACTGAAACATCTTAAGAGTCCCCAACTGGCTGTGCTCAACTCTACTTAGTCTAAGTGTTGTAGTTTACTACTAGCCAAGCACTAATGAAGTTACTCAAACTATAAATAACATTTTGTAACTTTCTGCTAAGTTAATCCAGAACTTAATGGGAAAGCTTAAAAATGCCAAAAGGACGTAAAAGGGTTACTGAAGGCAAAGTAGACACAATAGAGGTGTCTAGTGGAGACTCCCAAAGTTCTGAAGAAGCACCTGAAGTCACAGGAATCTATTCGCGCGGGTACCTTAAAGGAAGAGTCAGGTACCTTGTCTCCACAGAAAGCAGCACCAAACATAAGTGGGTTTTTGAAGAAGAACTTGATAAGAACTTAGTAGAAAACTTCAACACCCAACTCGAAGAACAGTGCAGAGAAGCACTAGCTAGAACTTTAGAAACTAAAATGTTAGAAGCCAGAACTCAAGTTTACAAGCAAAAACCCCCACACAAGAACTCCAAACTTTTTTCAAATTTAAAAGTAAGACAAGCAGACTTGCAGAAAGACACCCCTGCGAAGGTACTAGGTCGCCAAGTGATTAACGGAGACCTGACTTACTTAGTTTTGTTCCACAATTCAAGCAGAGAAGTTCCTTTGGCAAAGTCAATTCCGGAGAAGGAATTGCTAAACATAGCTCCTGAGCTACTAGACTAAATGAGTATAAAACAAAGTTAATTAGTCAGTTGACTCAGTAAGTCCCTATAGTGGTTGTCAATGGTGGACTGGAGGTTCTTCCTAGCTTGTTTGTTCATAGACTTAACAGAAGGAGCAGACGTGAAGAGTGCTTGGTGCAGTCGTAGAGGAACTGAAGTGTTTTCAAGAATCCAGTTAAAGATGTTATCAGGGTTGGACTTCCACAGGTCAAGGTACTCTTCAAGCACTGAGTACTCCAATCCCTTGTCTAACAGTTCCTGAACTCCTTCTGTAAAAGCCTTTAAGTCCAGTTTCATTTGTTCACGGCCGTTTTGGTTGCAGTTTATTTTGGCGTAGGTTTCCCATAAGAAGTCCACAACGTGCTGGGCTACTCGCCCTAACACCTGTTTTTGTAAGTGGTGGGGAATGCTTTCGTGGCAAAGGGCTTCTAGTCTGCTTTTCAGGTCTTCTATTTTGTGGATGAGTCTTTCTACGTAGTTGTTGTTTTCTTCAGACTTCTGGTTCCACTTGAGGTCGTTGATTTGTTTAGTCATGCCTTCTAGGTTAATTACTTGCTGCACTGCTTCTTCCCACATGAAGTCTTCTAGCTGGTGGATCATTTTGGGAGTTCTTTGCAGGAACTCCTCCACAAAACGCATTTCTGAGTCAGTGAGTACTTTTTTAAGGAACTCGGTGGAGCAACTAAAAGCGTCAACTAAGTGGAAAGAAGACTCAATTGCAACTATTTTTTCTGGAAGACTTTTGGACTTCTCACCAAAGACTTCTTGGTGGTAAGACTCAATAGTCCCACTGATCCTGGCAATTCCATTAGCTAAGTCGGAGTACTTTTGGTACTCTAGGTAGTTGTCGTGGAGAACTTCAATAGGTTCTTCTTGGAACTGCTTTATGCAAGCGACTTTTTTGAGTTTAGTTTTGGCGTCTTCACTTATAAACGTTTTGTAAACAGCGTAAATAAAGAACTCTACAAGTTGAATAAGTGACTTAACAACTTGGAAAGACACTGGAGTCAGTCTAAGAGCTAACTGCAAGTAAGTGCCCATGAACTTAATTAAGTTGAGGGCAGTAGGGCACAACACAGGTCCTTTGTAAGAGCCTTCCATGCTTTTCCAACTCAAGTGGGGTTCAGGACTCTCAGAAGTTTGGAAGTCCTCGAAAGGGTTGCCTAAAGCCAAAGACGAAAAACTGAAGTCAAAGTCTTCAAACTTGTCAGACAGGGCCTGCAGAATAGGACCTGCGTAGTTGAGGTAACTAAGAATGACCTCTTTGATTTTGTAGCCTTCTGGCGTGGGCAGTCTTGACCAAAGCTCCGCTTCTATTAGGTTAACTAGGTTGTTTACGTTTGTTTGGTGGAACTTGATTAAAAAGTCCATGGACTTGTTCTGCACTGCACTCTTCAACTCAGAAGTAGGAGTGCCTGAAAAGTCCTCCCCAATCTCAATGAAGGTGTTTATCCAACCTAAGGCTTGGTTTACTTCGTCCACTTTGAGCAACTCGAAGTGGTTGCTTTCTTGAATGAACCCTGCTATTTTGTGCTGGATTTGCTTCCAAATGTGTTTGCGGTTCCTTAGTAAGTCTAGTTTGATGGTTTCGTAGAACTCTTTAAGTTCTTCTACTTTTTGAGGCTCAAAAACACAAGAAGAAGTTACTGGGTAAGGAGACTCACTGCTGTCGTGTTCTTCGTGCCACCTGGACATTAAGTGTTGGTTGTAAAGCAAGTTAGTGAGGTTCCTCAGCACAAGCCGCAAAGCTTCTAACAGTTCAGTTCCGTGGAGGATGTGGGCAAGCGTTTCAAGAGTCATGGTTGAGATGTCGTGGGGCAGGGCTTCTTCAATGCCTTCTTTAGTCAGTCTGTTGATTGAGTGCATGAACTCTGACTGGATTGCTGTGCTGACTTCAGAGTACTTAGAAATGTGTGTGTAGGCCAAAAGCACGTTTTCGTAAAGGTGTTCGTTGAAGTTGACACAAACACTTCTAAGTCCTTCTTTGACTTTCATGTAGATTTCGCCTTCTTTGCGTTCAGCTTGGTTTTTGATTTCTTTGATTGCAGAGTACTGAGCAGTTTCGGCTGTTCTGAGTTGTTCCTGAGCAGACTTACACAACAGCAAGGCTTGGTAGAGGTTTCCTTGTTGGGTGGCGTGCTTGATACTTAAACTAGTGGCTTCACAAGTACTTTGGAAAGAGTCTAGTTCTTGGAGTAAGTGCCTGAGTCTTTTTTGCTTCCTAGACAAGTAAATTAGCCTCAGAGACTTGTAAGTAAGGCAGGCTTTGAGTTTCTCAAGGGAGTCTTTGCCTTCTTGAGTGAGGAGTTTGGACTCCTGGAGGAGTTGGTTGATGGTTTGGATGTTTTCCATGCCACTTACTAACTAGAACTCACCGAACTTATCGTAGTTCTTCATGACTTCGAGGAACAAGCCGTGGGTAGCTACTTCTAAAAAGTAGTTAAGTTGGGTTAAGCGGTCGTCAACTTCTTGTTTGGAGTGCACGCCTCTGATTTCTTGGAGTTTAATTGAAGACTCTTGAGAAGGGTCTTTGTACATAGGCGGCAGGGATCTGTCCAGTAGGTCTTTGACCTGGGCTTTGTCGAGGTTTCTGATTTCAGGTTTGTCTTGTTCTGGTTCAGGAAGTGTAGTGCTTTCAGTGTACGGAACAGGAGTGCTTGCTTCCTTTTTGAAAAAGCGCCTGAATAGTTCCATCTTATAGTTCTGTGTATGGCCGACTTGGATTTGCTTAACTTCGAACTGGAACCAATAGACGAGTTGTGGAGTTTTTCAGACACAACAGGGTGCTCTTCGCCTAAGTTCCCTCAAAAACGCCCTTGTGAACAAACTAACGAAGAAGAACTTTGCAAAGACACCCTTGAGTTCAAAAAGGCTCGTAAACGTAGACAAAACAGAGAAAGTGCTGCGAGGAGCCGAGCTAGGAAAAAGCAAGAGTTCGATTTGCTTGAACAGAAACTTGCAGAGATGGCTAGTCTTAACAAGCAACTGGCTCTAGAAAACTCTGCCCTCAAAGCTGAGAATTCTGTTCTAAAAAAAGAACTCGAGTTCTACCACGGAGTAGTGAACAGTGAAGACACCAAAATGAGAGGCAGTCCTAGAAACACTGGGTTTCTAGCTGTAAGTGTAGTTCTCTCTGTGATTTGTGTAGTTGTTGTAACTCAGCCTGAAGACCATAGCTCACCGTCTATGGGCAACAGGAAACTCCACTTTCTCAACACTGAAGAAAGAACCTCTTTTTCTTACTTACTGGTAGGCCTGATGGCCGTGATCTCTTTGACGTGTGCTTGGAAGTACCTCAGAGGATAACTATTGCTTAAATGGACTTATAATATTTTACTACAGTTGATGGGTTGTAAGTACACCAAACCTACTCTGCCTGAAAAACCAAAACCAGCAAAAAGAATTGCTAGACTTGTCATGAAAAACCAAGAAGAGTTTGGGAAACTATTCAGTAAGGTCGACATCGACCAAGAATTAACTCAAGTAAACGGAGTCAGGCTCAACGCTTTGGCTCTAGCGCTTTGGTACGGAAAAACCAAGTCCTTCGTTGCTTTGTTAGGACTAGGAGCATCCCTTGTGAAGATGCATAGTTTGCTTTCTGAACATAAAGTAGCTGCTATCAATTTGATATGTAAAAATGGGTACTTAGAGATACTCCAGCACTACTTGCCTTACTACGAAAAGCACTTCCAAGGAGCTTGTTGCCAAGGAAACTTTACCCAAGAAGCCGGAGTCACTCCTATCCAAGTTGCTTGTTACTTCCACCAAACAGCTATTGTAAAATACCTTTATAAATACTTCGAAAAACACCCCCAAGTTCCATTTGAGTTCGACGTCCACTACAAGAACGAGCTTAACTGGGAGAACTGTGCTTTGATCAGTGCAAGAGTTGCTGATTTTGAACTAATTCAATTCTTACACTACGAGTGTGGAGCTGACTTCCACATTCTCAATAAAAACCAAGAAAATGCCATTCAAGTTTGCTTGGCTAAGAAAAGTGACACTAAAGTACTGGACTGTGTTAAATACTTAGTTGAAGAGGCTAAAGTAGACATTACTCACCTTTACGAAGAAACTCTGCTTTTGAGTAGTTGCGAACTTCTCACTAACTTTATTGAAGTGCAACTTAAGTTTAGAGGAATAGATGCTACCAAAGCCCAGGTCGAAAACTACAACTGCTTGGAGTTGCAAAACACTCCTGACTTAACTAAACTCACGTTTGAAAGCCGACTAGAAGAGCCCGAACCCAAGATTCCAGAAGAGTTGTCTTTGATACACGAAAACACCAGCAATACTTCTACCAGTTTTCTCAGTCAGATCTTATAATTACTTAGCTAAATTTAACACAATAGGAAACTCGCTTGAAAAGTTGAAGTGCTTAAGAGAACTCAAGTTCAGTGAAAACTGAGATTTCTTTTTGGAGTTTTTCCAGTAGTTAAAAGCTATGTGTTGTGAAAGCTTAGTTCTTTTTTGAATCATTCTTTGAATAAGAATTAGTTTTTCAAAAGCATGGTGGAACCTGATCTTTTTAACTGAGTTTTTAGACTCGAAGTAAAGTTTAGGCCGTGGAGTTTGTTTTTTTAAAGACTTTCTAGAAACTTGGTAAGGAGAAGCAAAGCGACTTGCAAAAGGTTTGCTAGAAGCTTTGGTCGTTTTAGGTGACTTAGTGTTGGTTTTGCTGCGTTTGTGCTTAGGAACTTTAACTGAAGGAGAAACAGACTTGGACTTTTTAGAAGTTACTTGTTTCCACTTCAGCCACTTCTTGAGTAAGTGAGTGTACTGCTTTTTAGTTAGCACACTTTCTAGTTTCTGGAAACAGCCTTTTTTAGAGATGTTGGTGTTGGAGAGTTTCAGTCTGTTGATAGTTGAAAAAAACCCACTTTTGAGCTTTTTTTTAGTGTCGAAGACTGCAGTGTAACTCTGCCACTTTTTGAACAGAGTTAGTTTGGCTTTGAAAGTGTTGCGGTTGAAGAGTCTTCGTAAGACTTTAGACCGAGTTTGGAGTTTCTTAAGCAAGTTCCAGTGTGTGGAAAGTTTCTTGGTGAAAATGTTTTTTAGAGAGTAGTGGATCAGTAAAGTTTGGCACTTTTTAACTGAGGGTTGTTTCCAGATTTTGAAGTGACTTAGTAACTTCATTCGGTAAGCTCGGTCCAACTTGATGTAGACCAAAGCTAAACTTCTTCGAACTAAAGCGTTTTTAAAAGGTTTCTGAATCACCCCGAAAGCCTCTTGGAGTGCTAGGTGTTGCAGAGAGCCCACAAACTTAGAAAAGGCTTGGTAGAATATTTTGTTTCTAAGTGCAAAAGACTTAGTGTTTAGGCGCATAGAAGAAAAACTCAGGGTGTCTTCTGTGTTGAAGTTCTCTTGTTCTTGGAAGGTTTTAGTTAAGTCCAACAACTTTTCGTGAAGGATCTTTTGGTTCTGAGGACTTTTCATAGACAAGAGGGGTTTAGGAGGTAAGTTTTCGAGGTTTTGGAGGTCTTTTAAAACCGGAGGTGTTAGTTGAGGAAGTACTTTTTGCCAGGCACTTCTCAAAAGGATTTTTTCAAGAGTGAAAAAAAGAGACTTGTACTTGAGTGGTTGGGAACCAGTTCCTCTGCAAGTACCAACGAAGCACTTGAAGTAGTGCTTATCCACTAGGTGGCTTTCTAAGCCGAACTTTTTGACGAACTGGATGATCCGGTATACTTCTTTTTTATCGTATTTTTCTTGAAAAAATGTTTGAAACTCGGATTTGAAAAAGGTCCAGTCTACAGAAGACTGCGAAAAAGTCCTCTGCAAGAACTCAGACTCATACTTGAAAACTCGGTTTTTGTAAATCCTCTGAAGTACACTTTCAATGAACAGTTCAGGACGGACTTCTTGAGCCACTTCACAAGTTCGTAGAATTTCTTGTGACTCAGGAAACTGGATTCCTAGTTTTTCAAGTAACTCTAAGAACTCCTCTTGGGAGCAGTTCCTTTCTTTTAAAATAGCGTTTCTCTGCTTGTACACTTTGTAAAGCTCTTCTTTTCCCATTTAAATTCTTATCTAACGAAATATGCCTAAGAAGACTTCCAAGAGTACTCTAGTTTCTTGGGAGAGTTGGCCTTGTGGTAGTTCCAAAGGTCTTGGTCCCAGAGTCCTTTGTTTTCGTACTTCAGTGCACAGTAGTCCAGGAACTTGCCCAACTGAGCGTAGTGGAAAAAAGTACTACCTAGCATAGGAAGGAATGGAAGTGCGTACAAACCCTTTATAAAGCCTGGGGGTTTGTTCCTCAGGAAGAAGTATGTTCCTGCTCCAGAGATCAAGGTGAGTCCTAGTCCTACTTGAAAACACCTATTTTGTAACTCATTTGTGTAGTAGTCAAGCATCTTCAAGTCTTCCCGGTCAATTAACAACTGGGTGTTGTTGGGGTAGTCACTGTACATTTGGGTGTTGTCTTGCAAGAACCGCAAAGTGCGGAGTCGAACATTCACGTCTTCGTCGTACTTTTTGGTAGCGTACTTAGTTATTCCTACCATTTAATATATTCGAATTCCCTGCCATTTAAAGCTGGGAATCTAGTGCTTAGCTTGCTGAGTACTAAACCAATCCAGTCGATAAGATTACTTGCCTACATTTTTTTACTCCAAAAAAGTAAAGACTATAATAATGAAATTCCACAACAAAGCAGAGTGGGTAGGAATCAACGAAGAACTGAGTTCCACAGAGCTAGAGGAGGACGAACCACCCAGCCTTGCAGAAAGTCCCAACCTAAAGCCCTACAAAGTACTTAGGCACAATTACCTCAACTTCGGAGTCACTTACAGCAGACAACGTCTGTTGAAGCGAGTCAGTAAAGAGTCCCCACTGGACCTTGCGCGCGAAAGAAACTACTCTTTGTTCAACCAAATTGCAGATATTTTATTAATGGACGAGATGGAAATTGCTTACTGGTTCTGCTTGATGCGCAAAACCTCCAAGTCGGAGAGGGAGTTCAAGCCTTGGCTCATAGCACTCTTCACAGGGTTTTTGGGCAAGTTGGCTCTGAACAAGGACTCAGAAGCTATAGAGGACTATTTGGTGTACAGGTTTCCAAACTTCAAGTTGTACTTCCACAACTGGCAGCTTGTCACGGACTGCACTGCTGAACTCGACATGAAAGAAGTTAACCAGTGCTACAACTATTTGGCCTCCAAGGTGAGAATAAAAGGCTTTAAGAACTACGACCAGATGGTAAGGGACTTAATGCCTGTTGTCTATAGAAAAGAAAGCCACTCTTCAGAGAACAAAAGCGACATTTCTACAATCAGTGACTTAGAAATGGAACTTGAAGCTTTCCAAAACAACATGTTAGGAGGCGAAAAACTCTCACCTATTGACTCTTATGTATAAATGTTTTTATAGAGTAAATAATTAACTGTTTGCATCGGAGCTCATGTAACTAAAAGATGAATCGAATTCTAACTTGTTAAGCTCCAACTCAGGAATGTTTTGGGGTCTTTGCGCAGCTATTAGTGGACCACTCACTAAAGGTTCAAAGTCAGTTTCGTCGCCGTTTGTTTCAGTGCCACTTGCAGGTTTGAGGTTGGCTTCAAAGGCTTCTTCAATGGGGTAGCCTTTGTTTTCTAGAGTAGTGAGTACTGTAAGTATTTTCTTTTCGTTTTGTTTGTAGTAGTTGAGTTCTTTTTTCATGTTTCTAAAAAGTTCAACGTAAGAGTTGTTTTCAGCTATAAGTAACTTCCAAGAGTACTCGTCCGTGGGGTACTCAGTTCCTGTGAGACTAGAGACTTTGAGTATCTTTTTTTGGAAGTAACTCAGTTGTTCTTCGCGTGCTTCGAGTTTCCTGCTTAGTTCTGCATTTTCAGTGGACAAGTTTTTGAGTTTCTTGATGGAGCTTTGGATGTCTTTTTGGAGGTTTCCTACTTGTTGTTTGAGTTCTTCTGTTTGTTTTTTGTACTTTTCGATTTTTTGTTGGGTGTAAGCTTTTAGTTTTTCTTCGTAGACTGTTTTGATTTTGCCTAACAAAGGACCGTAGACTTTGTTTTTCCGGATGATTTCTTCAAATATTTCGTTGTAAACATTTATTTCTTCTTCTAAACTAATAGTTCCAGGCAAGTTTTTGAGTTTTTGGTTGAACTTTTGCTCTAAAGCGTAAGCCTCAGTGATCTGTGAGGTTCTGGGGTCGTTGGGAGGATTCATCAGGGAGGTGTTTGTCCTTCGGTTAGCTAGTTCAGAAACATCGCTGACTAAGGAAATGTTGGTTCTGAAGTCTCTTTGTCGGAGCTTTTTGGTGAAGGCATTTTCGTTGAGACTTAGTTTTTTGCGGGAGTTGCTAGGAGTGACTTTTTTGGAGGAAAATTCTTTGGTTTTTATTACAGAGGAGGATCTTTTATTTAAGTAAGGTTGGGACTTGGTGTTCAGAGTGCTTTTGTCAAGGAGCTTTTGGGAGATTTTTCTTTTGATAGCTGAAGGGTTGTATACGATTTGGAAGGAGTGGGCTGAACGGTGGATTCCTAGGTTGCTTTGTTTAGTTAAGTCTTTGGAAGGTTTAGCTTTGGACATTTTAGTTGTTAGAATTATATGGAAGACTTGCTGAAGAAGCCCAAAGAAAAAGGACCTTACTTCCACTTGTCTTTGGATAACCAACAAGTTTCGGACTTAATGCACCCACTTTTGGGTTTCTATAAAGTTCCAACTGTGGCTTGGTATGGAGCAGGGTACCCGTTTGGCGACATGCTTGGAATTGTAAAAGCCAATATGTCTCAAGTCAACCTGCCTAGAGAAGTCACCGGCTTAATACCTACTGGACAAACCACTTTCTACACCCATCCGCCTCCCAACAAAACTGAGTGGGAACCCAGACCTGTCCGTTTGCCCTTAATGAGTTCTATTAAGTTTTTCTGGGTAGTTTCTGACGTGTCTGAGCTTTTAGTGCGTGTAAGTCATAAGTAGAAAGGCCCCTTAGTTAACCTAGTCAACCACCCCTGGGCTCTTGAGAACTTCCAAGGGGAGCGTTTAACTTCCCACGTAGTAAGTTGCATTCTGCCCATTGAAGGAGTGGAAGAAGTTGAAAGGGCGGGAATTAAGTTCTGGCAACCCAGAGCAGAGTACTTAAGTCTCCATATGAAGAAAGGAGGCTTAGCAATGTCTCCAAACAACCACAAATTCTTGTTAAACAGTGACCTGCCAATTTGCAAGTTCTGGACACTAAGTTTCACTGTTGAGGGGGAAGCTGTTATTTCTTTGCAGTGGGTGCTCACTACACCTGAGCTTTCTCCTAGTTTCAGTGCTTTTGAAAACCTTAGTCAGCTGTTAGACTTTTTATCAGATTCACAACTAAATGCTTTATTTGGCAAGTAGTTAGGTTCACAGACATATTTGAAGTAATTAAATTAAAACTCAACAAGTTAAGTTGCATAGTACATACTTACCTTTGCCTTTTCCTAAGAGGTTTCCTAGCACGCACGATTACGTCCGGTAGTATTAAGGGTTTTACTTCTTCAGAAGTCAGGTTAAACACTACTAACAAGAAGCTGTCTTTGCTGTAGTGCGAAGAAACTTCATTGATAACCACGTTTACGAACTTGATGTAGCCGTCGTCCTGCATCTCAGCCTCACAGGTCCCGCGCAGTATTTTTTTGCCCGAAATGTTAGTTTTTAGTTGGATAGGAGGTTCGTCCTGAGTAAGCAGCGCCAGCTTGAACCTAGAGTGCTCGTTGAGGAACACAAGGTTTCCTGAAAGGTCTCTTAAAGAAACTTCGAGACTAAAAGCCCTTTCTTTGAAGGCAGGTACAGGCACAGTGCTTTCGGGTGAAAGGTAGTAACCAAATTCCTTTTGGTCACACATCAACTCCAACAATTTTGGCTCAACAGAATTTTCAACCATTACTAGGTCTGAGTGCCTGAAGCCCGAAGCAAAAATAGCTTTTTCTTCCAGAACTTTGCCAAAACCCTCCATAATCTGGTAAGTTCGGGAATTCTGCTCCACAATCGATTGTAGCAAAGAATTGTGGTTCTCTATAGCAGTTAAGAAGTTCTGAGTACTGAAAGGAGTCTGAGTAGGTGGCTGGGCCATGCCCCCTGACAGGTAGAAAAGCATACACTCATAGTGGTTGCAAGGTTCAGGTCTCTGAGATATTATGCACATTTATTCTAAGCCATTTTCTCTTAAGGAAAATCAAGACTTGCATATTACAAAATATATTGCTATGAGTTCCATTTAAGTTTCTTTTAGGTTATTGAACAGATTGCTTCTTCCTGCGAGAAGCAGTTCCAGGCCTTTTGGCACTTCCAGGTCTTTTGGCAGCAGAGCTTTTAGTCCTTCCAGGTTCATTGCAGCTGTAACTGTCGATAGGCACGAAACTAGCCTCGTCCTCTATGTCGTTTAGCACACTGGAAATCACTGTTCGTATAGAGTCTGAAACGACTCCGTTGTAGTCTTCAGTAGTTCTTTCAGGCAAGTCTAGGTCAAGAGTAACGATGTTTTCGTGCTTGTACCTAGTGTTGGTGTCTCCCAAGCCCCTAGCTATTCTTGCGTACTCAGAAGTTGGCTGTTTAAGTCCAACAGCTGACTGGGGGCGTTTGGACTGGCTTTGTTTGCCTGCTTTTAAAGGAACTAGTTTCCAGTCGTCTTCGTTTTCGTCCCACTGGGCACGTTTTTCTACCTTGTCAGCTTCTTCTTTGGGAACAAAAGCTTGGATGACTGAAGACTTGAGTTTGAGTTGTTGAGTTAGAACGCGTATGGTGTCGACCATGTCTTCTCGTTCGCGTTGGAATTCTTGTTGGAGGTCTTTTACTTCAGAGGAGGCAGCTTGATACTTGCTCCAGAGTTTCTTGAGTTTGGCGTTTTTGGTGTCGATTTCTTCTTGGAGTGAAGAAAAGCGCTGGTTGAGTAGGAGGCCTTCCTCTTCTTTTTCTTTCAGGCGTCTTTCTAGGAGCATTTCTTGTTTGCGGCGCTGGTCTACTTCTTGTTGGGCTTTGATGAGTTCTTGTTCTTGTCTGGTGGCTTGTTCTATCATTTGGTTGCCCATCACTAAGCGTTCTTCCATGCCTTTTAGTTTCTTAAGTAGTCTTTGTTGCTTTTCTTTGGCCCGTCTTTGTTTGGACTGTTGTTGTTTAAGAGCTTCTATTAGTTGTTGCTTTTCGTTGTCTGCAAGTTCTTTTTGGGCTTCGACTTTGCGGATTTCTTCTTCAGCGCTTCTTTCTAGTTCGAGTTTTTCTTTTTCGAGTTGTTCTTCGAGTTGCTTGATTTTTTCATAGTCTTCCACATACACTGTCTTTTCAACAACCCCTGCTGAACCACCTGTTACCTGGTTTGCCATTGAGGGATCGATTCCCCCTCCTCCTTGGAGTTCAAGTGCTGCTTTTAGTTTTTGGATTTCTTCTTGGTACTCCCTAAGTAGTGCGTCTTTGGGGTCTTCGTTGAGTTTTGGCTTGTTTTGGATACTTTTAGCTCTGTTGGCGTACCTCAGGGTAGAGATGGTTTCGTCGTAGTTCCAATCAGCAGGCCCAATGTTTGCGATCATTACTGTTTTCGTGTTGCCTCCTAAAGAGTCCGAAAGCAACTTAGTTAGTTTGGAGTCTCTGTAAGGAATGTGTGTGGACCCGTCTACCAGTGAAGATATCACGTTGCCCAGAGTAAGCAAGGACTTGTTAATGTTTGTGGCTTCTTTGAGTCTGTCTCCACTAGACCCTGTTTTAGACTGTCTTTCGCTTCCGGCCAAGTCCACTAAGTTGAGTTTGCCTACTTTGTAGTGGTTGACTCCGTCTTCTCCAGTTTCGCTCCTTTCAACAGTAATAGTGAATATAGAGTGTGACCTAGAAGAGTCCCTGTTCATGTTGGTTTGTCCAACGTGTCTGTTTTTCTTACCAGCTATCATGACTTGCTTCATCTCTTCAATGCCTTTAACCACAAAGGAGTTTAAGTCTTTAACGTAGAATCCACTGTCTGAGTTTTCTTTCACATCAAGTTTACTGTTGGACCCTTTGCTAAGCAAGTCGTAAATGTCTTCGTTGTAGATTTCCAGAAAAGAAACTCTTATCAAAAACTGAGTATTGGGGTGCTGCTCTACAGTGTAGAATATCTGGTCGAAGGACCGAGGAATGATGCCGCGCAATTCGTGAGGTTCCTCGCTTCCCTCCATAGTGAAGGTCTTCCCCGTCCCAGTTTGTCCGTAAGCAAAAATAGTTCCGTTGTAGCCCTCAATCACGCTTTCTACAATAGGGTAGCCAGTTTCTGAGTAGACTTCTTCTTGTTGGGAGTCCATCCCAAAAGCATAGTCGTATGTAAAGGTCTTCATGGGCTCTGAGGAATCAGACTTGGGGTTCCTTATGCGGATTTCTCCTCGAGTAGAGTCCACGTGGACTATGCACTGGCGTCCGTCTCTTTTTTCGTCGCCTGAAATAGGTCTGCACCTTACAGCCACTTTCACTGCTTCTGTCTTTTTGCTCATTGAAACTGTTCTAAATATGAACTGCTTGACGGAGGGATAATATGTCAGACAGGAAGTTCGAGAGAAGAGACTCTCTTTTCATCAGAAACATTTCAAATGAAGCCTCAGAGTTAACTTTGAGGTCGCTTTTTGAGAAGCACGGCAAAGTCACCCACTGCACTATACCTAAGGACTACCAAACCGGCGAAATAAGGCCATTTGGCTTTGTGACATTTTCTTCAGAAACTGAAGCTGGAAAAGCTATGGAGCACCTAGACAACACTGACTTCTTAGGAAGAACTCTGCAAGTCAAGTACGCTAAAAGACGCTCACCGCCCCGCTGGAGTCGGTCCCCAAGTCCCCACAAAAAACGCAGACTTGAGTCGGAACTCAAGGACAGAGTCGAAGAACTCCAAAGAAGCAAGTCTGACCTTATGACTGAAAACTCAGACTTAAGACGTTCCCTCAAGAACCACAAAAAGCGTAAAGAAGAACTCAAAAAAGAAGTGGAAGCTTACAGGTCCAACTCCCTAATATTCTTGCCCTGTGGACACTCTAAGTTGGTAAGCTGCAGAGAAAAGTTTCTCCTAGAAGACTTATCCAAAGAAGCACTTGAACTTTTAGACCAAAACCAAAGAAACGACGCAAACATTGCCAGAAAGGTAAAAGCCCGAGTTGCAGAAACTTTGGAGTCAAAGTTTCCAGACTTCTACCGCTGCCGCAAACAAGTTACCATCATAAATGCTTGCGGCCACGACTACACAGCTAATTGCTGGGAGATCAGAAACTTTTCCAAGAACAGAATTTCGCCGAATTGCATAGTGCCAGTGGAAGTGGTTTTTGAGTGTGGGCACAAAACTTCAGCTGAGTGCTTCAACAAAGGCAACGTAATATGCAGAATCTGCTAAACATGTTCAATATGCAATAAAAAATTTTTTAGGTTATAAGCTTGTTAGAGGCATACTGAATAAACTCCATATCAGAATAAATAATGCAAACATTTGAAAGCCTAAACCCAGAGGTGCTCCTTGTAATCCTCGAATACCTTGACTTAAAGTCTATTGCCCAGACTTCCCAAACTTGTAAATACCTTTACTATTGTGCTTCCAACCCCAACCTTTTCAAGCTTAAGTTTTTGAAATCTAAAAGCTCCCCAAGCTTGGAAAAAGGACCCTTTTTTAAATTGAATTGCTCGGAAATGCTTTCAAAACTCTTCACTAAAATACACTTGACTGACTACAAAGCTTTTTACAAAACCTGCTCAGTGGCCCTTAAAAACCCAATTGGAGTAGTCAAGAAAGGAATCGAAGAATCCTCCTTTTTAGAAAGTCGCCATCAGAATGGTGCACTCAACTACGACGATGGCTTGTACTGGAGTTCAGAGCCCACTAGCTGCAAAGCAACTAGTGAATATTTAGTTTTTGAACTTAGAGACACCTGCTTTGTTTTTTCAGTGCACTTTATTTTTCTAAGAGCAACCCAAGAAGCTGGTCTGTTATACCCTTCACAGAAAGTCCGTGTTCGCATTGGGAACTCCCCACAAGACTTCCAATACACTTCTGATGTCTTTGAAGTAGAAAGTTCGCAACAACTCAACACTGTAAAAGTGCTTCCTGAAGTTGTTATTGGGAAGTACATTATGATAGAACTCTTTGGAAAAGTGACACAAAGTCCTTATGACAACAGGTTTTACACAGGACTAGAGTACTTAGATTGCCTAGGATACCCTTTGAGTTTGCTTCCAAACTCAGACCAGTTTGCTCGTTTCTCCAGTGAAAAGATTCAACTAAGCACTAAAGACACTGTTTTTAGTTTGGGCAACGTGGAAGAGTTGCTTAAGGTTCCTTCGAAGTACTTCACTCCAGTTTCGCTTCCTTACGTTAACTCGAACTCTTCACTTCACTGTCTGCTCAACAAGGTCATTAAGTTCAGAAAGCTCAACCAAGTTGAAAGCTACTTTTTCTTTAAGCTGAATGACAGGCATATAACCCAGCAGTTGGCCCAGAAACTGTGCAGCTGGAGAAGAGTAATCACCATTAGTGAGTTAGTTGGTGAGTACTTAATGGACAAGGGCTACTGCGAGCTTGCCAAGGTGGTCTTTATGGAAGTTGGAGATGTCTTAAAAGGGATCAAAGCACTTATTGCAATGAACCAGTACGAACAAATCAAGCGAATTCTCAATATGAGGCCCAATTCAAGGATTCCTCCAGTCAATCAAATATTAAAGGTTGCTCAAGACCTTGGTCCTTATCAGTTCCAAATGGTCAGTCTTATTGCTAGTCAATTTAATTAAAATAACTACTCAATTGCTACAGCTGAGAAAGCTGGACCTTTTTGGCTAAGGAGTTGCTGGACTTGTTGTCCTGTTTCAATATTCCAGACCCTGACAAAACCGTCGCCACACGCAGAGACTAGCAACTTATTGTCACTTGATAACTTAAGTGACCCAAATCCTCCACTGAGTGCTTTGATTACTTGCATTTGCCTTCCGCTAGAAAGATTGCACACCCTAATATCTGAACCTCCAAACACAACAAACTCATCGTTACTAGAAATGGTCAATGAGCTTATAGAAAAAGAACCTTTGATGATTTGAGTTTGCTGTCCAGATTCCAGACTCCAGACCCTTACAGTCTCGTCAAAGCTTCCAGAAACTACGAAATGGTTATTCCGAGAAATAGCTACTCCAGTTACAAAACCATTATGTCCTTTGAATTTATGAACTTCTTCTCCAGAACCAAGGCTCCACACTCTAACTGTTTGATCAAAGCTTCCAGATACAATGAATTGGTTGTCTTCTGAAACAGCTAGCGAAAATACTACGTTTTCGTGGCCTAAAAATTCTAGAATATTTTCTCCAGTACTTAGAATCCACACCTTGACTTTGCAGTCCTTGCCTCCCGAAACTAATAGTGCATCATCATTACAGATAGCTAGGCATAGCACTACATCACTTCCACTATCAATTACTTGGATTTGATTTCCAGTGATGATATCCCAAACTCGAATAGTATCATCTTCGCCACCAGAGACCAAAAGCTCTTTGCTTCTAGACACAACTACTGACTTAACTGGAGCATTATGGCTTTTTAGTGTATGAATTTCTTCACCGCACTGGTTCCAGACCTTGATAGTGCTCTCTTGGCCTCCACAAGCTAGCATGAACGGAAGGGGTTCTGAAGGTTGAATACTTTGATTGCTGCTGCGTTGCTGAATCAGTTCTTGAACGTTTTCTAGGAACTGAAGAGATTCTGAAGGTTGGCTATTCCCATTGGTACTTCTTTGTTGAGTCAGTTCTTGAATCTGCTTATCCTTCGACTCAATTTCCTGGTACAAATGATTAATTAAGGAAGAAAACTCTTTTACCTGTTCCTGATCTGGCTTTTTTAACTCGCTGAGTTGTCTGATTTCTTGGTCTTTCGAGTCAATTTTTTGATACAAACTATTCAGTTTATCTTCTAAGGAATTTTGGAGTCCGTACTGCGCAGAGAATCCTTGCATTAGTTGATTCAGCTCTTGTATCGGCTGAATGCTGTCTATCTTTAGGTAGAAGTAATTAAGCATAGAAAAGTCAATTTGGCCTGACTTATAAAGTTCTTTTTCGGCTTCTGAAACTTGAGTAAGTTGTTTGAAAGTGGCTTTTTCAACTTGGTTTAAAATAGACTCGTTTAACTCGATGATCTCTAGTTTCTTTTTGGAAATCTTATCCTTTACTTGGGCCAANGCTTCCATATACCAGAAATTAACTGAGAAAACTCCAGAATAACAGTTGAAACTAATTAATCTAATTATATACAAACGAAGAGGTTTCGCCTAAGTAAGGAGCAGACGGCGGAAAATTAGGGTTGTAATTGACTTGAGGAGGCACTAGCAAAGGGTAACTGATTTCTTTTGGAGGAGCTGACTTGCACATCCGCGTGTACAACCAACACCCCAAAACCACAACTAACACCACTACAGCAAACCCCACAAAAAGTTCCCACCACAGTTCGAACACATCTTCGAAAAAGTCTTCGACTTCATCTTCAATCCAACTCATATTATAACCTACCAGAAATAGACAGATCAAGAATTAAATATTAACAAGTGTCGTCGTGGAAAGTCCAGTGCTGGTCCTTTGCCCTCTGGCCCTTGGTTTCTCTGACAGTAATGTTGTTGTCCCTAGGTCTCCTTTTGCGCTTAGCAGAACACAGCATAGAAATTATACTGCGTATTGTTGAGTCTATAGTCATACTTGGTTTCCACCCATCGTCGTACAGAGTCGAAAGACAAATGTAACCGTTGGTGTAAACGTGCTCGTGGACTGGAGTTTTTCCGTCAAAAACAACTTCTGGAGAGTCAATCGGGTAATTTTGTTCGAATGTAAAGCGTAGGATATACTTCTCGCCTGAGTAGATTGTTCCTTCTGGGCACTCGAACCTAATCCTCCAGGTAGTTAAGTCTTCTGAACACTCAAGTAGCTCAAATTCACCTGTAGAGAGCAACTTTTCCTTTTCTTTTTCTAGTCTCCTTATTGCACGCGCTTTCATTTTTGTATAAGAACCCCTTTAATCAACCCCCTAAATATTTTTAGTTATGATATTACTGAACGGGTGAATCCAGTTACTTAGAGTGCCGGCTTCATAAATATGACGTAATTAGTTGTTGAAGAAATTCAAATGGCTTGAGACTCCTTTTTGAGTGCGGATTTTAGTAGCTAAAGAGGCTTGGCTTGGACCAGAGCTCAGTTTGCTTTAGATAATTTTCTGAAGTGCTGCTAAGCAGTTAAGTAAAGTTAAGGTAGTCTTGAAGACGTTAATAAATATGATTGTACTGCTGCTTAGTTGTGAGTGTGACTCAAATAGCCACTCACAACAGAGGCACTACTGATCCTCAACAGTTCAATGAGCTGCCCAGCCTAGACTTGAGGACCAGTAACCACAAAGTAAATATAGGGAAGAGCAGTCCTGGGTACTGCTTTTCAAAGCAGAAGAGATTGGGTGCCTTATTGCTCCTTAGGATCAGAGTAATGCAGGTACCCCAACCTAAAGTACTGCACAACTCTAGGAATACACCCAGAGAGCAGCAAGTTTAAATGGAGTTGACTTGATTCCGTAATAAGATAGTGCCGAGTAAAAGCACTATCCAAGATCGGAGGCATGCCATTGAATACTAAAAGGGAATACAAAGACAACTGTGACCGGAACCAAAAGAACGAACATAAAACCAACACACCATGTGGTCGTTTCAGGAAGTATGAACAAGAAAGTATCACAACAATAACTAAATAAATTCTTTAACTAAATTTGATTTTATAAGGATTAAGATGAAAATAGGTAGTGCATTAAGTCGATAGTCAGCAAAGTGATAATAACATTTGGAGCGACTCTCAACACGAAAACAGGAAGTCCTACGTACAATCCTAGAACTCCCTCCCTCTTAATGCTTGTAAGGAAGCAATCAGCAAACCCAGAGTAGGGGTATTTTCCGTCAGGCCCTTTCACCATCCTTTGGTACTTAGTTTTCACGTTATCAAAGGGTAGAGACACCAAACAAGCACAGACAGCTGCTACAATGGAACTTCCGAATCTATTGTAGGCGTTAACCCCAAAAGCTCTGTCCATGAACTCTTTGCACTGGTCGTACGGAGCAAGCATCCCGAAGTTCATTGCACAAGCTCTCATAACAGTAGGCATGCATCCTCTCCAGTAAGAAAGAACTCCTTCTTCTTTCGGAATCCTTACCAATGCGTCTACTACACTTTTGTAGTTCCGTCTTGCTTCTGCTGGCAACGAATGGTCAGTCTGAAGTCTCACCAAAGCTAAATCGCAAGGGTTCCCTACCACAGCTCCAATGCCCCCTGCTAAGCTTGAGTACACAAACTTTTTGCCGAAAGAAATCGCAGATTGTCCAGTTGCGGCCTTTTCCCGCTCTACCAAAGTTCTGTAAAGTCCAAGTCTGGTTGTGGCGTAGAGTGCTTGTCTCAGCAAGGCGCTGTCTAACCCAGAGTAAAAAGTGCGGAACCCCTTTTCTTTGTATATACTGGAAGCGAATTCTAGGGGACTGACCTTGACTCCTTTGGCGCCTTCGGCCATGCACTGCATGTGGACTTTTATGTAATCCACTGGAAGTACTGCAGTAGTAGCAATCATCCCTGCAGCACCTCCAATTAGGAAATTCTTAACTTCAGAGAAGTAACCTCCTTTCTGATTTTGGCCGGACATTTTTTATATGGTGAGGCAAAATATGGCAGACAAATCTTTGATGGTTAA
>PR_CR_10_Liq_1_inCRDRAFT_1000320_pt1 | contig 30321 bp, 25 predicted proteins | sample PRCRCaboRojoPR_3_FD_10241 | JGI IMG/M metagenome (IMG submission 10241)
AATTGCGACACCGCTGATTCGGTGCAGAACCCACGACCACATGCCTACCTTGCCGCGGTAGAGGGTTCCTGCTGGCACAACCGACATTCATTGCCTCCAAGTCTTGATGTCCCAATTGTAACTGAGAGCGTAAAAATCTTTTTGCCACTAACCAACCTTCGTTACATTCTCGGTAGCCTAAGGAGATGGCAAAAGTTTCAAACTTTCAGGCAATCATTCCCGCTGGCGGGATTGGGTCAAGACTCTGGCCTTTATCCAGAGCAAGTGCCCCAAAGTTTCTGCACGACCTTACCGGCAGTGGCCAAACGCTTTTGCAAGACACATGGGACAGGCTTTCCCCTCTTGCGGGAGACGAAATCTTGGTAGTTACTGGGTCGGGCCATGCTTCAGCTGTGGCCGAGCAGCTTCAGGGGCTGAAACCTGAAAATCTAATTCTGGAGCCAAGCCCTCGAGACTCAACGGCAGCGATTGGACTGGCAGCTGCAGTTTCAGAGATAAGAAATCCGGGTGTGATAATCGGATCTTTTGCCGCCGATCACGTTATTCACGAGACTGACAGTTTTGAAGCTGCAGTGGCAGAGGCGGTCGAAGTTGCCAGATCGGGCAAAATCGTCACTATTGGAGTTACACCTACTGAGGCCTCAACGGCTTTCGGATATGTCAGAACCAATAAACCGATTGCTGGTTTTGAATCTGCACTAGATGTCGTTGAGTTTGTTGAGAAACCATCTATCGCAAAGGCTAAGAAGTATTTTTCAAAAAAGGATTACCTCTGGAATGCCGGTATGTTCATCGCGCCGGCAAAATTGCTTCTTGAGGTGTTGGCAGAGACAGAGCCCGCTCTTGAGAGAGAAATTCAATATTTAGCTCAGCAGATTGTCAAAGGTGGCTTCGATAAAGCTGCTGTTCAGCGTTGGAACGCATTGAAAAAGATTGCAATCGATTATTCAGTTGCTGAACCTGCCGCCGAGCGAGGTCTGGTTGCCTGCGTCCCGGCAAGCTTCGAGTGGCATGATGTTGGCGATTTTGCATCAATCGCTGAATTGCAGTCTCAGGGGAAAAGCGGGAACCTAGCGGTGTTGGGGCAGGCAAAGGTGCTCAGCGATTCTTCAAGTGGGATCCTCGTGAGTGAAAATGACAAGCTGGTTGCACTGATTGGGGTTGAAGACATCATCGTGGTGGACACCCCGGATGCGCTTTTGGTGACTACCAAACAACATGCGCAAAAAGTTAAGGGGCTTGTCGATTCTTTGCGCGCAACAGGTCGCGACGAAGTTCTATAGAACCAAATCGTTATCAAACCAAAGTTAAGTTTTTGTTTTTCCACGGTTCAACAACAGTTTGCTTCGGTAGTCTGTCAACATAAATTCAAGGTGCCCAAGGCGCCATACCTACATTTCAGGAGGAAATTCGTGAGCACAATTTCACGTAAGGCGGTAAAGGGAATTGCCCTGGCAGCCGCATCTGCTCTTGTTCTGGCCGGCTGCGCTGCAGCTCCAGAGGAAGAGACTGCAGACAACTCAGACACTGGTTCTTCGGAAACAGAGACCGAGACCGAGGTTGAGACCGTCGACTACAAGGCCTGCATGGTCAGTGACGAGGGTGGATTCGATGACGCTTCATTCAACGAGGAGGCATTCAATGGTCTTCAGCGCGCTGAGAGCGAGCTAGGCGTTGAGACTGCAGCTGTTGAGTCCAACACTGGTGCAACCCTAACTGAGTACTCAAGCGCAATCGAGAGCTTGGTAGGAGAGGGTTGTGACATGGTATTCGGTGTTGGCTTCGCTCTAGCTACCGCAATTCGGGACGCAGCGCTAGCTAACCCAGACACAGACTTCGCACTTATCGACTCTGCTCTATCAAATGACGACTTCAGTCCTTTGAGCCTTGAGAACGTGAAGCCAATCCAGTATGACACTGCAGAGGCAGCATTCCTTGCAGGATACCTCGCGGCAGCAACCACTGAGACAGGCACAGTTGCAACTTACGGTGGAATCTTGTTCCCAACCGTGACCATCTTCATGGATGGCTTCAAGCAGGGTGTTGATTACTACAACGCTGAGAAGGGAACCGATGTTCAGGTTCTGGGAGCCATGGATGAAGACATGGCCAACTGGAGTGCAACTGGTGACTTCTCTGACATTGCAAAGGGTAAGAACCTATCTGAGCAGTTCATCGATCAGGGTGCAGACATCGTTCTTCCAGTAGCTGGTCCAGTTGGACAGGGAACCGGTCAGGCATCTTTGGACACAGAGGGTGTATTGCTAATCGGTGTTGACAGCGACTGGTACAACCTGGACGCTCACGCAGAGTACAAGCAGAACATTCTGACCAGCATCGAAAAGAAGATGAGTGACGCTGTATTCAACGTTATCCAGACCGGTGTTGAGGGAACCTTCGTTGGTGGAGATGAGAACCAATATGTCGGTAACTTGGCCAACGGCGGTGTTCGCATCAGCCCAGAGCACGATGTTGCCTACCCGGCAGGCATTCAGGCAGAGCTTGATGCTCTAGCTGACCAGATCATTGCTGGTGAGCTGGTGGTTAACTCCATCTACAAAAACTAGTTACTAGTTTGATCAAAGGGTCGGGGGCGGAGGCTCCCGACCCTTTGGATTTAAGTTGTAAGCTTTTCTGGCATAAGAAAAAAGGACGGCAATGCGGCTGGAATTGAAGCAAATTACCAAAAAATTTGGTGACTTCACCGCTAACGACAAAATTGACCTCGTTGCCGAACCCGGGCAGATTCATTGCCTGCTCGGTGAAAATGGCGCCGGCAAATCAACACTGATGAATGTCCTTTACGGGCTCTATCAGGCCGATGGTGGAGAAATCCTGCTTGATGGTGAAGTTCAGACTTTTCAAGGGCCTGGAGATGCAATGGCTGCTGGCATCGGAATGGTCCACCAGCACTTCATGTTGGTGCCAGTGTTTACAGTTGCCGAGAATGTAATTTTGGGCCACGAGCCAACTAAGGCCCTGGGTTTTTTGGATATCCAAGCCGCTCGCGAGCGGGTTCGCGAGATAAGTAACAGATTTGGTTTTGATATCGACCCTGACGCAATAGTGGGAGAGCTCTCCGTAGGCGTCCAGCAGCGAGTGGAAATCATCAAGGCATTGTTGGGTGATGCCAAGGTGTTGATTTTTGATGAGCCGACTGCTGTTTTGACACCCCAGGAAACCGATGAACTCATGGGGATAATGCGTCAATTAAAAGATGAAGGTAAGGCAATTGTTTTCATCACTCACAAGCTTCGAGAGGTAAAAGAAGTCGCGGACAAGATAACCGTCATTCGATTGGGAAAGGTAGTCGGCGAGGCAAGCCCAACAGATAGCAGCGAAGAACTGGCATCGATGATGGTTGGACGAGAAGTTGATCTATCTGTTCATAAAAACCCTGCAAATCTTGGTGATGCTAGCTTCAAAGTGAGTAATTTGACGGCATTCAATTCAGCTGGGACCAAAGTATTGGATGACGTTAGCTTCGAGATTCAAAAAGGTGAGATTTTCGTCATTGCAGGTGTTCAAGGAAACGGCCAAACAGAACTTGCCGAGGCAATACTGGGGACTCAAGAGCGGGTTAGCGGCTCAATCAGCCTTGAAGGTAAGGAGTTACTGGGCCGATCGGTAAAAAAGGTTCTGGACTCAGGCGTTGGATTTGTTCCAGAGGATAGAACTGAGGACGGTCTGGTAGCAGATTTCACGATTGCCGAAAACCTAATGCTTGACAGAAGCGATAGACCGCCTTTTGCTAGGGGCGTGCAACTGCAGTTGAAGAAGCTTCATCAATTTGCAGAAGAGAAGCTCAAACAATTTGATATCCGAGCTCAGAGTATTTTTAGCAAGGCGAAACAGCTATCTGGTGGAAACCAGCAAAAAGTGGTTTTGGCCAGAGAGCTTTCCCGAGATTTGAAGGTGCTGGTTGCATCTCAGCCAACCAGAGGATTGGACGTTGGATCAATTGAGTTTGTGCACGAGCAAATTGTTGCGGCCAGAGACAGTGGAATTCCAGTGTTGATAATCGCAACTGAATTGGATGAGGCAACTCAATTAGGGGACCGCGTCGCAGTTATGTATAAGGGAAAGATCGTCGGAATTGTCTCCCCAGACACCCCAAGGGAAGAGCTTGGAAAGTTAATGGCTGGAGTAACCCAATGAATCAGCAGAGGCTAATCAGAGAGATCTTTAGCGGAAACGCTGTTATTCCGATATTTGCGGTATTGGCAAGTTTTGTCTTCGGTGGAATTTTGATCGCCTTTGCCAACGAGGACGTGCAGGAGGCGAGTGGTTATTTCTTCGCACGTCCCATGGACACAGTCACTGCGGTTCTGAATAGCGTGTTCGGGGCATACGATGCGCTGTTTAGGGGTTCGATATTCAATTACCAAGCTGCAACACCGCAGGCAATGATCAAGCCAATAACTGAGACCCTTGCTTTTGCTACACCGATCACCCTTGCGGGTCTGGGTCTAGCGGTTGGTTTCAGGAGTGGACTTTTCAACATTGGTGGCCAGGGTCAGATTATCTTCGGAGCGATGTTTGCTGGCTATGTCGGCTTGAGCTTTGAGGCACCTTTTTTGATCCACATGCCAATGGCAGTGATTGCAGGACTAATTGGAGGTGCACTCTGGGGAGGTCTAGTTGGATTGCTGAAGGCAACCACTGGAGCCAACGAGGTGGTGGTGACCATCATGTTCAATTACATAGCGCTACTTTTGTTGACTTATCTGCTGAAGACACCAGTATTTCAGGCTCCCAATCAGGTCAACCCAATTTCTTCACCAGTAGCAGAAAGCTCAAGACTTCCCGCAATCTTAGGTGATGGCTTCAGGCTCCACTTCGGACTAATCATCATGCTGGCAATGGTCTTTGTTGTTTGGTGGTTGCTTTATAGGTCCTCAATTGGTTTTCAGTTCCGAGCGCTGGGTTTCAATCCAAATGCTGCACGAACTGCAGGCGTAAATATCCCGCTGACTTACGTGCTGGTGATGGCGGTAAGTGGATCGTTGGCAGGTCTGGCTGGAGCAAGCCAAGTACTAGGTGCAGATAAGCAGCTCACTGTTGGAATCAGCGCCACCTTTGGAATCGACGCAATCACGGTAGCTCTGCTTGGGCGCAATAACCCTTTCGGCGTTTTGGCAGCTGGAATTCTTTTTGGTGGTTTGCGCTCGGGTGCTGTTCTGATGCAGGCCAACCAAGGTGTGCCGGTTGACATAGTTTTGGTGGTTCAGTCAACCATTGTTTTGTTCATTGCAGCACCGCCACTAGTGAGAGCGCTGTTTAGGCTTCCTAAGCCAAAGGCGGTGCAAGCATGAAGCAGAGTAAGAAAACGCCAATTGCGCTGGCAATCCTGACATTTCTGACCGCTCTGATTGTGCCAGCGGTGGCAGGCGATGATATCGAGATACAGATAGCGACAAAGACTGATTTGTTCCCAATTCCAAACCTGCTTTTCCCAGCTCAAGGTTTTGTCATTTTCTTGGCTGTTGTGATGGTTGCAATCGCAGTTTGGAGTTTTTACCTAACTCTCTCAAAGAATCAAAAAACCCCTCTGCTGGCAACGGTGTTCTTTGGAATCGCTTTCGTTTCAAGCGTCTTGGTCTGGCTGTTTGCGGGTGCGACCATGACTATCACCACTTTGCTAGCAGGTTCTCTCGCCCTGGCGGTGCCTTTGATATTTGGATCCATGTCCGGTGCTTTGAGTGAGCGAGTTGGAATTATTAACATCGCAATTGAGGGTCAATTATTGGCTGGAGCTTTCACCTCCGCGGTAGTTGCCTCTATAACCGACAGCGTAATTTTGGGAATCATTGCGGCAATGCTGGCGGGTGTTTTGGTGGCATCGCTACTGGCCGTGTTTTCCATCAAGTATTTGGTGGATCAGATTATTACCGGTGTAGTCGTAAACGTTCTGATCATTGGCCTGACCAGCTTCTTATTTTCAACGCTTTTGGCAGACAACATCACAGTTTTGAATCAACCTCCTAGGTTCGAGAGAATATCGATTCCAGTGCTGGGGCAAATTCCTATTCTCGGACCGGTTTTGTTTAATCAGACGCTGATTGTTTATTTGATGTATGTCGCGGTAATCGCGGTTTTTCTTGCACTGTTCAAAACAAAGTGGGGATTGCGAGTTAGATCTGTTGGCGAATACCCCAAGGCCAGCGACACGGTTGGCATCAAGGTTTTCAGAACTCGCTACATGTCAGTAATGATTGGCGGCGCATTTGCCGGATTGGGAGGAAGCTTTTTTACCTTAGGCCAAGTTGGGGCATTTGGAAAAGAGATGACCAACGGGGCTGGCTATATAGCCTTGGCGGCTCTTATTTTCGGAAGATGGAATCCCATCTATGCTGCGATGGCCGCCTTGCTATTTGGTTTTGCTCAGAATCTTCAGTATGCGGTGCAGATTGTCGGATCACCACTTCCTAGTGAATTCTTGCTCATGCTCCCATATGTTTTGACCGTAATCGCCGTGGCCGGTTTGGTTGGTAAGGTAAGAGGCCCAGCTGCAGCTGGTAAACCATATATAAAGAGTTAGCAATGGAAATCAACTGGGAAAACCTAAGACTTAGGGCCTTGGAGGCAAGCAAAAATTCCTACTCTCCCTATTCGAATTATCCGGTTGGTGCTGCCGCCCTGGTTGATGACGGCCGGATAATAACNGGNGCAAATGTTGAAAACGCAAGCTATGGACTCACCCTTTGCGCGGAGTGTTCGATGATTAGCGAGTTGTTCGCAACCGGCGGGGGAAAGCTGGTTGCATTTTGCTGCGTTGATGCTGATGGAGTGGTGATAATGCCATGCGGACGGTGTAGGCAACTTCTGAGTGAACATGCCGCCAGTGGAATGATGATGGAAACTGTCAGCGGAATCAAAAGCATTGATGAAGTTATCCCAGATGCTTTTGGACCCAGAGATTTAGAGGAGAACTGAGTTGGCTTTTAGCGCGGTAGAAATAATCATAAAAAAGCGCGAAAAGGCGGAACTCACCAAGGCCGAGATTGATTGGCTGATCGAAAACTACACCAAGGGCTCAGTCTCAGACGAACAGATGAGTTCGATGGCGATGGCCATATTGCTAAATGGCATGTCTCGCGGGGAAATCAATCACCTAACTCAGGCCATGATTGCCTCAGGTGAACGGATGGATTTTTCCAAACTAACAAAGCCAACTGCGGATAAGCATTCAACTGGTGGGGTCGGGGACAAAATCACTTTGCCGCTTGCCCCACTGGTGGCAAGCTTTGGGGTCGCTGTACCGCAGCTAAGTGGCAGGGGGTTGGGCCACACAGGCGGAACTCTAGACAAGCTGGAGGCAATCCCCGGCTGGAAGGCAAGTCTTTCAAACCAAGAGATTTTTGATCAATTAACCGATGTTGGAGCGGTGGTTTGTGCTGCGGGCAGTGGCCTTGCTCCGGCAGATAAAAAACTCTACGCACTTCGTGATGTTACTGGCACGGTGGAGGCAATACCGCTGATTGCCTCATCGATAATGAGCAAGAAAATAGCCGAGGGAACAGCATCACTGGTACTAGATGTCAAGGTGGGAAGTGGCGCATTCATGAAAGACATGGAATCCGCGGAGAAGCTTGCCGAAACACTGGTTTCTCTGGGTAAAGACTCAGGTGTCAATACCTCAGCATTCTTAACTGACATGTCCACTCCACTGGGTAAGAAAATTGGAAACTCCTTGGAGGTTGAGGAGTCAATCGAGGTTCTGGAGGGTGGTGGGCCCGAAGATGTCGTGGAGCTCACGGTGGCGATTGCAGCTGAAATGCTAAGACTCAGTGGCATTGATGCGGACCCAAGAGAGCACCTAGCAAATGGCAAGGCCATGGATAAGTGGAGGGCGATGATAAGTGCTCAAAATGGAGACCCCGATGCGCCAATGCCCGTTGCAAAACACTCTGAGAAAATCGTTGCCAGCGAGGATGGGATTCTCAGTCTTGATGCCTTAGGAGTCGGAATGGCAAGTTGGAGATTGGGAGCGGGCAGAGAGAAGCAGGGGGATAGCGTTCAAGCAGCCGCTGGAGTTATTCTTCACAAAACCCAAGGGGAGAAAATATCAAAGGGAGATCTCCTAGCCGAGCTTTTTACAGACACAGAGTCGAAAATAGAGGGCGCCAAGCAGGATATGTTGAAAGCGGTCAGAGTTGATGAAGAGGCAACTAGAAACTCGATTATTTTGAAGGAGCTGCGCTGATGGATCTGAAAAAACTACCGAAGATATCTCTGCATGATCATCTAGATGGCGGTTTGAGGCCACAGACAATGGTGGAGATTGCCGATGAGGTCGGGCATGAACTTCCTGAAAAAGACGAGCACGGTCTTGCTACTTGGTTTTACCAAAGCGCAAACTCTGGCTCTTTAGAGCGCTACCTAACAACTTTTGACCACACTCTTGCTGTGATGCAAAAGCCCGAGCACCTTAGAAGAATTGCTACCGAAACTGTTCTTGATTTGCATGAGGATGGCGTTATTTACGCAGAGCTTCGATGGGCCCCAGAGCAGCATCAGCATGCTGGATTGAGTCTTCAGGAAGCGGTTGATGCGGTGCAAGATGGCCTCGAAGAAGGCATGCAGTTGGTTGAGGCGATGGGTGGCTTCATCCGCACCGGTCAAATTCTCTGCGCAATGCGCCAGGGTAGTAGAAGTTTGGAGATTGCAGAGTTGGCGGTTGCCAATCGAAACGATGGCGTTGTTGGTTTTGATATCGCCGGGCCCGAGAAGGGCTTCCCGCCTGTCTCGCATAAAGTCGCTTTTGATTATCTAGCGAGTGAACTGATGCCGGTTACCGTGCATGCCGGTGAAGCAGACGGACTGGAATCGATAAAAGACGCCTTGGTTAGCGGCAGGGCGCTGAGAATTGGTCATGGAGTAAACCTCATTGAAGATGTGATGTTAACCCGATCCGAAGGTGATACCGATTTGGTTGTACTTGGACCGGTGGCTGAGTGGATTCATGACCGACAGATAGCACTGGAAATTGCGCCAAGCTCAAACCTGCAAACGGGAGCTGGAGAATTACTTGGAAGCGGAATTGCAAACCATCCTTTTGACGCTTTATATGATCTGGGTTTTCAAGTGACGGTAAACACCGACAATAGGCTGCAGTCTTCTACCACGCTGACTCGTGAACTAGAAATGTTGAGTGAGACATTTGGCTATCAGCTGGAAGATATTCACCAATTCCAGATTCATGCTGCCGAGGCGAGTTTTCAGTCCCTTGAAACAAGGGAAGAGCTTCTGGAAATGATTGATCGTGGCTTCAGCAAATTTGAATGATTTCATTCCGGATGGGTGTATTCACTTTGCTAATCCCGCTGGTTTTATAGAGGCGGCCAAGCTCACATCCGAGTTGCTTACCAAAGCCGGCATCGCGCCAAATAACTACTCCGATGAAGTTGAAAAACTGATAACTAGCGAAGGCCCCTACATGGTGATCACTCCACAGGTTGCCGTTGTCCACGGTAGACCCAGCCCGGGGCAAACCAAAACCGCGGCTGCAGTTCTGATCAGTGGCGAGGATCTGATTAGCGGACATGGCAAGAATGACCCGGTGCGCGTAATTTTTGCAATCTCTGCTCACTCCAGTGATGCCCACATCAATATGCTGAGGACTCTCTCTGAATTCCTTATCCAACCCGGTTCGGTCTCGAAACTGATTGGTTGTTCCACTGTGAGCGAAGTGAGAGATATTTTGTCCTGGTCTCTGCCATGATTTTGCTATGAAGCTTTTGGCGGTCTGCGGAATGGGAATTGGTACTTCGGTTCTACTCAAGATGAACGCGGAGAGGGTTTTAGAGCAGCTAGATATCGAGGCAGAGGTGGACGCTACCGACTTGGCATCAGCTTTACAACCTGACTCGTCAGCACAAATAGTTTTGTGCACTCCGGAGCTTGAAGAAAAACTGCAAGGAATTCGGGCCGAGGTAATTTCTGTGGATAATGTTTTTGACCTGAACGAGCTCACTGCAAAGCTTGAAAAATCACTGCTGTAAAAACTCTCGCATTACGTTTTCAAGTTTTTGAAGCCGCTCACCTGCCAAATCGAAGCTCTCACCACTAGCCTCCAGGTAACACTTGAGTTTTGGTTCAGTCCCACTGGCTCTGATGAGAGCCCGACTGTTTTTATCTGGGGTAATTTCCAGCATGTCCAGTCGGGGATCTATTTCGACTAGCTTTCGAATCTCCAGAGCTAACCCATCAAAATACGCCTCTTTTTGAGTCTGCAGCTTATTCATAAGCGTTGTAACTTCCGCCATTGAATCTAATCGAAGCGAAATTTGGCTGGATTGAAAATGGCCTGTTTGCAAAGCAATCTGCTCCAGCGCCTGCTCAAACCCCATTCCCTTTTCGGAAAGCTCCTGAGCAATTTCACACGCAAGTAGAGCGGCAGTAAGTCCATCTTTATCCGGCGTGTAGTCCGGGTCAACACAATAACCAAGTGCTTCTTCGTAGCCGAATATGAGATTTTCAACTTTGGAGATCCACTTGAATCCAGTCGGAGTCAGTTCACTAGACAAACCTCTGGCCTTGGCCAGTTTCAGAATCTGTTGGGAGGAAACATAGCTTGCAGCCATGGTTCCAGATTTCTTTTTTCTGGATACAAAGTCGGCAATCAGAATCCCAAGCTCATCTCCACTGAGCATCCTGAAACCATTCGATGTCGGCACACCAATGGCCAGTCTGTCCGCATCTGGGTCGTTGGCGATGATTAAATCTGCGCTTATGTCTCTAGCTTTAGCCAAAGCCAAATCCATGGCCCCTGGCTCCTCTGGGTTCGGAAATTCCACGGTTGGGAATGTCGGATCAGGTTCGATCTGCTCAGCAACTGGATGGATATTGCTGAACCCAGCCGCTAAAAGAATCTCTTTGATAATTTCCCAGCCAACTCCGTGCATTGCTGTGTAGACAATTTTTAGGTTGGACGGTTTGGCTTGGGAGGATATTGCCAGAGCCCTAGAGACATAAGAATCAATTTCTGCGTCTCCAATGAGAATGTATTCACTGGAACGTGAACTCGGATTTAGTTCCCTGACCTTGTTGATTTTTGATGCAATCTCCGAGTCTTGAGGCGGAACTATCTGGGAATTACCGTTTTGTCCACCGAGATAAACCTTGTAACCATTGTCATTGGGTGGATTATGGCTGGCTGTTACAACTATCGACACAGAGCTATTTTTTTGCTTTCCCGTGAATGCGACCACGGGGGTTGGAACATGATGTTCAAATAGCTCCACATGGATCCCGTTTCCGGCGAGGATTTCAGCCGAGTCTTTGGCAAAGATATCTGAGTTTTTTCGAGCGTCAAACCCAATTACGGCACTCAGCTGACCATGAGGGTCAAGGTATTCGCTTTTATTTGCGTTCAGGAAATCCGCTATCCCCTGAGCAGTTTGGGCGACAACAAGTCGGTTCATCCTCATTGGTCCCGGTCCGAGTTCTGCTCTGAGGCCGGCAGTTCCGAAACTCAGCCTTGATTCAAAAAGGGGCTCAATTTTCTTGATTTCACCTTTGTCGACAAGATCTTGCAGTTCTTTTTTCGTCTCTAGGTCTGGATCGGCGTCGATCCAGCTTCTTACAACTTCTAAATCAATCACAGCTTGTTAATTATCTCCGCTAGCAGTTTGGCTATAACTGGCTCGGCTTTTTGTCCAGCCTCTATTACCTCCGCATGCGAAAGAGGTGTTTTTTGAATGCCGGCAGCTAGGTTTGTAATCAGGCTCATTCCAAAAACTTCCATACCTGACTCTCGGGCTGCGATTGCTTCCAGGGCAGTTGACATGCCCACAATGTCGCCTCCCATTGCCTTGGCCATTTTTACTTCCGCTGGTGTCTCGTAGTGAGGTCCTGGGAACTGAACGTAGACACCCTGCTCGAGACTGTCATCCACCTCTCTAGCAATATCTCTGATTCTTGATGAATAGAGATCAGTCAGATCAACAAAATTGGCTCCGCGCAGGGGAGAGGTTGCGGTGAGATTAATGTGGTCCGAAATTAGAACCGGCTGGCCTGGTTTCCAATGTTCTTTGACGCCCCCCGCTCCATTGGTCAGAACCATAACCTGGGCGCCCAGTGCTGCAGAAACTCTGACTCCGTGGCTTACGGCATCTACTCCGTGTCCTTCATAGAAGTGGGTCCTGGCCCCAACGACTAAGGCGTGCTTACCGCTATGAAGCCTTATTACTCTTAGCTGTCCGGTGTGACCTTCGACACTGGGGGCTCGAAATCCACTTATCTGGCTTGCTTCGATGCTTGCAACTTCAACGCCCGCCAGATCTGCAGCCTTCGCCCATCCAGATCCCAAGGTGAGTCCAATCTCGACTGAATCTATTGCGGCGAGCTCTCTAATCTCATTCGCTGCTTTTTCGGCAATCAGCTTTGGGTTGTCCATCCGAACAGTTTATTTGCATTCAAGTAAGCCAAGATTCACTAATTGTTGGACAATAGAGACGTGGCTCAGAAATTTCCAACTCACAGGATAGTAATAATCGGTGCCGGACCAGGTGGCTTTGAGGCAGCATTGGCCGGAAGGCAGCTTGGTGCCGAAGTGATTCTCGTTGAAAGAGAGGGTTGGGGTGGTTCAGCAGTTTTGACCGATGTTGTTCCCTCAAAAACCCTGATTGCCGTTGCAGATATTTCCAAACGCTTTTCAGAAATTGAGGAGCTCGGGCTGAAAACAGCGGGGGCAAAAATAGAGGTTGACCTAAAGGCGGTTAACCAACGACTAAAGAATCTCGCTCGTGAGCAATCATTGGATATGCAGCAGCAGCTTGAGAAGGCTGGAGTGCAATTGATTGCTGGAACAGGCAGGCTTGATGGTAATCACGCGGTAATCGTCTCTCCCAATGATGGCAGTGCAGAAAAAAGAATCGAGACAAAAACCATCATCGTCTCGACTGGTGCAAGGCCCAGAGAGTTGGATTCAGCAAAGCCAGATGGCGAACGCATCTTCAACTGGAAGCAGCTATACAATCTTCAAGCTCTTCCAGAGCACCTGATAGTTGTCGGATCAGGTGTTACTGGAGCCGAGTTCGCTGGCGCCTATTTGGCACTCGGATCAAAGGTCACACTGGTTTCCTCTAGAGACTACGTTCTCCCGGGCGAGGATAAAGACGCTGCCTTGGTTTTAGAAAATGTTTTCAAACGAGGCGGCATGAGAATTATGAACAAGTCCCGCGCAGAGAGTGTTGAGAACACCGGTGACGGGGTTAAGGTGACTTTGAATACTGGTGAAGTCTTAGTCGGTTCACACTGCCTTATGGCGGTTGGTTCCATACCAAACACCGAGGGTTTGAATCTGGAGCAGGCTGGCGTTGACACGAATGAACAGGGTCAGATTGTCGTAAATAAAGTTGCTGGAACCTCCAGAGCCAATGTTTATGCTGCTGGAGACTGCACAAACTTCTTGCCATTGGCTTCTGTCTCTGCAATGCAGGGGAGAACTGCCGTGTTCCACGCGATGGGTGATGTTTCCACCCCAACGCAGCTAAGAAATGTCACCGCCAACGTATTCACCTCGCCCGAGATTGCCTCTGTCGGCTGGTCGCAGGAATCCATAGAGAATGACGAGGTCCGTGGATTTGTCCACAAAATAGAACTTGAGAGTAACCCGAGGGCAAAAATGATGGGTGTTCAAGACGGATTTATCAAGCTATTCGCTTCCACCGGCGGAACCGTCATTGGTGGGGTAGTGGTCGCACCCAGGGCCAGCGAGCTTATCTACTCAATCGCCGTTGCTGTTGAAAACCGACTCACCGTGGATGACGTGAGTGCGGCCTTTGCAGTTTATCCATCGCTCTCGGGCTCCATTTCAGATGCAGCTAGAGCGTTGCACGTGCCGATTATCTAATCTTCAATTTCAAGTATCTTGGTGCCTGCCGAAAGGGTGGTTCCAGCCTGCACTGAAAGCGCTGAAACTTTTCCGCTTCTATGAGCGGTCACGGGTTGTTCCATCTTCATCGCCTCCAGAACCAACAGAAGATCACCCTCGTTCACGTGATCTCCCTCGCTTACCGCAATTTTCACAACATTGGACTGCATTGGGGCGAATACTGTATTTCCCTTGATGCCCGAGTGCGAGGTTTGTTGATGCGATTGCCTACGTTTGGGAGGTTTCCCATAATTTCCNCCTTCACCAAGCATCTTCGCTGGTAGCGACACCGAAACAAGCTGTCCGTCAATTTCGACACTCAGTGTNTTGAGGNTGTCTGGTTCTTCTGTCTCAGCAATCCCNGGCCAGGGCTCTATCGGGTTATCCCATTGAGTCTCNACCCAGCGGGTGAATACNTTAANCTCAGAGCCTTCGGCCGTGAACTCGGGCTCATGGACCAAGAGTCTGTGGAATGGGATCACAGTTGGAATCCCGTGGACCTGAATCTCATCAAGAGCACGCCTCGCTCTTTCTAAGGCTTGCTCCCTGCTATCACCGGTGACGATTAGCTTGGCTAGCATGCTGTCAAAGTTGCCACTTACCTGATTGCCTGAAATTACCCCTGAGTCAAATCTCACCCCTGGCCCAGAAGGTTGCTGAATACTTTGGATCTTGCCGGGAGTTGGCATGAAGTCACGACCTGGATCCTCACCGTTAATTCTGAATTCAAATGAGTGGCCACTAATCTCTGGATCCTGGTAATCAATCTCTCCACCCTCGGCAATCCGAAGCTGCTCTCTGACAAGGTCAATCCCTGTCACCTCTTCGCTTACTGGGTGCTCTACTTGAAGTCTGGTGTTGACCTCCAAAAAGGAAATTGTCCCATCAGCACCAATCAGAAACTCACAGGTTCCTGCGCCCTGGTAGCCAGCTTCTCTTAATATTTTTTTGGAAGCTTCATAAAGCTGCTGGTTCTGAGACTCAGTCAGAAATGGCGCTGGAGCTTCCTCGACAAGCTTTTGATGCCTTCGCTGAACCGAACAGTCTCTGGTGCTAACCACCACCACATTTCCGGCCGAATCAGCCAGACATTGGGTCTCAACATGCCTGGGCTTATCTAGGTATTTTTCAACAAAACATTCGCCTCTGCCGAAGGCTTGAGTTGCCTCACGAGTAGCAGATTCAAATAGCTCCGCAACGTCGTCGCCCTCACGAGCAACTTTGATTCCGCGACCACCACCGCCATAGGCTGCTTTGATTGCCACCGGCAGACCGTGGGTTTCGACAAAAGCCAAGACTTCTTGCGCGTCTCTAACTGGCTCTTTGGTTCCAGGAGCAAGCGGAGCACCCACCTTCTCAGCAATCTGCCGAGCGCTAATTTTGTCCCCCAGGACTTCAATAGCCTCCGGTGAGGGTCCCACCCAGATTAGGCCTGCGTCGAGTACAGCCCTTGCAAAATCAGCATTCTCAGCCAGGAATCCATAACCTGGATGGATTGCATCTGCCTGAGACCTTTTTGCGATACGGATAATCTTTTCAATGCTCAGATAGGTTTCGGAGGCAGTGAGGCCGACTAGCGAATAGGCCTCATCGGCCATGATTGCATGGGGTGAGTTTCGGTCCCCATCAGAATAAACCGCCACTGTTGGGATGCCACTGTCATGGGCAGCCCGAATAATTCTGACCGCTATCTCGCCTCGGTTTGCAATAAGCAGTTTCGTGATTCTGCGTTTCATATTTTGAAAGCTTATTGGTCAGTGCTGTTTGACCTGGAATTATTTCCAGAAATCCGTGTATTCGTAGCCTATTTTGTGCATCATTTCTCGAAGAATCCGTAGCGATAGGCCAACTACCGTGTGGTAATCTCCTTCGATCTTTTCGATAAATGCTCCACCAAGTGAATCGATGGTGAACGCCCCGGCAACTTTGAGTGGTTCACCCGATCTGACATATCTTTCAATCTGCAAATCGCTAATGTCGGAGAACCATACTGTCGTGAAGCTACTTTCAGTCACTTGAGCCCCCGATTTGTTGTCAATAAGCGATTGCCCAGTGAATAACTTCCCTTGTTTTCCCCGCATTTTTTTCCAACGCTCTGAGGCGACATCCGCCTTATGGGGCTTACCAAGAATTTGACCTTCAAATTCCAAAGCGGAGTCCGCACCAAGAATCAAGGCATCGGCCTCAGTTGTCCTATCGGCAACGTCTCTGGCTTTCGCAGCCGCAAGTGTTCTCACGTACGTTTCTACGTTTGGGGCATCGGCAGCTTTCATTACCTGATCCTCATCCACCTCGCTTGCCTTTACAGTTGGATGAAATCCAGCATTTTTTAGAAGGTCTAGTCTCGCCGGAGACTGGCTTGCAAGGATCAGGTTTGTCATTGGGTCAGGATAATACGTCCCAACTGTTCGCTAGAGTTCTTACATGGGGAAGTCAGCAATATCCGTTGCGATAGTTGATGATCATGAGGCCGTGCGCTACGGCTTCGCTGGCGCTTGCCAAGAATATGGTTATGAATTAGTTGCTGGAGCTTCGACGGTGCCAGAGCTATTAGAAAAAATTTCAAAAAAGAAGCCGGACGTTGTAGTGATGGATCTTTCGCTGGCGGATGGATCGCTGATCAGTGAAAATGTCCGCACGATAGACAAGCTGGGAATCCCAATCCTGATCTTCTCAATTGCCGACAAGCCCAAGTTAATCAGGGCTGCAATCAAAAACGGTGCTCACGCGATAGTTCCGAAAAGCGAATCAATGCAGGACCTCATGAAGTCAATCGAATTGACATCCAAAGGCGTCTACATAAACAACTCAGAGACAACCGCAGCCATTGATTCCGACCAAGAATTCAAGGCTGCTCAGCTAACCGAAAGAGAGCGCGAGGTGCTGACACTTTATGCGAGTGGGTTAGCGTTGAAGCAAGTCGCATTTCAGCTTGGCGTGGAGCGTTCCACAGCCAAAGAACATATTGACAGGGTCAGAAGAAAGTATTCGAAACTGGGCAGAGATGCCGGAACAAAAATTGATCTCCTTCGAAGAGCGATCGAGGATGGTTATATCAACGAGGAGCTTTTGTAATTGGAGACCCTTTCCTATTCCGCTCGAGGCAATGTTGAGAAAATAATTTTCAGGGCCTTCAGTATCGCCGTTTTACTAACTGGACTGGAGGTAATTGGGAATGCAATTTTCCAGAGCTCAGTTCTGAATCCGACGCATTGGCTACTTGTCGCCCTGGTGTTTACCAGTCAGATCGGTTTGGTTTACGGCGCATGGCTTTCAAATAAGCCCAAGGGATGGATGATTTTCCATGGGCTATCTCCGATAGTGGTGATTTTGCTTTGGCCGTTATTGGCCACAAATGGCGTAGAACTGCCTGCAGATTTTCGGCCATGGGTCTGGTGGGCGATGGGCATGAGTGCAATCTCGTTGAGCATAGCTTTCAAGCCACCAGTCAGTTTGCTGGGCGCAGTTGGGGTGAGTCTTAGTTGGTTCTTTTTTTCCGCATCGCCAATTGGTGGAGAGATGGAACTCGAGAGAAGAATTCAAGACTCTGTTTTGGTGCTGATGTTGGGGGGAGTGTTTGGGTCTTTGGCGGGTCTAATAATTGCCCAGTTTGAAAAGGTTGATCAGGCCAACTCAGATTCGCTGAGGGAGTCGGTTTCTAGAGCTCAGCAGGAGACTAGGGAGCGAGAGCGCGGACTTGTTTATGCACTGGTCCATGATCGGGTTTTGAATACACTGCTGGTGGCGTCTAAGGCAAAAAGTGCAGGCGAATTCAGTTCGGCAGCGGAATCTGCAGAACAAGCCCTGCAAGAGCTCGCCCAGATGAGAGAGCCTGCAAATCCAGATCAGCCAATTTCCTCACTTGCCCTCTTCAAGGGACTTCAGCTTGCCTCGGAGGAGTATGACAACGTGGTTGTCACATCTGCCGGCGGAGCCGCAACGAATATACCTGCCGATGTTGGGGGAGCATTGACACAAGCTGCGCTGCAGGCAATAGAAAACTCTCGGAAACATTCCGGGGCTTCCAAAACTTTTTTAGATATGCAGGCTTCGAATCGTGACGTAAAGATTGTGGTGAAGGATCTAGGCAAAGGCTTCCGAATTTCCAGGGTGGGAAAGAATCGACTCGGAGTCAAACTGAGCATAATCGGCAGGGTCAGGGCTGTTGGCGGAGAGGCAGAGGTTAGGTCGAATCCAGGCGAGGGCACAGAGGTGGTGCTGAAATGGACTCGCTGACCGCTTCAAGGGTGACAATTTCTGTGGTCATATTTCTCTACAGTTGTTATCACGCCTGGCTTGGNTTTGGAAGTCTCTATGCCTACTCCTCACCGACTTTGGCCATTTCGATGATGGTCGCCTACCTTTTGTTTTCGCTGGCTAGCATCGTCTTTTTTGGAGGAGTAAAGATACCGCTGTGGCTGGCCCTGCTAAACCTCAGTTTCACTGCTGTTACGCCTTTCGTATTTTTCCAAATCCTTGTTGTTTCGGAAGCTGCCAGTTATGCAACATGGTTTGTAGTGGGTCTTGCGACACTTATGGGAATTACAGCTTTTCGGGGACATGTGATCGTTGGTTGGTTGGGCTTTTTCGCAATCGGGTTGCAAACTGTAATGTTTGCGGGCTTTGGGGCCTTGTTGAATGCAGGAGTGGTGGGAGCGCTTTTAATGGTGTTCGCTGGACACGCATCTGGTTACGCCATTAGAACAGCTGATCGGCAGGCTGCAGAGTCGATAAAGATTCAGAGTGCACTGGCTATCGAGGCGGCAAGAAGGTCTACCGCCAGAAATGTCAGAGAAGAGCGTATTCAGCAAACTTTGCAAAAGGCAGAGCCATTGCTGTCAACAATTGCAGGCAGTGGAGGAAAGCTGTCCACCGATCAAGCCGATCAGGCTCGCCTACTTGAGGCCGAACTAAGGGACTTAATCAGAGGGCGTGGGCTAATTAATGAGCGAGTCAGCAGTGCTGCCAATGCAGCTAGAGCCAGAGGAGTAAAGGTTGAGTTGCTGGACGAGGGGGGATTGGAAGATGTCGACCAACTGGAACGGGATGAGATTTTAGAAAGAGTTGCCGCGGCCATAGAGAGTGTGGAAGACGGAAGAATTACCGTCCGCTCGCCAAAAGGTGAGTCTTGGAAAGTAACTATTGCCGCAATGAGCCCTTCGAGGGATGAACCAAGTGTGTGGGAACGTATCTAGAAGAAACGTCCGAAACGGGTAGCCCCCCAACAGCTACCCGGCTCGGACAACTCTCAGTTTCTCAACTCGATTGCATCCGTGCAGGCACTTTTGGTGAAAAAGGGTTCACCTTAATGGGGGACGGCTAAAAGTATCAGTTTTGGCGTTTTGGCTGCTTGCGGGACTTGGAGGCTTCCACCCAATAACTTTTTTCTGGGGAAACACCATGCACCTGAGATTCCTGCAAACTTTTCAAAACGGCTATCAGGGCAGCTTTTTTCACAGGGTCGATGTTGGTGTGGATATGGAAGTTCCCCATCACAGCGGAATGTTCCCGTGTTTCTTTGGAGGCAGCTCGGATCTCTTGGTTTTCAAAGCTCGGAGAGCCTTAATCACGCTGGTTCGCGTCGCTGAGGGTTCGATGATCCCATCCAGCTCACCCCGCTCAGCCGCTAAGAAAGGACTCGCAACGCTGTAGGTGTATTCCTTTGCCAACCTAGACCTGACAGCCTCAACATCTTCTCCCGCTTCAACTGCCTGCTTTATCTTGTCTCGATAGAGGATATTAACTGCACCCTGGCCCCCCATTACCGCAATTTCGGCAGTTGGCCAAGCAAGGTTGATATCAGCTCCAAGTTGCTTGCTTCCCATCACGATGTAGGCGCCACCGTAGGCCTTACGAGTGATTACCGTAATAAGAGGCACTGTTGCTTCGGCGTACGCGTAGAGAAGCTTCGCCCCTCTTCGGATGACGCCGGCCCACTCCTGATCGGTTCCAGGAAGATATCCAGGAACGTCTACCAGGGTGAGGATGGGGATGTTGAAGCTATCGCAGAACCTTACAAAACGAGCAGCTTTCTCTCCCGCGTCGATATTCAATGTTCCAGCCATTTGCAGCGGTTGGTTTGCGACGATGCCGACGGTGCGACCATCAACCCTGGCGAAGCCAATGATGATGTTTGGCGCGTAAAGTGGCTGAACTTCTAAAAAATCACCATCGTCAACTATCGACTCCAGCACTGTATGCATGTCATACGGCTGGTTTGGGCTATCTGGGATCAGACTGTCCAACTTCATGTCTTGCTCGGTTATTTCGAGTTCATGGGCTGGCTCGTACTGCCTTGATTCCGTGGTGTTGTTGTTCGGTAAAAAGCCAACCAGAGTTCGTACGTAGTCAATTGCATCTGGTTCATCCTCCGCCAAGTAATGCGCCACACCACTGGTCTCGTTATGAGCTCTGGCGCCACCTAGCTCTTCCATTCCTACTTCTTCTCCGGTTACTGTTTTGATCACATCCGGCCCGGTGACAAACATATTTGAAGTTTTGTCCACCATTACGACAAAGTCGGTCAAGGCGGGGGAATAGACCGCTCCTCCCGCTGCCGGCCCCATGACGATGGATATCTGCGGAACGACGCCGCTGGCCAAAGTATTCTTTCTAAAAATCTCACCATATTTTCCGAGAGCAATTACACCCTCTTGGATTCGCGCTCCACCGCTATCCAAAATGCCGATAATTGGAACTCCGGTGTCAATCGCGATCTGCATTATTTTGATGATCTTGTTGCCAGCAGCCTCACCCAGCGAGCCCCCAAATATGGTGAAATCTTGGCTGTAAACAGCCACCTGTTTGCCGTGAATGGTCCCTATTCCAGTGACAACGCTGTCTCCGTAGGGCCTTGCTTTATCCCCAGCTGATCTGTCTCTTACAAATTCATCTATCTCTACGAAACTTCCTGGATCAAGTAATTGACTAACTCGCTCACGGGCAGTCTGTTTTCCCTTGGCTCTTTGCTTGGCGATTGCCTCTTCACCGGCACCATTCATTGCTTGCTGGTAGCGGTTTTTCAGGTCTGCGATTTTTCCCGCAGTGGTTTCCAGTTCCGGATTGTCTGTCAAGATTTCTCCAACTTCGTGATGCGCACTACTTTAGTAATGTTTGTATTGTCTGAAGGGAATGCATGGACCTGTTTTTGTCATCAGCCCTTACTCCCAAGCTGATTCACTTCGATCAGATTGGCTCAACAAACGACTATCTTCTCAGGCAGGCAGTTGCTGAACCACTTGACTGGCCAAGTGGGTCGGTGGTCTGTGCTTCAGAGCAAACCAAAGGAAAAGGAAGAAATCAAAGAGCCTGGGAGTCTCCAGCAGGGAGCTCACTTTCTTTTTCAGTACTAATTAGAGATCCGCAAATACCCCCACACTGGTATGGGATTCTGATGGCTATGGCGGCAACCACGTCATTTAGGGGCCAAGGAGCCGAAGCAGGATTGAAATGGCCCAACGATGTTTTGGTAAAAGATAAAAAACTGGCAGGTATTTTGGGACAGTCCACCGATAACTATCTGGTGGTCGGTCTTGGGTTGAATCTCTCCAGGGTGGATATCGCCGGCTCAACCTGTGTGGAGGAGATTGGGTTGAATTCAGATTATGACTATCAATTGGCTGGAATTCTCGCAGCGTTCAACCAGTTGCTCGATCGGCAAAAAACTGTCGGTCTAAGTCAACTGCTACCCGAACTAAGAGATTTATCCCATACCCTTGGCCGAAGAGTAAGGATTACCCTAGAGGGACAGGATGTTGAGGGCCTTGCCACCGGAATTGACTCGGAGGGAAGGTTGGTTCTTGACCAAGGTCGGGTAACGGTATCTGTAGGTGACATTGTTCACTTGAGAGGGGTTGAATAGTTGAGAGTTGGTGTTGTCGGTGGCGGTCAGCTTGCTCGAATGATGATTCCCGAGGCAATAGCTCTGGGTCTGGAGCTAAAGGTCTTTGCCGAGCAGGAAGGAATGTCCGCCTCGCTGGCAACCGCAACCGTTGGCGATTACACCGAAGCTGAGGAACTTGGTTGGTTCTCTGATGGGGTTGATGTAATAACTTTTGACCACGAGCACGTTCCGATTAAGGTTCTAGATCAGCTTGAGCGAATCGGGGTAAGTGTGCAACCACCCTCAAAGGCGCTGATTTTTGCTCAAAATAAGCTACTCATGAGGCGTCGTCTAACAGAGGCTGGACTGCCAATGCCTGAGTGGATGGAGATAAAAACCACCGAGGAGCTCGATAACTTTATTCAGAACCACTCCGGGAAAGTTATCGTGAAGACCCCTGTCGGAGGGTATGACGGCAAGGGAGTGCGCGTGGTCGAAGATTCTTCCGAGGTCTCGGACTGGCTATCTAAGTTGCCAGAACTGGGAGGGTCGTTATTGGCTGAGCAGCTTGTGGATTTTGATAGAGAAGTCGCAGTACTTTCCGCTAGAAGGCCAAGTGGGGAATGGAGGGCCTGGCCTGCTGTTGAGACTGTCCAAAAAAACGGTGTTTGTGCGCAGGTGATAGCGCCGGCTCCAGATGTAGACCAGGAAAGTGCCCTAGAGATTGCGAGAAAGATTGCCGAGGAGCTCGAGGTAACTGGTGTGATGGCTGTCGAGATGTTTCAAACCACTGATGGGAAATTGCTAATAAACGAGCTTGCTATGAGGCCGCATAACTCAGGACACTTCACTATTGACGGATCTCTGACCTCCCAATTCGAGCAACACCTAAGGGCTGTTTTGGATCTTCCCTTGGGCCTGACGGATATGACCTCGAAGCACTCGGTGATGGTAAACCTCCTTGGGGTTGAGTCTGGAACGGACTTCTTGGAGAACTTTCAGGCAACCATGCATAGGTTTCCTGAGGCAAAGATTCACACATACGGAAAACAACCCAGGCCTGGGCGAAAGATGGGCCACGTGACTGTTTGTGGAGAGGACTTGGAAACTGTCAAATCGCGGGCTACCTTAGCCGCAGCGGTGATAAGCGGGTCATAGGATTGTAGCTGTGAGTGTCGCAATAGTTATGGGGTCGGATTCAGACTGGAGAATTCTTGAGGATGCGCATAAAACTCTCATTGAATTTGGCCTGAAACCCGAAGTTGAGGTCCTCAGTGCCCATAGAACTCCAGAGGCAATGCTCGAGTGGTCAGCAAAAGCATCCAGTCGGGGAGTCAAGGTGATCATTGCTGGTGCTGGAGGAGCGGCACATCTGCCAGGTATGGTCGCCTCTGCAACGTCTTTGCCAGTTGTTGGAGTTCCGATTTCGCTGAAAAACCTTGAGGGAATTGATTCTTTGCTTTCTATAGCGCAAATGCCAGCTGGGGTCCCAGTGGCAACAATGGCTATTGATGGCGCCAAGAACGCAGCATTGATGGCAGTTAGGATTTTGGGGATTTCAGAACAGTCCCTGGAAAAAGCAATGGATGACTATCGGGAAGATCTGAAAGTCCAAGTTTCGACCAAGAATCAGAACCTGAAAGAATCCTTAGACTGAATCGCCACGCCGACGCGCAATGGCTAAACCTTCAAGTTAAAAATTAGGCTTTATCTTTGAGGAGGTCTGCTATGCGCTGGACAAGCATTTCAATTATCGCCCTAGCGGGCCTTTCGCTCAGTGGCTGCTCCGCTTTCGTGCCAAGTTGGAATGCGCAGCCCACGCCGATAGAAATCAATAACGAAAGCGAAGCTCCAGACGTTAATGAGCCAGAGCAGGAACAGGCAGAGCCTGAGCCTGAGTCGACCCCAGAGCCAGACCCAGAACCGGAGCCAGAGCCAGAGCCAGAGACAGTTGAGCCCGAGCCGGTGACCGTTGAAATTATCAGCGCGATGTCGTATGTGGACGAAGGGCAGCTTGAGGTTATAGCCCAAGTTTTTGATGTCGTTGAAGACGGAGGAGAGTGCACCCTGAGATTGCTTGCAGGCGATTTTGAAACNGAGCTAACTGTTGGAGCCAATCGCTCNAGTAACTACACGCAGTGCGCCCCAATGGATATTCCACTTTCAGAACTTCCAGGAGGCACCGCGATAGTTGATGTTTCATACCTTTCAGAGAATTACAAAGGCGAAAGCGCGCCAGTTTCGGTGGTGATTCCATAGTGAGAAAACTGCTTACACTCATCGGATCGCTGTCTGTTTTAGCCTCGGTAGTTGTCCCATTCCAGCAGGCGCAGGCGGCGCCCCCTGGGTCGGCTTTTGACCCCGGTCTGATTATTTCGGACAGCGTCTTTTTTGATTTCGGAACTATGACCGTCGATCAAATCCAAGATTTTCTCGACAGCAGGGTTTCTGAATGCCGAGCTGATCCCGATAGTCCCGCCTGCTTGAAGGATTACACAATGGACACTCCTGCCACTGAAGCAGTTGAGGGTCGATGTGAGGCAATCCCCGCAAGAAGCAATGCAACCGCGGCACAGATAATTCACGATGTTGCCAATGCTTGCGGGATCAATCCAGAAGTTTTGATAGTCACCTTGCAGAAGGANCAGGGACTTGTGACCAGCTCCAAGCCAACGCCCTACATGTACAGGGCAGCAATGGGTTATGGGTGCCCNGACAGCGATCCTGGAATCTGCGGAAAAGTTTATGTTGGGCTGTTCAATCAGATTTACAGAGCAGCCAGCCAGTTGCAGTGGTACGGCAACCCTGAAGGTTCTTTCACCTGGCTTCGCCCTGGAAGGACTGTAAATGTTCGTTACAGCCCAAGAAGTTCCTGCGGAACAAAGAGTTTTGAACTGAAAAGCCAGGCAACAGCCAATCTCTACTACTACACCCCTTACACCCCTAACAAAGCCGCTTTAGACAATCTTTATGGAACCGGCGACAGTTGCAGTGCTTATGGCAACAGAAACTTCTGGAGGTTTTTCCATGACTGGTTTGGATCTCCAATAGGTGGGGGTTATTTACTTCGAAGTGCTGGCGGACCCCTGTATGTGATTAGTGGCTCTCAGCGATTCCTGATCTCCGACCCAGCTCAAGTTGCGGCATTGGAGGCACTGGGACCCGTTGGCGAAATTTCGCAGCCATATTTGGATAGCTTCACAGANGGTGGGCCAATGCAGCTACTGGCAGAAAGCTCATCGACCCAAGAACTATTTCTCCTAGCCGGGACCCAAAGGTACCTGGTTCCAAACTGTGAAATTGCAAGTCANTTTGGTCTNGATTGTTCAAATAAGCTAACCCTGCCCAGCGCCCAGCTTCTTGATTTTGATTTCGGCGGAGAGCTAACCAGGTTGCTTGAGGCCGACACTGGTCAATACTGGGTTGAGAATGGCACCTATCGCAAAGTGTTTGACAGTTTTGCACTGCAGAAAGTGACAAATTCCATCCCAGAAGCCACGCCAGCCAGCCTGGCTTCAATCCCATCACTAAAGCCAGGGGCCCCAATTACCAGCTCGCTGAGCGTGTTCGAAATTGAGGGTGATGACCGCATCGGTTTGGTCGGGGATAGTGGAATTTATTTGATCGATAAGGCAATGGCTAGTGAGCTAGCCATAACCAAGTGGTTTGACCAGGCCCAAGGCGTAATTGCACTGGATGATGCAATTAGTGGCCAAATACCATTTAGTGGGTTCGTAAGGTCGGCATCGGGAGCTGGATTCATGCTTAGCGCTCAGGGCAAACTCCCGGTTGAAAACATCGAGCAGTTCCACCCCGAGGTGATTCAAGTAAGCGATGAGTTTTTGTCTAAGATTCCAACCTTGGAGTCTTCAATTAAGGCTCCGGCGGTAATTAATTTCCCAAATTCCTTCTATGACTACCTGGTGAAGGATGGCTCCCGTTTCACGATTTTGCAAAAAGGCATGTTGTCAGAGTTGAACGAGCTGGTTGGCCCGAGCTTCACAATGCCAAAGACTCTTTTGTCATCGATTCCCAGTGGTGGAGCAGCGGTGGCGCCGGGAAGCGTAGTTCAAGGAAATCAGTCTGGAACAAGGTACCTGATTGACGGCTATGAGAAGAAAATTCCAATTTCAAGTTCATCCCATGCCAACTCAGTGACCGATGGTGGTGTTTACAGAATTAATGACAGTCTTCTCGAAAGATTAGAGACGGCTGCCCAACTCACATCATCTAAGGTTCGATGCAATGGCCTGCAATACTTTTTGGACGACGGAAAATTAATTCCCTCAAGCCCTCAGGTATTCGCCCAGTTCCCTGGTCAGCCAATTGACCTGGACCCAACGACCTGCATGGCAATGGGTGAGCAGGATGCGAAGATGACCCAATTCATCAGGAGTGAGTCCAGGGACATATTCATGGTTGTCAACGGCGAGAAATTCGCCTTCGATAACTTCGAGGAGTATGAGAGTCGTAGCGAGAATTCTCTCGGCTACAACTGGGTAACAAATTGGTTTGCAAGCAATATTCCTTCAGGCAGCGAGCTTCCAAGTGAGACGACTGTGGTGACCGAGGACGGTGCCACGGTAGGAGAGTTCATTCGAGACGAAGCAGATTTGCCTGATCCGCCATCTCAGCCAAGTGCAACCCCGGAGCCCGAGCCTGAAGTTCGAGAGACCACAAATTACACAGTGAAACCGGGCGACTTCTTATCAAAGATTGCAGCCAGCCAGGGCGTCACTGTGGCGGAAATTGTTGCCGCAAACAACCTTCGCAACCCGAACTTTATTCGGGTTGGACAGGTTCTTATAATTCCGGGAAACCAGCCACCTGCCGAAACTCCAGACGATGTTGAGCAAGAGAGTGAGCAACCGGCACCAACTCCAGAGCCTGAGCCTGAACCCACGACTGAAACTGTCACCCAGTCGATTGAATATCGAGTCAAGCCTGGAGAGTTTCTGAGTCAGATTGCGACTCGATTTGGAGTAACTGCTGCTTCAATCGCTGCTGCTAGCAATCTCTCGAATCCAAACCTAATTTTTGTTGGGCAGGTGTTGACAATACCGAACCAGACTGTTGAGGTGGAGGCTGCGCCTGAACCGGCCCCAGAGCCAGATAGCAGTTCGGAAACTTACAGGGTTTCGCGAGGTGACACACTGTTTAGGATTGCGGCTCGTTTCGGAGTCAGCTACCAGCAGATAGTGGAGGCGAACAACATAACAAACCCAAACCTTATAAGGGTTGGACAGGTTCTTAGAATCCCCTAGATTCCCAGGCAGATGAGACTATTTCAGACAGGCCGAACTCTGCCTGCCAGTTGAACTGCTGAGAGATTTTATCCGCTGCTGCAACAAGCTTCGGTGGGTCTCCAGCTCGTCTATCAGAGATTTTGACTTCAAAATCCAGGCCAGAGACGCGTTTTATCTCGGCTATTACCTCGAAAACACTCGAGCCGTGACCTGTGCCAACATTGAAAATCTGATTACCGGGCTCGGAAAGTTCTTCCATTGCCAGCGTGTGTGCCCGGGCTAAGTCAAGCACGTGAATGTAATCACGGATGCAACTGCCATCTGCGGTGTCGTAATCATCACCAAAGACCTCAACGAATCGTCCTTTTGAAATTCGGTCAAAGATTATTGGAATCAGATTCAGCGCTTGCCTATCAGCAAGATCTGGCCACCCCGACCCAGCAACATTGAAATATCTGAGCGAAATTGCACTCAGCCCCCAGATGGCCGCGTTTTGGATCATCCATTCGCCGATAAGTTTTGTCTCTCCGTAAGGGTTGATCGGCTCCGTTGGAGTCTGCTCCGAGACCTTCTCAACGGATGGCATTCCGTAAACGGCTGCCGAACTACTGAAGACCATCTTCTTCACTCCGGCTTCTCGCATTGCGATTAGCAAATTGGCCAGGCCCCCGACATTTGACTGGTAGTAAAACTCAGGTAGTTGGACACTCTCTCCGACCTGTTTCCGAGCAGCGAAGTGAATTACCGAGTCGACCTTGTTGTCGATCAGTAGTGTTTTCAGCTTCCCAACACTCGTTTGGTCCTCTAAAACGAAATGCTCAGTTTTGCAGGTGAGTCGCTCTGGGATGCCTGTGCTGTGGTCATCCACTGAGATAACTCGATGACCTGCATTCTCAAGCAGCCGAACAACGTGCGACCCTATGTACCCGGCACCACCAGTAACCAAAATGTTCACGTACTAAAGGTTATCGGGGGAATTCATTTTGGCTAAATCGTGATTTCGGAAAAACTTCAACTTGACTTATGCATAGTTACACGTGTGTAATTACACAAGGGAAATTCGAGGGAGAGGTTTTCAATGCCAGAAGATAACGTAGCAGCGAACTGGTTCGTGGACGTTCTTCGTTTGGGGGTGGCCAATGCTTATGATTCAGATGATGCCGAAGCTTTAGCCTGGCAGGCGGATGCACTTTGCGCTCAAACTGACCCTGAGGCGTTTTTTCCCGAAAAAGGTGGATCTACCAGAGATGCGAAGAGAATCTGCAATCAGTGCGAGGTAAAGAGTGAGTGCCTGGAGTATGCCCTAAAAAACGATGAAAGATTTGGTATTTGGGGTGGACTCAGCGAGCGGGAGCGCAGAAAACTTAAGCGTCGCGCTTAGAATCAAGACATGTCCTTGACAATAACTGCTCTGGTTATTGGCGGTAATAGCGAGTATTTAGACGAAACTTTATTTGGGCTGAATTCTCAATCCAGAAAGCCGGAACACATTCTTGTTGGTTGCACGAACATCCAAGAGCAGGAATTGGCACGAAAGCACGAGCTTCCATTTATCGATATTGGTAGTTCCTTTCCGCAAAACCTGACCACTTTGGCGGAGGCTGTTGAGGCACCGGATTGGTTTTGGGTCCTATTTGCGGACTCTTGTCCTGACCCCTCGGCCTTGGAGAGGTTGGCCCTGACAGCTGAAACGTCTCCCTCGGCATCGATGGTCGCTCCAAAATTGGTGGAGTGGACATCCCCGGATCGGTTTGTGGGCTTTGGAAAAACCATTACCCAACTCGGGGAGAGCTTTGAACTGGTTGATAATGAAATCGATCAGGGGCAGCATGACATTCTCCGAGATGTTCTAGCGGCAGATTTTGCTGGAAGCTTGATTGAGCGCCAGGCACTGAAGATGCTGGGTTCCCAAAGCTCCCCCATGGCTGCAAGGTCTACGGTATTTGGGATAACCCAATGGCTTTCGGGCTCAAGGGTCATAGTTGAGCCGAAGTCTAAAGTGAGAATTGATCCTAGTCGCGGCATTAACGGAGAGAGAAATGTTTTTGGGATTCACTTTGCAAAACGTTTTGCTGATTACCACCTGAGTCTGATTACCCTTCCCAGACTCATTAGTTTCTTTTATTGGTTGATTTTGCCCATTACGTCCCTGGGGCGAGCGATTTGGACGATTGGTTCCAGGCAAGTTCGAAATTTTCTTCCCGAGCTAGCAGCTGGTGTCGCTTCCTTTTTTTTGCTAGCAAGTCATCTTCGAGGATCAGTCGCCCTCAGGCGAGAGGGGAAACTTAGGGCAGTAAACCAGCTGCGAGCCGATAGGGGCCAGACAAAGGATCGTCGCAGAAGGAGATTCACCGAGCTTCCCCCTTCTGAATATCGACCCAGCTTACTCAGCGGACCTTGGGCTTGGCTGCTGCCCGTTTTGGTCTTGTTGAACTTCAGGTTATTTCCGGGTGATGAGGCTGTTATCGCCGGCAACATGGTGCCGCTAAATGCAAACTGGGTTGAACTGTTGGCCAATGGCTGGCAAGACATTCAGGGTTTTCCAGTTGATTCGCTGGTTTTCCCTTTGGCATTTATTTCGCTATTCAGCTTCTGGGCCCCCTCAACCGCTTTGGCGTGGTTTGTATTCATCGCTCCCGCTTTAGCTTTCGCCGGCGTTTGGTTGGCTCTAGCAAGATTGACTGACAACAGGCTTTTGGTCACCAGCCTAAGTTTGGGGTTTTCACTGAGTCCGATTTATGCATTGCAGTTGGTTGAGCCAGACATAGCATCCACCATCAGCTATTCACTTGTCGGTTGGTTGGCTCACGCAATAATCATGATTATTCAGTCCACCGTCAGCTCCAGAGCCTGGCGCTGGACAGCCTGGTCTGCGTTTCTGCTAGCCATGATTTCTTCGGCGGTTCCATACTTGCTGGCAATTTTCCTTTTCATCATCCTGCTTCTAGCTTTTGTAAAGATTAGAAGGCTTGGATTTCTGATCTTTGTACCATCCCTGTCATTGATTCTTGTTCTTCCGCAGCTGGAATTTTGGGCGACAAGGCCTTTAGCGGTTTTTGCGCCGATGGGCGCAACCACCAATTATTCGACTAATTGGCCACTGGATATTTTGCTTTCAGCTACCCTCCTCGGGGTTTTATTTATCGGCCTTGTCGCATTTGTCCTAAAGCCAAAGGCCCTATCGCTGATATTGCTCGTATCAGCAAGCGCATCAGTTCTCGGGATGGTTGCAATTGAACATCTTCAGTTTGAGGCTGAACCAGGCTTTATCTCTCCCGCTAGCGGTAATGGCTTGCCTTTATTGAATCTTGGCCTGCTGGCGGTTTTGGTGGTGTTGGTGCTCAGTAGCGGAAAAGCTATTCAGGTTATTGCCG
>PR_CR_10_Liq_1_inCRDRAFT_1000321_pt1 | contig 30285 bp, 21 predicted proteins | sample PRCRCaboRojoPR_3_FD_10241 | JGI IMG/M metagenome (IMG submission 10241)
AAGATGTCTTTCTGGCAAAACGATAGAGGAGACAAAAATGGCTTGCTTTCACCTTCAAGCATAAACGAAAATTGTGGGTCTAACGAGTACTATGATGGAAGCTGCAAGGCTTGTGACGAAACAATAGACGTAAACACCTACCCAATGTGCTACTCGAATTGCAAAGGACTAAATGGACACTACCCTGAAAGTGGGAAGTGTAAACCTTGCACAGCCAATTGTCTCAAATGTACAGGAGGGAACTTTAACGACTGTTTAGTGTGTTCAAATACCCACTTTCTTTTGGAAGGTATCTGCACTGATTTTTGTCCTTCAGGGTACTTGGAGAGTGCAGGAAAATGCTTGTTAGTTGATGAATTTGTGTTCGACTTAGAACCCCATCAAATACAGAACGTAGTTACAGACCAAAGAAACTTAATTCCTGTTCTCACAGGAAAGGATAACAGCTTTTACCCAGAATACGATTACACTGACCCTTACGCTGCCAAAGACAGAGGTTACTACTTTACAGGCTCTGCTTACATGCAGCTACCTCCTCACAACCTCGATTCTTCTTCATTGCTAGTTTTGTCGCCTGAGTTTACCTTGGAGATGTGGGTCAAACCTTACTTAGGAACAGGAACTATACTTTGCAAACAAGTTGTTGACTCAATTAGTTACTTAGAAGTGGAACTTGAAAACTACACTCCAAGAGTCAACCTTAAGCTAACTTCTGGGTCAGTAAGTGCCTCAGGTAGTAAACTTCAGCCAGACACTTGGAATTTCTTAGCTTTTAAAACCTACTTTGTGTCCTCTAATTATTGCATAGATGTTCAGGTGAACTCAACAGTAGTTTCTACTGACACTTTTGAGCAGGACTGGTACAAAGACTTGCAAAATCCGCTTAATTTTACAATTGGTGCTAGAAACTCGGATTCTTTTGTAGTCACTAACCACTACAAAGGCTTTTTATGGAGCCTTAAAATTTATAACTCTCCCAAAACCCCTTTAGTTAATTCAAACACTTGTGAAGGATGCACTCACTGTCCTTCTGAACTAAGTGGTTCTTGTCTGCCAAATTGCGGCATTGACTCTTACTGGAACTCGACTCATTGTGTTTTGTGCGAAGCTCAATGCCAAACTAAGGGCTGTGTGAGAAACGACAATAGCTGCAATCTTTGTGAAGACCAACTGTGTCTAAAGTGCAGCGATTTCAAAGCAAGTTGTACAGACTGCATAGAGAACGCTGAAGATACTTCAAACTGCACTTGCACACCTAGTTACTTTTGGGATTCGTTTGAAGAAAGGTGTTTTTTAAAATCTCAAGTTCAGAGTGTTTGCAGAGAGGGTTACTACCCTAAGTGCGAACCTAACTGCACTTCTCCAGAGTATACTGAGTGTTTAGAGTGTCACACCTCATGCAAAACTTGCTCTGGGCCTAGTTCAAATGAGTGCACTTCTTGTGAAGACAAAGTTCTGAACTCAGGAAGATGCACTGATTGCAGTTTGGGTACTTTTCTGCAAGGAACTGAATGTGTGAGTTGTGGAGAACTTTGTGGGGAGTGCACTTCACTTTTGAATTGCCGTAAGTGTGTTGATCACTCTTCTCTAGAAGAAGGCAACTGCAAGTGCAATAAAGGTTACTACAGTGAAAAAGGTATCTGCAACAGAGTACTTTTCAACGCTTCTTTAACTGTAAAAGAAGACAACTCAATGCTTGTGAGCTTCTCAGAGCCACTGGACTCAAAGCTAACTACAGAAGACATTGAAGTCAGGTACAAGAACTCACAACTCACTTCTGGAATAGACACCATAAACCTAGCTACTTACCTTGTAGGTTTTAAATACAATAACGAAATACTAGAAGGTGATCAAGTGCTACTGAGATTCATCTCAGAACTTGAGAGTGCAAATAACTCACTATTGGAAACTAAACAACTTCAAGGGACTTTAAATTACTATGACCCACACAGAAAATCTGCTTCAGAAGGGTCCAGACAAGGCCAAACTACAAATTTAATTTCCACTGGAATTGTAGTTTCAGCCTCTTTGTTGAGTCCTAGTCCTTCAAGTTTGTGGGCCCTTTTGAATACTTTGCAGATTTTGTGTTACATTTCCCTTACCAAAAACCCACTTACCCCTAAACTAAGAGGTTTTTTTAAAGAGCTGAACAACATCTTTTTGCTTCCTAACTTTTTTGAGTACTTGTTTGACCCACAAGACAGTCCTAACCCACACGAGCAATCAGTTGAGTATGGCAATGAGTCCAACCTGTTTCTACTTAACGCATGGGAACCTATTATAATACTTGGGATAGTTCTTGCACTTTGGCCTTTCATCAAGTTTTTCTCTAAATGTGGAATCGGCTTTATCAAAAAGAAGTTTAAAAAGTATCTTTCAGACTACAAGTTTGGAGTGTTTCTGAGGATTTGGGTTCAATACTACCTTGAACTGAGTGTAGCTGCCTTAAATCAAGTTATGAGTCTACCTGAGTTAACTTTTGTTTGTATACTGAACTTTAGTCTGGGATGCTTGTTTCTGTTAGCGATAGTATTTTCACCTACTTTGCTTTTGGTGCTGACTAAGAAAGAAAGGTCTATGAGTGAAACCAATACTTCAGTGTTTTTTGATGTTTGGGGTTCTATGTTTTACGAGTTCCGTCAGGAAGGAAACAGTTTAACTCAGCACTACTACACTTTCTTTATGATAAAAAGACTGCTGTACGCAGTTAGTCTTCTTTTTCTGACTAAATACCCTTTATTGCAAGCTTGTGTGAACTTAACTTTGATGATAGCTTTTGCAGCTTACCTTTTGGTCGTGAGACCTTACGAGAATGGGATTCTGCAGTTTTGTAATATTGTGGTTGAGTTTGGAATTTGTTTGATATTTGGACTAGTGATTTACTTTTTAGATGAAACTAGCAAGAAGGCAACTAATTCTTTCGAAGGAATTGTTCAGTTTTTAGTTCTTTTTGTTATAGCAGTGCAGGTTATAGGTAGCTTTGTTTTGTTTATGATTAACGTCAAAAGAATAGTTAAGAAGCTCAGAGACCGACGGAAGAACAAAGTTACTTGTGTAAGAGAAGTCAACATGGCCGAGCCTAATAATTAATTATTCTTAAAATAGTTAACAGCTAAACTGATTAGTTTGAAAACTCCAATTTTCACAAAAGAAGTTAAAAAGAACTCAACTAAGTACCCCAAAGTAGTACTGATGAGCCACAAGTAGCCCACCCCTAAACTCAAGTTAACCGAAAACAAAAGTATTGAAAAGCAGTAGTAAGTCATAATAATCCAAGCCACAACTACTCCTATTCTCAACTTCCACTTAACTTCAGAATTGAAAAAAGCACTTAAAGTCCACCTGAGAAAAAGCATTCCAAGCCAAGAATACACCATTACCCAGAAGTCAGTCCACCCGTAGCTTTTAAAAGCACTTTCAAAGTCCACACTAGTCGATTGGTCTGCATCAGTCTCGTAAAAAACACCTATAAAGAACATTTCGCTTAAAAGTGCAAAGAACAGTATTGTAGACCTTACTGTTCTTGGCTGAGTTGAAGAGTACAAGTAGAAAATACTGATTATATCGTGTTTCTGTTTAATAGTTTCCAAAATAATTCTCAAAGTAGGCTTTGCTTGGGGTTTTTTTTCCTTAGCTAGAGTTTTTTCGAACTCAGTCATTCTTTGGAACTCCAAAGAGTAGTTTCCCAACTCAGCTGATTCTTGCTGTAGTTTAAACACCCCTTCATTTAAAACTGAGTTCTCAAACACGTTGGAAGCTTGGAGCATTTGGCCTCTGTTGTCTATGACAGACCTTTCGAATTCACTCAGTCCAAAAGTGCAGTTTTTATCTTCAACTGAAAAAGTGACTTCGCTTAAGTTGGTTCCTAGGTTATCTGGTTCACCAGCATTCTGAGAAGTTTCAACTAGCTCGGAGTTGTTTTCTGAGTCCTTTTTGTGTATACTTACTTTAAATAAGTCTTCTTTTTGTTTACTTAAAGTTTGATTTTTATCTAGTTTGACTGAAACTACAAAAAACACTATGTAAAGCAGAATCAGTCCTGACAAGTAAATCATAACTGGAGTACTAGCTTTTGCGTCTAGGTTTCCTAGGTCAGCGTAGTTTACTGAGTCTTCGAAGTTACTGTTTTCAGCAGTCTCTCTGCTTGACCTAAGACCTCCTTTGAACAGGGAAAAGTGGTTGCACTTGCAAGTAACCTGAGTGGTGTCAAAGCTTTCTAAAAAGCACCCTTTGCTTTCCCAAACTCCTGAAGAGTTCAGAAACTGGCACTCAGGAGTGTAGTTGGTTGGGTTAGAAAGTGGAATAACTAAGATAGCATGGGTTTCTTCCATAGAGAGTTTTAGTGGCTTTTGTGACTTTACAAAGCTGAAACTCATAACTGAAGAAGTGTTTTCAGAAGACTCAAAGTAAGGAAGGTAAGTAGTGGACACTCCGTAGAGTCCAGGTTGTAGGTACTTTGATAAGTTTGCGGGAAGCTTCACTGAGGATTTTTCCAGGTTTACTTGAAAAGAGTTGAGCTCTTCAGAACTAGAGGAGTGCAAAGCTTGGTGGAGTTTGGCTTTTTGGAAAGACTTAGTTTGGTTGGCTGCCATGTTTGAAAGAACTTTAGAAGTAATGGTAACTATGTTTTCTTCAACAATTTGTAGTCTTTTGGTTTCGTTAGCTGGTTCTTGTTCTCCAAGGTTGTTTTCGCAAACACCTAGAAACCTTTGAGTGTTCTCGTCAGTTAGCTCTTGGCCAGATAAGTCCAAAGCTGAAATAGAGGTTTTCGTGCTTAAAAGGTTTTCTAAAGAGTTGATACTGGGGTTCAGAGTTAACTGTTCTAGGCACTCAAAAAAGGTTTGCACAGAAAACTCGTCGTGCCTAGGAACTTGGTGAGCAAACTTGTCCAAAAACTCAAGTGAAGTAGAAAACACTCCTTGGGACTCCGAAGTAGCCTGAGAGAAATTCCCAGTTAAGTAAAAGTCCCTGTTGATGGTTGAAGTTACTAGAAGGTATATTTGTGAAGGGATCTCAAAAGTCGTTGACCTATATAACTTTTCTTGATACTTAGTAAGGCTCTGGTTGGTTGATAACTCAACCGATACTGGAAGTTCTTGGTAAGCCTTAGCTCCTAGGCTGTTATAGACTTCAGAGTAGGCCTTTGTTTGGGATCCAATGTAGGGGAGTTCTGAGTGCATGGTGTTTGAAGAGTTTTTGTATTTCAGACAAACAGAGGCTAGTTCAGAAACTACTCCAAAGCTGTAAGACAAAGGCAGTAAGGTATCTTGCCAGTCTTCAGCCCCGAAGCTAAAAACTGTTTTAAGTTCTGTTCCTTTGGAAGGCTCCAGGGTGAAGGTTCCTTTTTGGGGGGGTTTGAGCGCTTGGAAACTTAAAGTGAACTCATAGGACTCCACTAGAAGTTGGAAGGTATATGTTTCTCCTGGAGTTAATGAGTTTTCCTTGATCACGAGAGCAGGAGAACTTAGGTCTGTTTCATACTGAATTGAAGAGCCCTTGAGTTTTTTCCAGCTCAGTTCTTTGTCTGTGATTGCTTCTAATTTCACAGTTTTGTGAGCTACTAAAGTATTCTGGTACACGTTTTGGAACTTTAGCTTTACAGAAGGAACTTCTTCTAGAACTGGTGTAATTTCTATGGTTCTGTTAAGTGACAGTTGGGGGTAGAGCTTTTTGTATAAAGTTAGGGTAAACTGGTACTTCTGAGCAACTTTAAGAGTGTTAGGTTCTACTGTGCAAACTGGAGAAAGAGGGTTCCTGATGGTGCTTGTACAATCAGTTGCACAGCTCCACTCGAACACTAGTTCCAGTCCGTCGGGATCGTAAGATTGAGAAGCGTTTATGTTCAGAGTCTGGGACACTCCAATTGGTCCACTTGCAGAATCAAGTACCAAAATAGGTTCTGAAGGAACTAGTTGCACTGTGAGTCTGTCAGTTCCGTTTAAGTTCTGAGCAGTGGCTTTAACCTCAAATACAACCTTTGATAAGGAAGGTAGGGAATAAGCTTCGATGTGCAAGTAGTCAGTGCTTCTTTGGAGTCTCCAAAAAGCATCTTCATCGAACACTGTAGTGTTTCCAGAAACAGAAACAACTTTCCAAGAGTGCTCAGGTTCTACAGTTGAACTGCAAGAAAACACACTTCCCACTGATACTGTCAAGCTCTGGGAAGTTTTAAGTTCAAAGTAGTTTTGGGCGAAACTAACTACTAAAGAGTCATAGCTAACAAGTTCAACTAGCTCCACTACAGTGTCAGTCATTCCCAAAAAGTTCTGCACAGTTAGCTGAACTGAAACCAAAGAGTCTGCAAGCTCTTCTTTAGGAATCAGAAGATAAGAATCCTCAACAAGTTCTGAATTGAACTTTGAAAGTAAGGGGTTTTGAGGGTCTGCTGAAACACTCCACTTGTAAAGCATGGGGTGGTTTAATGAGCCTTTAGACTTGCTTTCTGCAAACAAGTCTTGGCATCCAATTAGTACTTTTCTAGGAACTTCCAGAATAGCTGTAGGTTTAACTTTAGTTTCTGGTTGCGAAACACTCACTTCTAGGTAAGTCATATGGTAGCCACACTCCACATTTCCTGTGTGAAGAGCCCCAGGAATGATTACTATAGACTCTAGAATCTTGTACTCATAGCCCAAAGTAACCCTTATTTCGGAGGACTCAACCGTGCACTGGTAGTTACTTCCGAAACTTTCTAGAGTTTCGGGCAAAAAGACATTTTGGCAGCTTAGTTCTTGAGTGTAAATAGGCACTTCTAGTTCCAACACAAAGCTTAAGTAAGAGTCAGAAATGTAAGCTTTGATTTCATAGGCTTGCAAATACCTCAGACACTCAGGAGGGTTTGAAGCACTGCAAGCTTTGTTTTCACTGCAGAACTTTTCTAAAGAAAGACACTTTTGCAAAGAAGGATCCCAGTAGTAGTTGCTTTTGCACTGGCATTCAGGGTAGCATTTGAAACAGTTGTCTGGACAACATAAATCTACACTATTGATGTTTACACTAGTTTCTCCATAGTTCTTGATTTGAATTAGGGGAGCACCTAAGCATCCAGAGTATTCATGCAAAATGCAAGTTATTTCTGACTCATTCATAGTTTCAATCTCACATGAAAACCCGTCTAAACTAACCGAGACACTTTCTGGGCCACTAGGCAAGTAAGTGCAGCTCAAAAACACCTTAGATTCTTTGTTCCAGGCGCTTGCACAAACAGGTTCTTGGTACTGAAAATCGCAGTTTCCTCTACACATTGTAAGTCTGCCGTCAATCCACACTCTCAACTGAGGAGAAACCTGGTAAGTCCTTAAAAACTCAGAAGGAACTGCAAACCAAAACTGGGTGCTGGAGGGCTGACTGAGTATTTCACCAGTAGACTTAGTTCCATTTTTTAGCTGGAAAGTCACTAAGTCTTTAGAGTGTGTGTGCATGTAACCAGGTATCATAGTTACTACACTACTATTATAACAGTAACAAAACAAGTTGAAATATTGGGAGGAAATTTCTCTGTGAATGGACTTTCTAAATCCACATTGTGGAGAAAACCCAATGTTTCCTTCTTTCCCGTCAAAACTAAAAGGACTAGTTAAGTTGAGGTCAGAAATGGACTGGTTTAGTTTTTGGATCAAAGGCATTGTGTTTCTGGCAAACTTTCCTTCTCCTGGAATTTCAACTCCCATCGTGAATAGACTTATAGAGCCATGGTTGCAGTGCCAAATCTCTAAGTAGTAAGCTTCTCCAGCTGTCAACTTAATTGGTGAAGACACTGTTTTGGGAACGATCAAGTACTCTAGTGGCTGAACTGACCCTTCGTAGAATATAATTTCTTTCTTGTTTTCAGGACTTGAGTCACTGCTCAAAAAGACCTGTGCGTCATCATCACTAACTATGTAGAATTTGTATTCTCCTGTTCTAGGTGCCCTGAATAGTCCATAGGTTTTTGAAAGTAGTTTTTGAAAGCCTATAGGAAAGCTAAGAGTAGCCAGTTGTTCAGTTTGGTCAGGGTCCACCGAAATGCTAGTTTCTAGTGCAGTTATTTCATACCAGGTTTGCTTGGTTACTCCAGCACTGCCTTCATAAACTGTTTTTGAGTTGAGAGTGTGAGACCCCGTTAAGCACCTTAGTTCGTAGTAAGAGGCTGACTGAAGTGCACACTCAGTTCCATCAATTTCTACTTGGATTCTTGCAAGTTCGTTAGGAAAGCCTTTCCCTGTAATCGTAAGATTGAGTCCTCCGAACAAACTACCAATTTGGCTTGAGATGCTTTCGACTACAGCTATTGTTCTGAAGAAGTACCTTTCTCCTTCTAGAGTATAACTTCCTCCTGTCCACATCAACTCTAAGTCCCAGTCTCCTAATGATACTAAGGAGTCTCCATGGGTGTTTTTTCCCAACGATCCTAACTTGCTTGAGGGCTGGTTCTCTATCTTCTCGAACACTTCATCTAGAGTTACACTCACATCACCTATGGCTGCACTTGTGAGTAAATTAGCTTGTATTTCATCCCAGAATCCATAGAAGCCAATCTTATCTTGATAAGAAGCTTCAGAGGGGTTAATGAAATATATAGGGATGGTACAGGGATTGAATTGCAGAGTCATAAGCTCTCCACTAGTGGGTTTGATTTCTATTTGATTCTCAAAAACCCTAACTTGGTAACTAGCTTCTCCAAAGTAAGCAACAACTGGAATCAAGCACTCAATTTCATAACTTGAAAGTTGAATGATTCCGCAGTTGTGCAAACCTACTTCTACCCGGTAAGTAGCGCTTTCGTCAAAAGACCCTCTGAGGAACAAGCTCTTCAGTCCTGTAAATCTGTTGTTTGGTAGGCCCTTCACAAGGCTAGTGCTTATTTCAATTACCTCAGAAGCCCTAATCACTGCAAGCAAAATAGCTAAAACTAGCATTTATTATGGTGAGATTCTTTATTCTAGTCTTTCTGGCAACCTCCTCAGCAAGTACTCCTTGCGATTACAAGTGTTCTTCCTGTAGCACTCCACCTTGGAACTGCGACACTTGTATCAGTGCTTTTAAAGTCAACAACATTTGTATGGACTTCGACTGCTCAACCTTCGAAACTGAGTTTTTAGACGTTGAAATCTTCCTAGGTAAGTTTTCCAACTGGCACAGCAACTTTGTGAGTGGCTCCGATCAAAGTACTTTTTACCCTGTCCACAATGGAGAAGCCGATGACGTACTTCCTATGCTAAACAGAGGACTTTACTACAACTCTGCAAGGTTCCTTAAATCTATCCACGAAAAGAACTTAGGACCTAACTTCAGCATAAGTGTTTGGGTCAGACCAAAGGCTGGAACTATCCTCAGAAAACAAAACTTCCTTGTAGTTGGAGTTTCAGGAATGACTTTAGAACTAGAAGACTACACTGGAGCCAAAAACACAGTAGATGTCGACCCAGGAATCGCTTTGGACGTTTGGCAGCACTTAGCTTTTACCTCTGAGTTTCCTGTAAGTGATGGAACTAAACTCAGCTACTACAAAAATGGTGTTCAACAAGGTTCTGATAACTTTCCGAATCTAATTTTCAGACAGCAACCTGGATACTTTTACTACATTGGAGGCAACTCTGGTGACGAGGGGTTTATTCACTACTTAAAACTTTCGCTTAGAGTTACTACAGACTTTACTGCTGAACATAACAACTATTGCGGAGCTTCACAGTCCGGAAGTTGTCTTTCAGAATGCGAAGTAAACCAGTATAATGTATCAGACTTGTGCCAGGATTGCACTAGTTGTCCTGACAAAAAACTAGAGTACTTTAATACAGTTACCGACAGTCTGGAAGTAGCTTACAAAGGGGATTCCTTTAGTTTTTCTTGCTTAACTTTAGGAACAGCAAGCATTCCGAGTTATGGAGGTTCAGGAGGTTCAGGGGGTTCAGGTGGTTCAGGAGATTCTGGTGGTTCAGGAGGTTCAGGAAGTTCTGGTGGTTCAGGAGGTTCTGGTGATTCAGGAGGTTCAGGAAGTGGGTCAACTAGTTCAGGTGAAGAGTCAGAAGAAGAAACTCCAAGTGGAACCTCAACAGAACCTGAAGAAACACCCAAAGAAGAAGATGGAAGTTACGAGCTAGCTCCTGTTATAGAAAAGCCTCAAGAAGACTCAGACTCAAACCAGTTTATTTTGTTTCTTTTGTTTGGATCCTTGCTTTGTCCAAGTCTTTCAAGACTCTGGTCATTGCTTAACGCAATCCTAATGATTTCTCTGATTCCAATAACCAACAACCCTCTTACTCCTTTTTTATTTGACTACTTAAGGTCACTTAACTACTTCGAGTACTTGCCTAACTTTATGGCACTTGCTTTTGACGGAACTGACAGTCCCAACCCCCACACTTACTCGAAAAACTACGGCTACAGCTCAAGTTTATTTTATCTGATATCGGGGGAGGTCTACCTAGTTCTGGCTTTTACAGTGGTGAGTTGGCCAGTTGCTTGGGTGTTGTCTAAAAGTGAGTCGAAGTATATAAGAAGGAAATTCAAAAGGATTCTGGGGTCTTTCAAAACCTCAGTTTGGATTAGGTTCCTTCTGGAAACCTATGTTATTCTCTGCATAGCTTCTATAAATCAGGTGTTTTACACTGAGTCTCTGGAACTAGTCAACTACTTGAGTGGGGTGGGCTCTCTTATACTGGTGGTGGGATTACTAGTTTTCCTGGCAGTGCTTTGTAGAACTAAAAGCCAAGAGATCAAAACTCTTTCACCTGACTCTGAGTTCTATAGAAGGTGGAGTAGTTTCTTTTATGAACTCAGAGTTAAAGAAAGTTCTTGGGCTAAACACTACTACACCCTTTTTATGCTAGTAAGGTTACTGTATGCCTGTAACTTACTGTTCTTGCAAAGTAGTCCTGAACTCCAAGCCTGCATTAACATTTTTTTAATGCTAGTGTTTTTGGTGTTTATGGTGGGAGTGAGGCCATTTAAAAGCAAAATCTCTCAATTATTCAACACTTTTGGAGAACTAGGAATATTTTTGGTTTTTTGCATTGTGGCTTATTTCTTGAAAGAAAGCAACTCTTGGGCTGAGAATGCAGTGTACTACACTACAGTTTACATTTTCTGCTGCCACATAACTGCTTCGTTGCTGACTGGCATCAACATTTTTTACAAGATCACAAAAAACGAAGACTCAAACCCTAAAAAGAAACTAAGCAATTTAGAATATCCTAAAGCTCTAAGCAACCAAGCTACCCCTAAGCAACTCTAAGTTCCTAAAGCTTAATTAAATTCACCAGCTTATTATTTAGTAAAATGATGGGCTTTGAAGAAGCGTGCAAGGTTTCCAAAGGACTCCAGATACCCCAGGCTGTACAACTCGAGTTGTATGGACTGTACAAACAAGCCACACAAGGAAACTGCTCTGATGAAATTCCCTCAGATCCCTTGTCAAAAGCCAAATGGCAAGCCTGGAACATACATAAAGGGAAGTCCCAAGAACAAGCAGCTAACGAGTACATAGCTACTGTAAATCAAGTAGCTGGACAGGGCTGGGGTATTGGAGTGTCCCAACCCCTAGTTGAAGAGGATCAGGGCCCCCCTTTTTCTCATGAAGAGCACCAAATAGCAACTTTGTGTGAAAGCGCACAAAAAGACCTGGACCTAGAACTACTTGAGCAACTAGGCCCTAACGTGCAGGACAGAGAAAACCTTACTCCGCTCCACCATGCTGCAGATTCTTCTTGTTTAGAAAACTGCCAAAAGTTGATTTGTGCGGGTGCCAATCCGAACTTGCAGGACTCCTTTGGAATGACTCCCCTCCACTACGCAGCAAGTCTGGGGGACTTAGGAACCTGCAAACTCTTGCTAGGACACTCTGACATCGACTTAAGTATCCAAGACAACGAAGGCTTGACTGCAAGGGAAATTGCATCGGAGCCATGTTGCAGGGTATTTCCCAATTAAGCCAGAAATTTGATGACGTCACGAAACCCCTTTATACGGACATTTACGCTTAATAAGTTTTTTAATTGAAAAGTATCAGGGAAGTCGCAAATACTCTTTGGACCACCCAACTTATTAAAATGGAACCTAAACCGCCTGACTTCTCGCTATATTCTGGGAGTACTCGCCAAGAAGAATTGAAAAATTTAGTCAGAGTAAACAAAAAAAGGAAAAGCACTTCGGGCTCAGAAACCTGGGGAAGCAATTCAGAATCGTCCTCAAGTTTCAGTGTGCACTCCCTCGAAGCAGCCATGGACAGAGTGCTTTCGCAAAAAGTCCAGTTGTCCATGCCTACTCCCAAAGTGTCTACTCCGCGTGGCAGAAGAGGCCGGAAACCCCTTCGGCCCAACGACCCCATCAAAAAGAAGACCGAAGAAAAAGACAAGTATTGGCTGAGAGCCTTTCGCGCCTACATGAAAGAAAACATCACTTCTTTCATTGCAGAAATGACTACTGAAGAAAGGAGCTTTTGGGAAGAACACTTAGGCCCCAAAGGCAAACCCGAAAAAGGCAACGCTTTCCTCTCTTACGGAAGGCGTTACAAAGACTACTTGTTTTCGCACCAAACTTTCGTTTACAACTTCCAAAAGTGGTTCAGGGAGTACGGAGAAGCCGAACTTGCTAAAAGGTGCGAACCTCGCAGTGCGCGTTGGTTCGTTTTTTACGACTACGGCGAAAAAGAGCTGTTCTACTACACTCCTAAAGAAAACTCCCTAGCAGACGAAGACTACTCGCCCCTAGGGTCTGCTTCGCCCATAAACTCCAAAATTTCTGATGAGGACAAATTTGACTTTTACATGGTTGGGTCTGGAAATGAGGAAATGGTTGAGTCCTTTTTGAACAACCTGTAAAAGTTGGGTACAAAACATTTAAGTAAATAATATTCCTTGCAAGCCAAACAGTTCCACAAGAAGTTCTCTCTAGCTAAACTAATACTCAAAAAGTTCCTAAAGAATTAGAATCCATTAAATAGGGAATGAAGGCATACCGCAGAGTGAGAAAAGCAGCAGAGGAACCAAACCCCAACGAAATCAGAGTGTCGACGCTTTCAAGGGTGAGCGAACTCGTCACACAGGCATCACTGCTGCTTCTGGAGGGCAATCACAAAGAAGTCATCATCCGTGGAGTGCGCCAAGCCACCAGCAACGTCATCAGCACAGTAGACGTTTTAAGGCGCAGAATCGAAAACCTGCATGTTGAGTGGAAGATGGAGCTTATGGAAACTACTGAAGAATTCGAGCCCATCCAAGAAGGACTTGACAAAGTTACCCGAAGTCGAAGAATGCCACTGCTTATAGCTGTTTGCAGCCAAACTCCCCTTGACACCACAGCTCCTGGGTACGTTGCTCCGTTGCCTGCAGAAGAAGTGCAACCCCGGAGTTTAGAAGAAATCAAGCAGACATCCACTCGCTCTGGAGTTCCTAGGTCCCGTCGGGGACAATTCACAAGAGCTAGAAGGGGCGAAAGAGGCACTAGAGGCACTAGGGGGACTAGGGGGACTAGAGAGCCTAGAGGCACTAGAGAACCTAGAGGCACTAGAGAACCTAGGGAGCCTAGAGAACCTAGAGAACCTAGAGAACCTAGAGGTACTGGGGAAACTAGAGGCGAACCTCGTGGCTTCCGAGCTCCTCGTGGAGGCAGAGGAGGTCCTAGGTCTAGCTTTGAGGAAAGGCGACCCAGAAACTTAAGAGGTGGAAGGTTCAGGGGAAGGAGACCTCGTGGCCAGCAAGAATAATCCTTAACCCTTTTTTACTATAATTAGTTATTTTGTATCTCATAAGCATAAACATGGGTGCATGTGTCACTAAGAAAAAGCACCAAACTCCTCTTGACGAAGAAGAACAAGCTAGAAGGGCTGCAATAATGATGCGCATTTATGGAAACCCCCACCAAGACCCCAACCTCGTCTCACAAAACACCAACCCCCAGCCTGAGTCTAAGCAGATCAAATCCATTGCACGATTAAAACAGTCTTCAGTCAAGCTAACTCCCAAGCCAGACTCCCAGGAATTCAGCATTGACTTCGAAGTAACTTCTGAAACCCCGGCTAAGCTCACAATTTACTTCTTTGTAAAAGAAACCCTAAATGCAGCCACACGGAAAACTGCTTACTTAGGCAACCCTAGATACCCACCGCCTCAAAAGGTGGAGATCCCTCAAGGCGAAGACACTCAAATAAACAACCAAGTCTCTATAACTCCCTTCGAGTTCACTCCACAAGAACTTTTTTTCTACGACAGAATGACTTACCCCCTTATTTTCGAGTTGGTGCCAGAAGAAACCAACCAAGCCCAAGTAACTTACTTCAGGTTCTCGAGGGGAACTCAAGGTCTGGAACTGAAGCCTATAAAGCAGATTTTTGTGTGCGACGGTGTAAAGTACAACCTTATGGAAGTCTACGGGCTAGCTACAAGCGAAGAAGAAGACGAGTGTGTTATTTGCATGAGTGCTAAACGCACCACTGGAGTTATGCCTTGTCGTCACTTGTGTTTTTGCACTGAGTGTTCCCAGATGATGAGGAATCAACGTGTGGACTGTCCTGTTTGTAGAAATCGAATATTAAGTTTTTTTTTAGTGAAAAAATAGTGAATAACTTAAGCAGCGATTTGAGAGTGCAAAATTATAATGAATAAACTTAAATTAGAACTTGGAGGGACTTACCGGATTCTAGGAAAACTAGGACAGGGGTCCTTTGCCTCTGTACACCACTGTTTAAGACTAGACAACTCAGAGCAAGTTGCCGTGAAAGTTATTAACAAGATAAGGTTATCCGACAAGCAAATAAGTTCAGCTGTGGAAGAAGCAGTTTTGCTGAGCAGTTTGCACCACCCTAACATTGTGAAGTTCAAGAGAGTAGTTCACACCGACTCCTTCATTCTAATTGAAATGGAACTCCTCAAAGGCGGAACTCTCACTCACAAAATGAAGTCGGGGAACCTTTCAGAAGAGCAGGCTGCACTTATAATGAAGTGCGTTTTCAGTGCAGTGAAGTACCTACACAAAGAAAATGTTTTGCACAGAGACTTAAAACCTGACAACATTATGTTTGCCAACTCTAATGATTTAGGATCTTTAAAACTAACAGACTTTGGACTAAGCACTCGCTACTGCTTAGAGGAGCAGTTTAACAACTTAGTGGGAACTGTAATTTACATGGCTCCTGAACAACTCCAGGAGAAACACTACAGCGAGCCTGTAGACATTTGGTCCTGCGGAATCATAATGTTTACTCTGCTAGCTGGGAAGCACCCTTTGTATTCTCCAGGTGACTCGAAGTTTGATTTTGTTTATAAACTCAAAAAGCTCAACTGGAAGTTCCCTAAGAACTTTCCTAGTCTAGCCAAAGACTTGTTTCTGCACTGCACCAAAGCACTTACTCTTGAAAGGTACACAGCTTCAATAGCTTTAAGGCACCCCTGGATCACTCGCAAAGGCAACAAAATTCCTCTAACACACTTAGAAGCAACCAGAATCCACCAAGGTTACTTGAAACTCAAAACTATGTTTGCAGCAGCAATGATTTTGGGCAAACTTAGGACAAACACCAGCAAAGTATCTAGCAAGTACTTGTCTATTATCAGACAAGAAACCCAAACTGAACCTAGTTTTAACGAAAAGATCAGTGAAATCCCTTTGCGGAAGTCCGCAGAGTTAATAAAGTACCGCTGTGTTTCAAGGCCTATGAAAAGCTTCAGAATCACCAAACCGATCTTCAACACCAACGCTCTCAGAGTCAGGCGTTCTAAGTTCCCGTCAGTCTCGCCTTCTAAGTCCAGATCCAGACTAGTCAAGCAATCCAAGTCCCCAGTGCTCCGTAGAATTAAGTAAGTTGTAATATGGAAGAAGTTCCTGTAGCTAAACCCAAACGCAAAGTCAACAGAGCCCAACTCAACGAAAACACACTCCTCAACAACGAAAAAGGCCTTAAAAAACTCTACGAAGAATCTCTTAAGTTCCAAGTTTCTGAGAATCCCGCGCAAAACCTCAACAACTTAATTAAGCTGTACTCAGAGTGGCACTTCAACCTTGCTCCTAAGTTTGAGTTTGGGTTCTTTTTGCAGAAGTGCCAAAGTTTAGGCCAAAAACCCGCAATACGTTCTTTTATGAGTAAACTCAGACAAGTCCACAAAGGAGAAACTACTTGGGAGCAAATCGAAGCAGAAGAACCCCAGGAAGAAGAGTCCCAGGGTTTAGAACTCAAACGCAAGTTGCAAGACGACCCTTTTGAGGTCTCTAAGTTCCCAAAACAAACTGATTATTTATAAATTCATGCTTAGTTCTTCCAAAGCCTGCTGAAAGGTTTCGTAGGGAACATTGTAGCTGACTTGGGTGGCGTTCCTTGTGTGGAGGTTCCTTTCAGAAAACACGTCTACTTTGGTTTGGATTTGGTGGATGGAGCGAATGTTGTTTTCTTGCATAGGAGTTTCTTCAATGCTGTCCAAAACAAAAGCCACAACTGTTTGCAGAGTTTGGGAGTCCCTTACTTGGTTGTGGGACCCTGTGATCTCGTAAAACACCAAGTTACTTCCCCCTGCGGTTTTAATGCAGGTTGCGTGGTTGAAGCTAATCAGTTCGTCCTGAGCACTGTGGAGCAGCATCACAGGCATTTTCAAAGCAGCTACCTTGTTTTCTACGTTGACTTCCCTAAATTTCTCTTACCTCAAGTCGAAGCCTCCAAGTTGCATAACCTTCTTTCTGAAGCGTCCTATGAAGAACCGCGCCAGCAAACTAGGAAGTCGGATGTGCTTGTGCATCACGTCGGAGCACAGAAGTTCCAAACTGGCAAAAGGCGAGTCTGCCACTACAAAAGAGACCGACTCATCAGAACTTGCGTACAGCAGTGCTGCTACAGCCCCCATTGACCTTCCCCAAAGTCCCAAACGCCTTTCTCCAGACCAACGTAAGTAAGCAACTACACACCTAACGTCTTCTTGTTCGAAGTACCCCAAACTCACTTTTTCTCCTTCAGACAATCCCGCCCCCGAAAAGTCAAAACAAAACACGTCCAAAGAAGACTTGAGTGCCACAGCTAGTACAGAAAGGGCTTCAAGTCGGTTTCCACTGTTGCCGTGGCAGTAAACAACGCATCCTTTGGAGTTAGGTGCTTTGAAATAGGAACACTTGAGTTTGAGGCCTCGAGTGTTGCGGATGTGCAGGTCTTTCCTTTGGAACTTTTTGTTGTCTACTAAAAAGGACTTAGGACCTAGTTGCAGAGTTGAGTACCTTATTCTTCTAGGCCTTAGTAAAATGTTTGCAATCGAGTCCATTTGAATTTGATATGGCACTTATTCATAACTTAACTTAACTCTGATTTATTTAGCCACCCAAGACATCTTTATATTCAAATAATGGAAGACAGAAAAAGCTTTTCCGAATACGATGAATTCCCTGTTCCAGACGCTTCTCCAATAAACATTCCTGACAAAGACTTTATGGAGATCACTGTTGAACTGGAAAACGGAAGCCAAAAAGTATTGGCAATCAGTTCCCAAGACAACCCCCAAACTGTTGCCCAAGAATTCTCGACCAAAAACTCCCTTTCGAGTTCCTTCAGAATTTCACTCGAAAAACTGCTTCAGGAAAAGCAACAGTTACTTCGGAACAAAGATTCCTTTTCAAATGGCTTCCTCAAGTACGCAGAATTGCTAGAATCTAAAGACCACTTTGCCACTGAAAGTTATCCTCAAAAAAAGTCCAAAGTCCCCAAAAAGGCCTCCATAGGCAGTGTGCACTACCAGTCTTTCCAAAAACCCAAAAAAACCCACACTACTTCAAGCATGACTGGATCGAAAGCCCGCACTGTAATGGGCAAGAACTACGGAGAGTGGCTTTACCTCAAAGGCCAAAAAATGAAAGAAACCGTCAAAAGCAGCATTGAGTCTAAAAAACGCAATGAACAACAGTCCCAAGAAGAATTGTATACCTTCACTCCCCAAATTAACAAAAAGTCCAATTTACTCAGTCCGCGTTACAACGAAAAACCCGAGGAAATCCTTTATAGGCAAGCTGAACTCTACAAAGACCACCTTTCACTTAAGAAAAACGAAGCTGAAGCTGCTGAAATGAAACAGTGCACTTTCAAACCCAGAGTCAGGCACCCAAGGGACTCCCAAATGCGCAAAAGCGTACACGAAGAACTCTTCCAAGACTCACTTAAGCGCAAAGAAAAGCTGAACGAACTCACCGAACTTAGGTTACAACAAGACTGCAGCTTCAAACCCAACTTAAGCAGAACTCCTAAGAACCGCACTGAGTCCACGGAACAACTGTTTGAAAGACTCACTAACTCCAAAAAAGAGTTCGAAAAAGAACTCGAAAGGAAGAGAAAAGAAATCCAAGACACTGAAATCCAAAGTTGCCAAGACTTCAAACCTACTATTTACAAACAACCCTCTGCAACTAGAAACGGCAAGGTTTGGGAGTCCCTTTACAACATGAAAGACCTAAAACACTCCAGAACTGCTGAAATATCCCAAAAGAACCAAGAACTCCAAGAAGCCAAGATCGCTGCACAAAAGGTTAGTGAGAACTCAGTTAAAATCTTCGAAAAGTTCAGAGAAAAGCAGTACATCAAGCTTTTCAGACTCCTCGACTCAGACCGGGACGGAAAGATCTCTGCCTCCACAATAGCTTTTGAAGAACTGGACCAGAAACTCATAGACACACTCAGTCCTTTTTTACAGTGGCTGCAACACCTAGGAAGTGAAGTTGACTACGATCAGTTTGCAGTTTTAATTGAAGAGTTTGCTAAAAAACTCACAGTTGAGGAAAGAGCAGTGCTGCTCCGCAGAGAAAAAAAAGAAGAAGAAAACACCAGAAGTGGGTCCTTTGTATCTGGGTACTCCTCTATGCTTGCGCAGAAAAAACGCTCTTCGCAACCCTCAGACATGTACAACCGACTAATCAACGAACGCAAACTTACTGAAATGAAACTTGAACACCAAAGGAACACTCGCAAACAACAAGAAATGCAAAACTGCACTTTCGCTCCTTCTATTCTTAGATTATAATACTAATTACTCTACGAAAATTAACTTAAATCTTATGCTCCAACTCCAGTAAGTAACTTGATATAATGGGGTTGCTGCGCAAAGTAATTCCTGGAGAATTAGGTCTGAAACTCTCCCGAGTGGAGTTTAACTTTTCATTAGTGCTTTTTTTGTCACTCAAAACAGGGAACTCTGTGTGAGTTTGATTGGCTGAGCTCTGAGTAGGTATTTTTCTCAATGGTTGTTTGTGGATTCTAGAACGCAAGTAGCTAGGACTGGGAAGTGGCTTTTTAGGAGTAATCAGGCTGACTTTCCTTGTAGGTTGCGAAGAGGGGTGTTTGGTTGCTTCAGGGATGACTATTTCTACTTTGGTTAGACAGGACCCGTTGTTTACTTCTCCAAAGACTTCATGCAAACTCAAGTGCCTAGGACGTCTTTTAGGAAGTCCAGAACTCTGGATTTCTCGAGAAGAGTTGCGGGAACTCTTGGGGTTGAAGTAAGTAGCTGAAAGGGGAGGAGCAGAAACTCTTTTGCTGCGGTTTACTTTTTTGGGAGAAGTTGGCTTGCTGCGGGCTGGCATTGACGGAGCAAAGAACTTGTCGGGGTTCTTTAAGTAGCTTTTGTAAATTTCTAACATTTAATATTGTTAATGCTAAGACATAAGATTAGTTAGCACTTCCACAGCAAGACCCCCATCGTTCCTGAGTAAAACATGTACAGAAGGTTTTCTCTTTGAGAGTTCACATCAAAAGAAAAGCCCTCCCCCACGATCACATGCCAAGAAGGTCCGTAGAGCTTGTCCATTTGTTCTTTGATGAAGCGCGTAGCATTTTCTAGTTCGAGTTTTTCGGCTTTGGTGTACTTTTCAATAGTCGACGCCACTATGTCCATGGCCTCGTTTGCCATTTCGCCAGACATGTCGCAGAACTTGCACACAGACTTGCCTTGGGTTGCTTTTCTGTAGTCAAAGCCTTGGGAGAGGTCAGTTGCCATTTTAATAACTGATTATGCAAGTGAATTCTAGTAAACCCGGAAAGAATTCTGTTGAATCAATAATTAGTCCAAAAATGCAGGAAAAAGAAGGCAAGGCTTCTTCTGTGATCTGTTTGAATTACACTGACAAAAAAGCCCAAACTTTAGAAGAGTTGCAGCATTACAAGAACTTAGTAACTTCTTAACAGGCCGAGTTGGACCTTTCAGGCAACCTTTTGAACAAGTCAGTCCCTGAACTCTTCCAGCTTAAGTTCTTGAAAAAGCTAAGCATTTCCAACAACAAAATAAGCAACTTGTATCCCCTTCCAGAAAAACTTGAGTTCTTGGACCTTTCTCACAACTTACTTTGCGAACTAGACCTAACTTACATGGGAAAACTCAAAACTCTCGATATTTCTTTTAACGGAGTCTTTAGTTTACTAGGACTCCCTACTCAGCTTAAGTACCTTTACGCTAAGTCGAATCGGATAGAGTCAGTTTTCGAAGTTCCACGGTTCAAGAACCTTTTAGAACTTGACTTAAGTTACAATAACTTGAACTCAGTTAAATTTGAAGAACTTGTCCAAGTAGATTCTTTGAACTTACTGAACCTTGCTGGAAATCCGTTAGAAGAGTAAAAGCTAATTAGGAAACTCCAGAGTTTCGAGAACTACACCCTAAGCACAGAACACAAAGGTCTTTTTTACAGAAACTACTCATTTGCTCTTAACATGAGCTCTCGTCTAGCCGAAGTACTCAAAAGTCCTGGAGAGTCCCAGGAGTTGAGAAACAAGTACGTGAAGGAGTTTGAAGTTATCCAGGAAGTCGAGGAGTTCTCTGAAACAGACAGAGAGAATCTACTTTCTCAACTCGAAAACGCGCATGAAAAGATCGACCAACTCACTTACGAAAAAGCCCAACTAGAGTCTGTGAAAGACTTGAACCAAAAACTGAACTCCAGACTCAAGAAACTCGAAGTCCTCATTGAAGAAAAACACTCCCGGAAAAATAAAGAGTTCCAAGAAAAGGAAGCTGCCAACCAAAGCCTAAAGAAGACCGTAGAAAGACTAGTAATGCAGTTGAACGACTTAGAGTGCCAAGCCCAAAGAGAAAACCCAAAGGAACTCAAAAAACGAATAAAAGTCCTTGAAACGAAAAACCAGTCCCTCAAAAAGCAACTAGAAAGCCTCCAAAACTTTAAATTCATGGTTGAGTCCCTCCAACAAACCAACACTCAACTAGAAAACAAGTACAAAAGTTCTAAGTACAAACTCAAAAAACTCAAAACCGACATTAAAGACTTAGTAACCGAAAGAAACGAGTTCGAAAAAACCAAACGAGAAGTACAGCACTTAGTCAAAGAGAATGAAGCCCTCAAAGAAGAAATAGCTGGGTTCCCCAGAACCAGAGTTGAAAGAATGAGGTCTCTCGAGCACACTTCCGAGTTACTGAGCCGGAGTTCTGTGAAGTCAAAAAAAAGGTCCACTTCAAAGGTTTGCTTAACTCCCATATCAAATTGCTCGTTCCCGACCCCTAAAGAATTTTTCTTCGAGGAAGTCCGAACTCCTTCTCGAATCAAAACTAAAAGGCATTCTATGAGGCCTAAGTTTTCTCACAATAAAACTCAACTTTGATGTTAACTTATAAATGGGAAGCTGCATTGGGAGAAAAACCAGCGCTAGTGTAATTGTTGCTTCGGGTCCTTCAGACTACTCCCAGCACAACTCCTTTTTGGACCGCTGGACGGAACCCCAAGTGAAGATTCTTGGTGACAAGTTCAATCGGCACAAAACTCCCAATGGGATGAATCGCAAAGCTTTTTTGGATGTTTTTCCCAAACTTTCAGAGTTCCCAGTACAAGTTGCTGTGAGGTGCTTCAGGTTTTTCGACCAAAGACTAACTGGAGCCATCAACTTCAGGGAGTTCTGTATAGGTTTAGCTAAAATTCTACTGGTGTCGCGCAAGGAGAAGGCAGCTTTTATTTTTTACCTGTTTGACTTGGATGGAGACGATTTACTTAACCAGAACGAAACTGAACTGTTCTTCAAGTGCAGCAGTAGCAGTCTCAGACAGTTAGCAGCGACTCCTAAAGAAAACATTTTAGCCCACAAAGGCAAACTCCCTGAAACTGCAGTGGACAAAGAAAGTTTCTTGGCTTGGGCAATCAGGAACCTGGAACTGGACCAGTACATAGAAATGTTTGAGCTGGTTCCAGGCCCCAACAAAGAAAGGGAAAAAATCAAAAAACACCAAGAAGGAGTTGACAGGCCTCAGGTGGGGGAAGTGCTTTATCTGCTTTCTAGTGCCTGGTGGGAAGTCTGGAAAGCTTATGTCAACTACGAAGAGGAACTTGACGACTTGGAAGAAAGCAACAACGAGTTTCGTTTAATCCAGCCTGCCAACCGGTGCAAAACTGTGCCCTTAGGCGACAAACCTGTAGAAATTGACAACTCTCCTTTGCTAGCTAAAGACTCCAAACTCAAACTCAATCCCAGTGCTAGATTCAAAAGGGACTTTGTCGTGCTGAAAAGTAAAGCTTGGAACAAACTTTTGGAGTGGTACGGAGGAGGACCTGCCTTTCCAAGGAGTGTGATACTTGAAAACGGACGGCCTTTAATGGAACTGTTTCCTCCAGTCATGGAAGTAGCGGAGTTGTCGCCCATAGGTGCACTGTTGACTTTAGAGTCCAGGCCTTTTATGTTTTCCAAAAAAGAACTTATTTCAAATGCACTTAAAGAAGTCTGCAAAGTTTTCGGAAAGACCCTTGAAAAGTCCCGTTTGTTGAAAAAGAAAGGAAGTGAACTAGTTCCTCTCAAGGCAACTGACAAAATTGAAGACTGCTTCTCAGGAGAAACCATAGTAGTGGAAACCAGCTTCACTGAAGGCGGAGAAGTAACTTGGCCAAGTGAACGCAACCGTTACTACGAGTTCAAAGAAGGAGACAAAGTCAAAGGCAAGGGCGACACTGAAGGAGTAGTTATTTCTATCCGAGGAGAAAAAGTCAGAATCAGAACTCCTGAAGGAATCGAGTTTTGGGACAAGTCAAGTTGTTCCTTAAGCACACCCATAGCTGTGCCGGCCAAAGAAAGTCAAGGAGCAGTTGGACTCTTCAACCTAGGAAACACTTGCTACGTCAACTGCATTGTCCAGGCACTCTCCAACACCCCTCTCCTCAAGAACTTTTTTACTAGTGAAGTTCCTAAAGGCAAGTTTTCGCAAGAGTTCAGTAGTTTGCTCAAAACTCTTTGGAACAACAAGGAGTCTAGGTTCTCTCCTGTGCGCTTTCTCAAACACCTTGTGAAGACCTACCCCATTTTTGAGGGCAACGAGCAGCATGACTGCCACGAATTCCTGAGTTTGTTGTTGGATGGTATGCACGAAGAACTCAAAAGGCAAGAAGGAGGTTCTGGAAACAGACCTGTGGTGCTAGAGAACCCTGAGTCCAAACAGGAAGAAACTAAACACGCTGACGACCAATGGCGTGAACTCCAGGGTTCCCAAGGGTCTATAATTACTGACCTTTTCGGAGGCCAAACTCGAACTACCCTAACGTGCACTTCTTGTTCTAATAAACGAGTTTTGTTTGAAATATTTACAAGCCTGAGTTTGCCAGTGCCCTCCAAAATGGAAATCCCTTTGTACGTAGTGATTATTCCTCTTCACACCAGCGTATTTAGAATAGGCATAGTGGTTTCTACCTTTGCTACAGTGAAAGACATTGTAGTTAAGACTTCACAAGTTACAGGAATCAGTCCACAAAAACTAATTCTGGGGGAGTTCTTTATGAAAAGACACTTGACNAACTTGGAAAACCACTTCAACGAGTCCATCCAGAAGCTAGGAATCAACACTAACTCAGAACTCTTTGCCTTCGAAATAATCAGGGATGTTGGAGAGGCTGAACTGCTGGGCAAAAAGGTCCTTCCTTACCAAAACAAAACTGGTGTGAGTGAAGGCGACTACGTGGACGTGTTTAATTCCCAAGGCCAGTGGGTTTCAGGTAAGGTTGTTCAAGAAATCAAACTGGGCAGGTTCTACGAGTACTTGATTGAGTTCGACGAAACTGAAACTGAAATGAGAAGAATTAGTCAGCAAAGAGTGGCTCCTTTCAGAACTTACACGCATCCCAAAAATCCCTCTGTAGGCCATATCACAGTGCTTCATTTGTCGAATTCTGCAGGCCAAAGGCAGTGCCTAGGCTTTCCTTCAGTTATTTCAATTGGCAACTGGTTCAACATGGGTGACTTGTACAACTTAGTTTATAGGTTTGCTCGGCGGTTTTTGAGTGAAAGGTACTCTTCGTTAAGAGGACCTCCTTTCCAAGTACTTTTGCTAGATCCAACTACTCTGCAGTGTGGAAGTTGCAGGGCGTGTTCAGGTTGCCTTCTTTCTAAAAACAAAACTTCAGTTAAACCTATTCTGGAGTCTTACAAAAAAGTAGTGATAGGGATTGAGTGGGAACAAGGCTGTTTTTCTGAAGAAATCAAAAACCACCACTCAGTGGCTGAAACTAAAGCCCAAGAAGAAACCCTTAACAAGCCAATTGACATTACAGAAACCCTGAACTCGTTCACTGAAGAAGAATTACTTGACTCTAAGTGTGAAAAGTGCCAGTCTAAAGTGAAGATGCAAATGCACATTTGGAGAGTCCCTGATATACTTATCTTGATTTTCAAACGGTTTGCTTTCCATGAAGGAAGCATCCACAAAATCGACCAAGAAGTCAACTTTCCTGTGTATGCCTTTGACATTTCAGAGTGGGTCAAAGGAGTTGAAAAGGCTAACGGACTCACTCTCAGCACAACTTTCTTGCAAAACGCTTTTGACCTTTACGCTGTAGTTAATCACAGTGGAAGTTTAACTGCTGGACACTACACTACAATGGTTCTTTCCCAAGACCAGGTTTGGCTTAACTTCGACGATGAACAAGTACTTCAGTTCCGAGACGACCCTGAAAGCTTTTTAAAAACCAAGAATGCCTACTTGCTATTTTACAAAAGAAGGAAGTTCTCATCTAGTAACGTGATTAACCTTACTTATAATATTGTTTAAATATCATATTTAGCCATTATTCATTACTTAACTTGACAGGGTGACTTGCTTTTCTAATCGAGTTGTGTCTTTTGAGTGCACAATCAATTTTTTCTTGTTCGAGACTTAAAGTGTTTTTGTTCCCAACAACTGTTGAGTTCCTTTTCTTAGTTCTCGAAGACTCCCAGTAGTCTAGGTTGTTTTTGAGTTGCCGCAGACACTTTTCTTCAATGAATTCTGACTTAACTACGTGGTTGATGCTCTGAAATAAAGGGAGAACAATATTAGAAATGAAACCAGCTTGGGACTTAGGAATGTCAGTGGTGTCTCTGTCACAGTACATCGAGACACTTAAACCAAGACTTTTCTCAAGGTCTCCTTGGTTGAAAAACTCCTGAATCACAAGTCCACACCACCTAACGTGCAAGTCCTTACTCTTAGCAGCATGACCGATGTCTGCAGCTTTGATCACCATGCGGTACAAGTCCATTCTGGAGTCGAAGTTCTTCAAGTCAGGAACACTTGAATCAATGATGTACTTAGTATTAAAAAATCCCAGCAATTCAAAGTGTTTCCCCATGTCAGTTGCCAGAATCATTTCAATCAGCAACTTCCGAAAAGTAACCCACTTTTCTCTAGGAACGTTTGCCAGAATGTTTTTAGGACTGTCTTTAAGGATCTCGAAAAAAATAGTGCAGTGCATCATTTCCAAAACACTGATGTCGTTGTACCTAATAGCAACTTCATCATGAGAAAGAACCAAAAACCGGTTGTTTTTAGCAGGATGCCCCACATCGTGTGCAAGACTTGCCATTATGCCTGCAAACAACTCCAAACTGTTCAGCTCGCTTTCAATGATGGAGTTATGAACTAAGTACAGGTAAGAACACATGACGTCAGTTGCATGGCAAGAGTTGTGGTAAGGGTTTTTTTGGTACTTGTTTTCTAACTCCTGCAGAAACAGCACTAAGGTTTGATCGCTAATTGAAAAGACTTCATTGAGTCCATATTTTTTTACCACGAACCTTCCACATATTTGAATGGGGACACTGCCTGAACAGTCGTTGATCATAAAAGTGTTGAAGTTCCACTCCTTGCCTACTTGCTTCAACAAACCAATCAAATCCTCCATTCCGTAGCTGTAGAGTTCCTTTTTTTCCACCGTTTTGTACTGAGGCTCAACTGAAGAACTGCCACTCAAGTGCTCTCCAAAACAGTACTGGTCCAAAAAGATCCGGTCACTTTCGTCCAGGTTGCGCGTGATTCTTTCAAAGTCTGCAGCGTAAATGTTGGTTCTTTGCAGGAACCTAATAGCTTTGCTGAGTTTCAAGTTAGCTTGACACAGACTCTCTGCAAAGGGCGCATCAACAGGCAAGTCTAGTAGGATTTCTTTGCACGACTTTATCAAATAAACTATTTCCTCAAGTCCTGTATTCAAGGAGTTTTGACCAACTACTGAATTCTCACTAAACTCAAAGTAAGGGTTGACTTCGGTGTGCTTTTTAGGGAAGTGCACTGTACTGAACACAAAAAACACAAGGAGTAGTAAGAACTCAAAAATGCTGTGGTAGTCGTTAAAAGACAACCCGCAATGGAAGCTCATGATGACCAGTGAAAAAAACAAGTACTGCTGCAGAGTCTTTGTCATGAACTGCGGTCCAAGAGCCATCAAAGGGAAAATCCAAAACCCTGAACCAACTGAATATGGAATTCCTTCTTCGGTGAATCGGCCCAACAACTTTAAGTTACTCAGTATCATTGAGACTCCTGTGAATCCATAAAGTGCCCCCAGCATCCAAGATTTCAGGCAACTTTCCTCTTCTAGTTTCCTTTCTACAATAAAGATAACAATAGAAAGCAGCAGGGTACCCACTTGGATTAGCAATGCTATTCCTAGAATTCGGTTGGAGAACTCAACTTCAAGTCGTATTGCAACACTGTAGGCTATCAACAGCCCCAGCAAGCCAAAGTACATCAAGTAGCAGCGGAAATCTTTGAGTTGCACTTGGCTGGCATTTTTGGGGCCAAAACTGTTGGAGTGGGTAGGGTCGCCTTTTTTGAGTTCAGTCGCCTCGTGGAGTTCTATTCCCGAGACGTCGTATGAGCACGGCAAGTTATTCCGGTTTCCTTTCATTTTCAATATTACTTATTCTATATAAATGAATACAACGACTATCATGCTATCTAGAGTGGTTTTTTTACACTAAAGACTTAAATAGACTTTTTAGAGTATTCCTTGACCATGTCGTAAGTTGAAAGCTGCACACCCACTGTTGGCACTGCCCTGGCAATGTTTGTGAGGCACCCCTTGTAAAGGTAACTGGCGCCCTTAGTTTTGAGCACTCCCCTAATGACTTCGAAGCTAGACTTAAAAGGAGACTTGTAACCAGGCGCTCCAGTAGCTTGGATCTGTCTCTTAAGGGTGTCCGCAGGATAAAAAACGGTTTGTGTGATCCCTGCGGCTATACTTCCAGACCCAAAGAATTCCAAAAGTTGGTACAAAGTGGAGTCAGTGGGGTTGTAGAGGTAGTCCAGTAAGTAGTTGTGCACTGAGTAGGCTACTAAGTAGTAAGGAACTTGGATTCCCAGAGAAAAGGCGCATCCTTGGTAAAGGGCCTTAACTCCATGGTCTGAGTAAGTGGAAGAAATGCAGTGGAACAAGCTTTTGTACTTAGTTCCCTCCAAAGCCATACGGGTCCTCACTAAGTCCAGCGGGTAAACTAAAGCTGTAATTAACGAAGCCCCCAGTATTCCTTCTGCCCCAAGTCCCCTTGCAGTGCTGCTGGTCCAAGCTTTGACCCAGTTGACTGTGTTTCCCCTCCACAAAGTCCTGAGTCCTTCCTGACGGAAGTAAGTCTTTTTGTGGTGGCTTTTTAGGTTTTGGGTTTGGAGCAAAAGTTTAATTCGTTCTAAAGGAGCAAAGCAAGTTTTGGCGATTCCAACAGCCAGTGTTCCTGCAACTGCTTCTTCCAAAAACTTGCTTTTTTTCTTATCCTTGGAATTCATCTAATTATTGTCATTTAAATTATCCAATATTAGTTTTAACAGTGAACTTAAAACCTAATGGACTCAGGTTCGTTGAAGTCGGACTTCCAGACACTTGCGTCACTTTCTTCTAGCACCTGGATGAACTCTTCCAAGTCGTCGTTGCTGGCTACTTTGAAGTTTTCTTTCCCGCTGAAAAGGTCCATTACGCTTTTTTCAGGCAGGAAGTTAAGTAGTTTCTCTTGTAAGTTTCCTAGCATTGACTCGTAAACTCTAGAGGCCCTGATTTGCTTTACGTTGTCAATTCGGTTCACAAGGATTCGTTCAAGTCTGTGGAGTTGGTCATCAGAAAGGGCTTCTAAACCCTCTCCTTCTTCGTAAATTTTCACAAGGTGTCTTAACTTAGCTACTCTTTCTTTGGACTTCGAGAGTTGGTTCCTCAGGTCAAGAGTTTCGTTGTTGGTTTTTTGGTACAGGTTAGAAAACTTGTCTAGTTCTGAAACCAAGGAACACTTAGCTGCTTTCAAGTTAGCAACTGTCTGTGAAAGAACTTGGACTTGGGTTTCTACTTCTTCTTTTTCTTTGCAAACTGTGTTTAGTCTTTCTAAGGCAAACTCCCCTGCACTGTCGAACTTCAAGTTTGAGTTTGAAAGAACTTTGGGAGTTTCTTCTTCGACAGTTTGGTTCACCAAGAAAAGGTCCCCTACTCCACTGGTCCAGTGGGAAGTGAACTTAGAAAAGCTTTCTCTTTGAATCGTAACTATTTCTGGCTTCGACTGGTTGTACAACTTCTCGGTCAAGCGGTGAATTCGGGCTTCAAGTTGGTGCTTAAGTTGGGTGTTTTCGTTGTAGAAGTTCCAACCCTTTTCTTTCGCAACTTCGAGTTCTTTTTTAAGGTCCTCAATGTCTTGTTGGTAGGCCAGTAGAAGTTGGGCGTTAGTTTCCCGACGGATGTTGGCTTTTACGTTGTTGGTGATTGTGCGGGCAGAGTTTCCAAATCTAAGAGTGCTTAAGGTTTGTTCGAACTGACTAACCACTGGAGTGGCTGTGCAAATAATGCAGGTGCGGGAATTGCCTCCCAAAGACGACCTTAGGATCTTAGTGAGGTTGGAGTTTCTGTAAGGAATGTGGGCTTCACTTTTGATCATTCCCATCTTTTGCTCAGAGAGTTTGTTGATCACTTGGCACAGGTAAAAAAGACTTGTGTTGATGTTTTTGCTTTCAGCAACAATCTTGTCTTGTTCCGACCGAGTTCCAATAAATGAAAAAGAGTTGGTTTTAGTCACCTTCTCAGGGTCCAGTGCTTGCACTGTGCAAGTCCTTTCACTGCCTGCCAAGTCCACGAAGTTAACTACTGACTCAGTTGTAATGTTTTCAAAGCTGTCTTCTGTTTCTGCTTCAAAGTCTCTTTTGGGAATTACTTGCAGACTCCTGATGTTCAGTCTGAAAATTGTGTGGGAGCGTGAAGACTGGTGATTCAAGTTAGTGGCTGCGTAGTGCCGGTTTTCTTCGCCTTTTTTAAGACGTTCAAGAACTTCTTCAATGGTGTTGACGACTTGTTCACTCAGGCCCCTCACACAGAACTCTTTGTCCTGGCCTTCGTTGACAGTTAGGATTTCGTTACTCATGTCTTCAGTGTCCTTGAGCAAGTCAAACACGTGTTCATTGTAGATTTCCATCATTGAACACGTGAAGAAGAAGTGCTTGTCCTTGATGTCTTTTGCCATGTCAAAGATATCGTGGAGCGCCATCTCCACAAGGCCTTTAACTGGGGCTGTGTTCATTGTGCGGGGTTTGGGAGTGGCACTTCGACTGCGGGTTCTGCGGCTTTTGGGCTTCACAACGGCCTTTTCGGTTTCTTTGGTACCTATCATAGTGTAGGTTTTGCCGGAACCTGTTTGGCCATAGGCAAAAATCGTTGCGTTGAAGCCTTCGAGGGCAGAAAGCACTACTCGCTGGGCTACAGTTTCGTAGACTTTCCGGTTGTTTTCTTCCCAAGAAAACACTTGGTTGAAGTGGAAGTTGGGGTCGAAGTTCGTTGAAATTCTTTTTTCAGAATTTAAGTTGCTGATTTCTTCGCGTCTCAAAGAAACAGTGTTTTTGGTAAGGTACCAAATGCCTTTTTCGCCGTTTGAGACTTCTTGAGGATTCAAAGGACGGAATCTTATGTAAACTTGAATCGGTTCGCAGGACATTTTAAATTAATTAACGTTTATATCAAAAATAAGGAAGTACGAATATCAAGCTAACAGAACCAAATGCGCTCACAAAGTAACATGTGCAGACTTCCTCAACGTCACCGAAGCAACAACAGAGCAAGAAGTACAGATGAAAACCTACATCAAACACAACAGCAACAGGA
>PR_CR_10_Liq_1_inCRDRAFT_1000323_pt1 | contig 30214 bp, 28 predicted proteins | sample PRCRCaboRojoPR_3_FD_10241 | JGI IMG/M metagenome (IMG submission 10241)
CAAAATCGAATCGCAGCCTAGGCTCGTGAGCAAGGTATCACGGTAGGTACCAGAGGCGTTGAGCGTTTGCCCCTGCCAGAAATAGCTTTTGCAGGCGGTGACATTTTGCAGGGAAGAATCACTGGAGTTCACGGTTAGGTTAAGCACGAGCACCGAGTCGCAACCTTGGGCAGTGACCAAAGTATCACGATAGGTGCCGGAAGTGTTGAGGGTTTGCCCTTGCCAGAAATAATTGTCACAAACAGTGACGCTTTGCAGGGAAGAATCACGGGAGTTTATGGTTAGGTTAAGCACCAATACCGAGTCACAGCCTAGGCTCGTGAGTAAAGTGTCCCGGTAGGTACCGGAATTACTGAGGGTTTGGCCCTGCCAGAAATAATTGTCGCAAGCAGTAACGTTTTGCACGGAAGAATCACTGGAGTTCACCGTCAGGTTCAATACCAACACTGAGTCACAGCCTTGGGCCGTGAGTAAAGTGTCCCGGTAGGTACCGGAAGTACTGAGGGTTTGGCCTTGCCAAAGATAGCTGTCGCAAGCAGTGACGTTTTGCAGGGAAGAATCACTTGAGTTCACCGTCAGGTTCAAAACCAATACAGAGTCGCAACCTTGGCTGGTGAGCAAGGTATCGCGGTAGATACCGGAAGTGCTGAGCGTTTGCCCTTGCCAGAAATAGCTGTTGCAGGCAGTGACGTCTTGCACGGAAGAATCACTAGAGTTCACCGTCAGGTTCAATACCAACACCGAGTCGCAGCCTTGGCTCGTGAGCAGGGTATCCCGGTAGGTGCCAGAAGTGTTGAGGTTTTGCCCCTGCCAGAAATAGCTGTTGCAGGCGCTTACACTAGAAGAATCAATGAAACTAGGGTTGCGAGTAAAGTGTAGGCTGTAAATACTGTCGCAGCCCTGACTACTCACTAAAGTATCGCTGTAAAAGCCGCTTTCACTCACATTCTGTCCGCGCCAAATACTGGCGCTGCAGCTCGCCAGGGTGTCATTTTGCATGAAAACCGGTTGCACTAGAAGGTCCAAAACCACCACCGAATCACAGCCACGGGCGGTTAGTAAAGTATCTTGGTAGAATCCGGTACTGTCTCGGTTTTTTCCGCGCCAAAAAAGCGGTCCGCAGTGGCTGAGAGCCAGCGTATCGTAAACGGTTACACAGGGAACGGCTGGGCCTAGCTTAATGAGGTAGGCATCTTTGCCCCCCCGGCTGGGAACCCATACTTCTGTGCCTTCGGGGTCTGCATCAATTTCTCGACTGAATGAGCCTCCTACATAGGCCTGCTGGCCCAGGCTTACAAAAGCGTGGGTTTCATCGGCAGCTAGCCCACCAAAAGTGAGGGCATTTTGGCTGTTGCCCGAAGTATCCACACTGTGCACAAAACCATCGTTAATGCCTTTGGATACTAAGGTGTCGTGGCGCTGCCCGGGCCGCCCAAAAGTGGCTTGGGAAGCGTACATGCCTGTTTGATGCACTTGTCCCAGCGAGTAATTGAGGCTCAGCGGATAGTCATAACCCGCCCCCCCAAATACTTGGCTGAAGCTGTACTGGCCGGCCCCGGTAAAACTCAATAGAAAAACATCGGCTGAGCCAAGCGATCTGAGGGTGTCACTGCTGAAGGGTTGCAAGTTTACATCCTGGTAAAAAATACCTGAGGCGTAGGCATTTCCTGCTGGGTCAAAAGCACATTGATAGGCGTAATCACCTCCGAAGCTACCCCAACTTTGAACCCACTGAAAATTACCCTGCGCATCATATTGAGCGATGAAGGCATCATTGCTGCCGGTAGTGGTGCGGGTGGTGCTGCCGGGGCCAAAGTCAAAATCAACCGTAAAGCGAAAGCTGCCGGTGAGAAGTACTTCATCCTGCGCGTTGTGGTCAATGTCGTAGAGGTAGTCATTGCTATTGGCCCCAAAAGTGCGGGTGTTCAGCACCGCACCCAAAGGACTGAGTTCCGTCCAAAACCCATCTCTGTTGGAGGCACTAAAGGTTTGACTCGCTGGGGCATTGCGCCCCACTTCCAAAGAACCTCTAAAGTGCCCTACCACCGAAATTTCATCGGCTGAGTTGATGCTGAGCCCATTGATAAATTCATCACTGCTTCCGCTAAACTCCTGCGTCCAAAGCAGATTGCCTTGAGCGTCTGTTTGCAGTAAAAATGCTCCCCAGCCTGATGTGGTAACTACGCTGTCAGTATTGGCGAAACTAAAGCTCTGATTAAACTCACCGGCCAGAACGAGCTCACCGGCACTGTTCAGTTCCAATCCTTTTACCCCTTCCGTACCTGCACCGCCAAAGCTCTTAGCCCACAGAAAACTTCCGCTGCTATCGTAGGCGGCCAGAAATACATCGCTGGCTCCGGTGGCCTGCAAAAAGAACTCTCCTTGGCCGGGATCAAAGTCTACCTCTCCGGCAAAAGTACCGGCCGTGTAAATTCGGTTTGCGGAGCCTACTTGGAGGTGCTCCAAGGCATCATCGCCTCCGGTGCGGTCTTCCATCGCCCAGGCATTGGTAAGATTTCCGGCCTGATAACCGGCCCAAAAGCTTGAGTAGTTATTGGTGCCAGGCGTGTTCAGCAGTGTGCTATCGGGCGATGGATCTACATCGGTTTTAAAAACAAAATAGCCCGCTCCCAAATATTCGGTGCTGGAGGTAGTAAGTAAGGTAGTTATGGTGCTAAAATTTGTACCGCGTAAGGCTACCACTTGGTTAAATTGCCCGCTGCTCAAATCATAGCTGGCAATATAACCATCGCCACCAGTACCCATGCGCGTTTCGCTGGCCGCGGAAGGGTCAAAATCTACGGAGCCAATAAAATAGCCCCCGGCATGCACCTCGCCATTGGGCGTAATGGTTACCGCATTGCCGTCTTCATTAGAACTGGAGCCTAAAGCATGGCTCCACTGGTGACTACCGCTGGTATCGTATACGGCTAAGAAGACATCTTCTCCGCCATTAGAGCTTAGGCTGGGCGCAACTTGGGTAGGATCAAACTGGGCGCTGAATCTAAAAGTACCTACAATGGCCAGGGTGCTGTCGTACAGATCCATATCGTAAGCTAAATCGGTGCTAAACCCACCCAAACGCTGCCCCCATTTGAACGCACCGGTGGGGCCGTACTTGGCTAAAAAAACGTCATTTCCCCCTTGGCGTACTACGCTGTTGAGGGGATTGCTGTTAAAACTGAGGGTGGCGGTAAAATCACCCAACACGTACAGATTGTCCTGGGCGTCTACATTCAGCGCGCGCGAATTGTCAAAACCGGTACCAGGCAGGTGTGTAGCCCACTGCCATTGCCCTTGAGGGTTAAAGCCGGCCAGGAAAACATCTCCGGCCCCAGCCGAAATAAGCGTACTGGTGGTGCTTTGGGCGCTGTCTAAAATGAGGGTGTCTGAAAAATGGCCTAGCAACACAATTTCCTGGTTGCTTTTTACTACTAAATCGGCTCCAAAATCTATGCTATTGCCGCTTAAGGCCTGGGCCCAAAGCAGCTGACCGCTATCATTGAACTTAGCTAGAAAGGCATCGGCATTGTTAGAGGTGGCGCCAAAAATTTTTCCACCCGGTTGTTGGGGTGTAAAATCCACTTCCTCTAAAAAAAAGCCGGTGACGTATACGTTGTTGGAACTGTCTAAAGCTATGGCCTGCGGCTCCACGCCTCGGCTAGAGGTTGCCGTGGAAACCCAACGCAAATCCCCGCTGGGGCTGTAACGCGCCAGGTAAAGGTTTTCTTGTCCTACCGCTGATCGCAGCGCTTTGCCGGTATCGGCATCAAAATCGAGGTACCCTTCAAAAAAGCCAGCGGTAAGAATGTCGCCAGTAGGGTGCTGAGCCAGCGCGGTCACTTCATCATTATCGCCTTCTCCGTCACCCAGGCCAAAGCTCCATAGGTGTTTTTGGGTTTGCCCCGATAAACTTGAGATAGAAAATAGAACACCTAAAAAGAGAAGAAGTATTGGTTTTTTCACCGTTTTATATTTTTAAGCTTACAAAGATCTTTGTCGTACCACCTCGTAAAGCAGAGCCCCTGTAGCCACCGAAACATTAAGAGAACCTACTTTGCCCAACATGGGTAATTTTACTAGTTGGTGGCAAAGCTTTTGCCTTTCGGGCGCCAGACCCTTGTCTTCGCTGCCCATTACCAGCGCCAGCGGTCCAGTCAAGTCCGCTTGATAGCTAAGCTTTGAGGCCTTTTCACTGCTGCCCACAATTTGGAGGCCGCTACTGCTCAGCCATTGCAAAGTTTCGTTTAGGTTGTTTTCTCGGCAAACCGGCAAATGGTGCAAAGCTCCGGCTGAAGTTTTCATAGCATCTTCATTTATGGCGGCTGAGTTTTTTTGACCAATCACCAAGGCGTGTACGCCAGCGGCTTCAGCGGTGCGGGCAATGGCGCCAAAATTACGTACGTCACTTACGCGGTCTAAAACCACCACAAAAGGATCTTCTCCCTTTTCATAGGCGCTTTGCACAATCTCCTGAAGATTCTGAAAAGGTACCGCACTTAAATGGGTGATAACGCCTTGGTGATTAGCGCGGGTAAATTTATCCAGCCTACTTTTGGGTACCACCGTGTAGGGTAGATTGTATTCTTTAATGTAGCCCCAGAGCTCCTTAAAAAGCTGGCCTTTCAGGTTTTTTTGGAGGTAAATTTTATCAATGTCTTTACTGGCCTCAATGGCTTCAATAAGGGGCCTAATACCAATAAGGATTCCGGTTTCGGTATTGGAGTTGTTGGTCTTGTGCATCTTGTTCGCGCCTAATATCTTTTGAGTTGTAAATGTGTCCGTTGCGCCAGGCTTCTATGGCTTGGCCCCAGCCGTAGCGATACTGAGGCGAACGGTTTAGCTCGTAATCATTATCGGTAAAGGGGTTGGCAATTTTCTCAAAGTTGAAATAATAGGAGAGGGAAGAACTTTCACTGCCGTACACCCAAGACTCACCACCTTCAGAATGGTACACAATGTTAGGCGGACCATAAATGGTGTAAATTATACCGCGGTCGGTTTTCCAACCCTCCATAAATGAGGTGAAGAGCCGATTGGCTTCCTCTACGCGTTGGTAGTAGCTTTTGATTAAGCTTTTGCTGCGCTCTTGACTACCCGCGCGTTCTAGCCAAAAACGGTCCACTAGTTTTTTTGCTTCCAGCGGATTGGCTAAGGCAGCCTCAACCTGGGCATATTCTTTGGCGGTAGTTAAGTAACGCAGGGGAGGCGCCAAATTTTCAAAATTGGCGATGTAAGGAAATTCACGGTAAAAGCTGTAAAGCGTAAAACCTTCCCATTGACTGGTATCTAGCCGGATGTGGTAAAATCCTTTTTGCGGAAGGTTTAGCGTGGCATTGGCGTCCACCTTGTAGGTGGTGTCTGGTTTGAGCTCAAAGGTGCTGGGTTTTTTACTGGAATAGGGGGGCAAGGCTACCGGAAAATCCCTTTCGTAAAAACTCACGTAAAATGACTTTGGTTCCAAAACATCGTGCGCTAGCTTAAAAGGCACGCCCACCGGAAGATGGGGCTCGTAGAGCAATCGATTGGCCGTGTCTGTGAGCCTAAAATACTGCCTTTGATTCAATGATTTTTTAGAGAACCTTTTGAAACTTTGGTAACCAACTTTACGCTTGAGGTCTTGCAGCTCAATTACCAATAAACCGGCTTGGTCCTTTAACTGGCTGTCATCGGTTTTAAAATTAAAATATCCTGAGATAACTTTTTGAGGAGGCTGACTCACTTCATCAACAAAACTAAAGCTGTTACTGTCACTGTAAGAAACAGAGTTAGAACTCTTCAATACGCGGTACGTAAGGTTAAAATTAGCTTCGTATCGGCCGGTTTCATTGTTACGCACGTACAATAAATCGCTACTGTTAAAGCGGTAGTGTAGTTGACTAACGCTATCATTTTGATGCACAACCACATAATTAGCCTTAAGCGCCAGTTCTTTGGGATTGTAGAGATAGGCTAAGTTGCTACCCTGTACGCCTTGTGGACTGCTGCAAGCACCAACGCCTAAAAGCAGAACAATGCTTGAGAAATATATGAATAAGGTATGCCTCACAAGGTTCAAAATTAAGGAGTTTAAAACTGATTCACGTAGCCAAAGTGGACTTTGGTAGTCCTGAAATCAAAATTGCTGTTTTGATCATGACCTACTGCTAAAAACAAGGAGAAAATACCGCCCTTAGTTCTAAAGTTAATGCCGGTTCCTACACCATTTAGCCAATTAGTTTCAGAGCTCTCACCTACATTTTTAGTGGTATAGGCCAAGTCTGTAAAAAGGGTAAGGTAGTCATATTCTCCTATGCGGTAGCGGTACTCTAAGGTACCTATGGCAAAGCCTGAGCTAAAAATACTCTGCTCATTGAATCCGCGTAGACTGCGTAATCCGCCCAAGCGAAATAATTCATTTTCAAATAGGTTTTCACCGATGAGACCCTGGGAGTTAAAGCCAACTTTGGCCACCATATTTCCGTAAAAGGGCCAAAGCCACTCGGTATTAAATAGCCAGCCTAATTGGTTCTGTTCGTTTTGGTCGGTGCTGCGTTGGCCGGATTTGGCAAAGGCTTCAATGCGGTAACCGCTGTAAGGCACCAAGGCCCGGTTTAGCCGGTTAATCTCGGTACCCAATAAGTAGGTAATAGTGCTAAAGGAATTCAGGTTGGTGAAATTACCGGTATTGGTGGTGGGGCCATCGGTATTTTGCAAGGCATTAGAGCTGCGGTAGTTTACCCCGCCAGAAATAAAGCTCTGCCGGGCCACTCTATATTTCAATAAGCCATTAAAATTGGTGTTTACAAAAGAGCTGTCTTGCCTAAAAAGCTCAAAGTTGGTGTTGAGCCACAACGGAGATTTAAAGAGAAAGGGCCAAATTAGGCCTAGTTGAAGTTCTTGAATACTGGCATCGGGTCTGCGCCAACGAAGTTGGAGGTCTTCCCCCTTTTTAAAAATGTTCAAAAGGCGCAATTGAAAATCACCATTGAAGGTGGTTTCACCATTTTCTTGGGTATTTAGGCCCACCACACCATCAATCTGATTACCCTTCTGCTCTTGGGTGTATAAAAAGAGGGTGGTTTTATTCTCAAAAAAGGCTACGGCCGGTGGGCGGGTGAAACTGAGATATTCTATCTGCTGCGCGTATTCTTTCAGTTTTTTGAGATACGACTCTTGATAAGGGCGCCCTTGGTAAAATCCAAGCTCATATCGCAAAGTAGCCTCGGTAAAATTGTCAAAGCCTTTAATGGCCACGCTGTCCCAGGTGATGCGGGGTCCAGGCTCTATTTGTACACGACCGGTAAGCGTGTTTTGCTTCCAAAAATATTCTTCCAGCCTGGCCTCTGCAAAGGGATAGCCATTTTCTTCATAAAAGTTGAGGTAGTAATTGATTTGGTCATTGAGGTTTTTTCGGCTTAAAGCCGGATGATTATAATTTACCAGAGGTTTGGGAGTTTGCAGACTGTCTTTAATCTGAATCTCCATTTGGCCCAATTCAAGAAAGGTGCCCGCTTGTACAGAAACCAGAAGTGAGTCCTTTTTATCTAAAGCTACCTTACTGAACCAGTAGCCTTTGTTCTGTAAGTGTGTCTGAAGCTTGTTGCTCCATAGCTTATAACTAAGGCTGTCTGCTAATTGCTTTAAATAGTTTTGCGCACTTTCTTGTATTTCCACCGCAGGTTTCGGCTCCAGCCAATATATTTTTGGCTTTTGAGCCGATAAACTGCTGGTTATTAATAGAACTAAAATAAGTTTTATTGAATCTGCCACTGAATAGGCTCTTTACCGTGTTCAATAAGATACGCGTTGGCTTTTGAAAAGGGTTTACTTCCAAAAAAACCGCGGTGTGCAGAAAAAGGAGAGGGGTGGGCGCTTTCTATCACCAGGTTTTTAGTAGTATTTATGAATTCTTTTTTGGCCTGGGCATACTTACCCCATAAAAAATACACCAGCCCAGGCCGCGCTTGCAGGGCCTGAATGGCTGCATTGGTAAATTTTTCCCAGCCTCTATTTTGGTGGCTACCTGGTTTCTTGTGTTCTACGGTAAGCACCGCATTTAACAGCAGTACCCCCTGTGCAGTCCAGCTGGATAAATCGCCATGTACAGGTAGATCTAAGCCTAAGTCAGCATGTAATTCTTTATAAATATTCCGAAGGGAAGGCGGTAAGGGCACTCCCCGTGGTACCGAAAATGAAAGCCCATGGGCCTGCCCCGGGCCATGGTAGGGATCTTGTCCAATGAGCACCACTTTTACTGTTGAGAAAGGAGTGCTGTTGAACGCTCTGAAAATATCTGCGCCAGGCGGATAAATAGTCCGTTGTAACTTTTCTTGTTTCACAAACTGCGTGAGTTTTTGGAAATAGGGCTCACTAAATTCATTCTTGAGCGTCTCTTTCCAACTGTCTTCTATTTTCACTTGAACCATAGCGTGTAAGGGATACTAAAAGAGATAAACTTTGGTTATATAATCCTAAACGGGCTTTTACGGTTTAATTGCTAATTTTGACAATTGAGGAGTAAGAACCTTTTATTTTCCTAACAATTATGAAAAAGATTTTAGCAATAGTACTAATTCTAGCAGCGGGTATGGCGCTGCAATCATGCGGTGGTGCAGAAAAATGTCCGGCATACACCAGCTTAGAGTCGCCCCAAGAAGTTAAGGCTTAAATGGTTTGGTCTCAATTAAACACTATAGCGCAAATTCAAGATATTAAAGAGGCCTCCTATCAGCAGCGCCCTCTTTTTATTTTTAAGCACAGTACCCGTTGCCCTATTAGCACCATGGCGTATGGTAGACTAAAAAAAAGTTCTGAAAAACAACTTGAGCAGGCAACCGTTTTCTACTTAGATGTTCTAAGTTATCGAGAAGTGTCTAATGCGGTGAGTGAGACTTTTGCAGTAGATCACGAATCTCCTCAAATATTGCGCATAAGTAATGGGCTGTGTCCCTTTCACGCCAGCCATAATGGCATAACTCAAGAAGCTCTTGTAGAAAGCATTCATGATTAAAAAAGTCAGTAAAGGGTTATTTTTTTTGTTGCTTACCACCACGGTGGCTCAGGCACAGCTAACCACTGATGCAGACTTTAAAAGACAAGTGTACGATAGAGCATACACCTTTGGCCTCATATTTCACAGTAGAGGTTATTCCATTAACGGGCGTTACTTAAAGTACGTAGATGGTTATACCGCCCGAGGATTAGAAATTGATTTTGCCAAGCTGCGGCACCCTAAAGAAGTCATATCCTCCAATGAATCTACGGTAAATGCCCGAGGTTTTGTCCTGGGTCGGATCAATTCATTTTACACATTAAGAACTGGGTACATACACCATAGCATTTTATACGATAAAACAGATAAAGGTTCAGTGTCCATCTCATGGTTGACTAGTGGTGGCCTTTCTTTGGGCTTGTTAAAACCCATTTATTTGCAGGTACAACGCTTTACAGATGATGGTTCCAGTATTCGCATATCTACTGAGCGTTATGATGGTACCACGCAATTTAGCAACATCAATGGCGAAGCCAATTTTTTTGTGGGAATGGACGAAATAAAACCGAGACCTGGGATTTATTTGAAGGGAGGCTTAGAATTTGACTATCAGTTATTGGATAAAAAAATAACATCGGTAGAGGCTGGTATAATTTATGACTACTTTTTTTCAGACATTCCTATTTTTTATGAAGAGGATGAGAATATTAATTGGAGTGGTTTTTTTCAAATGTATCTAGCAGTTAATTTTGGCTACAAGAAGAATTAGAAGAGAAATGAGCGAAGGAGTAGTGATGACTGAGGCAACAGAGAAAAAAGTAACTAGAGGTAAGCCTCGTTGGCTAAGGGTAAAGTTACCCACCGGCCAAAAGTATAAGAGCGTGCGAAAGTTGGTGAGTAGCTATGATTTACACACCATCTGCCAGAGCGGTAATTGTCCCAATATGGGAGAATGCTGGGGAGCCGGCACCGCCACTTTTATGATTTTAGGAAATACTTGTACCCGCAGTTGCGGCTTTTGTGCAGTGGCTACGGGTAAACCAGATTCGGTAGAATGGGATGAACCTGAACGGGTGGCACGCTCTGTCAAATTGATGGATGTAAAACATTGCGTAATCACCTCTGTTGATAGGGATGACTTGAAGGATGGGGGTTCCATTATTTGGGCCGAAACGGTAAAGGCGGTGCGCAGGATGAGCCCCGACACAACGTTGGAAACCTTAATTCCTGATTTTAAAGGTGAATGGCATAACGTAGATCGTATTATTCGGGTTGCCCCCGAAATTGTAAGTCACAACATGGAAACGGTGCGCAGATTAACACGAAAGGTGCGCATTCAAGCCCAGTATGATCGAAGTCTAGCGGTTCTTAAGTACCTGAAAAAGCAAGGGTTAAAACGCACTAAGTCAGGCATTATGCTGGGTTTAGGAGAAAAGGAAGAGGAAGTAATCCAAACCCTTGAAGATTTGCGTAAATCCAAAGTAGATATTGTAACGTTGGGGCAATATCTGCAACCTACCCCTACACACCTTCCGGTGCAGGAATTTGTAGAGCCCCAGCAATTTGAGAAGTACAAAGAAATAGGTTATAACATGGGTTTTAGGTATGTAGAGAGTGGTCCATTGGTTCGTTCTTCCTACCATGCCGAAAAACACCTGTTTTAAGTAAGAGTAAAAAATTTGTAAACTATATTTGTAGCGTTAGCTATTAAATGAAAATCGCAATAAGCATGAAAAGAGGATTATTATTTGCAACAGTTAGCGGCCTAATGATGGTTGGAGCAATTGCTTGGTATGGAGGTACCGCTAATGAAAAAGAATACTATCAACCTCGTGTACAAGAAGAGAAATCTACTTCTGCTAAAGGCTCAGCGGAATATTTACTAAGAAGAAGAGCCAATCAAGAGACTGGAAAAATTGAGTTAGCCGATGTAAAAGCAGCCGAAAAGGCTCTTGCCGAGCTTCCCTTAAACAAAAATTCCGCTTTAGGTCTGCAGTGGGAAGAGTTTGGTCCTACTGACTTGGGCGGTCGTACCCGTTCATTAATTTTCGATAAAGACAATCCTAATATTATGTTTATGGGCTCCGTATCGGGCGGCATTTATAAAAGTGTCAATGGCGGACGCAGTTGGAATGAGGTGGATGACAAGCTTTCCAACTTGGCCATTTCATCTTTGGCACAAGGGTCTGATGGCACTATTTATGCCGGGACCGGTGAAAATCTTTATTATTTTGCCGGAGGTCGTGGTAGTGGCGGAATGCTAGGTAATGGTATCTACAAATCTACTGATGGAGGTGCCACGTTTACTCAGATCCCGAGCACCCAGCCCGCTGACAATGGTCCTGGCGTTTGGACAGCCGTAGGAAAGTTAGAGGTAGACCCCAATGATCCGCAATTAATTTACGCTGCCACTAATGGTGGTTTAAGAGTTTCCACCGATGGAGGCGAGAATTGGAGCAGTCCAATTTCTGGTTCAGCAGCCTGTGTGGATATGACCATTTCACCTTCCGGTGTTGTGTACGCCAAACAATTGGACCGCATGTACAAAGTCACTGATCAAGGTCAGACCGTAACTGAAATTTCAAACAACTCCACTAGCACTACTGGCCTACCTAGAAATAACAATAGAATGCGCTTAGCCGTAGCCCCACAGGATGAAAACTATTTATATGTGGTATCGGTAGACGAGTTTAATCGTTTTAACGCAGCTTACAAGAGTACAGATGGTGGTAGTTCATGGACTGTCATTGGTACCCGAAACCAATTATTAAATCCTCATAGAAATCAAGGAGGGTTCAATAATGCTTTAGCGGTTGACCCTAAAGACAAAGATCGTTTAGTTGTGGGTGGTGTAGAGCTTTGGGAGTATTCTCAAGGATCAGGTTGGTTCCAGATATCTACTTTATCACGCTTCAGTACGTCCTTTTATGTTCATGCTGATAATCACTTTATCACCTTCCACCCAACTAATTTGAACACAATTTTTATTTGTAATGATGGTGGTTTGTTTAAATCTACTGATAACGGCTTTACTTTCTCCATGGAGAATAAGGGCTACGCTACCATTCAATATTACGGAATAGACGTGTTCCTAGACGGTGCAGCCATTGGAGGAACTCAAGATAACAGTAACATTAAAGTAGACCCGAACGGACCGCTGGCAAAATCAGGTACTATCTTTAATAGCGGTGATGGGGGTGTGGCCTCAGTGTCACATTTAGACCCTAGTGTTTGGGTGATTGCCTCTCAGTATGGTAATGTGGTGCGCACCACTGATAATGGTGACAATTTTGCGCGCTTCTTTACTCCACGTGTTCGGGGTAACAGAGCTCCTGAAATAGGCCAAAGTGCTGCTTTCGCAGATTTTGTTACNCCTTTTGTTATGCATGAAGAATTGGTAGACCGCAGCAGTACGGACTCACTTGCTTTAAGGGCAGATACCATTAATTCAAGCATTGGTTTTGGTAATGGAGGAACTGACTACACAGGTTCTTTTACCAAGCCTCAACAGTCTACAAAATTTGTTCCTGAGAGCTTTGTGATTATTGCCGGATCTGACACAGTAGTCTCAGATGCTAGCGGCAATCTTTCAGGGGATGGAAGCGGTACTTTTGATGCCAATGCAGGTACTTTTAATGTATCGTTTAATACGCCTACCAACTTTGAAATCCGAATTCAAGCCGCTACTCGTTATGATGCAGGTGCGATCATCCGCTTGGAAAGTTTAACCGAAGGGATTACTATTACAGACACTCTTTTCAATGGCTTGAACCCTGGAGAAACGGCTAAAATTCAAGATCCAGTGCAAAACTTATTTGCCGTGGGTTTAACAGCTTATGATATTCCCAGCCAGCCTAACAACAAGCAAGGAGGTGTATGGATGACTAGGGACTTAGTAAGCAACAAGAATGCTGCTCCTGAATGGTGGCATATTGGCGAGTTGGCCAACAATGAGCGTCCTGAAACTATGGCCTTTAGTGGAGACGGGGATATTCTATTGGTAGCGACCAACTTTAACAGAGTGTGGAGATTCAGTAATTTAGACCAAGCCCGTAGTTTTGAAACAGCGGATATAGACGACAGCTACGCGACTAATCCCCCTACACCCAGCAATTCGGTAATTGAAGAAAAGGTTATTTTTAACGCAAGTGGAAGAACCATTACCGCTTTAGCTTTTGACCCTGAGGATAACGATCGGATTATCATTGGTTTGGGTAATTATGGTAACCAAGACTACGTGTTTTACACAGACCGAGGTACTTCTCCTAATTTAGGTAATGCTCTGTTTGAAAATGTAACTGCTAATTTACCTCCATTCCCTGTGTACGATGCTGTTTTCAATTATAATGATCCCAGTAAAGGGCAGGTAATACTAGGAACGGAGTATGGCATACTAGCCACAGATAATATTGATGCTCCCACGGTTACCTGGAATAATGAAAGTACCGGTTTTCCGAATGTTCCAGTATTTGATTTGGTTCAAACCAGAACGATACGTTATGATTTAGTGACTAACCAAGATTTTGAGGGAGCTATTTTTGCAGGTACCCACGGTAGAGGAATATTCAAAACCAATACTACGGCAGATTACGTGGGCGCAGATGAAAATGAATTGGTAGAGACTAGTGTAAGCAATGCCAAGGCTTTAGGTCTTTACCCCAACCCTGCTGTAAATGAAGTTAATTTAGAAGTTGACTTAAACAATCGTACCGATCTTAAAATTAGTGTACGCGACTTTAGCGGAAAGCTGTTAAAAACAGTAAACCTTAAAGCGGTTCCTCAGGGAACGAAAAAAGTTACCTTGAATATTGCAGATTTAAAGGCTGGTAATTATTTGGTGACTCTTACGCAAGGGAGTACCACTACCACTGGTAAACTAGTGGTGACACGCTAATTTAATTAAGATTGTCGCTTTTTTGAAGGGCTGCCTGCTGGGCGGCCCTTTTCATTGGAACATCGTTTAAGCGGCTTCTATTCAGAAATCCATTGAACATTTAAATCCTTAATATGCGCATCGCAATTAACGGCTTTGGCCGAATAGGCAGAAGTTTAACACGAGTACTACAGCAGCACCGGGAGGTAGAACTTGTAGCTATTAATGATTTGGCAAGCGCCCAAAACATGGCCCACCTTCTAAAGTACGATACTACTCACCGCTTGTTTGATGGCAACCTCAGCGTAGAAGGGGAGGAATTGACCATTAATGGCCAAAAAACTTTATTGTATCATCATAAAAATCCTGAGGATCTTCCCTGGCAATCTTTAGACTTGGATATAATTATAGAAAGTACCGGGCTTTTTCGTACGGCCGCTTCCGTGGCTCCGCACCTTAGGAGAGCTAAACGGGTCATTCTTACCGCTCCACCAAAAGATGACACCAAAACCTTAGTACTTGGCATTAATGATGATGTTTTGCTGGCCCAAGACCGGGTAGTATCCAACGCCAGTTGTACTACCAATTCAGCTGCGCCTTTGGTTAAAATAATAGAAGATTTATGTGGTATTGAACATGCCTACATCACAACTGTACACAGTTATACCACTGATCAGCAATTGCAAGATGGCCCGCATCAAGACTTTAGAAGAGGGAGAGCTGCAGCAGAATCTATTGTACCCACTACAACTGGAGCGGCTAAGGCCATTACCAAGGTTTTTCCTAACCTAGAAGGTAGAATAGGGGGGGCGGGTATTCGCGTGCCAGTGCCAGATGGCAGCTTGACAGACATCACTTTTTCCGTACGTCAAGTAGTAGCTATAGAAGCCATCAACGAGGCCTTTTTAAAGGCTTCAGAAGTAGGTAAATTAAAAGGGATTCTTGGTTATACCAAAGACCCCATAGTGTCAAGAGATGTAATTGGCAGCCCTTATTCCTGCCTCTTTGATCAGGAGTTAACCTCGGCCCTGGGCCACATGGTGAAGGTGGTGGGCTGGTACGATAATGAGATGGGCTACGCCAATAGACTGGCCGATCTGATTTTACTTATCGGCAAAAACTTTGCTTAGCTTCTCTTTAAGGGCCGGCCCTCTAAGGTTGGTTCCTAAAATTTTGCCATCCTCATCAATAAGCACGGTGAAAGGAATACCCTGGAAGCCAAATTGGTCTACCACCGAGCTGTTCCAGCCTTGTAGATCACTAACGTGATTCTCCCAAACCAGGCCATCTTGCTGAATAGCCTGGGTCCAGGCCATTTTAGGGTTGGGTTGGTTAGGCAATCCGTCTAGTGAAACGCTGTAAACCGTAAAACCACGGTCTTTAAACTCCTTATAGGTACGCACTAAATTGGGGTTTTCAGCACGACAAGGTCTGCACCAGGCTGCCCAGAAATCAACCAGCACTACCTTGCCTCTTAGATCCTCTAAAGACCGGTTCTGACCCGTAGTATCAGGTAAGTTAATATTTGGCACTGTTTTACCCAAAGCAATGTTCTTTTTAGCTTCTTCCAAACGCTTGCCGCGCTCTACATTTTCCTTGATTTTCACCAGCTGATCAGCAAAGAAGGTGGCGTGCTCCACGTTGGGATAGGCTTTTACCAGCGCCACCGCTACCGTGTCATAATATTTCATATAATCCTGTGCGGGTACCAATTGCTGGTTACCCAGGGTTTGAGGCCAAACAAAGAGGTTGGCAATACTACCCGGCTGGGCTTCAATGTATTCAATGAGCTGCTTGCGAGACTTCTCTAACTCATCCATGTAAATGGCTTGAAAAGAAGCACGGTCTAACTGCCCATTTTCAGTTCGCATCAGCTCAGCCAAGCTATCCAAACGGCTTTTACTTTGCTCCACTACCTCATTTATTTCTTTGATGCGCTGGCTTTCTTCGCTGCCAGTTACGGTATACTGGGTGCCGCCCGTTAGGGTATCAACTGTAATGTTCAGTTTCACATCCTCATCTGGTTGCACAAAAATGGGAATGTTGCTTTGTACGCTCGGCAGGCTCACCATGTAAAAGTTAGCCGAATCGGTTTCCAGACTAAAAGAAACTTCTCCGTTTGAACTTATTAGTGTATCTAGCGCTTTGGTACCGCTGGGGTTTAGTTCAGATAGAATCAGCTCTTCGCCCTCAGGCGCTTGTACTGTAATATTGGTACCTTCTTTGGAACTATCACCTGAATTACAGGCCGTAAACATAGCCAGGGCCGTGCCCAGCAAAAGTGCTTTTTTAAGCATAATTTATTTTTCTAATTCTTGAGTTATTAATTTACTAGCCACTTTAGGGTCGGCCTTGCCTTTAGAAAGTTTCATAACCTCTCCCATAAATAAGCCTTGCACCCCTTTTTTACCATTGCGGTAGGCTTCCACCTTGTCAGGATACTTGGAGAGGGCTTGTTTTACAAAGGCCATAAGCTCGTCTTCGTTGCTTTCTTGAATCAAGTTCAGTTTTTGCGCCAGCTCGCTGGGCGAAGCCTCAGGATCTTCAAGTAGTGCTTTAAAGAGTTCACCCGTGGCGGCCGAGTTGCTAACTTTACCCGCGTCAACCAAAATTTGCAATTCCGCAATGGTTTTAGCCTGTAAAGGAAACTCTGCAATGGATGCGGCTCTCTCGTTCAGGTAGGATTTGATACTACCCATTATCCAATTGGCTGCTCCCTTATAGTTTTGGGTGTGCTCAATAATTTCCTCGTAATAGGAGGCCAGTTCTTTACTTTCAGTAAGGAGGTTGGCATCGTACTCGCTCAATTTCAGTTTGCGGTATTTGGCAAAAAGCTCTTTAGGTAAGGCAGGTAAGTTCCGCTTAACACTAGCAATGTAATCTTCTTTTACAATAACAGGTTGCAGATCTGGTTCATTGAAATAGCGGTAATCATGCGCATCTTCTTTGGCTCTTAAAACCTGTGTTTTACCGCTGCCCGCATCAAAAGTGCGGGTTTGTTGAGTAACGGTTCCGCCACTTTCTATAAGTTCAACTTGTCTCTTAATTTCAAAATCAATACTCTTTTGCACATTGCGAAAGGAGTTAAGGTTTTTTACTTCTACCTTGGTGCCAAACTCTTTTTGCCCCTTTGGTTTAACCGAAATATTAACATCACAGCGCAAGCTGCCTTCTTCCATGTTGCCATCACTAATGTCTAGGTAGCGCACTAGTTTGCGCATTTCGCTTAAATAGTTGTAAGCTTCGGTACCGTCTTTAAATTCAGGTTCACTTACAATTTCCAGCAGGGGAGTACCGGCCCGGTTCAAATCGATTAAGGTGTTAAAAGGGTCAATATCATGACTGCTCTTACCGGAGTCTTCCTCCATGTGAATACGGGTAAGGTTTATCTTTTTATCCGCACCATTGGCATCTTTAATTTCCACAAACCCACCGTTACAAATAGGGGTTTTATCCTGAGTAATTTGATAGCCTTTGGGCAAATCTGCGTAGAAGTAATTCTTACGGGCAAACTCATTCACCTCCCGTATTTGGCAGTTGCAAGCCACCCCCAACTTTACAGCTGATTCTAAAACACCTTCATTTAACATGGGCAGCGTTCCCGGATGCCCTAGGGTAATGGGACTCACCTTACTGTTTGGTTCTTCGCCATAACTAGTGGCATCACTTGAGTAGGCTTTACTGGCCGTGTTTAACTGCACGTGAATTTCAAGACCAATAACCGGTTCGTATGATTTTAAGATGTCTTCCATATTATTTCAACAATTTGCAAAGAAACAAAATGTACCACGCTTCTTCTAATTGGCAGCGGCATTTATATAAGTCTTCAGCAGTTCTCCAAATGCATCTTGATCATTTCCCAGCCAGCCTATTTCTATTGGAACTACAAAACAAAGCGGATGTAACTCAACGGGTATTTCCGGCCCCAGCCGCACCCAGTCTTTTTGGGTGGTTATAAGCGGTAGGCCGTTGCTCCTAAGCAAATGGGTGAGCTGCTTTATCTCTTGAGAATTAAAGGCATGATGGTCTTTGAACTTGAGGTGTTTACGTATTTGGTACTCTCTTTTCAAGTGATGCATTAAAGGTTCAGGATTGGCAATGCCGGTAAGCAAGTAAATGCTGTGGCTTTTTAGGGTTTGCCCCGATGGGTTGACCGGCAAGCCATACCTAAGCGTGCTAAAAAAAACGGGAGCCTTACTGTATTTTTGAATGAGTTGCCGGTAAATAATTTGCTTTTGAGCCGAAAGGTTTGCCGGACATTTGGTGACCACAATGGCTTGCGCTCTGTTGGCACCCTCGCGGCTTTCCCGCAAATTGCCCTTTGGAAGCACAAAGTCTTTGAAAAAGGGCGCCTTAAAGGTGGTGAGCAAAACAGAAAANCCGGCCTTTACGTAGCGGTGTTGATAGGCATCATCTAACACTACAAGGTTGGCTTGGGGTTTCTCTTGCAGCGCTTTTTCAATACCCTTAACGCGCTTTTCTGAAACCCACACAGCGGTGTTGGTGAATCTTTTTGCTATTTGCAAGGGTTCATCTCCAAAATCTTCGGCCTTACCTTTAGGATTCACGGGGAGGCAACCTTGGGTTTTTCGGCCGTAACCGCGGCTTACCACTACTTTTTCTTTTTGAGGAAACTGTGCCAGTAAATATTCCGTCATGGGTGTTTTACCTGTACCACCCGTACTCAAATTGCCAATGGCTACTACTGGGACATCAAACGCTCTAGACTGGAGCCATCCTTTTGAAAAAGCACTATTTCTCAATTGAGTGACCAAGAGATACAGCCAGGCCAAGGGGCTCAATAAATGGCGTACAATCTTCATGCGTAAGGCTTCAGTAACTTAATAAGTTCTGGCACATCAGTGGGGTTAAACCATTGTAAGCCAGGCTCTTTTTTAAACCAGGTGATTTGTCTTTTGGCGTAGCGCCTGCTGTTTTTCTTAATTTCCACTATGGCTTCCTCTAGGCTGAGCAAACCTCCAAAATATTTGAATAGCTCCTTGTAGCCCACGGTTTGGAGGGCATTTTTCTCCTGGTAAGGTAACAGGTCTTGTGCTTCTTGCACTAAACCTTGCGCTACCATAAGATCAACACGCTCATTAATGCGGGCATAAAGTTGAGGCCTTGGCAAGTTTAAGCCTACCTTTAGAATATTAAAAGGCCGCTGGCGGTGGCTCTGTTGCCTTAGTTCCGTGTAAGTCTTACCGCTTCCGCGGATGAGTTCTAAGGCCCGGATGATGCGCTGAGGATTCTGAAGGTCAACCTTTTCGTAAAAGTCAGGATCTTTTTGGGCTAATTCTTCTTGGAGCGCAGGCAGGCCTTGCGTTTCAAGTACTGCATTTAACGCTGTGCGATGGTGGGGTTCTACCGTAGGCATTTCATCCAGTCCCTGGCAAAAAGCTCTCAAGTAAAGCCCACTGCCGCCCACTAAAATTATCAAATTGTGATTTTTAAAAAGCGCTTCTACTTTTTTTAAAGCCGCTTTTTCAAATTGCCCTGCGCTCCATTCCTCATCCACCGAAAGGTGCCCGATAAAATGATGCGGGGCTTTGGCTAGTTCTTGAGTACTAGGTGGGGCCGCCCCAATTTTGAGTTCACGGTAAAACTGGCGAGAATCAAAAGAAACAATTTCGGTTTTAAAGTGCTGCGCCAAGGCAATTGCCACTCCGGTTTTTCCAACGGCCGTGGGACCTGCTAGAGCTAAAACCGTTTTAGGATAAGGCTTCTCCACAATTTTCGCAATATTGAGCTTGGTTGGATAGACCGGGTTTACCGCACTGGTTGCACTTTTGATCGCCTCTGGGCTGAGCGCTTTGCTTGGAAATTTCAGAGGTAACTATACCCGTAGGCACCGCTATAATTCCATAGCCTAAAATCATGATGATAGAGGCAATGATTTGCCCTAGCGGAGTTTGCGGAGAAATGTCGCCATACCCCACGGTAGTTAAGGTAACAATGCACCAGTACACGGCTATGGGTATGCTTTTAAAGCCATTTTCAGGACCTTCCACCATGTACATGATGGCTCCCATAATAAAGGTCATGCAGGTGACAGCTATTATAAACACAATTATTTTGGGGCGGCTGGCCCGCAGGGCCTGAGAAAGTACTTGTGCTTCACCTAGAAAGCGCACCATTTTCAGTACTCTAAAAACGCGGAGCAGTCTTAGGCTTCGTACAATAATGAAGTACTGGGCTCCCCCAATGATGAGGGCTAAGTAAGAGGGAATAACACTGATGAAATCAACCAGGCCGTAAAAACTAAAAACGTATTTGCTGGGCTTTTTTACAATAATAAGCCTGATTAGGTATTCTGCCGTAAAAATGGCCGTGAAAATCCACTCAAAGGTGATGAAAAGCTGCCGGTGTTCTGTGGCAAAAGGTTTCACCGTTTCTAACATAACCACTACCAAACTGCTGAGAATAGCTACTAATAGGGCAATATCAAACTGCTTGCCTAAAGGGGTATCACTTTCAAAAATGATGGTGTACCAGCGCTTGCGCCAGCCTTCTTTCTCAGGTGCGTTATGGATCACAAATCTCTCTTTTTCAATAATAGCCAACTACCCACTAGGTAAATCAGGCTGTAAAGTGTGCTCAACCAAACATATTTCATTTCTACCGCTACCGGGCTTGCCCTGCCTGTAAGCATGTCTATGTCTAGCATGCGGGTAAAGGGTTGTAAAATGAGTTCACGGCCGGGCGACATAGGTAAGTATTCCCATAAACCCAGGCCGTTGGCTTTAAGCAGGCCAATGGCAATTTGCTCTATCAACAAGTAGTAGAGCAAAACAATAATAATGCTGATGGCACTGCGCTTTACTAGAAAAACAATGAAAAAGCAAAAGCTCATGTAGAGTAAGTATTCTACAAAGAGTGCCAGCAAATATTCAGAGCTAGCCCAAAGTGAAACCTCACTCAAATCATTGTTCTGGAGGGCTAAAATTACAATGGTCAGACCAATGGCTCCAATACTAATGCCCAGTATAATCAGAAGCCCAAAAAATTTAGACAGAAAAAACTGCCACTCACTTAAACCATCAATTATATTTTGGCGTAAGGTGCGGTATTGAAATTCATTGGCCACAAAAAAGATAAGAATAAATGCAGGTATAAATTTGAAAAAACCAGCCAGGTAGGCCAGGTTTTGCCAAATGTGGGGCAAATTGTAAAGCCCGGCCTCGCCAAAACTACGTTCCAGCATATTGGCTTCAGCGCCTTCTTCATTTTTTGAGCTTTGACCAAAAACGTTAATATCGCCAAAGTAGACCAACAAGAGCACCATTAGCGTTAAAAACAGCCCCAGACCTATCCAAAAAAAACGGTTGCCCTTTAGCTTTAGCCATTCTAGTTTAACCAAACTTGTCATTATTTTACCAGGCTTAAAAATTGTTCTTCTAAGGTAGTTTTGCGTAAGTCTAAATGACTGAGGTAAATACCCTGATTTGTAAGGTATTGGTTCACCTCCTCAGGCTTAACCCCTTTATTGAGGTTGAGCATTAGGTAGTTTCCTTCTTTGCGTAACGTGCTTTTACCAGGATAGGTGGCCAGAGCTTTTTCCAGCGACTGCATGTTGGCGGCCTGCAATTTTAACATGCCTTCCTGGTTGGCGTTCAACCCATCGGGGGAACCCTCATACAGAAGCTGCCCTTTTTTGAGCACTGCCACGTGGGTGCAAAGCTTCTCTACTTCAACCAAAATATGGCTGGCCATAAGCACGGTAATGCCGCGGTTGGCTATGTTTAAAATGATGTTGCGCACTTCCGCAATTCCTTCTGGGTCAAGTCCGTTGGTGGGTTCATCCAGCACAAGAAACTCAGGATCACAAAGCAGGGCCGAAGCAATGGCCAGCCGCTGCTTCATACCCAAACTAAAGGTTTTGAATTTATCATTTTGACGATCAAGCAGGTTGACCGTTTTAAGCACGCCCTCATAATCAGGTTTTTTCAGCTCCTTGATGGTAGCTACAATATCAAGGTTTTTACGGGCGCTTAGGTAGGGGTAAAAGTTGGGCGTTTCCAGTAAGGCCCCGGTGCGCTGCTTAATGGGAGGGCTGGTTTCACCCTCAAACCAGGTAAAACTGCCACCGGAGGGATTTAAAATTCCTAACAACATACCCAGAGTGGTGGTTTTTCCACTACCATTTGGACCGAGTAAACCGTAGACTGAGCCCTTAGGAATAGCAATACTCAAATCTTTGAGAGCGGTAAAAGAACCGTAACGCTTGCTGAGATTATGCGTGGTTAAAACGTTTTTCAAGAGAATGCTTTTGTGCTAAAAAACAGAAAAATTTTTAGCTAATTTTAATATCCATCAAAAAAGAAGCAAAATGAATCAAGATAAACCCACAGTAACCCCTATAGAAAAAGAAGACCTTGCCAATTTAACCTTTCCTGTAGATGAAATTTTAAAGGACGCTGAGGAGCGCCAAAACCGTTCCCGTGCTTTGCACAAGGCTACAAGCTTAGGTAATCTAGAAAAGCAGAAGGTGCGTATCATTTTTGCCGACCGTGAGGGTATTAAAGAAGTGTTTACAACCATTTGGGCGGTTACAGACCAGAAAGTTGTTTTTAAAGGAGGACGAATCATTCCGGTAAACCGAATTGTAAAGGTGAGCTTTAGCTAGATGCTAAACCTATTTCACGGGCCTTGGCTTTAGCAAAAGCCAAGGCCTCTTCTTTGTTATTTTGTATTTCACCATCTAATATGGCTTCCTTTACGGCATTCTTAATTTGACCAATTTCAGGACCGGGACTTAGCTTGAAAAGCTTCATAATTTCTTCACCTGATAATGGCGGTTGAAAATTGCGAACGTGGTCTTTTTCCTCCACCTCCTTTAATCTTTTTCGTACCTCTTGAAAGTTATTTAAGAAACGTTGTTTCTTGCGTTCATTGCGGGTGGTAATGTCGGCCTCAGCCAACAACATTAGGTCTTCAATAGCATCACCTGCGTCAAATAACAGTCTGCGAGCAGCACTGTCAGTAGCTTGCTCGTCTACAATAGCTTGCGGGCGGCTGCTCAACTCCACCACTTTACGCACGTAGCGTAGCGGTTCTCCCAAAGGCCACTTCATGCGTTTAAATATTTTGGGGAGCATTTTAGCCCCCACATACTCGTGATGATGAAAAGTCCACCCGGTTGGTTTTATAAATTTTTTAGTGCGCGCTTTCCCGATGTCATGAAAGAGAGCTGCATAGCGTAACCATAAGTCATCGGTAGTGTGGGCAATATTGTCTACTACCTGGGCAGTATGGTAAAAATTGTCTTTATGGCTTTGTCCGCCAATTTCTTCTACTCCGGCTAAGGCCGAAACTTCGGGTAAAAACTGTTTTAACAAATTACAGCGGTGCAGAAGAATGACTCCTCTAGAAGGTTTTGGGGAACGCATTATTTTATGCAACTCTTCGCTTATTCGCTCGCGGCTAATGATTTCCAGCCTTGGTGCGTTTTCGCCAATAGCCGCGAGGCATTCCTGGCTTATGGTGAAATCCAATTGTGTGGCAAACCTAATGGCCCGTAGCATGCGCAAGGGATCATCTGAAAAGGTGGTGCCAGGCTCCAGAGGCGTGCGGATGAGCCCCTTTTCTAAATCTTTTAGGCCGTTAAACGGATCCAGCAAGGCGCCAAAATTTTCAGGACCTAAATCCAGCGCCAGGGCGTTAATGGTAAAATCTCTGCGGTTTTGATCATCGGCCAGCGAGCCATTTTCTACAATAGGCTTGCGGCTGTTGCGCTGGTAACTTTCTTTGCGGGCCCCTACAAATTCAAGCTCCAGCTCTTTCCATTTTACCTGAGCGGTACCAAAATTTTTAAAGACCGTTACTTTTTTAACTTTTAGGATTTCCGCCACTTTTTGGGCCAGAATAATCCCACTGCCTATGGTTACCACATCAATATCTTTGGGCTCTTTACGCTTAAGTAGTTTATCGCGTACAAAGCCACCAATTACAAAGGCTTCTACATGTAATTCATGAGCCGCCTTGCTGATGGCCTCAAAAGCCGGATGGACTAGGAACTCTTTGTAATGAGTCATTTATGTTGTGGGAAATACTTTTTCAGAAAATACGCCCAGCACCACCAAAATGATGAGCGCTAAATAAATGAGGATATGGGTACGTTTAATGGCTCGCTTGAGATTCATTTTTTCATTAGATTCTTCATCCATGGGTACGCCATAAAGCATGGGGAAAAGAAGAAAAGCTTGCCATCTAATTTGTCGGGCTTGCAAATCTTGCCATGAAAAACGCAAAAAATCAGTCACTTCTCCAGGGTCTTTTTTCTGCTCAAGTCTCAGGTACTGCAGTTGCAGCCCTACCTTTCGTAAAAACAGCCCCAAAATGGCCATCATAAGCAGTGTGCTAAATACAATGAAAATTACTTGCGCCATACGCCCCATTTTACGGGAATACAAATTTAGGGCAAATGAGAAGAAACCAAAGCCTCTGTTGCACTTCCTTTACCACGCAGCCTTTAGCTGTAAGACTTTGACCCAGAGAGTAGTTTAAGGCTTGCTCAAAAAAAAGACGTGGAAATTTAAAGCAGAGCCTTTGATGGTTTTGGTAAATAATGACTTTTTTTACTGCCTATTTCAATAGCCTTTACTCATGACTGAACAAAAACCCGTAATTATTAACCTCTGTCCAACGGGAATGATTCCGCGGAAGAAGCAAAACCCGCAAGTACCTATCTCACCAAAGGAAGTTGTGGCCGATGTAAAAAGATGTTACGAGCTGGGCTTTTCTATGGTGCATTTGCACGCCCGTGATGCACAGGAAGACCCCACCTGGCGTCCGGAGCCTTTCAAAGAAATGATTGCGAATAGATAAGGAAGTAATAGTGGTTGTAACCAGCAGTGGCAGAAATTGGTCTGAACTGGAAAAACGCTCTGCCGCCTTAGAGATTAGCGGCCCAGAGAAACCAGATATGGCCTCGCTTACCTTGGGCTCCCTTAATTTTCCTAAGCAAGCGTCAGTAAACCCGCCAGACAATATTAAAGGACTGGCTCAGAAAATGAATGAGCTACAAGTGGTCCCCGAATTAGAAGCCTTTGATTTAGGCATGGTACATTATTCCCAATATCTGGTAAATAAGGGCTTTTTAAAGCCGCCTCTTTATTACAATTTACTTTTAGGTTCACTGGGGACGGTGAATTTAGACGCAGCTGCTATTGGTGCCATGATTGGTGCCTTGCCCACAGGTTCAACTTGGTCCTTAGCCGGAATAGGACGCTATCAATTGCAGGCCAACACTATTGCTTTGGCTTTAGGAGGCCATGTGCGGAAAGGCCTTGAAGATAATCCCTACTGCAATTGGAATACCCGCGAAACCGCTTCTAATCCCAGATTAGTAGAGCGGATAATTCGCCTGGCTAAAGAGTTAGGCCGAACCCCCGCCAGTCCTAAAAATGCCAGGGAAATAATTGGGATCTAGTGAAAATACTAATCACTAATATCTGGTTGGTAGGTACGGGCGGTACCGAAATGTACACGAAAGAATTAGCTCTGTCTTTAAAAAAGCGAGGGCATGAGGTAGGCGTATATTCTCCAGAACTTGGGGCGCTGGCTCAATCCATTCAGGAGGCAGGCGTAGCGGTGGTAGATTCTTTAGACCAATTGAAATTCAGGCCTGATGTAATTCACACCCATCAATTTAGGCCCAGTTTAGAGGCAATATTATTTTTCCCGGAAATACCTGTAGTGTACGTTTTGCACGATAGGGAGTTTCCTGGAGATTTCCCACCAGACCTTCCGCAAATTGTACGTCATATACCTGTAGACAAACGCTGCTTGCAGCGGTTGATCGTAGACAACCAAATCTCTGAAAGGGCTTGTTCTATAATCCCTAATTGGGTGAATACTCAGCGTTTTAAGCAGAAGCAAGAATGGAACCTGCACCCGAAGCGAGCTGCTGTATTTAGTAACTACGCTACTAAAGATAACTATGCAGTGGCCATTCAGGAGGCTTGTCAGGTTTTAAATATTCCCCTTGATATTATAGGACACGGAGCAGGAACAGCTACTCAATACCCCGAAAAAATGCTTTGGAAATATGATGTGGTATTTGCTAAAGCAAAGGCGGCTATGGAGGCGATGGCTTCTGGCGCCTTTGTAATTCTTTGCGATTTTAAAGGGCTGGGTGAGGCTGTGAGCCTTGATAATTTTGAGCATTTGCGTACCTACAACTTTGGAGCACAGATTCTTACTAAACCACATGATTCCTCATTGATTATTAAAGAACTTAAGAAGTACAACCGTGATACAGCTAAAAAGGTGTCTAATCATTTAAGGGAATCTGCGGGACTGGAAGAGGTAGTGGATGAACTCTGTGCCGTATATACCCAGGCTAAGGACCAAGAAATAGAGAGCCAACCCCAAAAACAAGCTAATTATCAAAGTATTTTAAGGCTTCTACAGAAAGAGGAAGGGCGTGTTAAAAATCTTCAGCAAAACCTATCTATGGAAAATAGTGAGCTCCAAGCACGCATACAAGAATTACAGCTAATCAACAAGGAAATAACTCAATCGTGGAGCTTTAAATTAGGTCGCATACTCACCGCACCCTTACGCCTACTTTTGGGCAAAAAATAAAAAGTTTATTTCCAAAATCCTCTCGGTTTCTTGGCTTGTTCCGTGCGGCTAATTAGCAGCCAAAACTGACCATCAAATGCTGGGTATTCAAGCTCATCAAGAAGTAAATTTCTCTTAGAGCATTCTTTTTTTATCCAGGAAAGGCTGTGCTTAATTACTCCAGCGGTGGATGACTGATGACTAGTGCCCACCCATTCTTTTCCCTGGCAATCTTCATTGGCCTCGTGCGCGGGGAGGTAGGAAACCAGAAATTTGGCCGTGGGCGTGCCAAAGTCTACAAATCCATCTAACATTACTTTTATTTTTTTTACTAAAGTGGGTCCAAATGGAGCCTGCCAGGAAAAAGTCAAAACGATTGTTAAAAACCGAGCAATCAAATTGGTCGTTAAAGTCAAACCTGGGCTTTTTATGCGCTAATAACTCCGCTGTTACCAAATGTTTTTTACCCAGTTCTACTCTTTCTCGGGCGGGTTCTATACCGCAATAATTCTCTACTTCTAAAAGTCTGATTAACCAATAGGCCACTCTTAAAACCCCACAGCCAATTTCCAGCACCTTATGCTCGGGTGTTAAGCCTAACTGCAAAAGGTGATCAATTGATTTCTGCCGACCGCCTCAAAAGAGTGTACAGGTACGCCTAAGAAGCCCTGCTCCTTAAACATTTGTTCGCCTTTAAACTGAGGGGATAATTTGTAATTCATTATTAATTATTTAAAAGAACAATCAAAGCCTCTTTAGGTCAAAACGGGACATAGCTAAAAAAAGTAAATTTTGGTAATTTATAGTAGATTTGAGAAGTAATTATTTGCCAATAAATTGGGAAAATGGAAGCGTAAGCTTAAGCGCAGATTTAAAGGAGTAAAGTTTTACAACGCCCGCCTTACGGAAGTTCAAGAGGATGTGAGCATTGGCTCAGGCTCCAGAGTAGGCTCTTTTACTATGATACAATCTGGGGCAAAAATTTCAGAAAACGTTACGGTGGGTTCTCACTGTAATATTTGCAACCAAGTGGAGATTGGAGCCAATAGCAGCATTCAAACCGGTTGTCACATCACCCGAGGGGTGAAAATTGGGGAAAATTGCTTCTTAGGACCCGGGGTTATCACTATGAATGACAAATACATGGATGGCGCCATTACCCCTCCCACCATTGGCAACAACACTCGAATAGGGGGAGGCAGTTGTATTTTCCCAGATGTGAAAATTGGCCATAACGTTATTATTGGAGCCGGTAGCATTGTAACCAAAGATGTACCTGATAACACAGAGGCCTGGGGAAATCCTGCTAAAACAAAATCCAAAATTTAGTTCAACAGCTCTTGGTAGCTCAGAAGTGTTTGCCGGGCGGTTTCTTTTTTTGAAAATTTTTGCACCCATTTCAAGGCGTTTTTAGTGAGCTTATCGCGAAGGGAGTCATTGCTGATAAGTTTTTGCAGGTGTTTAGCCAGAAGATCTGCGTCTTTGACGGGCGCTAAAAGACCGGTTTCTTGATGTTTCACCAGCTCAGGAATACCGCCCCCGGCCGTGGCCACCACAGGCACCTTTGCGGCAAAAGCATCTAATATACTGGTACCTAGACCTTCAGTTTTGGAGGTAAATAAAAAATAGTCCAACTCTGGCAAAAGCTCCGTTATGTTAGCCCGAAAGCCCGTAAAGGTGACTTGCTCTTGCAAGTTTTCAGCTTGGCTAAAGGCTTCCAGCTCTGCCCGCAGTTCGCCATCACCAATTATGAAAAAATGGGCTTTAAAGCCTTGGTTAATCAGTAGCTTGGCAGTTCGTAAAAAGGTAAAGTGATCTTTATGATCAGCCAAAGCTGCTACGTTTCCAATCAAGGGTATATCGGGCGAAAGCCCAAACTCTTTGCGCAAGTGACCGGGTGCGGTGGTGGGGAATTTTTGCAAGTCTACCCCAGAATACACCACTTTTAGCCGCTCTGGCCTTTGAATGCTGGGGCGCACTATTTCTTGAATGGCTTCACTTACACACAGTATTTGTTTTACCTGGGGGTGGTTGTATTTGTAGCGGCTCAAGGCCGATTGACCGACCGGAAAGTCGACTCTTCTGCTGAGCACTACAGGCAACTTAAGTCCCCAAAAGGTAGCGGCCAAAATGCAGGCGGTGTGTGCGTGTGAGTCATGGGCATGCACTACATTTACTTGCTTCTGGTTGGCATACAGGCTTAAAGCCTTGGCAAAACTCAAAGGCAGGCCGCCTTTTTTAAGAGCAGTTTGGTGTTGCCATTGCTTTTGTTGGCAAAACCGGCTGAGCGCAGAGCCAGTGGGCGTCATTGCCAAAGGTGTAATGCCTAGTCTTTCCAATTCTTCCATCAAGTACGCCAGTTGCTGTTCGCCCCCTCGCCAACTTTGCGGGGTAGACACATGAAGAATTTTGGGGAGTGTTGCCAAAAGGGTATAATTATGAATTATTAGTTTCAACAAAGGTGCGTAAAAATGCAGATTGCCAGCCAAAGTACCGGGCTTTGGGAAATGACAGAAATAGAAGACAAAAAGTGGAAGCCTAAAGAAATTCAATTAACTTGCTCCAAAATCTTCAAGGAATGAAAAATAATCTGTTTGCCACTGCAATTTTAGTGTTAGTAGCCATGAGCCTGGCGGCCCAACCCATGCAAGAGGGTGAAAAATCAATAGCTATTAATGTTAACCCAGTATTTCGCTATATCGGTAACTTTTTTAGCGATAACGAGAATTACAATAATGACTTGAACCTTAGTGGCGCTGGACTGATTTACCGTAGTGTTTATAAGGAAAACAGGGCTTTAAGGCTTTCGGCAAATATAGATGTGAATCGATCAACGGACTATTTTGAAAGCGCCATTTGGGAGCAAACCAGTTCGGCTGTAAATGCCTATGCCAGCATAGCCTTGGGGCAGGAGTTTTTTAAGGTGACACCTTCCAGTAAACTTAAATTATTAAAAACCAAGAGAAGCTGGCGCAAGTATGCCGGTTATGATGTTCGTGTTTTTGGGAGCTACAACCAGCGAAACTACGGGTATGAGCCAGTACCCGACTTATATGGCAATAACTATAATAATTCTGGCCCTGTAGGCACTAGAGTGATCAGTGATGTTTACAATCAAAGACTTGGCGCTGGTATGGGTGGTTTTGCTGGCATTGAATATTATTTTTCGGACCACTTTTTTATAGGTCTGGAAGCCAGGGCATCTTTCTTTGTGGCTTATCAGTTTGATAATGTGGAAAAGAAGCAGGAGTATTTTTACGACCGCATGCTTGACCAGGTAGTGGGGTTGCCCGGGAAAGAAAGCCGCGGTGGTGAAGGATTAGAGTTTGGTTTTGACTCCGGCCTGCCCATCATTTTTAGAGCCGGTTTCACCTTTTAGGATTTAACTTTGCCAAGTTAAACACCTGGCGGGCACGGAAAATAAGCCGGCCATCTAATTCCTGCAGCTACTCGTGCAAACTTTTTATGCCCCGCAAACATCCCGGCCTAAAACTTTTTGCGGCTAATATTTGAATTAAAAAACCCTTGTTAACCAAAGGTCAACAAGGGAAGCTTTTCTGGGAAAATTTCATTAATCTTTAGCAGGCAATACTTTAGAGCGCACTTCGCCAAAGCCCAGGCGCAAGCCGTCTTTTTGGCCAAAGGCGCGCATGATTACCGTATCACCATCTTGTAGGAACTTGCGTTCAGAACCATCCTTTAATTTTAAAGGATTGGATCCGCGCCAGCTCAATTCTAACATGGAGCCATAATTTTCACGCTCTGGGCCACTGATAGTTCCACTGGCCATCATATCGCCT